>ERZ724505.684-NODE-684-length-20800-cov-4.727693_pt1 | contig 20800 bp, 19 predicted proteins | sample MGYA00376038_ERZ724505 | MGnify/ENA primary metagenome ERZ724505 (study PRJEB28724, sample SAMN07190884) | wastewater metagenome | isolation source: effluent of sewage treatment plant in Hong Hong | place: Hong Kong | collected 2016-03-17 ...
ATCTGCAACTAAATGTGCCAGTCTTAGCTGAGCTGCATTGGTATCTTGAAATTCGTCTATCAAAACATATAAAAACCGTTCCTGTAGGTCAGCCCGCAAGTTTGGTTCTTTTTGAACCTGCTCAATAACTTCTATCATCATGTCGGAGTAATCGTAAAAACCGCGCTGATGGAGCTGATCACGGTATGATTCATAAACATCCGCTACCGCCAGCCACCACTCATTGCGGGCGCGTTCTTTAAACATACCTCGTTTACCGTTAACCGTTTGGATCCAGCGCTGCTTCCATTTGCCTGTTTCTTTTGTTTTATTGGTATTTTCATCCTGTGAGATTGCTGCGACCAAACTTTCTTTAATACTGACATCAAGTGAAAGCAATATATGCTTTTGAGTCGTTTTTTGTGCCGGCAGTTTATTAATTTTGGCACCGAGCTCTGCTAATTTTTTTGTGCTTAAGGTAGGCGGAACAATATTAATAAAATCTCGCTCGATGCTATTAATGTATTTCAGGTTTTCATCAATTGCAGTCTTAAGCTCATCGGGCGTTAGGCCTGCTTCTTTGGCAAGCTTTAAGGCCTGCTTAACATCGGTGAGAGCTGTATAGCTGCCTGCAAATGTGCTCGACAGTGGGTTTGCCAGCGGCAGACTTGCTAGTATTTTTTGAATAATTTCCGCTTGGACGGCGTCTGGAGCGACACTTAGTCTGGCGCCCTCCCAGAAATAATCCGGATACTGATTCATAATGTCTGCCGCGAAACTGTGAAAAGTTTTAACAATAACGTTTCTCGAAGCTGGACCGATTAGTTGATATAAACGATCGCGCATATTAACGGCCGCTTTATTGGTAAATGTTAAGCACAATATATTGCTGGCGTCAGAGTCTGTTTTTAAAAGGATATTCGCGACCCGTAAACTAAGTAGTTGGGTTTTACCGGTACCTGGACCAGCCACAACCAAGACTGGGCCATCGATTGCATCGACGGCCTGTTTTTGTGCAGAATTAAGCTGCTTATAAGCGGCTGCAAACCCCTTTTCCATAGATATATTGTATATCGTTTGTTATAACCGCGACTAGCTGGCTGTTGCTTTGGCGCAAACCTCGCAGTTATCCTCGGCTTCAAACTGAGTCATAAATTGCATAGCGGCCTTTGGCCACGGTTGAAGATCGTGGAAGCCAACAACTTCGCTTGCTTGACGTAAAAGCCAGCCTGGACGGCCGTGGAGCTTAACCTTGCCCCATATAACTGCGGCCCAGTACGGCCCAGCCGGTATGACAGTAATTGGCTCCTTAGCTAAATAGCTTTTGAACTGCTTGTTTTTTGAAAACCTCTTTAAGTTTTTTGCAACAAAAACGCCATCGTGAAGAGCTGTTTGAGCTAAGCCGCTATATGGTGTATTTGAATTATCTCCAATTACAAAAATGTTTTCCTCGGCTTGCAAATATGCGTCGACCGAGACTTTGCCTCTTTTAGTAATTACGAAATCGTTTTCTTTGAAGAACGGATGATTTGTGACGCCAGCTGTCCAAACTACGGTATGGCTGCGAATCGGCTTGCCGCTAACCGTCAATTCGTCTGCCGTTTGCCCTTGAACTGCTTTACCAAGATATAGGCGAATGCCTAGCTTTTTTAAGTGCTTAGCAACTAATCGGGAGGTATGTTTGGGCAGGCGTGGTAATAATCGTGGCAGAGCCTCGATGAGATCGATATGAATCCTTTGTGATTTTATGTCGTGGTTTTTCATAATGTACTGCAGGTACTTAGGCAGAGCGCCAGCCAGTTCAATGCCTGTAGGGCCGGCACCAACTATTACGTAGTGTAAGTCGGGTTTTCTCTCATCTAAAAGCTGTTGGTGGAGGTGTTTTTTGAATCGCTCGACCTCTGATTGAGTTTTAATACTATATGAATATTCAGGCAATCCCGATATGCCAAAGTAATTTGTTACGACACCAAGCCCAATTATTAGATAATCATATTCGTACTCATCGCCCGCTTTGGTCTTTACAAGCTTAGTTTTTCTGTCTAGTGATTGAGCAACTCCTTGAACGATACTAACTTTTTTGCCCTCAAAAATTTTATTTAGTGGAATGCTAGAATTGGCCTTTTTGCCCCCGGTTGCCGTATGATACAGCGTCGGGTAATAGCGAAGATCTGTGTCATCACTGAGTAAGGTGATTTTAAAACTAGGGTCGTCGCACAGTTCAAGGGCTGCTTTTACGCCTCCAAAACCGCCTCCGACAATTAAAACTTTGTATTTTGCCATTACGACATATTCTATGCTAAAGGATAAGCATCTTGCAAGAAGTGTTATTGACCGCTAAGCTTAACCTTGATGGATAATATAAAAACTCATTTGCAGAAGGCCGGTTTTGCTGGTGATTTAAAAGATGATCCCACGACTCTGGATTTATACAGTCATGATGCTTCGATGTTTGAGCTCAGGCCTCAGCTAGTAGTTGCACCCAAAGACGCAAAAGATGTCGAAAAGCTTGTTAAGATCGTCGACGCCGCCAAAAAAGCTAATCCAGCACTGAGCCTGACTGCGAGATCAGCTGGTACTTGTATGTCTGGTGGAGCGATCAATGATTCAATAATCGTGGATTTCTTGAAGTACTTTAATAAAATTGAAAAAGTTACATCAAATAGCGCACAAGTCCAACCGGGTGTTTACTACAGAGATTTTGAGCCCCACACTCTCAAGCATAATGCACTTATGCCCACCTATCCGGCGTCTCGGGAGCTGGCTAGTGTGGGCGGTATGGTCAACAATAACGCCGGCGGAGAGAAGTCATTAGAATTTGGTAAAACAGAAGATTTTGTTACCGAGCTTGACTTCGTATTTGCTGACGGTGTTAAGCGGACAGTAAAGCCAATAAAAGAGGCTGAGCTGGTTAAAAAAATGAAACAGAAGGATTTCGAGGGCGAAGTTTACCGCAAATTATATAAGCTTATTGAAGCAAATTATGACAAAATCAAAGCCGCCAAGCCACACGTGAGTAAAAACTCAACTGGCTATAATTTATGGGATGTTTGGGACCGAGACAGCGGTGTTTTTGACCTGACAAAGTTAATTGTTGGCGGTCAAGGAACGCTTGGGCTCGTGACGGATATTCACTTTAGATTAGTTCCCAAAAAGGCACACTCCGGCTTACTGGTGTTATTTATGAAAGACATTGATGATCTTGGCGAGGTGATTCCTAAAGTCCTTGAATCAAAGCCCGCGACATTTGAATCATTTGACGATGCTACGCTCAGGCTTTCAATTCGATTCATGCCAAGTTTTTTAAAGCTTTTGGGATGGAAACGATTTTTACACCTCTTGATAACTTTAATTCCTGACGGAATACAACTCCTACGCGGAATGCCTAAATTAGTACTGATGGTCGAATTTAATGGTGAATCCGAAGAAGAAGTTCGACATAAAGTAAGAAATCTACACACAGAGCTTAGTAAGCATCGGGCGCGATATGAAATAAACGGTTTTGAAGAAACGCCCACTGAGGCAAAGTCCGAAAAGTTTTGGATCATGCGCCGCTACAGTTTTCAACTACTTAGGAGCAAGGTTAAAGACAAGCACACAGCTCCTTTTATTGATGATTTTGTTGTGCCACCAGAGTACTTAACTGATTTCTTGCCACGTTTGCGCCAAATCATAAAGAAATACAAGTTGTTCGCGACCATTGCGGGCCATATGGGTGATGGAAACTTCCACGTTATTCCGCTGATGAAGTTAGAAGATCCAGACGACCGCAAAAAAATTCTGCCTGCTATGAAGGCAGTAAACAACCTAGTTTTGAAATACGGGGGGTCACTCTCAGGCGAACACAACGATGGGCTTGTGCGAGGTCCATGGCTCGAAAAAATGTACGGCGAGGAAATGTGTAAACTATTTAAGCAAACCAAACAAATAATGGACCCTAAAAATATTTTTAATCCACATAAAAAGTCTGACGCCGATTGGGAGTATTCGTTCGGGCATATCCGTCAACATTTCTAGGCTCAAACATTAAATAAATATTAAATTCATTAAAAATATTTAGCTTTGTTAATTTACTGCGCCTATAATTTTAACACCATGCAAGCTATATCAACTCCAAACGACGACTTTAATCAGCCATTCACTTCACTTTTAAGCGCAATACGCGAGATCAGCCAAGAGTTATCCGAAATGCGGCAGTATATCGGCGCTGATTTTGAAGTTGTAAATTTGAGGTTCGACCGCATCGAAGACCGACTTGACCGGCTCGAGTCCAATCTTATTTACGAACACTAGACTCAAATAAATATTCCATCTGTTAGTCTTATAACTGCTATAGTGTAGTTAAGATGGTTGTGATTATCGTGAGCGATATATGAGCAAAAAAAGCAATATCCTACTAGCTCTTTTAACATTCATATGTGCTGCTTTGCTGTATCTGTTTATAGCCAACATTGATTCTATGGCAATATTAAGCCCTAGGGGCGAAATCGCTGATAAGCAAAGAAATCTGATAATACTAACAACTCTAATGAGTGTGCTGATCATAGTGCCGGTATTTTTTATGACTTTTTACTTCGTCTGGAAATACCGTGAGGGCAATAAAAAGGCTAAATACCAGCCTGATTGGGACCACAGCGTTTTGGCCGAGACGATTTGGTGGACAGTACCACTGATCATGATACTAATATTAGCAGGCATAACCTGGAAGACTTCACACGATCTTGACCCATTCAAGCCGATCAATTCCTCCACCAACTCATTAACCATACAAGTTGTGGCCCTCGATTGGAAGTGGCTATTTATATACCCCGATCAACAGATCGCCAGCCTTAATTATGTTCAGTTTCCGGAGCGCACGCCAATCAAATTTGAAATAACAGCCGATGCGCCAATGAATTCATTTTGGATTCCAAGATTAGGCGGACAAATATACGCAATGACAGGTATGTCAACTCAGCTTAATCTTATGGCTGATAGCACCGGTACCTATCGTGGCTCGTCTGCAAATATCAGTGGCCGAGGCTTTGCTGGTATGAATTTTGAAGCCAAATCAACCACTCGTCTAGACTTTGATAGCTGGGTAAATAGAGTAAAGCAGTCAGATAATAGTCTTACCCTCAACCAATATAAAATCCTTTCATTGCCAAGCGAAAATAATTCACCAGCCACGTTTTCATATGTTGACCCGCACCTGTATGATTCAGTCATAATGAAATACATGACGCCCACTACCATTACATCAAAAACCGAAAAGAGTGCACAGTGAGCATATTATTTGGCAATTTGCTCGGCAGGCTCAACCTCGAGGCGTTTCAGCACGATAAAGTCGCGATGGGCGGGGTGGTTGGCATGACTATAGCAACTTTGGCTGTTGTTGCCCTGCTGACGTATACAAAACGCTGGAAATGGCTCTGGCGTGAATGGCTGACTACTGTAGACCCTAAAAAAATAGGCGTGATGTACATTCTTGTAGCTGTGCTAATGCTGGTTAAAGGGCTAACTGACGCAGCAATGATGCGTGCTCAACAAGCAACCTCTGTCGGTAACGCGCATGGTTTTTTGACATCAGACCACTTCCAGCAGATTTTTTCGGCTCACGGTACAGTTATGATCTTTTTTGTAGCAATGGGTTTAATGTTTGGCCTTATAAATCTCATTGTGCCTTTGCAAATTGGTGCAAGAGACGTGGCATTTCCTTTTCTTAATGCAACTAGCTTTTGGCTATTTGCAGCCGGTATGGCGCTCGTAAATGTTTCATTGGCGATCGGTGAGTTTTCGGCTGCGGGATGGTTGGCTTATCCCCCTTTATCCGAATTGAAATATAGCCCAGGTGTCGGCATAGATTATTGGATATGGAGTTTGCAGATTGCAGGTATTGGCAGCCTGCTTTCTGGAGTTAACTTTTTAGTTACGATATTAAAGATGCGGCGACCCGGCATGAGCTTGATGAAAATGCCGATGTTTTGCTGGAGCGTTGTTGGCAGCATGCTACTGGTAGTATTTGCCTTTCCCGTACTTACCGCTACTCTGGCCATGCTTTCACTAGATAGGCTGATGGGAATGCACTTCTTTACTGCAGAGGCCGGCGGCAATCCGATGATGTATGTCAATTTAATTTGGGCATGGGGTCACCCAGAGGTTTACATACTAATTTTGCCCGCTTTCGGGGCGTTTTCTGAAATCGTGTCAACTTTTTCGCGCAAACGGCTGTTTGGTTATACATCCATGGTCTGGGCAATTGGCGCGATAACCGTGCTTTCGTACTTAGTTTGGCTACATCACTTCTTTACGATGGGCGCTGGGCCGAACGTAAATGCTTTTTTTGGAGTCATGACAATGATTATCGCGGTGCCGACCGGTGTAAAGATATTTAACTGGTTGTTTACAATGTATCGAGGCAGAATACGAATTGCTACGCCCATGCTGTGGTTCCTGGGTTTTATAGTTACTTTCACGATCGGTGGCGTGGCTGGTGTATTGATGGCTGTCCCTGCCATAGATTTCCAAGTGCATAACAGCCTGTTTCTAGTTGCCCATTTCCACACCATGGTCATCGGTGGCGTAGTCTTCGGGTATATGGCAGCTATAACATACTGGTTTCCTAAAGTTTTTGGATTTACACTTAATGAACGGCTTGGCCGATACGCGTTTTGGTGTTGGTTTGTTGGCTTTTTACTAGCGTTTATTCCACTCTATATACTTGGCATGATGGGGGCTACGAGGCGGTTGGATCATTATGATGCTTCGCTCGGTTGGCAAGGTCTGTTTATAGTTTCGGCTGTGGGTGTCGCGGTCATTTTAACGGGGGTTGGCTTTCAAGTGCTACAGTTCGTTGTCAGTATCAAACACCGCAAGCAAAATCTTGATCTGACAGGCGATCCGTGGGATGGACGTACACTCGAATGGTCTACAACTTCACCTGCTCCGCTTTATAATTTTGCAACTCTGCCGGAAGTTACTGAGAGAGACGCCTGGTGGGCGCAAAAACAATCCAAATCAACTAAGCCCACAACCATTAAACCGATTGTTATTCCAAAAAATACCCCCGTGGGCATATTAATTGCCGCCGCAGCATTTATAACGGGATTTGGACTTATTTGGCATATTGTTTGGCTTGGGGTAATCGGCGCGCTCGGGATAATTTCACTGATAATAGTCAGAACTTTAGACGATGACACGGAGTACACGCTTTCAGTAGCAGAAATAAATAATATAGAAAAGCTAAGTAGGTCGAAAGCATGAACCTTAAAGAATCCGACGAAAAAACCGTTTTTGGATTCTGGGTCTATATAATGACCGATTGTGTATTGTTCGCGACGTTGTTTGCAACTTTCGCAGTACTACGTAATAACAACTTTGGCGGCGAACCAGGCAGCGAGTTGTTTAGCCTGCCATTCGTACTTGCTGAGACTTTAATACTGCTTGTTAGTAGCTTTACTTGTGGTTTGGCGATTCTCGCGGCTCGACAAAACCGACGCAGCCATGTGCTGATATGGCTGGCCATAACATTTTTATTAGGCATCGCGTTTTTATCTCTTGAATTAACCGAATTCAATAACCTCGTTCAGGAGGGTAACAGCTGGCGTCGAAGCGGATTCTTATCAGCTTTCTTTACGCTAGTCGGCACACACGGCCTACACATCACGGCAGGTCTGATTTGGATGGCAGTGATGATGATTAGGGTCTTTAATTATGGTCTCACCGCCGCTAATTATCGACGCTTAACTCTACTCAGTATTTTTTGGCACTTCTTAGATGTAGTCTGGATATTTATCTTTAGTATTGTATATCTTATGGGGGCGGCATGAAGCAAAATGACGGATACACCTTAAGAGCCTACACTACGGGTTTTGTAATTTGTGTCAGTCTAACCTTGCTGGCATATTTTTCTGTTGTAAATCATAGTTTTAACGGCAATGCCCTCTTGCTTTGGATTGGCTGGCTCGCTTTAATCCAATTTTTTATACAAATGATATTTTTCCTTCATTTAGGTCGTGAGTCTCGACCGCGCTGGAAGCAAGTTGTGTTTTGGTTTATGACTATGGTTGTTGTGATTCTAATTTTTGGCTCGCTATGGATTATGAATAACCTCAATTACCACCACGCCGACACAGTGAAGTCCTCTGATAAATATATAATCCAAGACGAGGGATACCCCCAATAAGCCGGTTTACTACATATTATCAACTGACTAAGCCGGGAATCGTTTATGGAAACATAATCAACACCACGGCAGGGTTTTTATTGGCGTCTAAAGGTGATGTTGATTTTTTGTTGATGTTTTGGGCTTTAGCTGGCACGGCGTTAATAATTGCTTCTGCTTGTGTTTTTAATAATTATATTGACCGAGAAATTGATTCCAAGATGGTCAGGACAAAAAACCGTGCCTTGGCTGCCGGCAATATAAGCCCACAATCTGCCATGATATATTCCGGTTTTCTCGGGCTCGCGGGATTTTTAATTCTCGCACTATACACAAATTGGCTGACGGTAGGCCTCGGATTGCTGGCGTACTTGATCTACATAGTCGTGTACGGAATAGCAAAGCGGCGTTCGGTGTATGGGACATTAGTCGGGAGCGTGGCAGGCGCTTTACCGCCTGTGGCCGGTTATACGGCTGTAACCAACCAACTGAATCTAGGCGCTGGATTAATTTTCCTGATTCTAGTAACTTGGCAAATGCCACACTTTTATGCGATCGCTATCTACAGATATAAGGACTATAAAGCAGCTAGGCTTCCTGTCTGGCCAGTAAAAAAAGGCATCTCTGCCACGAAACGCCAAATCTTAATCTATATCGTTTTATTTTTAGCAGCCACTTCTATGCTGACGCTGTTTGGCTATACAGGAGTCGCTTATCTATTAATTATGGTTCCAATAAGTCTCATTTGGCTTTGGCTTGCTTTGATTGGGTATCGTAATGTTGATGATGCACTTTGGGCTAAACAATGCTTCAAGTTTTCTTTAATAGTTATATTGTCGCTATCAGTTATGATGTCGTTTGGCGGGCTCCTGCCCTAGTCTTTAGCTGGCTGTACGCGTAACTTTTTGCCAGCGTGCGTGATGATGATTACTCCGCTTAGTATTAAGAGCATTAATACATAAATTGCGCGGTCTAACGTATTAGCAGCAACGATAGTAGCGTTATCAATATGGTGTAGCTTTTGCGTAAAAACCAAAAATGCTTCCCTGAAGCCGATTGCCCCGGGCGTTAACGAGACAAACAATGCCAAGTTAGCGGCACCTGTATAAATTGCAACCTGACTGAATTGTATTCCTGGGGACACAGCTGTCAATTCAATCCAAAAAATCATTAATAATACAAATATTTGAGCAAAAGTGGCGGCCGCCATGTAGGGCCAGTTGCTCAAGGAAAGAAGGCTGAGACGGCCGAGATATTTATTCTTTTTGAACTTCATATAAAAAATTGCGACTAGCAAAACAATTGCGAAGGGTGTAATCCACCACTTAAGCACTCCAGAAAACAGCAAAATAATACTAAAAAGTGCGTAAAAGAAGTAATAAACGAAACTTGCGATCGTGTAGTCTTTAATCTTTACACCATGTTTTTGGTTTACATATATGGCTCGAAACGCCGGACCGCTTTGTAATGGCCCAAAAAAATTAATAACTGATGAATACATCGTCAGCAGCAGACTTTCGCTGGCTTTCATCTTGTATCTGCAAAGCCGCAGTGTTGCAGTGTTGACCAATGCAAGACTCCCAACAAAAATTAAATAGAGCCCTAAAATAATAAACAATGTTGTCCGTGGTATTTGACCGAGCTCATCCCAAACCTCCGGATGGTTTACGAAGTAGACGACAAAGACTACTACAGTCAGGACAAGAATCGTGATTGCTGCTAGGCTTCGCCACTTTGAACGTTTAAACATGCTATACATTATACTGTTGTTATATCATTGTCATGAAAAAGAACATTACCCCAAGACATCGTTTTTTTGTGTTTGTCGGATCTAATAAGTTTTTTTGGGCGATTGTCTTGTTGCTGATACTGGAGGCCGGCTGGATCGCCCTCACTGGACGTTACCCTATGGCATTTGACGAGGATTTTCACCTCGGCTTGATAAAAATCTACACCCACCATATCAGCCCTTTTTGGGATGGCCAGGCATCGGGTGGTGACGCATTTGGCGCCGTAGCTCGAGACCCCTCCTATTTCTACCACTACATAATGAGCTTTCCTTATCGGGCAATCGAGGCAGTTACATCTAATTTGATGGCACAAGTACTGATACTTAGAGCTATTAATATCACGTTTTTTGTAGGCGGGCTGGTGGTATATAGGCGTCTCCTAGCTAAAGTTGGAGCATCGACTCAGATTGTAAATCTCTGCCTTTTAGTATTTGTGTTGATACCCGTTACACCACTGTTGGCAGCTCAAATAAACTACGATAATGTCATCATCCCCTTGACTGGTCTTGCGCTGCTCCTCGCCCTAGCCTTAAAGCAAAACTCTACAAAGAAACATGTTGATGTGCGAGGTCTACTCTGGCTGATTATAGTATGCCTGTGCGCATCGATTGTAAAATATGCATTTTTGCCGATTTTTATAGCCATCATTGTATTTACGATCGTATTTTTCAAGGGTAAATACCAAACTATAAAGGAATTAAGAATAGCTTTACTTCATGGCTGGTCAAAAATAGGGAAAATTGTGGCAGCGAGCATGATATTGGCAATTGTTTTATTGGGTGGATTATTTATAGAGCGCTATGGTGTTAATATATTGCGCTACCATAAGCCAGTGCCAGATTGCGCAGAAGTTCTGGATTACGATCACTGTCAATATTACGGCCCATGGATTAGGGATTATAACTTCAAGGAGCAAAAAGGTAACGCCGAAACCAGTCTGAATAATTTTGCATTTGAGTGGATTAGAGGTATGTGGTTGCGCAGCTTTTTCGCGGTTGACGGACCAGCTAGTGATTTCCAGACTCGTGGCCCGCTGACGATACCTGGATGGAGTGGCATTATCTTTGGAACCCTAGGATTTATTGCGCTATGCCTCAAAGCAAAAACTGTGTGGCGAAAATATAACAACTCGGCCTTGTGGCTGTTATTGGGGACTACCCTAGGCTATCTCCTAGTGCTTTTCGCAACAAATTATTCAATGTACATAGAAACCGCACGACCGGTTGCTATTAACGGCAGATATCTCCTTCCAGTTATGCCATTCATGATCCTTTTGTCTGCGCTGGGCGTAAAGGAAATAACCAAAAATTATCCAAAACTACAGATCGGCCTAGTATGCTTGATTATCTTAGGCTTTACTTGGGGAGGTGGCGCCTTGACATATATTTTGAGAAGTAATGATAGCTGGTACTGGCATAATCAGCATATAAAAGTCATCAATCACGCCGTACAAAATAGCATTGGGCCAATTACACCTGGCTATCGCCAGCCAACTCAATTTTTATATTAGCTAAGTCTGTCGGCTTTAAAATGATGCCTCTTACTTTGCTCTAGGTCGTCCTCGATCAATATTCGGTTAATCCTGATGAGCTCGGCGATTATGGCTAACACAAGACACAAAAAAGCTCCAATTAAGAGCAATGAGCCGACCAGTAAAGATTGAATGTGTCCACGTGTAGTTCCTTCATCAATGCTTAATGCAATAAACCGGATGAATGGCACGATGCCCAGCGCTAACAGAATGCCCCCTAGCCAGCCAAATATTATATATGGTTTATACATGATATATGCTCGGATGATAATCATAGCGCTTTTCCGTACATGTTCGAATGTTGATTTAAAAAGTCGAGACTCGCGCAGTTTTGGATTTGTAGTTACCGGAATACTTTTAACGGCTAAGCCTTTGTTGCCGGCTTGGATAATAGTTTCAGTACAGTAGCTGAAACGAGTGATGGTGTTGAGGCGCATTAATGAATCTCGACTATATGCGCGGAAACCGCTGACGGCGTCTGGCACATCTGTGCCGGCGACTTTGTTCACTACCTTACTGCCAATCTTTTGGAGAATTTTTTTATACCAAGAGAAATGAGCGATTGTACTGGTTTGCCGATCAGCTATAACGATGTCCGCTTCTCCTCTTAAAATCGGCTGAACAAGATCACCTATACGCTCTTGGGGGTACTGGTTGTCGCCATCTGTATTTACAACAATATCCGCTCCCAGCTCGAGAGCCTCTAAAACACCATCATGAAACGAACGACTAAGCCCCTGATTGCCGACGTGCTTAACAATGTGCTTTACTCCGTGTTTTTTGGCTACTGTAACTGTCTTGTCTGTTGAACCGTCATCGATTATTAAAACTTCTATCTTATCGATGCCTGGGATGCGTTTTGGGATCGATTTTAAAACGAGAGGCAGAGTGGCCTCTTCGTTTAGGCATGGGATCTGGACAATTAACTTCATAAGTGTTGTATGAAGGTATTATACCGGAAATTAGTCTACAGGGGTAGTACTCTTAAGAATGTTGTCAAAAAGCTTCGCTTAATTGGCCAAAAAAATGTATAATAGATTGCAATATCAATGGCACAAACACCTCGACGTACTCCAACTAAACGGGTCGCTAAGTCACAGCGGCCTGGTCATGACGCAGTAGTTGCACAAAATGCAGATAAATTTCCAGGCGTCGGCATGACCCTCCCCAGTTATCAGTACGATCCCCGAGACAAACGGAGGCGGACAACTAGCCAGACCGTTGTGAAACGAAGCCGATGGCAACGCTTTCGCCAAAAAGTGACCTTAAAACGATCAGTTATCGTCATGGCTTTGCTGGTCTTATTAATCGGTGGCTTTGTTGCCGGTAAATTTGCCTGGAATGCTCATAAAATTTTTGGCGGTAATATTTTTGGTGTTTTTTCTAGCACCAAATTAAAAGGTGAAGACACTGGTCGCGTCAATATTCTTTTAGCTGGCAACTCTGCCGACGATGCAGGTCATAATGGAGGTCAGTTGACCGACTCAATTATGCTTATAAGTATAGATACAAAGACAAATAAAGCTTTTATGCTGAGTATCCCTAGAGATTTATGGGTAAAAATCCCTGGTGACGGGCATTCAAAAGTAAACAGCGTATATGTTACAGGTGAGGCCAACGATTTCAATGAATATGGCTATCCTACTGGCGGTATGGGTCAGCTCGAGCAAACGATTGGTGAAGCGCTTGATATCCCAATTCATTACTACGCACTTGTAAATTACACCGCTTTAAGACAATCAGTTGATGCGGTCGGTGGAGTAGACATTACAATTAAAAGTGATGATCCACGGGGTCTCTATGACCCAAACATCGACTGGACGACAAAAGGACCGCTTGTTAAGTTATCTAACGGCACACACCACTTAAATGGACGACAGGCATTAGACTTAGCACGGGCCCGCGGCGACGCTTATAACTCTTACGGCTTTGCTGGCAGTGATTTTGATCGTACCGAGCACCAGAGGCAGTTGCTTTTGGCGCTCAAAGACAAAGCAATATCTGCTGGCGTATTATCAAACCCAGCCAAGCTTTCGAGCCTATCGGATGCAATCGGCAATAATGTTAAAACCGATATCAAAATTAATGAGGTGCGTCGCCTGTATGATCTGCTTAAAAACATAAGTGGGGGTAACATTAAGTCGCTAAGCCTTAATGATGATAACGGTGAAAGTCTTTTAGCCAGTTACGCATCTCCAAACGGCCAGTCAGCCCTAATCCCTGCAGCAGGGATTGACGACTACAGCGACATACAGGCATTTCTCAAGAAACAAACCTCATCTAATCCCGTTGTGCAAGAGTCTGCAAAAATCGTAGTTCTGAATGGCACAACGTCATTCGGCTTAGCTAGTAAAATTCAGAAACAGTTAAAATCTAAGAATATGACGGTTTCAGATATTGGTGATGCCGGAAACACCGCGCAAACAACAACCACAATCATTGATCTATCCAACTCTCATAAGCCAGGCACAAAAACTGCTCTTGTAAAACTTTTTGGTAATCATGTCACTACCCAAAACCCATATGGCACACTGTATGATGCAGACTTCATCATCGTTCTCGGAAGCGATCAGGCTAAAGTAAATGCCGGCACCTCTGTAAACTAGTAGCAACTTAAAGCACTGAATGTTATTCTCTAGAGTATGGCTGACAGAGTTGCTATAAACTATCTTCATGCGTTTTTAGAACGTCATCAAATAAAGAAGTATAAAAAAGGCGAAATAGTGGTTTTTCAGGGTGAGGTGCCGCGCTCTGCCTACATCGTAAAATCAGGCACAATCAAAGCCTACAATTTAAGTGTAAACGGTGACGAAAAGCCGGTCGCATTTTATCCTGAAGACAGCGCATTTCCCGCTACATGGATATACGGGAAAGTATCAAGTGCAACCTTTTACTATGAAGTATTCAGCGCTGAGGTCGAACTTTATGTGGTTGAACGAGAAGAGTTTGTAACGTTCATCAAAAAGAGCACGGATTTGTTGTATCAGGAACTAAATCGGCTGCTCAATGATCAGTTAGGCGGCTCTTTGCGTTTAAATGCTTTACAGCATTCGAGGGCGAGTGACAAATTAGTATATACTCTTCACTATTTGGCACTAACACACGGCAAGCCAGCTAATAAGGACGGCGAGATCGAAATAACTCTTGAACTCACCCACCAAGATTTTGCTAATTTAACTGGGTTAACTCGGGAAACGGCCGCGACTGAACTTAACAAGCTCAAGAAGCAAAAAATTGTCGATTATGGCAAGCACGTGCCCTATCGTCTCAATTTAAAGAAGCTTCTTCAGATTCAAAACGATCAATTTATTGCTGACCTGCAACCTTCTAAGCTGCTGTCTTAACACCGTCAGCGGACTGAAGTGTATCTGATACAACTTTGGCTAAGTTGTGGGGCGCGGTCCAGGACTTGATAATGCAACGATTAGCGCCGAGCTTATAGGCTTCGTTGACTTCAGGCGAATTTTCCATGTTCGTAAATATTAATATTTTAATGTCATCCCCTTTGCTGGGGTGTTCCCACGATTGCAAAAATTCTAAACCACCCATAACCGGCATTAAAAGATCTAGCAATACAAGATCTGGAGTAAACTTTTTTAACTTTGCTAGGGCCTCTTTGCCGTCAAAAACCGATACAACCTCGTGGCCTTCATGCTTGAGGATTAAGCTGTATGCATTGTTTAGATCCTTGTCATCTTCAACCACTAAAATTCGTGCCAAATTGTGCCTCCTTTGGGAGATTACATCTTTATTTATAGCATAATTCGGCTGTCGAAACGTGTAGAATTTTTAACATTGCAAAGTTATTTCCTTTCCTTAGTACGTGGGAGCGTAAAATAAAAATCTGTACCGTTTCCCTCCACACTATCAAACCAAATCGTGCCACCTAGTTCATCAAGCAAGCCTTTTACAAGGTAGAGCCCCAAGCCAGTGCCGGTGGTTTCTCTCTTTACAATGTTTTGGGCTCTAAAAAATTTGCTAAAAACCTGATCCTGCGACACTTTTGGTATCCCCCAACCACTGTCGCTGACATGAAATAGCACATCGCTGGCTCGGCCCGACAGTGAAATTTTTACTTTACCCCCGTCGGGCGTATATTTTATCGCGTTGGAAATTAAATTTGTCAAAACCTCCTTCACTATTAAAGGGTCTGTTCTGATTTGCAAGTTAGAACTAGGTCGCATGTTTGACGTTAGAGAAATTGATTTACGGGTTGCCATTAAATCCAACTCCGGCAAAATTTCATTAACAAGGCTTTTTAGGTCGATATTTGACGGTGTCAAGGCAATTGTGCCACTTTCTATGCGGGTAATGTTCAGCAAGGTGCTTATTAATTCGTTCATCCGGTTTGTGGCTGTGACGATGGTTCCGAGGGCTTTTTTTTGATCAACGTTGAGCTTCCCCATGTAGCCGTCTGTCAACATATGCGTGTACGTTTTAATTGCTGATAGTGGTGTACGAAGTTGGTGTGAAGCCAATGAGATGAATTCGCTTTTCATGCGGTCAACCTGTTCCTCCAATGAAATGTCACGAAATACTTCGATTGCGCCGAGTGGTTTGTTATTAAATATTATTGGTGAGGCATTCACGGCCACTGGGATGCGTTTGCCATTTTTACGTCGGTAATAAACCTTTTCCGCTACCGGTTTGCCAGTAAGAAAAGCCTTGGTGATCGCACGGTCAATTAAATTAACTATGCTGTCGTCAGCGTTTACGGCAACGACTTTTTTTGGAAACCAAAATCCAATTAGCTCACTTTCCGTGAAACCTAGCAGCTCTTGAGCTACGGGATTTACTCTTGTTATTCTGCCAAATTCGTCAGTTGCGATTGCGCCGTCGCCAATGCTATTAAACAATGCCTCAGCCTCGGCCTTTTGTTCTGGTTTAGATAAAGTAACTGGTTCGGTATCTGGCGGCATATTTTTACTATTGTTTTTTTATATTAACAGATCTGATTTTGTGCAGTGCTTCAGCGTATCCCCCAACCGTTTTTTCATCTTCAATTAATAAAGACGCTGCGACACTCATCCAATCAATTAAGCTTTCTAAGTCTTCGCATGACAAATCACTCGGTGATTTGTGCAAATGATTTTCAACTTGGCGGGCAACAAATCTATCAGCATTAGCGCCTAAGTAACTTGAAGTTACTTGTACGACTTGGTCATAAATCGTATTTGATTGTGTACTAATCTGCTCAGCTCCCGAGGTTTATATATTTATATAAACATATTTCGTTATGGTGTTGCGTAAGATTTTCAACAGGAACTTAAACAGGCGCTTGTGCGATAATAAATCTATGTCTTCTGAGCCAGAATTTCGGTTTAATCGCCGGTATATCTTTGTTGTACTTATGCTGTTGCTAGCTCTATATATCATTCTACCTCAGATTGGAAATTTTAAGTCGAGTCTACACTTACTGACTCACCCAGAGCTAGGTTGGACGGTGATAGCAATCGTACTTACTTTTTTAACATATTCTGCGGGGGCTGCAACTTATTGTCTGCTTGCGTTTAAGAACCTAAGTTATCGGCGGACAGTTGTCGTTCAATTCGCTGCGATGTTTATTAATCGATTGCTGCCGGGTGGAATTGGCGCACTAGGAGCAAACTTTGTATATTTAAAACGGCAAAAACATACCTCTGCACAAGCAGCGAGCGTTGTGGCAGTAAACAACCTGCTTGGTGGATTAGGCCATTACTTACTACTAGGATCAGTATTGATCTTAACTGGTTATTCGACTATTCAGGCCAGCCAGTCTAAGGGTGCGCTTAATCAAAACATTAAATATTTCTGGCTGGTGCTATTAATAGCAGCGGTTTTAGTCTTTATATTCGGAAGAAAAAAGTTTAAAAGCGGCCTAATTGATTTAAAAAATCAATTACTTGAATATCGCCACCGGCCGAAGCGTATTGGCCTTGCTCTAATAACATCAATTTGTCTGACAACATTTAATGTATTAGCGCTGCAAGCTTGTGCCGCTGCGCTTGGAGTACATCTTAATTTCGCGGTTATCATGCTTATCTTTACTCTCGGTATAGGTGCCGGCACAGCTACGCCTACACCAGGTGGTTTAGGTGGCTTTGAGGCTGGCTTAGTAGCGGGATTTGTTGCTTTCAAAGTCGACAGCTCAACAGCACTGGCTATTGCCCTTCTGTACAGGTTGATTAGTTATTGGCTAACACTGGCAGTTGGAGCCACTGCATTCTTTATTTCGCAAAAGCAAAAGTATATTTAATTAGTCTACATTTGTACGCGATTGAAACGGTTTACCGCGAAGATAATAGCAACGGTCGTGGTAATAGCGATAACGACCAAGTCTTTTTTAAACCCAAATTGAGTGGTGTTCGAAAGCAGATAGCGGAGTGAATCAACCATATAGCTTACGGGGTTATAGGTGCTGATTGTTTTGAGCACTACAGGCACGTTATTCAACGGATACAGCGCGGTGGACAAAAAGAAAAGAGGCATAACAATTAGATTGTTGATACCCTGAAATCCTTGAAAGTCATCAACCATCGAAGCAATTCCTGCTCCGAAACACGCTAATGCTAAACACATAACACATAAAATAAGCAGAGCTGGCAATACAAGCAGCCAGTTATAAGGCTGAAAGCCAAGTAGCATGGATACGCAGAAAATTAGTATCCCTTGCATAACAGAAATTGTTGCCCCGCCGAACGCGCTTCCAATGAGTATTTTTGTCCGTGATACTGGAGTTACTAGCAACTCGGAGAGAAAGCCAAAGCGTTTGTCCATCAAAACAATCACTCCCCAAAAAATACCCGAAAGGAGTACCGTTTGAGTAATAATGCCAGGTACTAAAAACTGAAGATAGTCGCCTTGGCCAGCTTGCTTATAGATCGCGCCGATGCCATAGCCCAGTGCCAATAAAAATAGAATTGGCTGACCGAGTGTGCCCAAAATCCGAGAGCCACTTCTGATGTAGCGGCGAACTTGTCTTAGCCAGAGAGCGTATAATACTTCCATTACCTAAGCCTCGTATTCCGTAAGGATAATTTAAAATTCAAACCGTTGTTATTGCCGGAATCATCGTCATCACGTGCACCCGATCCAGTTAATTTGAGATATGCTTCCTCTAGGGTCTTGGTTTTTGTTTGCTTACATAATTGTGAAGTTGTACCGCTGGCGACTATTTTGCCGTGGTCTATGATTGCGATCCGCTCGGCGACTGCTTCGGCTTCGTCTAGATAATGAGTCGTAAAAAATATGGTCATGCCCTTTTCATCACTTAGCCTTTTAACATAGTTCCACATTAAGTTTCTGGTTTGGGTATCAAGACCGAGTGTTGGCTCGTCTAGAAAGAGTATTTTTGGTTCGTGCAACAGGCCTCTTGCGATTTCGAGTCGACGGCGCATGCCTCCTGAGAAGGTCTTGATCATCGAATCTTTTCGATTCCACAGCTCAACTAGCTCCAAAAGCTCTTGGATTTGTTTATCACGGCCGCTTTTTGGGACCCCGTAAAGCACAGCGTGAAGTTCCATATTTTCATGGGCAGATAACTCCTCATCAAGGCTAGGGTCCTGAAAAACAATGCCAAAGGCTTTACGAGCTGAGGCTTGTTCTTTTGTTACGTCATGCCCGGCCAATCTGAGATCACCCGAAGTCGGACGCAGCATAGTAGTTAGCATTTTAATGGTTGTACTCTTGCCCGCGCCATTAGGTCCTAAAAACGCAAAAATCTCGCCTTTATTCACTTCAAACGAAATACCGTCAACAGCAGTAATGTCGCCAAACTGCTTTGTAACTTCTTTCGCAACGATCATTTGTTTAGCCATAATTAAATAATATTATACACACTAATACTATACTTTGTATACTTATGCCTAAAATATCGACATTTAGGTTATAATTTAATAAAGGATGACAGGAGTAGATCTTGCGTCGCGTCTAGCGACAATGAATGAGAGTGCCACATTGGCACTTAATGCCCGGGCCAAACGCTTATCAGCCGAGGGTAAAACTATTTATAACCTGACTGCTGGCGAGCTTGCCACCGATACTCCTGACTATATACAAGAAGCTGTTTCTAAAACGTTAAAAAATAATAAGTATACGGCTGTAGCTGGTTTGCCTGAATTACGACAAAAAATTGCATCCCATGCTAAAGAATTTTATGGTCTGGATTGGATTGAAGCTGAAAATATCGTAGTCACTGGTGGTGCAAAGCCAGCCTTGTATGCAGCCTTCTTATCATTAATTAATCCTGGTGATGAGGTAATCATACCGACTCCAGCATGGGTAAGTTACGTCGACTTAGTTAAACTAGCGGGCGGTGCAGTTGTTACGCCGCCTCTAACCGAGCTATATGATTTAGACATAGAGTATATAAAATCAAAAATTACACCTAAGACAAAAGCAATTCTCGTGACATCGCCACATAATCCTACCGGAGCAGTTTTTTCTGAGCAAGCTATACAAGAATTATCCCAGCTCCTTAAGGGTACAGATATCGTATTGATATCTGATGATATTTATTCCAAATTAATATTCGATGATGGTTTTTCGCTTGTACCAAGGGCTGGGTTCAAAAATTTAGTAATAATCAATGGGTTTTCGAAGAGCCAGGCCATAACTGGGTGGCGCATAGGTTATTTAATAGCAGATAAAAAAATTGCTGACGCAGCTACTACACTGTTAAGTCATATAAATGGAAACGCAGCTTTGCCAAGCCAGTATGCCGCTATCGCAGCCATGGAAAGAGGCGACAGACCACCCCAAGCGACTCTAAACGATCTAAAGACCAAGCGACAGATTGTCATCGATGGTCTATCAAATATCAAGGGCTTAAAACATAATGTGCCCGGCGGTGCTTTTTATGTTTATCTAGACATCCGCCAACTATCTAGTAATAGCGCCGAATGGTGCGAAAACTTACTTGCCGAAACGGGGGTGGTCTTGGTGCCTGGGGAGGCATTTTTAACTCCTGGATACGCCAGACTGACTTTTTCTGGTGATATAGAGGTACTTAAAAAAGCTGTAGCTGAAATACGACGCTTTATTGAAACAGGAGTAAAATCGTGAGAAAAATTCCGGCAACTATGGCTACTCAGCACCCAGATAACGCCGGTGCCCCTTTTTGGGATGACGGAAGGCCATTTATAGGGGTACACGAGGAAATTCACGAGGCTGTTGCCTGTTTCAGAGATCTCAACGTTGGCGAGTATATGTGGGATTGGGAGGGCAAACATGCCGACGCGGCCGTTATAGATAGATTATTTAGCGATTATCATGAATACTTTTCGCAGCATCAGCTTGGACGAGATCAATTTTTGACATTTAGGCTGCCGAATATATGGGAAGAAAAAGGCTATAATTTGCTTCAGGCGATGACAGTCA
>ERZ724505.685-NODE-685-length-20792-cov-15.868737_pt1 | contig 20792 bp, 21 predicted proteins | sample MGYA00376038_ERZ724505 | MGnify/ENA primary metagenome ERZ724505 (study PRJEB28724, sample SAMN07190884) | wastewater metagenome | isolation source: effluent of sewage treatment plant in Hong Hong | place: Hong Kong | collected 2016-03-17 ...
CCCACGCGCAAAAAATTTTGTGTTTCCCGGAAAAGTTAACCATCTGACGGTTAACTTTTCACTTAACCGCAGGTTAACCGCATATGGCACTGACACAGAAGCAACAGGCATTCGCTGATGCGCTGCTGGCAGGAAAAAAGCGCAAAGAGGCAGCCATTTGCGCGGGTTACAGCCCGGCCACGGCAAGCCAGATGGCAGCCAAGATCATGCAGAACCCACAGGTGCAGGAGTACCTCAAGCAGGTTAACGGTGCTGTTGAAGAAATGGCGGGAAAGGCGGTGGCCAACGCCCGCACCGAGATGCCTGAAAGCGTCGCCGGGCTGATCACCGATCCCCGTGCAATCCTGGTGCGCCTGATGAACAGCGCAGACCCGGATATGGCCCTGAATGCAGCCAAGGCGCTGATGCCCTACGTGCACGGGCGCATCGCTCCAGCCGGCAAGAAGGAGGACAAGGCGCAGGCCGCCAAAGCCACCGCCTCCAGCGCATCGAAATTTGGCACGCTGGACAACCAGCTGAACGGCCAGCGCCCTAGCTGATGGACTGGACCACCGCATGCCCAGACTGGGAGCGGCGCATCGTACAGGGCGACAGCCTGATGCCCTGCCGGCCGCTATACCCATCGGTGGCGGATGCGGCGCTGCGGGTGTTCCGCGAACTGATTCTGGTGGATGTGATTGGCCAGCCCACATTCGGGCAGGTTACGCGCCAGTGGGTGCTGGACTTCGTGGCCGCCATTTTTGGCAGCTATGACCCCCAGGCCCGCGAGCGGCGGATCAAGGAATTTTTCCTGCTGATCAGCAAGAAAAACACCAAGTCCACGATCGCGGCCGGGATCATGATGACCGCCCTGATCCTGAATGATCGGGCATCAGCCGAGCTGATCATCCTGGCACCGACCAAAGAGGTGGCCGACAACAGTTTTGCGCCGGCGCGGGACATGATCAAAGCCGATCCCGAGCTGTCGGCGCTGATGAACGTGTCGGAGCACACCCGCACCATTCGCCATCTGGGCACCGGCGCAACGCTCAAGGTGGTGGCCGCTGAGTCTGAAGCCGCTGCGGGCATCAAGGCCAGCTACATTCTGGTGGACGAGCTGTGGATCTTCGGCAAGCGCAACAACGCGGTGTCGATGCTGCGCGAGGCCATGGGTGGCCTGGCCAGTCGGCCCGAGGGTTTTGTGATCTACCTGACCACCCAGTCGGACGAAGTGCCGGTCGGGGTGTTCAAACAGAAACTGGACTATGCGCGCGACGTGCGCGACGGCAAGAAAACCAACCGCGAGTTTTTGCCGCTGATTTACGAATTTCCGCGCGCCCTGCTGGAGGCCGAGGAACACCTGAAGCCGGAAAACTGGCGCATCACAAACCCAAATCTGGGCGCGTCGGTCAGTGAATCCTACCTGCTGAACCAGTTCGAGCAGGCCAAGGACGCCGGGGAGGAAGTCCTGCGGGACTTTTTGGCCAAGCACCTGAACGTCGAAATTGGCATGAGCCTGCGGGCCAACCGCTGGGCCGGTGCCGAGTTCTGGCTGCAGGCCGCCCAGCCATTTACGCTGGATGACCTGATCAGCCGCTGCGACATCATCACCGTCGGCGCTGATGGCGGCGGGCTGGATGACCTGCTGGGAATGGCCGTACTGGGCCGCGTAGCAGGCTCACGGCAGTGGCTGCTGTGGAACCGCGCCTGGTGCCACCAGATCGCACTGGAGCGGCGCAAATCCGAAGCGCAGCGCCTGCGCGACATGGAGGCTGCCGGAGAGATCGCCATTGTCAGCCGGATCGGCGACGACACCGCCGAGTTTGCCGCCATCGTGGCCCGCATCGCCCAGGCCGGAAAGCTTGACCGCGTGGGGCTGGACCCGCTGGGGATTGGTAGCCTGATCGACAGTATGCTGGAAGCCGGGGTGCCCCAGGACAAGATCATCGGCGTGTCGCAGGGCTACAAACTGGCGGGCTACATGCAGACCGCCGAACGCAAGCTGGCCGGTGGAGAGCTGCACCACGCCGGGCAGGCCCTGATGACGTGGTGTGCGGGCAATGCCCGCATCGTCATGCGGGGCAATGGCCTGATGGTCAGTAAACAGGAATCTGGCAAAGCCAAGATCGACCCGCTGGTGGCCACGTTCAACGCCGTGGCCCTGATGAGTGAGAACCCAGACGCGCCCAGCGATGGGCCATCTGTGCATTTCGTATAGCCCGCCAATCGGCGGGTTTTGTTTTTTGGAGCTGCGATGAAAAAAGCCTACAGCCAGCTGACGGTGAAATCCGTCAGTGAGGACGAGCGCATCATCACCGGCATTGCATCGACCCCCAGCCCGGACCGTGCAGACGACGTGGTGGTGCCCACCGGCGTCAAATTCGCCCTGCCGATTCCGCTGCTGTGGCAACACGACCACAGCCAGCCCATTGGCGAAGTCACCGCCGCAAGTGTCAGCGAGGCCGGGATCGAAATCACCGCCAAACTGGCCAGCATCGATGAGCCTGGGCCGCTGCAGGACCGCCTGAACGAAGCCTGGCAGTCGATCAAATCCGGGCTGGTCAAGGGCCTGTCGATCGGCTTTCGCGGCATCGACGTGGCACCCAACCCCGAGAGCAAGGGCTGGGGCCTGATCTTCAAAACGTGGGAGTGGTTCGAGCTGTCAGCCGTCACCGTGCCGGCCAACGCGGACGCCTCCATCACCAGCATCAAACGAATCGCCAAAACAGCAGCAGAGGAGCACAGCGCCGCGTCGGGTGCTGAGCCTCAACAGCCTGCCGAACCGGCAACTGCCGCACCTGTCAGCGACGTGACGAGCGGAATCACCCCTGTATCACTCATTGATGACCCTGCTGAGCAGGGCGGAGTAACACTGCTATGACTCTCAAAGAGCAACTGGAAAAACTGCGTGCCACCAAAAAGGCGCTGCAGGAGCAAATCGCCAAGGCGCTGTCCGATGCCATCACCAAGGGCCACACCCCCAACGATGAGCAGGAAAAGGCCATCAAGGCCCTGGAGGACCAGGTGACCCAGCTGGAGGTCAACGAAGCCCGCCTGGAGCGCCTGATCGCCGCTGCGGACGCTGGCAACGCCGCCACCCCCGTCAAGGGCCAGACCGAGGCCGAGGGCGCGAACAAATCCGCGCCGCACGTCACTGTCGAGCCGCAGATGGCCCCCGGCATCGGCTACGCGCTGATCGTCAAAGCCACCGCCGTGGCGGGCCTGAGCAAAGGGGCCACCACTGCCGCCGACGTGCTGCGTGCCTGGGGTGCACCGGAACACGTGCAGAAGGCACTGGTGCAAAAAGCCACCATCGGTACCACCGCCAACAGCACGTTTGCCGCCCCACTGGTGGAGCTGAACACCCTGACCGGGGAGTTTATCGAGCTGCTGCGCAAACGCACCGTGGTGGACCGCCTGCCGCTGCGCTCGGTGCCGTTCAACGTCAAGATGCCCAGCCAGACCGGCAGCGGCAGCGTACAGTGGGTCGGTGAGGGCCAGAAAAAGCCGGTGACCAACCCGGAATTTGGCAGCCTGACCCTGACCTTCAGCAAAGTCGCTGGCATCGTCCTGATGTCTGACGAGCTGCTGCGGTTCAGCAATCCCAAGGCTGACGCGCTGGTGCGCGATGACCTGATTGCATCCACCGCCGAATTTCTGGACGACCAGTTTTTCGACAAGAACAAGGCCGAAGCCACCGACAGCCCGGCGGGTATCCTGAACGGCGTGACGGCCATCACCAGCACCGGCACCGCCCCGGACAAGATCGAGGCCGACCTGCTCAGCGCCGTGTCCACCCTGACCGCTGCCGGCCTGCCGCTGTCCTCGGCCCGCTGGGTCATGAGTCCGACCCGCGCCGCCCAGATCAGCGTCAAGCGCGACGCGCTGGGCAACCCGTACTTTGCTGGCCTGAGCCTGCAAGGGCAGGGCAACCTGATGGGGATCCCGGTTGAGATCACCGACGCCCCCAGCGTGGCCGACAAGATCGTGCTGGTAGTGGCCAGTGAAATCCTGCTGGCGGATGACGGTCAGGTCGATTTTGCAGTGTCCACCGAGGCCACCATCAACACCGGCACCGATGTTTCGCCGGTGTACGTGAACCTGTTCCAGAACAACCTGACCGCCCTGCGCGGTGAGCGTTACATCCGCTGGAAGAAGCGCCGCGCCGCTGCTGCCACCTACATCCAATACTGACAGACTGCGCCCTTCGGGGCGCTTTCTGCGCTGTGTCTATCCGCCGGGTAGCCACAGCGCAGAAAGGAGAGCATCCATGACCCGCATCAAGTACCTGCGCGAAGCCCCACGGGGGCAGGCTGGTGAGTTTGACGAAGTGCCCGAGGGCCACGCGCGCATTCTGATTGAGCGCGGTTTCGCTGAGCTGGCCGAACAGCCAGAGCAGCCAGAGCAGGCTGAGCAGGACCAACAGCAAAAAACCACCCGCAAGACCAGCGCCAAGGGGTAATTCATGGGCATGTTTGACTGGCTGCGGCGCACCAAATCAGCCACGCCGGTCACTACGCGCGGCTGGATCACCATCAACGAACCGTACATGGGCGCATGGCAGCACAATCAGGAAATCACCCGGGATGACCAGGTGGCTTTCCACGCTGTTTTTGCCTGCATTGGCCTGATCAGCCGCGACATGGGCAAACTGCCGATCACCGTCGGCACCCTGCGCGACGGGGTTCGTCAGGTCACCCCATCACCGGCTGACAAGCTGCTGGCCCAGCCGAACCCATACCAGAACACCCAGCAGTTCATTGAATACTGGATTACCAGCAAGCTGCGCCGGGGCAACGCCTATATCCTGAAGCTGCGCGACGTGTTTGGCGACCTGTACCGCCTCTACGTGCTGAACCCGGATCTGGTTGAACCGCTGCAGGACGAGCTGGGCAACGTGTTTTACCGGGTGAAAACCGACCGGTCGGTGGGTGCGCAGACTGATTTCATTGTCCCCGGCAGCGAGATCATCCATGACCGGTTCAACTGCCTGTTTCACCCGCTGGTGGGCCTGTCGCCCATCACCGCCTGCGGGCTGTCTGCCCAGCAGGGGGTGAGCATTCAGCGCAACAGCGCCACATTTTTCGGGAACATGAGCCGCCCCAGCGGCCTGCTGACTGCACCGGGCCCGATCAGCCAGGAAAAGGCCCTGGAGATCCAGGCCCGGTGGAATGCCAATTACAGCGCCGGAAACGTCGGCAAAACGGCTGTGCTGGGCGATGGTCTGAACTACTCGCCCATGGCCATCACCGCCGTGGATGCCCAGATGATTGAGCAGCTGCGCATGAGCGGGGAGGTGGTTTGCAGCACGTTTGGCGTGCCCCCGTTCAAAATCGGTCTGGGGTCCCTGCCGACCGGCCAGAAAGTCGGGGACCTGAACGAAATTTACTACAGCGACTGCCTGCAATCGTTGATCGAGGCGGTGGAGAACCTGCTGACCCAGCATCTGGATCTCAAGCGTGGCCAGAGCATCGAGTTTGATCTGAAATCGCTGATCCGCATGGATTCCACCAGCCAAATGGCCTTCCTGCGTGACGGGGTAGGCGCGGGGATCATCGCCCCCAACGAAGCGCGCGCCGGGATCGGCCTTGGCCCAGTCGAGGGTGGCGAATCGCCCATGATCCAGCAGCAAAACTACAGCCTGGCCGCGCTGGCCCGCCGTGACAGCCAGCCGGACCCGTTTGCACCGCAAAACACCCTGAAACCGGACCAAAACACCCCGGACAACGCCGCAAAACAGGCGTTTCTGGGCCGATACAAAGGGGTTTTTGACCCCAAAACCGCCTATGCAGCGGGTGATTTTGTCACCAAAAGCGGGGCTTTGTGGCACTGCGACAACGCCCAATGCGGCGAGTTTGACCATCAAAACTGGACGCTTGCAGTCAAGCGGGGAGGCGCAAATGAGCTGGGCGACGCTTGAGCAGGTCAAGCAGCACCTGCGCTATGACGCGGATGACACCAGCAACGACGCCATTTTGCAGGCGTATCTGGATGCCACGGCGGCGGCCATCAACAGCTACATCACGGCCACCGTCACCCCGGCCAACATCCCGCTGCTGCGCACTGCACAGCTGCTGTATGTGGGCTATCTGGACCAGTACCGCAATGCCGAGGCTGACGCCCCAGTGAATGGCAACTATTTGCCGCAGCCGATCACCGCGCTGCTGTGGCCACTGCGCACCCCGGCGGTGTCCTGATGCTGGCCAATCGCCTGCGGCATTCGATCACCATCGAGCAGCCCAGCCACACGCAGGACCCGGACACCGGCGAGATGCTGACCGGCTGGTCTGTGTATGCGCAGGACGTGCGCGCCGCCATTCAGCCACTGTCGGCGCGGGAGTTCATCGCCGCACAGGCCGGGCAGACGGAGATTGACACCCGGATCACCATCCGATACCGCGACGTGACCCCGGCCATGCGGGTGGTCCACCGGGGCCGCATCTACAACATCAAGGGCGTGCTCACCGATCCGAAATCGGGCCTTGAGTACGTCACCCTGGCCTGCAGCAGCGGGGTGAATGCAGGATGATCAGCGCACAAATCACCGGCCTGGACCAACTCACCGACCGCCTGCGGGATCTGCCCAGGGCGCTGCAGCGCCGGGTGGTGCGCAAGGCCGCCCGCGAGGCCATGCTGCCGGTTCGTGAAGCCGCCAAGGCCAATGCCAAGCGCATCGACGACCCGACCACACGGGAAAAGGTTTGGCGCAACGTCGTTTTGCAGGAGGCTACGAAAGCAGGCCGCCGTGCGGGCGGTGTGGTCATGCGGGTGGGCATCCGTGGTGGCGCATCCAGCAATCAGCACAGCAGCGACGCCAGCAGCAACCCGGGCGGGGACACCCGCCACTGGCGCTACATCGAGTTCGGGGCCAACGGATCGCCTGCGGTGCCGTTCATGCGCCCGGCACTGGCCCAGAACATTGAACTGGTCAAAACCCGGTTTGCGGACACGTTTCGCGCTGAGCTGGAGAAACTGTAAATGTTTGCCCCCGTGTTCAAGCTGGCTGCCGCAAGCCCTGAGCTGACCGCACTGGTGGGGACCAGCCCGGTGCGGGTATGGCCAGCCGGTGGTGTACCGGCCACGCCCACAGCGCCTTACATCGTATTTCAGACCATTGGCGGAGAGCCGGAAAACTACATCGGCGACCGGCCCGACATGGACGACTACACCACCCAGATCGACGTGTACGCCAGCACACGGGCGCAGGCCGCCCAGGTTGCGCAGGTTATGCGTGACGTGATGGATCTGGGCGGTGGGTACATCATCCGCTGGGGTGGGGAGTTCAACGACGCCACCACCAAGCTGTACCGATATTCCTTTGACGTTGATTTCACTGTTACACGCTGACCGCCAACCGGCGGTTTTCTTTTTCCAAAAACGGCCAGCACGGAGGATTTTCCATGGCACGTCTGACGCAGGGCACCCAGATTTTTGTGCTGGCGCCCACCAAAGCAAACCCGGCAGTTTTTGAGGTTTTCCGGGTCCGGCAGGTTACCGATGTTGATCCGGGCAGCGCCCCGACTGACAGCATCGACGTGACCCCGCTGGAGGAAACCGACACCCGCCAGTTCATGCCGGGCCTGAAAAACCCCGGTGACGCATCCCTGACCGTGATGGCGGATGAAGCCTATCCGTCCCACGTGCGCCTGCATGAGCTGTCGCAATCCAAGGACAACATCCGCATCGCCATCGGCTGGAGCGGCAGTAAATCCGAACCGACCCTGGGCGGCTTTGCGGTGGACTCGGTGAGCATGAGCAACACCGGCAGCGGCTACACCACCGCGACCGCGACGTTCAGCGCCCCGCCCGCTGGTGGTACCACTGCAACCGGCACCGCAGTTGTGGCCGGCGGCTCCGTGGTGCGCATTGACATCACCAACCCCGGAAACGGCTACGTGAGCGCGCCGACCATCACCATCACGGGTGCAGGCGGTACTGGCGCTGCAGCCACTGCTGCACTGGACGCCCTGCCGACATTCAATCTGCCTGCAGATCGGACGTTCAGCGTGTTCAAGGGCTACGTGGCCAGCTTCCCGTTCAAATTCGGCCAGAACACCAAGGTCGAAACCCAAGTGTCCATCAAACGGAATAGCGCACTGACATGGCAGCTCAAAACCGCGTAAACCGGGCCAAGCCGCAAGCCGCAGAACCTGCGGCGGCGGCAGACGCGCCCCGCAAACTCACCCTGGAGCAGATCCGCACCGACGGCTTCGTGGGCAAACCCGTGCTGAAAACCATTTCATGGTCTTTGGCCGGTGAACCCGTGGAAATGGACGTGTGGGTGCGCCGGTATAGCTATGCCAGTACGGTTGAGGAACTCTCGGCCCTGGCGGATCAAAAATCGGTGGCCGCCGGTCGCATCGCGGCCTGCATTTGCGACGAGCATGGCCGGGCGGTGTTCACCGCTGCGGACGTGACCGGCGAATCCAATCCCGAACGCGGCCCGCTGGACGGCAATCTGGTCTACGCCCTGCTGGTGGCGATCAGTGAGGTCAACAGCGGGGGAAAGACCTAAGCGAACTGGACGAACTGTGGTGCGAGCTGGTGCTGAACGGCATCGGCGGCGCTACGGTCGAGCAGGCGCAGGCCAGCATGAGCGCCGCAGAGTTTGACCTGTGGGTGCGCTACCGCCAGAAGTACGGCAGCCTGCATCTGGGTCGCCGCATCGAGCAATCCACGGCGCTGCTGGCCAGCCAGCAGGTCAACATTGCGGCCGGCAAGGCAGTCAGCAAGCCCAGCGACTACATGCCGCACGAACCAGAGCCAGAGCTTACCGCCGAAGAAGCCATGCAGCAGTGGCAGTGACGCGCTGCCGGTGCTACGCTCGGGGCTTCAGAATCTGGGGCCTTGAGATGAAAAAAGTATTTTTTGGGCTGGTTTTTGGCCTGCTATGCACGTATGCGCAGGCGTCAACCTGTGGAAACTTTTACCGAAACATTGATTCTGCGGTTAAGGAATTATCCGCTGAAGAGTCAGAAGATTTTCTTGACGACAGCGCAGCACGTGCAACCATGCGTAATTCGCGCATGACAGCCATGCTGGGGAATATCAACGTGCTATTGACTCAAATGGCGCAGCTTAAATGTCCTGTGCCTGTTGAGCCGATATGGTACGCCGACTATTTGTCCGCAGCTACTGAGTGCACCTTGGCGAAACGCGAAGGTAAAATTGAGGAAGCTAAAACGAAGTGCGACAGGGACACCTGGCGCAAAGTTCGCAATGGACGGTATGTCGATTGACCCAACGTCATAGCAGAAAAGACCCGCCATCCGGCGGGTTTTGTTTTTTAGGGGATGGGATATGTCCGCAAATCTGGGCACGCTGACGCTGGATCTGGTTGCGCGCGTGGGGGGATTCACCGGCCCCATGCAGCAGGCCAGTGCGGCCAGCCGTCAGGCGACTGACCAGATCACCGCGAACCTGCAGCGTACCAGCCAGGCCATGGCCCAGCAGAACGCCAACAGCGCGGCGCTGGGCGCATCCATGGCGGCGCTTGCGCAGCAGTACATGGGGATCGGTGCGGCTGCCATCGCCCTGCATCGCGCCATCGCAGCGGCGGACCAGTGGACCGGACTGAAAAACCGCCTGGTGCTGGTCACCGCATCGCAGGCCGAGCTGAATCTGGCGATGGAGTACACCTTCAACATCGCCCAGAAAACCGGGACCGAGTGGGAAAACTCCGCCGAGATTTACCAGCGGTTTGCCCAAAACGCCAAGGTGCTGGGCCTGAACCAGCAGGAACTGGCCCGCGTGACTGAAACCGTGGCCAAAGCCACCGCGCTGTCCGGCGGTTCTGCCGAAGGGGCCAAAGCCGCCCTGCAGCAATTCGGCCAGGCGCTGGGGTCTGGGGTGCTGCGCGGCGAAGAATTTAACTCGATCATGGAGCAGGCCCCCGGTCTGGCAATGGCGCTGGCCAAGGGCCTGAACGTGCCGATTGGCAGCCTGCGCGACATGGCGGCCAACGGTGAACTGACGGCCCGCCGCGTCACCCAGGCCCTGCAAAAAGCCGCTCAGAGTGTCGATGCGGATTTTGGGAAAACCACCGAAACGGTCGCCCAGAACTTCACCAAGCTGCAAAACGCCTTCACCAAATTCGTCGGCGAGAACAACGGCGGATCGGCCAACGCCCTGGCGCAGGGCATCGGTCTGCTGGCCAAAAACCTTGATCTGGTGGCCAACACCGGCGCAGTGCTGGCGGTTGGCTACCTGACCAAGGCCATCGCCGCCGGAACCATCGCCACCACCCAGCGCATCACCGAGACAGTCCGCAGCATGGCCGCTGAACGGGCTGCCGCTGTGCAATCTGCCCAGCTGGCCCTGCAGCAGGCCCGCAATGCCGAGCAACAGGCCCTGCTGGACCGCCAACTGGCTGCCGCTGCCGCCGCACGGGCCAGTGCCGAAGTGGCCGCCGCCGAAGCCACTGTGCTGGCCCAGCAGCAGGTCCTGCGTGGTGAAATCGCGCGCATGGAGGCCAGCCGGGCCGCCGTACTGGCTGAAAAACAACTGGAAGCACAGCGCCTTCAGTCCCAGATCAGCCAGCAGGGGCGCAACGCCACGCTGGCCCGCATGGTGCAATTGCAGCAGGTCGAGGCCCAGCAGATTGCCGAGCTGGCCGTGCTGGAACGCCAGCTGGCCGCCACCACGGTCGCCAGTTCCGAGGCCGTCATCACCGCCCGGACCGCAGAAACTGCCGCACTGGCCCGCCAGACTGAAACCACCATTGCGGCCACCATGGCCGAGCGCCAGCGCGCAGCCGCAAGCACCGCAGCCGCTGCAGCAGCAAGCCGCAGCGCCCTGAGCGGTGGGGCCCTGCTGGGTGTGCTTGGCGGCCCCACAGGGCTGGCCATCACCGCCGCCACCGTGGCTGCTGGCTTTCTGCTGATGAGCGACAGCACCGACAAAGCGGCGCAAGCCATGGGGGACCTGCAGGGGCCGCTGGACATGACACTGGAAAAATTCCAGGCCCTGACCAAGGTGCAGCAGGACGCCGCCATTGCCAAATGGTCCATGGATCAGCGTGACAAGGCCCAGCAGCTGACCCAGACCTACAACCAACTGGCGCAGGCGGTCGGATCGTCCACGACCTCGATGATGCGCAGCGATTACGAAAACGCCCGCATCATGAGCAGCTACGTGGACCAGATCCGCAAAGCTGCCGAAGAGGGAAAATCCGCGCTGCCCATCCTGCGCGACATGCAGCAGAAATATGGTGTGTCGCAAGAGCAGGTGGACCGGATTCTGGTACTGGCCGGGGCGTACAGCAAACAGACCCAGGCCATCAAAGACGCCGATGCGCAAATCAAAAAACTGCAGACCAGCCAATCCGCATCCACCAGCGCCAGCAACACCGCCACCGAGGCCCTGAACCGTCAGGCCGATGCTGCCCAGCGCCTGGCCAAGGCCCAGCAGGACGCCGCCAAGGCCCTGCGCGACTACACCGAAGCCACGCCCAAGCGGATTTTTGAACAGCAGCTGGGCGCATCGCTGGACGCGCGCGGCGGCATGGGTGCGGGTGAAAAATCCGTCCTGACCAACTGGGTCACCCGGTTCCGTGACGCTGGCAAGCTGGACGCCTCCGGGGCCATGAAATTCAGCGCCGAGGAGCAGGCGGCATTCAACGCCGAAGTGCTGGCCGCCCGTCAGCGTGACGTGGCCGAGCTGGACAAAAAACTGATTCAGGCCCTGCGGCTCAAAAGCAACGAGGCCACCGCCGGGGGCAGTGCAGCCACCGGGACCATGCAACTGGCCGGTGACATGCAGGCCGCACTGGACATCCGGTATTTCAGCGCCCTGAACGATCGGTATCACCAGGGCAAGGGCGGCAAGCACCCGCAGGGCCTTGCGATTGATGCTGTGCTCAAAGACCCGGCCCAGAAAGCGGCGGCCATCAAAACCATCCACGAGCTGATGCAGGCCGCCGGACTGGCTGCCGCCGATTACCGGGTGCTTGACGAGTACAGCGGCGGGTCCAAAAACAAGACCGGGGCCCACCTGCACGTCCAGTTCCAGAGTGCCGAGGCTGCAGCACGTTACGCAGGGCGCACCGACGACAGCGCCAAAATGGCCGCATCCATGGCCAAAGTGCAGGCCGACGAACGTGCCGAGGCGCAGCGCCTGCAGGACCAGCGCCAGCAAGCCGCCCGGCTGCTGCTGGACAGCCTGAGTCAGGAAGCACGGGTGCGGGCCGACATCGCGGACAAGGTGCGCGAGGTCCAGAAAAACGAGCACCTGACCGCCCAGCAAAAAGCCACCATGGTCCAGTTCTACGCTGGGGAGGAAAAACGCCAGATTGCTGAAATAGCACTGGCCCGCCAGACCGCGATCAACGATGCCCAGCAGGACCTGTATGGCGAGGAGCGCCGCATCGCCAACCGGTACGCACTGGAGCGGGAGCAAATCCGCCTGACCCGCGACATGACCGCCGCAGAGCGTGCTGCACACCTGGCGGCCATCGACCGCGAGGAAAAACAGGCGCTGCGGGCCTACGAGCTGGAATATCAGGCCGACCTGCGCAATGCCCAGCGCATCACCCTGACCGCTGCGCAGATCCGCGAACAAGAACTGGCTGCCGATCTGGAGGCCATTGACCAGAAATACCGCTACGACGAAGCCCGCCGGATGGGCCTGCGCGATGCACGCATGGCGGCTGCGGCCAAGGAGGCCCGCGATGAGCAGGACGCCATTGCCGCACAGTTTGACCCGTTTGAAGCGCAGCGGCTCAAATACGAGGCCGACAGGAAAGCCGCCGGGCAGCTGACGGACCCGGACCGCAAAGCCCGCGCGCTGGCCAGCATTGACGTGTCCAACCGCAACGCGGTGCGCGACCTGACCAAGCCGGTCACGGATTTTCAGGACGGTTTGACCGGGCGCGACAACGATCCGCTGGCCCAGCTGGACAAGAAGCAGGCCGAGGAACTGGCGCTGATTCGGGATTTTGAGGACCAAAAAACCGTTTCGATCGCAGAGGCCGAGGAGATGCGTGCGCGCGTCCGGGAAAAATATGCCAAGGCTGAAATGCAGCTGCACGCCAGCCAGGCCCAGAGCATCACCGGCAGCATGGCCGACATGTTCGCCACACTGGCCGGCAAACAGTCCGGGGCGTACAAAATCATGTTCGCAGCCAGCAAGGCGTTTGCCATTGCCCAGTCGATCATGAACATCAACACCGCGTTAACCTCGGCGGCGGCCAGTATGCCGTTCCCGGCCAACCTCGGCGCGATGGCCACCGTTGCGGCCGAAACCGCCAGCATCGTGTCCACCATCATGAGCACCCGCCTGCAACTGGCTGGACAGGCCCACGACGGCATCATGAGCGTGCCGGACGACGGCACATGGAACCTGAAAAAGGGCGAGCGCGTACTGACCAGCCAGACCAGCAAAACGCTGGATGACACCCTGAGCCGCATCCAGCAAAAAGGCGGGTACAGCAGTGGCGGCATCAAAGTCCACATCGAGAACCACGGCACCCCGCAGGCGTATGACGTGCAGCAGATCAGTGAAACCGAGGTGCGCATCATCGCCCGTGATGAAATCCAGCGTGACGCGGGCCGTGCGGCGGGCCAGTCGCTGGCCAACCCCAACAGTGACCTGTCCAAAGCCATGCAGCGGTACACCACCGCAGGAGTCAAACGATGAGGGCACTGCTGCTGCCGGTCCTGCAGTCCGGCTATTCGGTACAGTACGGCAACGACGTGAAAAGCCAGCAGCTGGACGGCGGCCTGCCGCGCCTGTGGCGGGACTTCATCGGATCACCCCACAGCGTTTCGGTGCAGTGGACACTGGACGCAGGCCAGTACCAGTACCTGCTGGCATTTTTCCGGGTCTGGCAGGCCGACCCGCAGCCGTTCTGGACCCGACTGGTGATTGATGACCACCAGCTGCTGCCCTACAAAACGCTGTTCACGCCCGGCGGCCTGCAGCTGTCCAGCAAAAACGGTGGGCACTACAACGTCACTGGACGCCTAATTGTGCTGCCCCGTGCCGCCAACCCGGCATTTGATTCCGCAATCCTGACCATGATTGACCGGCAATTTAACGCGGCGGCATTCGACGCGCTGGATGAACTGGTCAACGTGCAACTGCCGGACGCCCTGACATGAACGCCGCTGATTTTTTTGCCCGCAGCAGCGGGGTAGTGCTGCTGGAGTGTGTCGAGCTGGTCCACCCGGCATTCCTCAGCACCTATCGCGTCGTGCGCAACCACGGCGCGGGGGTGACGGTGCGCCACGAGGACGAAGTGCAGTACGCCTACAGCTACTATCCGCTGCGGATCGACCGTGGCAACAGCAGCGACGATCTGGACCAGACCATCAAATTCACGCTGGCCGACATGGGGGCGGAGCTGCCCGCCGACATTGACCGCGTGCGCGCCGCCGGGAACACCCGTCCGGTGGTGAATTACCGGGTCTACGCCAGCAACAACCTGAACGCCCCGCTGGCCAGTGTGCTGGGCCTGCCGGTGTCACAGATGGCCTGCGATGCCACGGGAGCGGCCACCTTCACCGCTGCGGCTGCGGAGCTGAACAAGACCCGCACCGGCCTGACCTACACGTTTGAGCAGTTCCCCATGCTCCGGGGGTACCTGTGAACAGCGTCGATCCGCTGCTGGACCGCGTTTACAGCGACCAGTATCACTGCGTGCATTTTGTCATCGAGGCGGCCCGCCACCTGTACGGTCAGGACTGGGAACCGCGCCTGCCCGGCCTGCAGGATCGCCAATTCAGCCGCGACGCTTGGCAGCACTGGCAGCAGATCGACCAGCCGCAGCACGGCTGTCTGGTGCTGCTGTCCGGGGGCGGCGCATGGCCGCACGTGGGCATCTATCACATTGACCGGCTGCTGCACCTGACCCGTCAAGGGCCGCGCTGGATGCCGCTGGACTGCGAAAAAATCGGGTTCACCCGGGTGAGGTTTTACAAATGAAACGGATCATCATCATCCGCAACCCGCTGGAACCACAGCAGCGCAGCGAGGGGCACAGCGCATCGCTGGCAGGCTATCTGCAGGAGCAGATGGGCGAGTGGCCCGCCACGGCCCGACTGTACCACGTGCCGAGCGAACACGGCCCGGTGAGCGATGCGCACCTGTCGCAGGCCCACGACGTGACACCGACTGATCCACTGTCTGCGCAGGCCCTTGAGCTGCTGGACGGGACTTTTATTGTCGTGGTTTACCCGGACGGATTTGACCCGCTGAGCTGGATCGGTGTTGCGCTGGTGTCGCTGGTGGTCAGCGTGGGTATCGCCCTGCTGATGCCCCTGCCGAAGATCCCCAGCCAGCGCAACGTGGCGCAGAGCAGCCCCAACAACGAGCTGAGCAGCCGCCAGAACCAACCGCGCATCAAGGGCCGCATCCCCGATATTTTTGGGCAGGTCCGCAGCACCCCCGATCTGATCGCGGTGCCGTACTCGGTGTACGAGAACAACACCGAAATCGAGCACTGCACCATGGCCGTGGGGCGGGGCTATTACACCATCCACGACGCCTACGACGACACCACCAGCATCGCCAGCATTGAGGGCAGCAGTGTGCAGGTCTATCGGCCCGGCGTGAATATCAGCACCGGCGCGGCCTATTTCACTGCCGGTTCCGCCATCGGTGAGCCGCCGCTGATGACCGCCAAAAGCACCGCCGTCAATGGTCAGACCGCCAAGGCCCCCAACAGCAAAACCATCCGCGCCCTGACCTTCACCTACCCGGATCAGGTGCGGCTAAATGCGGGGAATGATTTTTCGGGCATGTTTGCGGTTGGTGATAGCGTCACCATCACGGGGGCCACCTTCAAAGCGCAGGTGCCCGGCAGTTCGCCGGCGGTGTACATGGGTTTCGATCTGTCCGGCACCTACACCATTCGCACACTGTCTGCGACCCTGATCGAGCTGGACGACCCTGAATCGCTGAATGCCGACTGGGGCGGGCTGACCATCCTGCCGGATGAAACCACCTATGTGTCCGGGGCGCTGATCAGCCACCCGCAGGATTACTGGGTGGGGCCGTTCACCGTGGAAATGGCCGGCATGGACCGGCTGCTGTTCAATGCCGTGGCCCTGAACGGCCTGTACAAAGACAACGGCGAACGCCAGTACCCGGTGGATGTGGCGCTTCAGGCCGAGATCACCCTGCCGGATACCACTGTCATCGTGCACAACTTCACCCTGCAAGGGTCGATCACCTCGCGCGACACCGTTGCGCTGACCGAAATGGTCATCCTCGACGCGGTGGTGGATTCGTGTCAGGTCCGCCTGCGCCGCACCAGCAGCACCGACAAGGCTTTTTCCGGGCAGGTGGTGGACGAGGTGAAATGGCAGGCCGTCTATGCTGCCGCGCCATTTCCGACCCATGTGTTTCCCGGCGTTACCATCGTGCGCAGCCGCACACGGGCCACCGCCGGGGCGCTGTCGATCAAAGACCGCAAACTGAACCTGCTGGTGACCCGCGAGCTGCCGATTGTGCAGTCAGACGGTACGCTGGGCGCACGGGCCGCAACCCGCCGTGCCATTGATGCGCTGGCCGACATGGCACTGGATGCGCAGATCGGACGGCGCACCATTGAGGAGGTCGATCTGGCTGGTTTTGCGGCGGTCCATGCGCAGATCGTCGCGCACTTCGGCACCGAGCTGGCCGCTGAGTTCTGCCACACATTTGACGATGTCAGCATGAGTTTTGAGGAAGCGGCGCAGGCCATTGCGGACGCGGTTTTTTGTCTGGCTTACCGGCAAAACAACCGGCTGCGCCTGCGCTTTGAGGCCCCCACGGAAAACAGCGTGCTGCTGTTCAACCACCGCAACAAACTGCCCAAATCTGAGGTGCGCAGTCACAGTTTTGGTGTGGCCGACGACCATGATGGCCTGTCGCTGGAGTACACCGACCCGGCAGATGATGCGCGTGTCAAAATCATCCTGCCGGTGGATGACACCCCGACCAACCCCAAAAAAATCGAAACCGTGGGCATTCGCAACAAGCCCCAGGCCTGGCTACTGGCGCATCGCCTGTGGGCCCGCCTGCAGTATCAGCGCGACACTGTGGAGTTTGGCGCGATGCACGAGGCCGACCTGCTGCTGATCAATGACCGGGTGCTGATCGCCGACAACACCAGCACGCAGACGCAGGACGGCGAGATCACCGCCCAGGATGGCCTGATTGTCACCACCAGCCAGCCGGTCACGCTGGCCAGCGGGAGCGTCATGCACCTGCAGTTGCCGGACGGCAGCGTCGATGCAATTCCGGTCACTGCGGGGGTGGATGCCTATCATCTGGTCCTGCAGCGCCTGCCCCTGCAGCCGCTGGTGTTTGGGGCCATGGCCGGGCCGACCTACATGGTCACGGGCGGCAGTGAGCCTGCGCAGGCATTCCTGATCCGCGAAAAACGCCCCGGCAGTGACAGCACCGCGCAGATCACCGCCATCAACTATGACAGCCGGTATTACAGCCATGACAGCGACCACACGCTGGAGCTGATCCCCGAATAACCCAAGCCCGAAGCCCCACGGCCCGCAGATGCGGGCTTTTTGTTTTGGAGAAAACAAATGGCTGACCCGATCACCGAACAGCAGCTGATTGACGCGGCAACCGACGCCGAAACGCTGGAACAGTTTGTTTCCGGCGATGAAAACACCGATGTCACGAGTCGGCTGGGCCGGTCGTATGCCACCCTGGCCAAAATGGCCCGCATGACGCAGATGGCCGGTGGGCTGGTCGGCTTTGCCACCAAAACCGAACTGCTGGCCTACACCCCGGCATCCGGTTCCCGCCAGCTTGCACGGGTATACGGTGACGGAACCACCGCAAACAACGGCGATTATTACTGGGACGGGGCCGCCTGGGTGAAATCCGGGTATGACCCGGCCACCCTGGCCAATGCCGCGCAGGCGGCGGCCATCGCGGACCGCAAAACGATCGTCGATGTGGACCCGCCAACCAGCGGGGGGATTTTTCTGCTGAATGCCCTGCGGGCTGCGCTGATCAGCCTCGACATGTACGGCGGGATCAGTATGCCGCTGGCCGGGGTGCGGATCACGAAAGACGGCATCACCCTGGGCAGCGGCGGCATTGACATGAGCACCGCCGGGACGGTCAAGCTGGGCACGGTGGGCCTGGAGCTGATCAACGACGGGCTGGGGTATGTGCAGGTGGTCGGCAAGTTCGGGCAGGTCATCTATGACAGCAGCACCGCGCAATCCCAGACCCCCACGCCGACCCCAACGCCGGCCACCTCCACGCTGCTGCAGTCCCTCAAAACCGACCTTGCAGACCCGACCCGGTCTGTGATTGTGACCATGATCGGTGACAGTATCTGCTGGGGCATCGGTGCCACGGGTACAGCTACCGCAACTCCGCGCAACAAGACGCTGGCTGACCCACGCAACAACTACACCAGCGGCAGCTACATCAATCTCTTGCGACGCTGGCTGGGCATGATGGCCGGGGCGCAGACCGGCGATCCGGCGGAGCTGGTGGCGGGATTCAGCCCGGCCAATGCCGACCCCAACAAATACAGCGGCTTTGCCGGGTATCGGGTGCCGCAGTTCTGTAATTTGGACACCCGCATCACCAAATCGACCGGCTGCACCGTGGCGGTCGATGCCTACGCCCTGAGCGGTCGGGCGCTGGATATTCCGGTGGGCGGGTACGCCAGCGTCACGGTGTATGGGGACAGCGTTGACGTTCTGTGGAAAAGCCAGAACGCGGACGCGGCCAGCACCTTCACACTGGACTGCAACGGCTCCGGCACCCAGACGATCAACACCTACAGCGACAGCCTGACCCACAACAACGTCGCTTCGTCCACTGCGCCTAGCTTCGGCACCAACACGTTCAAGATCGTCAATACGGGCAGCTATCCGCTGCGGGTGCAGGGCATCCGGCACAACCGCCTGATCGCCCTGCGCAACAACGGCCTCTCCGGCAGCAGCACAGCCACCTGGCTGCCCACCGCAAGCCCGGTGATTCTGAGCGACGCTGTGCCGGCCGACACCACCCATCTGCTGGTCAAGCTGGGCACCAATGACCGGGGCACCAAAGGCGTCACGAACTTGACCGACAACTTGAAAGCCATTGTGGCGTGGATTCAGGCGAACCGGCCAGCGGTGAAAATCAGCCTGTCTGCGCCGCCCAAAGCTGCCCCGGAGTTCGACTTCCCCGGCAACGCCGCCTACTACTACAGCACCGGCACGGTCCGCGATGCGGTTTACCGCGTGGCCACCGAGCTGGGCCTGTCGTTCGTGGATTTCTACGCCGCGACGGCCAGCTATGAGCTGACCACAGGCAGCACCGCCAGCTACCTCGATGACGGCTTGCACCCGAACAACGCCGGGTATGCCGAAATGTTCCGCGCCTTCACCCAAGCCATCACCCCTGCATGAGGACCCCGACATGCTGATCAAGACCAATGACGTGACCAACATCCCCACCAGCGCACAGATCGTGCCCCCGGCGACGGGCTGCGAAATCCTGCTGTTGATGGGTAGCAGCGGGAACAAAGCGTTTAACCGGATTGCCGGAAAAAGCAACCCGACGATTGTTGGCAGCCCCGTGGATTCGACTGGCTACACCACGTTCAAAGCCAGCGCGAACTACATGCAAACCGCCACCAAAGAAGCCGCCAGTCAGACCCTGATTGCTGTCGGGCGCTTCCTTGATGACGGCAGTGTCAGCAGCAAAGCGGGCGCACTGTACGGCACTTATAACAACCCGCTGGTGGGGTCCAACCCCGCCAACTACTCGGGCGGTGTGTTCATGGCGCAGGGCAACGGCACGGTGCAGGCCGGGGCCCAGCGGCAGGTCAGCAACGGCACCATCGAGAGCGGCCTGCAGACCATCACGCAATCCACGAACGGGAGCTGGGCACTGTACACCCACGAAATCCCGGTCAACGCCGGGACCAAATTCACCAACCAGACCACCGGCGGCGTGGTGCAGGGCAGCAGCACCAACACGCACCTGATCACGGATGCCTTTCTGCGGGTCGGTTCGGATTATTTCGCGCGGGGTGGCCAGACTGACATTGCGTTTTTTGCGATGTTCAGCCGCACCCTGACGACTCAGGAAATGACCGATGTGCTGGCCTGGGCGCGGGCCATTGTGCTGGAGCAGGCCGGGATCACCGTCTGATTTTTCTACAGCCCCCAGCCGGGGGTTTTTATTTTCTTGGAGTGGCTAACGTGACCAAAAAAACGCTGTACCTCTGGCGCGGAGATCCGCTTTATGACGCGGTGGTGTTGCTCGATGCCGCGACCGGCCAGCCCGAACCGCTCGATCCGGGGGACACCGTGACCTGCCGGGTGGGTACGCGCAGCACGCACGTGGCCACGGCCATCACCACGATTGCCGATCAGTCGGTGTCGCCGGGGCTGGTGCAGGTCACGGTGCAGGACACCACGGTCTGGCCCATCGGCCAGCTGTATTACCAACTGTGCGTGACCCGGCAGGGCGTGCCGCAGCATCTGGAACTTGAGGGGCTGTTGGTAGAGGAGCCACTGCCATGATGAAAAAACTCAAAGCGGTACGCCTGCCCAACTTGCCCTACAGCCCGGGCGAGCAGTCTTTTCGCATCGGTGAGGCCCGGATGCCCATTGCGGCGGTGATTGCCGGGCTGCCCGGTCCGCAGGGACCACAAGGCCCGACCGGTGCAATGGGTCCGGCAGGTCCGCAGGGACCACAGGGCATTCAGGGATTGACCGGTGCGACTGGCCCACAGGGTGAGCAGGGACCACAAGGTCCGGCAGGCGCAACCGGCCCGCAAGGCCCACAGGGCGACACCGGCCCGCAAGGCCCACAGGGCGAGCAAGGCCCGCAAGGCCCACAGGGCGAGCAAG
>ERZ724505.686-NODE-686-length-20758-cov-8.909240_pt1 | contig 20758 bp, 33 predicted proteins | sample MGYA00376038_ERZ724505 | MGnify/ENA primary metagenome ERZ724505 (study PRJEB28724, sample SAMN07190884) | wastewater metagenome | isolation source: effluent of sewage treatment plant in Hong Hong | place: Hong Kong | collected 2016-03-17 ...
GGGTCAAATTGGAAGATCAGACCAGGCCCAACATACGTTCCAAGAACGATGCGCGTTTCGAGGAACACAATGAGGCCCTGGCCTCCGACCAATCCCATGACTTGGCCGCCATCGGCAAAAATCTGCTCGTCGCATTGCTGCGACCCGATAGTCCAATATGTCGGCGCTCCAATGCCTGACCATTGAATACGGTTGACGCCAGTGGACAACCGGCCGATCACCACAAATTCGCGGCAGATCACGACAAAGCGGCCTACTGGAGGCGATCCTGCCGCATCCGCGAAATTTGTGCTCAACGCCACGTCAAACGTTTGAACCGTGTCTGTCCCGTTGACCGCAAAAACCAGATTTCCGAACTGCGCCATTTGCCAGAAATCATCAACCGCGCATGCGTAAGGCCCGCCAACAGTGCGCGACACATCAGAGAACGTCACTGTTGACGGGTCGTATTTGTAAAGCTTCGTCGCATCGCCAGCAAAATTAGTCACGGAGCGATCCGCGCCACGAAACGACGCAGCGCCCTGGCAGCGAGCCGTGAGCGCGTTGCTCACGGCTGCCAACGTCTTGATCGGGCTATATGATAGCCGCGACAGCGGGAATACATTGTTGACATATCCGGTTGCGCCGGACTCCAGAGGCGGCTGGTCTGGCGCGAACTCGGATACCGAAAGCATCAGACGACCATTCCCCCCACCCTGATTCTAAGCGGCGCACCAGAGAACCGCGCGCGCTTTTCCGATGCGATCAATCCAGAACATGCCGCGCTGTAAAGAGCATGGAACTTCTCGGCGTCGTTATCATCCATCGAATAGACGGCCGCCTCAAGCAGAGAGCCATACAAATAGATGTCCGGCTTATTCGTCATGATCCAATTCACGGACGACGATAGCGCGGGAAACTTTTTGTAGTAGTTCACCTTCACCGAATATGTGTCGTTCGGGAATGGCAGGAACCGCACCAGATCGCCCTCAATTGCGTATGCCTCGGGCTTGGCCGGCGTGGTGCTGTCATAGAGCAAAGTATCGGCATAGCTCGTAATCTGGTCTAGTTCACGCTCCGGCGATCCCTGAATGAACATTGACCGTCCTTCAAGCCAATCTGACGGCAGCGGCGCATATCCCTGACCAGGGGTCAGCACGAATTGCGTTCCGTCATGATAAGCCCCGTATTGTCCGCCTGCCGAAACGTCATTGGCGACAAGATCGTCGCGCGCCGCATTCTTTTTCACCGCGGTTGCCCCGACGCTGTTCGGGTTGAGCGTCATGGCCGCAGTATTGGACAGTCCGGCAGTGAAACCTATGGTCAGGCCACGAGCCAGAGTCGGCGCGCTGGATAGAGTAACGGTCTGCGCATTGGCCGACCCGCCTGACGTGCTGCCATCCTGCTGCGCCTGCAAAAGAATGACCCCCTGAGATTCCATCGCCCGGCAGCGAACAGCCGGAGAATAGAATTTTTGCCCAGGTTCGCCGGCCCCAAAATACATGCGCGATTCGGCGAGCGCGATGAGATCGGGAGCCGCCGCGACAAGCTCGGTATCGCCCGAACGGGCTAGCCAGCTTGTGATCGCGGTTTGCAGGTCCGCATACGTGGCAAGCGCCATTTCAGCCCCTTACACGATGTAGCATGCGGCAACCGAAAACGTGAACGATGGCGTGGTGCCGCCGATGGTGGCAACCACACGCCATTTCTGCGAAAGCGGCTGACTGACGGCACGATTGGCCGCAACGGTCACTCCCGGATAGATCGTCAACTCATCCGTCGCCGTGGTCGTTTTCTGGGCGAAAGCCCCGCCCGGTAGATCAATGTATGTGTCGTTGATCGGGTCTTTTACCTGGACCTTCACGTCAAGCGTCGGAGTGGTGCCGGACGCGGCAGTGACGGCAAGGAACAGCCGAACACCGCGCGCGCCACGGTTTTCCTGATCGCCACTGTTGATCGTGGCTGTCTGAGCCGCCGAAGCAAAGACCGTAAAGTCGCTGTTGGCGTCATGCGCTCTAAAACTTACTGGCGTGCCCATGTTCTATCTCCTTACGCCGGGGCCAAGGCAACGGCAATTACACCAGTTGCCGAAGTCAGCGTGCCAGTAAAGTCAACGCCAATGGCGTCACCGGCCGCGATGTCCAGATCGGATGACGTGGTGGACAGGGTAAGCGTTTGATTGGTCGCCGCCGTGCCCTTGAGGTTCGCCGTGCTGGAGTGTAGCGCGGTGCCGGAAGCAATCGCCGTGCCGCTGGCCGTTTTCTTGATAACCCCGGTAACCGCGCCGGCATCAGTGCCAGCCGCTTCAACGCGCCATGTGATACCCTTCACGCGGTATGCGCGGGGCGCGACGAACGCAACCTTGTCAACCGAGGATGCCGTGTATTCGATATTGACCGTGATTACGCCAACATTGGTGCCGTCTTTGCCTTGCAGGGAAAGGCCGCCATCATCCTGCTGAACGAGGCTAACCGTCATTGTAGTCTCCTAAGTGATGCGACCGGGCGTCGTCCTGAGGTATCGCCATTCAGGATCGTCCAGCTTTCGCAGGATGGCCGGCCAGTGGTTTCGGTTGAAGAAATCCAGCCCAAAACGGACCTTCCAGTCCAGGACAACGCCCATAGGAACATCGGCAACCTTGCTGCCGAGGCCGTCTTTTCCTTGGCGGTTCTGATTGTATTCGCGCTTGTTCCATTCGATGTTTTCAGTCACATCGGACTGACGCTGCAAATGGAACTTTCGCTCTGAATCGTCAAACACAAGGTGTTCAACAATTCCCTCAGAGGTGTCGAGGTAAAGCTTTCTGGGCATGTCCTGTCCTGAAACAGGGAGGCGGCATTGATACCGCCTCCCCATTCGTCACGATTACGAGGTGGTCAGGTCGGCAACGATGCCGCTGCCCTTCTCGTTGCGGGCTTCGAGCGTGTATTCCGTGATGATCATGGCCTTCTCGGCATCGCCGGTCTTCGCCAGATCAACGGTCTTCTTCGGGCGCAGCGTCGAAACCGCCCAGAGATCGCTCTGCAAAACGTGCAGGTCGCGGTCACGGCTGAAACGGTTCGGAACAACCTTCTGCGTGCCGAAGTCGCCCTTGTAGATTTCGATGCTGGTCACCAGCTTGCCGCTGCCTGCTTCCATGAAGCGGGTCGCGTTGCCGGCAAACGCCGAAATCACGGTCTTGTTGAACGGGCCGCACATCAGAACGTCCGGGTCTCCGCCTGCGGTCCAGCAAAGCTGCAACACGTTTTTGACCAAAGCCTCGGTCAAGGCCCGCTGCGTTCCGTCAGTAGCCGCCGCCGAAGTCGTTCCGTCCGCGCCGGACGCGCCACGATTGTCATTCGTGGCATACCAGGAGCAGAGCGGGCGAAGCTGCGGGGCAGTCGAAGAGTTGCCGGTCACCGGAGCGCGGTTTCCGGTCAGAACCGTCTCAATGTCGCGATTCAGTTCCTTGTTTTTCAGCATAAGCTGATAGGTCATTTCCGACTCACGGCCGGCCTTGTCAACAGCCTCCTGCGTGCCGCCGATGATCACTTCCTTGCGGCTGATCTGCGTGCGGTTGACTTCGCGAACCGTCACGGTGACGGCAGCGAACGACACTTCATCCGCCTGAATCTGCGCATTGTTCGCAGCGGCGGCGAGGGCCTGGGTTTGCCATTCATGCAAGGTCGAGGTGGCCTTGTTCTTGGCGCACATCTTGTAGAATGGCGTTTCGACCGGATCGACGCTGTAAATCTGGTCAGCGAGGTCTTCCCTGTTTCCGATAGCGGAAAACGTCAGGAAGGTGTTGGTTACGATTGCCATAAGGGCTTCTCCTGGTCCTAGGTTGGGAAGCGCGCCGCGTATTCGGCCGCCAAGGCCGCGCGCTCGCGCATGTCTGTGGTTTTTGCAATCCTGGCCTTGAATGCCCTTTTGCTTTCGGAATCGGCGTTTGCCGGCATACGAGTGGTTTGGCTGATGACCTGAGCCGCGCCAACCTTCTTCTGCTGAATTTGCTTCGTCGCGGCTTCGGTCCTCGCCTTCAGTTCGCGATACTTCAAGGCATCGCTGACAACGCGAAGGGCGCGAGAGTCGCCGAGACTGGCAATTTCATCAGGTGTAAACCCGTATTCCGCCATCAAAGAGCCGGCGCTTTCGACGAACTTGGCGCGCGACTTCTCATCGGCGTATTCCGGGATATGCTCGCACGCGGCCTTGTGTTGCTCGGCAAGGTAAGCCCGGCGGTTCTGGTCGCGCTCTTGCGCTGCCTGAGCCATCCGGGCCGATGCCGCTTCCACCTGGGCGCGTGCCGCCGTGTATTTGGCGGGGTCCGCTTGGGCCAGCTTGACCCAATCGGTTTTCTCCGCCGCCGCAAGCAATAGGGAATCCTCGTTCGCCTGCTGCGCTATCATCAGATAGTCACCGCTGGTCTGCGAACGCTTGGCCCGATCCTCGTCCCGCTCTCTCTCGAAAGCGCGGCGCTCATCGGCCAAGGAAGCCGTCTTGCGTTTGTAGTCCTCTGTCCTGGAGTAGCCTTTGATCGCCTCTTCGAGCGTGACCTCGAACTCCTGGCCGTCAACCTTGACCTTGACCAGAGCGGGTTTCTCTTGAGACGTTTCGGGTTCCGCTTCCGCCTCGGTGGAAGCCTCGGACTCCGTTTGCCCGTCGCCGTCAGTCTCGTCACCGGTCGCTTTCGCGGTATCGGGGATTTCGACTTCCTGCTTTCCGCCATCGGGCTCGGCGGTTTCTGCGGAAATTTTATCCGCAGATTCTTTCTCGGGCTGCTTATTCAGCAGGCCCATTACGTAGTCTCGGCGCTCGTCAATAGTAGCGCCATCTCCGGGTGCCGTTGCCGGCGTCGCCGAATCCGTCATGTTGCTATTCTCCGGGTTGGGGTGGCCTAGCGGCCGTCGCCCTGTTTTGCGAACCTAAGATCGCTCGCATAGGTCTTGAGCCGGTCGCGAAGTCGCGCCACGGCGTTCATATCACTCCAAGCGCGCTCGCGGTCTTCAACCGTCTTTGCCGCGCGCCACGTTGAAACAATGTCCTGCTCTATTTCGGACATGGCGTCCGACACATCCTTGTCGCTGAGCAACGCCTGTGCGCGTCGCGCCCGGTCCAAATCCATCAGGCGGCCAGCAACATGGATTCCACGTCGTCCTCTTCCTGCATCTCTGCGGCAGCCACGATAGCAGCGCGCATGATCTTCACAAACGTTGCCTCGCTGATCGGGCGCTTTGGCTGTTCAACCTGCGAGAAGAAATCCACCGCCGGACCCGATCTGACCAATTCCGCTGCCTGAACCGCCGGCTTAAGCGCCTTGGCCGCCTTTCGCGTGCCGGTTGACAGGGCGGCCTGTTCTGCTCTCCGGGCCAAAGACTCCAACAGCGTAACCGCCTCTGACTCGCTCTCTACCTCTACAATCGTGCCGTCGCGCCGTTGCACTTGGATGCGGCGGCGCCTTGGATATGCTGGATAAGCGGCTGGCGTGACGACAACAGGAACGGCATCGCCACCTTGCCCGAAATACGTATCCCCGAAATACCGAACGCCAAAATATCGGTTCGCGAACATCAGGTCAGGTCCAACGTCACGGCGCTGCGATTTCCGTCTACATCAACGGTCGCGCTGATCCGGTTCTTGGTGTCGTTAATATCACGAAACACGACTGTTGTCGTGCCGAGGCCGGATGCCTTGCCGCCAAGGGCAGAGTTTTGCAGCCGCATTGATTCCGCTGCCGTAGTCGATCCATCTAATGCCTCGCTCCAAACGGCTGTCGATATAGCTCCGGCATCAGGCAATCCAGCAGTTACGTTTTCCGTGGAAATCACCAATTCTCCGAACGACCCAGCAACCCCCGAGCCGCCATTATGAGCGGCGGTCAACTCATCCCAAACAGCATCGGCAATTGAGTTCAGGTCCAATGCCTCACCGAATGTGCCAACACTTGCATAATCTGCCGTTGCGGCTTCCCATACGTCGTCAGCCGCATTTGTAGACGGGATAATCACATAGTTCTGGGTGCTGACAGCCTGTGTGGTAGCAGGAAAGAAGTTGACGGTATCGGTTCCGGGAACAAAGCTAACTATCCTTCGACACTGCCCGGAAATATTCCCGGATGTAAAAACAATCCATCCGCCGGTCCAATATCCGGAGTCGGCCTGCGTCAGCGCCGCATCAACCATCGTGGTCGTCGTGCCGCTGTCGGCCGTTCCCGTGACCGCAGCGCCGCCATAGATGCGGCTCAGGATCGTCGCGGCAGTCGTGTTACCGGCAACGTGCGACGTGTTGACCTCGGGGCGCCCGCTGGCGAACGTGCCGGCCGCGCCGCCAAAGTGCGTGATGTCTACCTCCGGCACACCGGCCACGGTAGGAGTAGCTGCGGCAGTGCCGATCCAGTGCGTTACGTCAACCTCAGGGACACCCGCCACGGTTGGGGTGGCAATGGCGCTGCCAAGCCACTGTGTCGCATCCACCTGCAACAGATCAGTCGAGAAATAGCTGTCCCACACGTTCGCCGGGACAACCAGGAAATCTTCCCACACCGGGGCCGCGCCGCTCTCGAACACGGCGAGGCGCATCAGGCCAAGCGTATTGGTATCGGTCGCGTCAAGCGTGACCTCGTAGAAGCCATTTTCCTCATGGCTCAGGGTCTGCGCGGCTGCCTTTTGCGCCCATGCGCCGCCGTTCTTTTTCAGCCGAATGTCCGGTTGCGTGATGGTTAGCCCGGTTTCCGGCGTGACGCCATCGGTCGCGTCCAGAAACGGACCGATTGGCACGTCGACGGACGTGGACTGTTTTAGCCAGCGCGCCATTATCGCGTTCTCCGCTGCCGATAGTAGTAGCTCAACACCGCGACCGACGATGCCGGCGGCACAACTGGGTCATCGAAAAACTCGCTCCGCGCGATAGTAGCCTGGCCGAACGGGCGACGGAACAGCCTCGCTTCAAGCGCAGGCGTGAACAGCGCGCGGCGATTGTTCCCGCTACGCCACTTGTTCAGCGGTGTGCGCTCTTTCGCCATCAGGATGCAAACAACGTGTCACAAGCCATCGTCAAGGCCGGCTGATCATGCGTGGCCTGAAACAGCGAGTCCATGAACTGGAAGAACTTTTCCGAAATCACTTCCTGCTCAACTTGGCTGTCAGCCAATCGCGTCACGATGACCTTCTTGTTGACGCCGAGCGAATCGACCGTGATCTCGTAACGCCCGGCGACATGAATATTGATCGGCAGCCCCATGTCATCACCCGTGCGCGTAGTTGATTTCGCCGACCGTCACGCCGGCCGCCGTGCCAGACAGCAGGACCGCCATGTAGATGGCGGAGTCATTGTAAAGCTGCGGTAGACCGAGGCCGGCCCAATCCATCAGCGCTCCGCTGGTAGGAGCGACGAACGGCACCATAGCGAGCCGTCGCACGGCCATCAGGCTTACCGCGCCAGCCGCGTAGGACGTGCCGAGTGTAACGCTTTCCACCGAGCGCACGCCAACATCAGAGCCTTGCAGCCCGAACGGCCAGAACGTTCCAGCGACGGCCGTGGCTGGCCATCCTGGCGTGACCAGCGTTCCAGTTCTTCCGGCCGTGCCTGCTTGGTTGGTGTAGCTGATCGTCGTGTTCGTTACCGCGCTGGCATTCGTGGTCGCCGTGGCGCAGTGCATCCAGATTTCAATGTCTCCGCCGAGCGCGTCTGGCGTCGATCCGCTGGCAGGCGGGCATCGGCTCGGCAGCGTCGGAAACGTGATGCTCTGTGCAGTCGTGGTCGTCACCACGATGCCGGTGTTATACCAAAGCAGGTCGTAAAACAGCAGCGCAACCATGTTCGCGCCGAGCGCGGCAGCAGCCCGCGCCAGATAGGCGTTGCCGGACGCCGGGTTGTCGAACCGGAACATTCCGCCGATGCCGGATGAGTCGTCCACCGTCGCGCCGTTGACGCCAGGTGTTGACAAAGCGCCCGCCGCAGGATTGCCGGCCACGGCAAACAGGTTGTGCCAATAGCCTGCCGCCTCGCCGGTAAACGACCCCTTCACAAAGCTGTTTGGCGGAAGCAGACCCGCGACAATGCCGTCTTCAGTCGTGATTGCCATTAGGCTTGTCCTCTACTCGCGCTGATCTTGGTATCGGCCATTACTGCAACACCGTCCGCACGCCGGTAGCCCTACCCGTCGCCGGGTCGCGCATGACCTCCTTCGGCGCGGCGACAAGCTGCATCAAGGCCAGCATCTGCTTGTCCTGCATTTCGTCGCGCTTGGCCTGCGCCGCGACAAACGCGGTCATCATCTGGACCAGCGCGTCGGCGCCCTGTGCAAGCTTCTCAGTGCCGTCAACAATCGTTGCCGCCTTGCCGTCGGCGCCTAGCATGATGTTAGGCTGTTGCTTCGCCGCTGCGGCCTGCCGCTGCATTTCCTGCTGGCCCTGCATGGTTTCGGCTTTCAGCGCCAGTTCCGCTTTGGCCTTCTCGCGCTGCAACTGCAATTCCTGATCGGTCTGATGCGCCTTCAGCATCAACTCCGCCTGACCAAGCTGGCCCCTCTGTTCAAGTTCTGCCTGTCGCAGCTTCATTTCCTCCTGCATCTTGATCATGTCAGGGTCCGGCTGTTCCGGCTGTGGCTGCTGTTCAACTTGCTGCGGGTCGGTAAAGTAGAGCTCGGCGGATTTCAGCCCAGCATTTTCTACGATCTTCGATAGCGTGCTATAGACGTTTGGCGCGGTGACCAATGGCCCGTCCAATCCGCCCTGAAACTGCACGATCTCACGCTGGATGTCGTAGATCGTCTGCAAGTGCACCAGCATCTGATCTTTGTTGCCGGTTCCAATGCCAACAGACGGCGTGAAGTCCATTTCCTCCGACCATTCCGTCGGGTTCATCTCCACCCACTTACCGCGCAGCTTGATGACGCGCGGCTTGTCCTGGTATTTGCACACCAATTCCAGGATTTTCTTGAACAGGCGCTTAACTCCGGTCTCGGCAAAGATGCGCGCGACCAGAGCTTGGCGCTCTTGCGTGAAGTTCGTGATTGCGTTGACGCCTGTTGCGGTCTTGTTGATCGCGTTCGGGTCAAGACCCTGGGTCAGCCGAGAAACGCCAGTTCGCATCTCCTTGCGCTGATCAAAATACTCCATGATCTTTAGTGAATTTCCGGCCGTGAACGGCACGGTGAGCCACCCAACCTGATCGTTTACCGTTCCGCCGTCTTCGATGCGCAGCGGGTGCCCGATGTCATGATTCAGCGCGTCGTCAACGTTCGCTTTCGGGCCAAGAATCGGGCGCGGCTTGTTAGTCGCGTAGATGTTGTCAAGCGCGCCGCGAACCAGGGCCGTATTCACGTCCTGAATGTCGCTGATCTTATCGACGATGCTCTCGCCAACCAGCTTATGCTGCGTCGGATACGGCGTCAGCGTGCAGAACGGGTGATCGTCAACCTCGGAAATATCCGGTTTTCCACCCTTGGTCAGAATCTCAATCTGCGCCTTGGGGCCGGCAACAGTGACTTTGCGCCACTCCGCCACGCCATCTCCATCGTAATCGACGCGCAGATAGACTTCCGCAACCCATACCGGGCGCATCGCAACATCAACCGTGCCGATATCACTGGAATCGGACGCAACACCGTCTTCCGTGTTGTGGCGCTCGGTCTTTTCCGCCGTCCAGTCGTCTGTTCCGGCCGGCAGCGCCTCGACCTGATCGCGGTCAAAACCCATCTCAATCAGATCGGAAACCGTCGTTTGAAACCTGTGCCCGCCAAACGGCAACGTGTCGTCACAGATCGCGCGCTTGTCGGTGAAAAAATCCTCCGGCGCGACATTCTCAACCTTGACGCAGCCCTCTTCGTGCATCCGGTAGAATACGATATCTGTCAGCCTGACCTGTTGTTGCGTCGGGGCGCCATCAGGCCCAGGTTCGCCGGGGACCATCACCTCGTATTCGCTGACCGACTTAACCTCGTCGTCGTCGTCCAGATCAAGCGCTGATAGTTCCTCTTCCGTCAGGCCAGTATACGCTTCTCTGCGGCGCTTCTCTTCCTTCTGCCACCAAACCTTGATCACCCCCAGTCTGAATTGAAGGGCATCCTTCGCCCAGGTGTGAAACTTGATAGCGCCGTTGTTCTTGGTCAGCCAAATCCAGTTGACGTAATCCGTGGCCTGGTTCGCCGCGTCTTGCTCTTCCTCTTTCGTCGGTTCGAACACGCCCGTCTTATCGGACCCGACGAAAATCTTCATCAGGCCGGGCATTAAGCTGTCAATCGCCTCTGCGGTGTCGCGCGAAACGACCTGCGAGCGCCCCTTTTCCTCGTTCCCGAGCTTGTCGCCGCGATAGTATTTCAGGGCCTTAAGGCGCGCTTCCTGAAACGCGCTGGCTTCTTCGCCGTTCAACGCATCGGTAAGTCTGGTTTGAATGACGGATTGTAGATCGAGAGCCGTCATTCCTTTGGCTGGCATCAGAGATATCCCATCTTCGGCTTTGGCATAACCCGGAACAACCTGATTCCGTTGCTGTCAATCAATCCAGTATCAACCGGAGATTCTTCGCGCTCGTAAACCGTATTTGCCCCGCCGATGGGCTGCTGGTTTTCCCAATCCTCATATGCTTTGGGGTTGGAAACGGCGATATACTTCATCGCTACGCCACCACCTTACGCGGGCGGCCAGGGCGGCGCCTGACCGGTTCGTCATACGCCGCGCGCGCTTCGGCGATTTCGGGGTCTTCCGCGCCAGCGTCTTCGATCTGCGGCACGCGCGGCGCAAACTCATCACTGTGCCCGGTCGCGCCATACACCACGGCGGCCGGCTTACGGCCAGCCTCCCACGCAGTGCGTTCCTCTGCCGTGGGGCAATCGATGCCGCATACGCCGACTTTCATCGGGAAGGACGATCCTGGCGGGTTTGCCAGCTTCTCTCCGTGCTCGGCAATGGCCCTGAGTGCCGCCTCATCACCGCTATCTGCCTCGACAATCACCTCGGTAAACGCCGGGCGCTTCCGACCAATCTCGTCAATCACGAAATGGCCGATGTTGACCTTATGCAGCATCAGATAATTCCCTTGTTCGCCATCACGATTGGCTTCATCTTCGCTTCAGCCTTGCGCGCGTATCGCAGCATCATCAGGCCATAACGTGTCGCGCTCATCAGATCGTCGGTTTCCTTGACGATCAGTCCTTCCTTGCGGTGGTAAAGCCGAAACTCCTCCCACCAGTCATTCAGGTGCGCCGCGACCTTCAAACGCCCGGTCTGCATCCGAGTCAGCATCATTTCAATTCCGGCTTCCACACCTGACGTGCCGTCTAAGAATGTTGCGCGCTCAGGCAGCATCTTGACGTTCTGGTCACGATACTGTTGCGCAATCTGCTCGCATGACCCGCCTTTATCGTGCTGTAGGGCGTCATGCGGCCAAGCTACCGGGATGTATTCCCCCTTCGCTCGGATCGCAGCGGCGTGCGTGATGATCGAAGCGTTGTCTTTGTTGTTTTTCCGATAGCAGTCATAGACGTGAACCACATCGGCATCGCGATCATGTGCCATCCACACGACGGCCGTGGGGTGGTCTTGACCGCCGATGTCGAGGCCGGCGATGCGCGTCCAGATATCCGGCAAAACGAGCGCGTTCTCGCGGATCGATTCCTCTGTGACTGGAAACACGCGCCCCGATCCAAGCACCGGAATGCCCTTGGTGCGCGCCTCTCGCTCATGCTCTGGATAACTGGCAATGATCCGCGCGCGCTCTTCCGGCGTGTAGTGTTCCGCCTCCTCAATCGTCATCGTCGTGACGCTGCGGTCGTCTGACTTTTCCATCAGGAAACGTTTAACAACCTCCGACATGCCCATGAGCGGGGTAAACGTCATCCACACGCACCCGCCCGTCGCGTTCGTGCGGGTCAGACCCTCGGTGTAGATATCGGCCGGCGGTTCTTCATCGAACCACACCCAATCCAGGGTTTCGGCCTGCCACTTTTCGCGGCCCTTCTCGTAGCTTTTCAGCCCGATGCTGGACGTGCCGCCTGATGCGTGCTTGATCCACACGGTGTCGAGCAGGTCCGGGATGCCACGCGCCGTGCTCTTATCCAGAATGCAGTCATACGGCACCGCGCCAGTCCCGATCTGCCCCGGCCGCCCGAACAGCAAACGCTGCACGGCGTCTCGCGTTGTTTCGCCCGTGACGCCAGCAGCCCAGCCGTTCGTCGATTTGCGCCACGCCCGCCCGCGCCACCAGGCCGGATATCGTCCCGTGGCGTGCATCGCGGCTTCCATGCTGCCGGCGATGGTCTTGCCAAGCTGATTGCCGGCCATCAGCAGCCGCTCGCGAAATCGCGCCCCAGCCGCGTGAAAATCCTGTTGCTTATTGTATGGTTGGTAACTTCTGAGCCTGTTGCGGCTCGCCCTCAGCTCCGCTTCCGTTTCCAGCGCCGAGCGCAGGGCCGATAGCTTGTCTGAGGGTATCGATGAGAGTTGCAAGCTCATCGTCGCTCAGTTGCTCCAATGGCCGCTCAATGACAAATTCCTTGGGCAATAGCCCAGCCACCACCCGGATATATCCAACCGGGTCTTCCTTGCGCGCCGCGACAATGGCCGAAACGCCGTGCTTCTCGAAATCTTCGGCCAAGACTTCCAGGAACTTGACCGTAACGCGATTGCGCGCGTTCTTGGGCTTGCCGCCGGCATTGCCGGTCTGGCCCTTTCGCCACTTAGCCATCGAAGCGCCTTAGCAGTTACGGCCGCCGGGCTTCTTGGTCGGCTTCGGCTTCGGTTTCTTCGCCATGCCATCCTCCGGGCAAAATTCGTCACACTGACGGGCATAGCAATACCATTAACGGCGGGCGCGCGCAAGTGTTCCGCCGTTAACTTTTGCGTATAGGGCCAGAGAGCCCATTAGAGCCCCGTGGAAGGCCGCTGGCTCGTCACAGCCCAGAACCCCCACCACGTAGCCCACATGCCGTCCTTGGCGCTGCATTGCCGAAATCCACGCCCTGTAGCGGCCGATCAGCGCAATCTGCGCCGGGCTAAGGTCCGCACCGCCGGTTCGCCGGATCACAAAACCCAGATCAGCGGCGCGCATTTGCAGTTTGCCGGCAATGATGGCTATTGCCGCCTCGATTTCCTTTGCCGCCGCGACGAGTTCCGGCGACCACGATTGCCAAACGGGCGGGCTGAGTTTCGCCATCGTTTCCGGCGTCGGCTCAACGCGCTCTTCCCGCAACACCACATGCCGTTGTTTTGCCAAAGTTTTTCCCCGATTGTTTCACGTGGCGCATTACCGCCCGGCCATAAGCCTAGCCCTGGACGGCCACGGGATCGCCGACAACGGCAATGGTGACGGCACGACAGGCCTAGGTGCCGGCGGCGGCGCGGACCCAAATGACGCATAAAGCGGAACTACGGGCACGTCGCTCGGCCGACGCTTGCCGCTAGCCCGCGATGGCAGCCCCATTCGTTCCCGCTCGGCACAGATCGCCCGCTCCGTGCAGCCAATGTGCGCCGCGATCATCTTTCGCGACCATGCGCGGTCTTTCCACAAGTGGCGCAGTTCGGCGCGCCGGGCCTCAGTCCAGAAGATCATTTGTTAACTTCCTGTTTCTGAGATTTGGTTAACATCACCCCTCCTCGGTCGGCACGTCGCGCCATTCTTCGATTATGCCGACCACGCCGGCAGAGTCAGCCGCAGCGCCAAGCCAAAGCACCTGAAGAACGCGGACCTCTTCGATTTTGTTAATCCACCCACTCGACCACGCGATCTGGCGCTTCACCCACCGCAGCCTGTTCGTCGGCTCCATGCGCTCAGTCATGGCTTGGCCCTCCGTCGTCAGCCCAGCGCGAAAGATTTTCAGCCAAGGTATGCGGCGTTTCAGCTAACCAAAACACCCCGTTCTCATTTGTGAATTCATATTCGCCGTCCCAGCCTAGCGCAGAACCAAGAACGACCACGCGGTTACCTGTGCTAAATATTAACATCCTCGCCTCCTCCGTTCTGTGCCTGTGTTAATTAACGGCTTTTCCATCTTCCCCAATCACGATCATCTTGCTGTTCCTGGCAATCTTTAAGGTTGGCTGGCAACTGCAACCCTGTCCAATGAAGATGCGGCAGGCGTCGTCATGTTCGATCCTGACATAGGTCAAATCATCGCTGCCAATTGTCCCGGCCAACAGCGCGGCCAGTAACTTCTCTTCCCAGTCCATTTTATTCCTATGCTTTCCAAGGTTTGCGCCGTCGGGGCGTTGGACCCCACACTGGGCGTTGAACGTCGCAACGGCTCCGCTGCTGCGCCATTGAGTGCGCCATCAAGCGCAACGAAATGGCGCTGCGCCATTGCGCCATTCAACTAGTGGGGTCCCGATGGCAATGGCGCAAAATCTGCGCCGTTCTTGCGCCATCATTGCGCCATTCTCCTATTCATGACTAGTCCCTGGTCGATTGCTGTTATTGACGAAAATTCCCTTCCGCCGCTTGCGCTGGGAAGGGCTGTCATAGTCCTTAACATATATGACGTTATTCCTTTCCCACGACTTCAAAAGCTGCATGATGGCGCGGTCGGAAATGTCGAGTCCGTCGCCTCTCAGGATGTCGCGGGCAAGCTCGAACGCTTGGCGCTCGCCCTTCCGGCTGGTGGTATAGCGCTCGCCTTCCGGCGTGCCACGGTCAAGTTCGTCCAGGATGCGGTTGGCAAGGGCAGTCGTTACGACGGTCGGAGATGGCGGGGTCCAGTTGATCGGAACCTGCACAAAATCACCGTCGGGGTAATCCTCTGTGCCGTTTTCAAGCCTAATGCTTTCCAGCCTGACCCAACGGGCATCGGCGGAGCGGACGGAATAGTTAAATTTGAGGTCGTCTATCCTGACCAGAGACCTGGCATCCTCTTTCGGGATATTCATCTCTTCCCGCTCTTGCTCTGACATCGGACTTAAGCCGATGGCTATACGCGCATGGTTAACAAGTGCGCCGGCCCCACGGATCGCGTCCACGTCCCCGGCAATGGCTCCCTTGCGGGTGTGGTGGATCAACATAACGGCGATGTCGCACATGGCTGCCGCGCTGGTGAAATAGGACATGACGGCGGCCATTGCCGTGTTGTCATTCTCTTGGGCGGAATGTGTTAACGCCAGTGGATCGGCCACCAGCACATCGATCCGGCACATCATCAGATCACCGATGAGCCGCTGCATATCGCCTGTCATCTGGACTTGGCCGCGCTCGTCCATTTCCGCGACTTTAAAGGCGTATTCCCGGCCATCCAGATAAAGCACGCGGTCCGCGATCTCGTCCTGGGTAATCCCATAGCGGATCATCGCGGCGGCGAACCGGCGTTCCATTTCCTCGCTGGTCTCTTCCAGCCCCAGGAATGCGACGCGGAGTTTACGATGGGGCTGCTCGCCCAATAGATTGCGTCCCGTGGCGCACGCCAGGATGGCGGATGTTATGAGGCTGGTTTTGCCGGTGCCGCCTGGTGCTGCCAAAAGCGTCACCGCGCCGCGCATCAACCAATGCCCATATAGCCAAGGGCGAGGCCGGATCATGTTGGCGGGTCGGACTCGGAGAACGTTAAGCGGAAGTGATTCGGCCTTGCCGTTGATCTCGGACGCCTGAAGATCGCCGCACGGCGGCCAGTTCTCTTGTTCGAATACCGCTCCCTCGCCGTTCATGTAAACGACAGCCTGCTGTAAATCAGCTTGTTGGCATCGACGTCATAAACTTCGATGACGGATCCTTTGCTTATCGCCACACATGAAAGCCACTTGTGGTCAAAGCACACCCGCGTTTCAGGATGCGACGCTAGAAGCCTTTTCTCGGCCTCTTTGCCAATCGCAAACGCCATGTCATTTGAAATTTTCATCGGCAAACTTCCTGGCTAGCTGGCGGGCGGGGTGAAGGGCGGGGCCAGGATTGACCCGCCTTCATCACCCGCCATGAGGGGCTGGCCGGCCCCCTGCCCTTGCGTGCACCGGTTGGTCGGCGCGGCAAGTCGGAGACTATAGCACGCCGCGCGGCGCTGTGGTAGGGTCGCGTTGCGCGTCGGCGGCGTGAATAACGTTGTGATCTCGTTCATTGGATTGCACCGGTCGAATTGCGGGATTGAACACGCAATTGCGCGACCGATACCGGCCCGACGCGCGCTTTCCCTCTCCGCCGTTCTGCGCTACACTCCGCCCGCGCGCCGGCCGGAAGGCACGGTAGGCTCTGGAGGATCAACCGTCTGACGGCCTGAGCCTGACCGCTGGTAAAAGTCCCGTGCGAGGCAGCGGAACCCGTGAGCAAGTCGATCCCCGACTGGCCGGCGCGCGAACCTGCTGGACTGCTCATTAAAGAACCGGAACGGCTAGGCACCCCGGATGAGCAGATTGCACCGGAGGCCGCTGCCGGCCAGAATGTGCGGCATTCCTCCACACACAGAAAAACCCCCGGCCTTTCGACCGGGGGAGTCAGCGGGGAGGAACTACAGGCATTCGCCAATTATTTCTCTTTTCAGGCAGCCGAATTTTTCATCGTCGCCAATCACTTCGCCATGCAGCGCGACGATCCACCATCGTTCACCTTTCCATTTCGGTGGCAGAAGCGTGGCGTGCAGGGTGCCTCTGCCACAAAGTTCAAGCGGGCCGGGCGACGTGTGTATCACGCCAGGGGCGGCTGGTTCGATGCACCCGCCGCCATTTGCGGCAAGACCATGAGCGTTTGACCGCCAAAATGCCAGCTTGAGGCCGGCGCTTTTGACTTCGGCCAGTCGCGCGACAGTCGGCTCCGGCCATTTTGTGGAAAACCATCTGATGGTTTCCTTCCAATAGGAGCCGTCGCCGTCGCCGTAGCCGGAGCCGTAGCTGGAGCCGTAGCCTAAGCCGTAGCCTAAGCCGGAGCCGTCGCCGTAGCCGTAGCCGTAGCCTAAGCCGCAGCCGTAGCCGGAGCCGTAGCTGGAGCCGTAGCCTAAGCCGGAGCCGTCGCCGGAGCCGGATCCGGAGCCGTAGCTGGAGCCGTAGCCGGAGCCGGAGCCGGAGCCGGAGCCGGAGCCGCTAGGCGGCTGGCCCCGCAAAATCACCGGCTCCATGGCGCGGACTCCCAAGCCTTCACCGCATCTTCGGTGCATTCCGCAACACAGGTGATGTCTCGCAGTTCGATGTTCGCCGCCGGGCCAATGCGCGCAGATTTCGTTGGCCCCATGCTCGCAAGCCCTAGAAAGCCTTTGTTGTCGCTGCCCCAATACAGGCAATTTCGCGCGGCACGAAGCTTGATCGTCGCGCCGCTCACGTCAGTCGCGTATCCGAAAAATACGCCTTTGTGTGCGGTCGTAACCAGCACGGCGCGTTCGGTCTTTTTGCGATTCGGGTGATTTACCACGGTCTTCTCCTGCCCCTGAAAGCCCCGAGGCGCGGGCCGGCCATGATTGGCCTAAAACAGATTTGTCAACCCATATATCCCCGCCGCGCCGATCACGACCCCGGCGGCCAGCGCCAGGGCGTAGGCGACCAGGCGGCGGGCGGCGGTGTGCATCAAAACAGTTTCCCGCGTTGTGCTGCGATCTGATCCAGCGCATCGGTCAGATCGCTCGGCTTACGCACAATGACATACAGCGCTCCGACGCGGCCAGCCTTGACCTGAAACACGCCTTGCGCATGACGCTGCTGGTCGTCGCCAGCTTTGTATTCCGGCAGCACCACGCCCCAGAGCTGGCCGAAGTTACCGACGATGATGAGGTGATCGGACTGCCCCTTACGGCCGATGCTGATCTTTTTGCCATGCCGCGTGCCGTCGTCGACCGTGACCTGTCCGACCATCGACGGAATCAGCAGCGTCTTGCCGCCGGTTCGCTTCCGCCACGGCGCCAGTTCCAGCAGGCATACTTTCTTGAGCTTGGCGTGCGGCGTCTCGCCCCTGCGCTTCGGCTCGCGTTCCTGCACCCAGTAATCCAAGTCGGTCTTCACCCAGACATGGCCCGGTCGCGGCGGCTCGGTTGGTCTGTCGGTCAGGATTCGTGGGGTGCCGCGTCTCTTGTCGACCATGTCGGCGGTATTTTCGGCCTTGGTGCCTTCAAAAAGATGGGTGCGCCTCACGCAAGCGCGGGTATCGCAATGATGAAGAGCGCAAGGATTCGGCCATCGTCCCTCGGCCAACTTGAATGCCACCCGATGAGCCAACTCTGCTTTGCCGGCAATGTTGATTGTGCCGTAGCCATCTCGTTTCGCACCGGTCCAAATGTGGCAAGGACCAAGCTCTGGCCTATGTGTCGGGACGGGGCCGTTGATGTTGACAAACCGAGCGAACCGCTTGGCGATGGATTTGGGTTTTGGTCCGGGGCGCATCGCGGGGATATCTCCTGTAAGGATATTCTTGAGTATACCCCATTTACCCACTCCCGTAACAGGCATCATCGACAGGCGCTGCAACATTTCATGCGCAGTGGCGTAACGGCTCAATCCAAGCTGCCGCTGGAACTGTGTCGCGCTCAGCCCAGCCGTGTGGCTGGCAACCAGATAGGCCGCCCAAAACCACGTCGAGAGCGGCGTCTTGGTGTCTGCCATGACCGTGCCCGCCGTCAGCGCAATGTCGCTGCGGCACTTCCGGCAGCGCAGCACCTTGGGCCGGTTCTTGAAGCGGAACGGCTCACCGGCATGGGCGCAGTGCGGGCAGGCAAAGCCGTGTTCCCAGCGGATTTTTTCGAGGTAGTCGGCGCAAGCTGTATCGTCAGGAAACAGTCGCTGGAACTCCGGCAGAGAGCGCGGGAACGGCAGGCTGGCGTGTTGGAGAACGTCGGGGGCCATGGTCTCCCCCTAGTCTCGATCGGACCGAACAGAGGCGCGGACCAAGGCGTCAATGTCCCGCCTAAGAGCCCGAACGATTGCCTTGTAGTTTTCGGCGTCCGTTTCTGCCTTCTGCCTCATGCCAGCGGTCACGTTGTCAATCTGCGTGATGACTCCGCTCGTCGTCGGCAGCTTCCTCAGGCCGGGCTGAAGTGCGTCCAGCAGGCGGCAGGCAGCGCGGTAGGCTTCATCGCCTTCGGCAGCCATGGCTCAGCCCTCGCGCGTAGCGTTAACGGAGAGCGGAGCGGGGCGTGTGTCGCCGCCCGCCAGACGATTGATGATCGCCCGCAGTTTCTTGCCTTCGACCTCGAACCGCTGCTGGATCAGCGACCCAACGGCGAAGTCAACGATCTCGCGATCTTCGTCAGTCAGCACGTTCTGGCTTCAGCGGCGCAGCGCATCTCGTTCAGGACTGCCTCAGCTTCGCCACAGGAGCTAAACGGACCCACCATGCCGGGGGCACTGACCGGCCCATCGGCGTATTCGATCTCATAATCGAAGCCGGTAATGATCCAGCCCTGGACGCTGCTATGAGTGACGTAAGCGAATTGAAGGGTGGCGCTCATGATCATCTCCCTTTCAGGCCGCCCATCGGCCTACCCCTTGAATATAGGGATTGTATCTGTGGGTGTCAAGCGGATAAGCATGGAATGATGTAATCTCCGATAAGATGGGCAACGATTTGATCGGCCGTAATCATCCCTACCTCCTCCGTTCCGCCACAATCCTGTCGAGCGCCGCGACGAACTCAGCCGCGCTGCGATACAGCACGTATGGATTGCCTGTGCGAATCCACCTGTCCCGAAACGCGATCTGGTCCGGCGTGGCCCGCGCGTCGCCGGTCTTGGCCTCAGCAGCTAGGACCGTGCCGAGTAGCGCCACGAAGCTGTCAGCAGCGCCTTTCTTGCCGACGAGCGCCTTGCGTTTCGCACGCCCGTCACCGACCAGCACGGCGCCGACGAAATACGGCAGATAGTATGCGCTAATCCCGGTGCGCTGCTTCCAGTTACTCAGCGCGGCGCGTGCATCGGCTTTCAGCTTGGCGTGCGGGTGCTGGCCGCGCGTCGGTTTGATCTTCTCCTCGAACCAATGGCCGCCGCCAAAGTCCGAGCGGCTCCATTGATGCCCCGGACGCGGCGGTTCGGTCGGCTTGTCGTCGGTCATAACAGCGCCTCCTGTGTTGCCTTGGGCAGCGGGGCGACGAACAAATCAGGCTGCGCGTATGCCTGCTCTATGCGGCGGCAGGCGATGTCGAAGTAGCGCGGAACCTTCTCAATGCCGATGTAATTGCGGCCCAACCGGACGCTTGCAATGCCGGTAGTCCCAGACCCCATGAATGGGTCGAGGATTGACTTGCCAGGAACTCGCTTGATTGCCTCGATGCCCCAGGCCAGCGGCTTTGGACATGGATGGCCGTCCATGTCGTCAGACGGCAGAATGGCAGCGGTAAATACATCGACGCTGCTATTAACGCCCCTACCCCACAACAGCATTGGCTCCCAATTGCAGAAGCCGACTGGAGATCGCCCCATAGCGGCTGGCTTAAGCCATGCTAACTGCCATTTGAACGGACGCAGCCTTGCCCACATCGGCACATTAACCGCGCCGGGTGACATCAGGACCGTCTCCGCCAATGCGGAACAAAGGTCAAACCATTCGCCGCACCACGCCTCGTAACCTTCCCGGCTATCGTCGTGGCCGTCATACTTGAAGCCAACCCCATACGGCGGGTCCGTTATCACCGCATCGACCTTGCCGAGCGTCGGCAATATCTCGCGGCAATCGCCCAGCCAAAGCTCGGCATCTCCAATGACCACTGGCTCCGTCATTCCAGCACCCTCAACACGCTCAACGGCACCGGCTCATCTTCCCTCGGCACCACGTCGCCATCTCGCACCAGCCGCAGCCGTATCGCCGCGATGGCGTCAGCGTAGCATCCCGCACTGTTCGCTGCGGCGTCGTAGAGCGGCGCGTTCGCTGGGTCATCCCAAAACACGCTCCACCGCGCGGGCGGCTGCCAGCGGGTCATT
>ERZ724505.687-NODE-687-length-20751-cov-8.908147_pt1 | contig 20751 bp, 19 predicted proteins | sample MGYA00376038_ERZ724505 | MGnify/ENA primary metagenome ERZ724505 (study PRJEB28724, sample SAMN07190884) | wastewater metagenome | isolation source: effluent of sewage treatment plant in Hong Hong | place: Hong Kong | collected 2016-03-17 ...
ACTCCTGCATACGGCGAAGTTGTGATGGCAGTGAATTGGTGTCTTCCTGCTCTTTAGTTGATACTCGGGCAAGTATGTAGGCTTGCATATTTCTACCTCCTAAAACTTAAATGGACGGTTGTGGCTTTCCCGAAATCAGACATCGCACGATGCTTTTCTCGGCACAACCGCCCATTAAGGCAGAAAATAAAAATCGTGCGTATTGTTATGATTCGGGAAAGCTCTTTTATTATAACTCAAATTGGTCGTTTATGGTGGCTTGCCTTTCTTCTGCTTTAGCCTTTCCTTTGCCTTTAGGAAGCTTTTATATCCATCCCCGTCTTTTGTATCTTCATTAGTATTTATAGAGTCTTTATTGGTGCTAGTTTCTCGCATAGGGGTGTCATCTGAAACAACCACACCCCTATGCTCCTCGTATACACCCCTCTGTCTGTCTGAAGCAACTTGACGAACAGCAGCGACTAAACCCTGAAGATCAAATCTATTGGCTTCGCCCGTTTTGTAAATGAACCTTACGTAGCCTATTCGTCTCAAATACTTGAATGATTTTCTTACAGTTCCAATTGATATGCCTTGTGCGTCTGCAATAGCCTTAGCCGATGCATATCCAGTACCGACACTCATAATATGCTCAAGTACAGCAAGGTCATAAGTACTTAGCTTTAATTGATTAGCTCCACGCAAAAGATCGTTAGGTAATTGAGTAAAACCTCCACTCAATACTGTCTTACCCCATATCTTCTCAAAAACCTGTGTTGATTTATCACTGTTACCGTTCATCACATCCTCAATTTTGTATGTCTATGTCATCAATTCATATCTCTGAATATAATCAGCTACTGCATCCTGTATTTCTTGTCCTAGATCCTTGAGTATTGGGTAACACGTATCGACATTTTTTCTGCGTGGATAGACAAGGCGTATTCCGCCCATAGGGCGTGTATACACCGCCACGCCAGTAACATAGAAGCTCTCAAACAACACAAAACTAGCAAACGCTATTAGTCCAAACTTTGGTTTGACGGGTACAACCGTAACTTCACTGACCTTTTTCACCGAGCCGCTCCTCCATTTCTGCAAGCAACTCAAAGAACTCTGCCAGTGTCTGGTAGTCCTGTTCGGTTAGTTGCTCTGTTTGATCCATACTACTTACTTTACGTAGGTAGCAAGCCGTCCAGAGCCCCGTTAATTCCTATCTGTTTTTATCGAACTGGATGCGATCTATTTTGTGAAATGCCATCGGATTTAACGCTGTAGTCTTGGTGTTATGAAGTACGAGCTTAACATTTGATTTAATTTCTTTTCTAACTCGCTCATTAATCAATTCGCTGGCTTTCTTCATTTTAACCAAACTATCAGAATCAGCATTGATATAAAGATGTGGATATTTTTTTGCTATTTCTTCAAAGAAGTCATAGCTGTCGTGAATTCTTGTAAAGTCTCTGAATAATTCTGTCAGCAGTGCATTCGGGTAGCTATTTTCTCTAAATTCAATATAGCTAGACGGATTGTAATAAAGTCTTGTGTGCGTGTAACGGTACGATTTCCTAAGCTCTATAGGGTCACGCTTCTGGAAATCATCAATGAATTTACGTATCTGAATTAACTTATTCTTTAGAGAGTTGGCAGAGCTCTTATCTTCATCGGGCTTAATGAACTCTTTAATGAAGTATCTCTCGTTCATAAATGTTTGATCAGGTGGCTGTAATCGTGCATAGAACTGTCTTACAGATGAGTCTAAGCCTACTTCAATTTGAAGAGCTAGTTTATGAAGTACACTTTGTTGTTCGTCATTGCCAATCTTTTTCCTACGCTTATCAAGCTTGAATTCCTTATAGTACCTATCGTAGGCACGTTGATACTCATCAGCAAGTAGAGTAGTTAAATCAGAATAATCATCAGTTTCAAGATATTCCTGATCTGAATATATTCTTTCATAAGCATCTACATTGAGAGTTTTCATCACGTCTTCCTAGATTAAGTATAGGGGAAAATTTCAAAAAAATTTTGCGTGAGCACTAGGTACAGAAACACGGAGGGCAAAAGGGGTGGTGGGGGTGGTTGATATAACCAGAGAATTAATAGTATTAGATACTCAACCACCTACAGGCGTACGATCGCACAAGTTCTTGTGCGACATACCAGTAGCTTCATAGAGTCATCGCACATTATTCGACAATGTACGACGCCTTTCCCTGCGGGGCTAGGATACTCATTTTAAATGTAGGGGGGTATAGCTCGCACATATAGAGAGACAGCTAGTTCTGAGGTGATCTACCCCTGTTGTCTGTTTAAAGCAGGATTTTATTTCCGTCTTTATCAAAAACAACAAATGCGTTCTGTTCGTTACTGGGATCGTTTTCATCTATTGATAACAATAGCTCCACTAGTTCAACTAAGTTTGATGATTCTGTCATTTATATTCTCTCCTATGTTAATAGCACGCTACATTTTGATACTATAAGAGAGTCTAGTTCAGTACAAAGTACGAAAAAACCAACAAATTTCGAGTTGGTTGCACTCAAAAATGGGCAACTCCTCGAAAACTCAGGGTGCAACCGTGCCTTGTGCTGGACTAGACAACCTAGAGGGGTTGTCCTTTTTATTATGACGACTTCTCTCAACTAAAAAGGAGGTGCAAGTTGTCTAGTAAAACTCTTAACAAGAAACGAATGGATAGAAAATCCTACGCAATCAGTATGCTTTTCCTATTCCCGCTATTTATTATCAGCACGGCACTTGGTCGAGCATACGATTCTGCACCATACGAAACCGAGCAAGGTTTTGCATCAATGGCACGGATGGTCGCTCTTGCACTGATGGTTGTAGTGGTAGTATGGACTATCCGTAGACTCCACGATGCTGGACGATCTGGATGGTTCTCGTTATTACTCATACCACCAGCAACATTATTCTTCTTGATTTATGCCTTTGTATCTCCTGCTAAGAACGAAGATAACAAATGGGGAGAAGCAAGCTCGCAAGTTCGTGTTTTTGGGATTAAAGCAAAGGGTGTTTTAAGAATCACGAGCATTGTTTTAATTGCTCTACTCACATCGTTCGTTTCTCTGGTTTTTTATAGCGTACTGATTGGCATTTAGTGTCAGCGGAAAATTTGTTGATTGTTTTGTTGCAAAAGCTGATTTTGGCTAGAGATTTAAGAAGTAAAAGATGTATACTATAACAGATGTTACCAAAAATTATAGACAATGAGCGTAAACAATTGGGAGACACGCTCAGGGAGCTTAGTAAAACTCACGAGCATCTCTCAATTGCCACAGGGTACTGGGATCTTCCTGGCACGCAAATTTTGTTTGATGAAATAAAAAACTATAAATCTATTCGCTTGCTTATTGGTCAAGAGCCGTTAATGCCTCGCTACAAAGCAAAACTCAAACTTGAAGAACCCGAGCAAGCGTTTCCTGACAAAGATATTAGTTTCGATCTTGCAACCCTCCCCCAAGACGAAAACTACCGCCAATTGGTAACAGATATAAAGCAGTTGATTGCTGATGATCGTTTAGAGGTCCGAGTATATCGTCGAAGCTTCTTGCACTCAAAGTGCTATATCTTTGGAAATTACGAAAGCGAATCAGCTATCGGAATTATTGGATCATCAAACTTCACAAGAGCTGGTCTGACTGCTAACACTGAGCTTAACGCCCTAGAAGATGACTATCGTATCGTGAAGTCTACTCCTCGAGCTGAATCTGACGATCACGGTCATTTAAGCTGGTTTGATAAAGTCTGGAATGACGAACTTACTGAAAAATGGGATGGAAGATTCTCTGAATTACTTGGTGATTCTCCTGTCGGCGATCTTATGTACAGTCCTTACGATATGTACATAAAGACTCTATGGGAGTTATACCAAGATGAAATTGTTGAGGATGAAAAGTTGTCGGAAGAAACTTCAGACATTCTTTATGCCTTTCAGCAACGTAACGCCCAATTGCTGCTTAAAAAACTCAATAAATATGGTTTAGCGATGCTTGCCGATTCTGTTGGTCTCGGTAAAACAATCACCGCTGGTGCGGTTATCAAGCATTATGCTCACGAAAAGCAGAAGAGACGTATTTACGTCATCGCTCCTGCTAGCCTTACTCAACAATGGCGAGATGAACTTGCTGGAGTATATGGCTTACTACCGAGCGACTTTGAGATCCTTTCAATGCAAGACAGCAATGCTATTCAGCGTGCACGAGAGCTAGATCGTTACGCAGAAGTAGATATGTTTGTTATTGATGAAGCCCACAACCTACGAAACGACGGCAGTAAACGACATCAAGAGCTACTCGAATGGTTTAGCGATAACCCAGAAAGCAAAGTATTACTCCTTACTGCTACACCGATCAACAACTCACTTACCGATTTTGTAAATCAGATCCAATTAGCCGCCAAAGGTAGTCTTGAGTCATTCCCAGTGGTTTATCCGACCACTAAGAAAAACGAAGTTATTGACTTCTTCGAGGCCGTAAAGCGACTTTCTAATGAAATGGCTAAAGCAGAAAACAAGGGCGAAAAGCCAGATTTCAATAAAGTGAATCGAATTATGAGACAAGGGCTTCGCCATTTCCTAGTTCGAACTACACGTCGTGGTATCGAGCAGGAAGGTGGCTTAATTGGCAACGACGGAAACGTACGTCGTTTCCCAGTCAGTGAAGTTAAGCCTTCCCCATATAGCTTCAGTGATAATCTCGGATCAAGCGTCAATAATGTGATAAACAACAATATCAATGTGTTTTCAGGCAAAGACCCACGTACGCTAGACGTAGACTCACTTCTTGAGCAAACACAACGCACAAAACATCCGCTCGACCTTATTACTGGTATTGAAACGACTGACGATGAATATACAGGTAACGTGTTTGTAAACGTGTTTCAGGTATTGTTGCTACTCGGCTTCTCGCCGTATCGTTCTGAAACGTATCAACATCGTTTTTACGGAAAAACTCCAGACGACATAAAGCAGTTCAAGCTTCCGCCCGAACAGTCATTTACTCTTCAAAGTCAAATGAGCGTGCATAATATGCTTCGTGTAACCCTACTCAAGCGTCTTGAAAGCTCACAATACGCACTCCGTAAATCCCTTGAGAACTACCAAGAAAAGCTCTATTACTTCTCTAGCAAGCTAGATGAAGGCTACATTATTAAGTTCAAGGATATTCAAGCCATCCAATCATTGTTTGGCGACGATCTTGAGCTTGTAGCAGATCATAACGTAAATGCCGAACAAGACGATCAAATAGACATCACACCTGCTGATGCCGAGAAGTACAACGTCCAAGCTCTTAAAGAGGATATACAAAAAGATCAACAGCTTCTCTCTGTGCTTATTGAAGTTTGCCGTGCACTTGAAGACAACGACGACAAGCTCAACTCATTTAGTGAGCTACTCACTAAAATTGTTTCCCAGCAAAAAGCTGGCAAGAAAGTTCTTGTCTTTAGCTACTACGCTGACACCATTAAATACTTGAGCGAAAAGCTTCCAAGCTTGATGTCTACACCAGACTTTGGGCAAAAATCTGCATTTCTGACTGGAGAGACGAAGTCTCAAGCGGAAGAGATAGTGAATCGCTTTTCACCCAAGTCTAAAACTGGCAAGGAACTTGCCGAAGATCAACAAATTGATTATTTGTTTGCGACTGATGTGCTCAGTGAAGGACAAAACCTTCAAGACTGTGGCACGCTGATAAACTTTGATCTGCACTGGAATCCTGTGCGTATGATACAGAGAAACGGTCGTATAAACCGTCTAGGTTCAGAACACCCCAACGTTTACATCTATAATATGCATCCAGAAACTAATCTGGAAAGCTACCTAAAGCTCGTTGCTCGCCTTGAGCAGAAGATTGATAGAATCAAATTTACTGTTGGTACTGATCAGTCGGTACTTGGTGAAACAGAAAACCCAATTGAATATATTGACGAAATTGAGGAAGCTGAAAAATCTGACGAACGTGAAAACGCAGTACTTGACCTATACGATGCCGACAAAGCTACCGAAACGTTTAGCGAGCTCGATGCAGATGATGAAGAGTTTTTGAGCATAGATGAATATGTACTCGATCTACGTAAATTCTTGAGTGATGCGTCAGAAGAAGACAAAGAGCGTGTACAGAATATCCCCGTAGGAAAATGGGGCTATGTACCCGAATCTGCCAAAAAAGACATTAATACACCAACAATCTTGTCATTAACTCGTTCACGAGGCACAACAAGTGAAACAGGTGTAGATTTTGAGACACATATTTTTGTTGAGTCCGATGCACTCAGTGGCTATATGGTTGATGCAGTTGAAACAATCGAAGCATTGAAACACCTACGTACAACTGCCGAAGACAATGAGCGTAAAGCTGATCGCATTAGTTATGACCGTGAGCAGGCAAAGAAGTACATCCTTGCACTTGCTAAACGTCAAGCAGTGAAAAAGAAAAGCTCATTTAAGATCACTCCTTCTATCAAGAACGTATTGAACGAGCTTACAAAAGTACTTCCTGGAGTCGCAGTAGATACTAGCCTAGAACACATTGTTACCAAACAAGATGATAAGCGGATGCGAGATCTATTCCGCAAAGCAAACCAAGATCTAAAAACCCATCAACAACTTCTCCCTAACACTATTAACGGTTTTGAGAAAGCTGTTGCCAAGCTTGAGGCACACAAGTCTGACGAAAAAGAGGTTAGCAGTGTCGAGGGAGTGTTGTTCTATGCCAAATAGCAGCCCCTTCGTAGCATCCGTTAATGAACTTCTCGCTAAGCTTGAAGATAACCCTACTGTTGACACGGGTATAGAGCTGGCGAATCAGATTGTTTCATTATTTGGTGACGTGCACACAAAGTCTGTTGAAGATGTTTTTGAATCAAGCATCGAGCTGCCAAACGCAGAGCGGTACGATAGCTGGTTCCAACCGCACCCGATATTTAAGAGCGACAGAGCTTGTTTTGATCTTGCTGACTCACCATTACTGCAAGCTAAGTTTTACTGGCTCAAGAAACGCTCTAGGCAAATTATCGCTGGTGGTGTCCACTTTACGCCAAACTATGAAGACGAAGAGTTTACGCATAACGAACGGTACAAAGTTGGACTAGACTTCTTCCTCTCCCCTAACGGCAAGTCGCTTCAAGTTGTTCTTAGTAATCGTGGAAACCTACGTATTGTTGAATTAGCTGGACGACTTAACAACACTCAGAAAGAAATCTTTGAAAAATGGCTAGGTGCAGGATCGCTAAACACTCAGGAAGCATTACACACAACCCTCTGGGAAAGCTTCAAGCTCAAGAGTGTTAATCAGAAGTTTTACGATGGCGTATCTAATAGCTTTACAGAACTTCTCCAGCATCTCAAATCTATTGATAAAGACGAAGAAGAAGCCAAGTTGTTTGCTAGTAGACTACTGGGACGCTTGTTGTTCTGTTGGTTCTTGCGTAAGAAAGGGATTATTGATGAGAGTATTGGCTATTTTAACGCCCACGGTGCTGACGCAACCGCTTACTACAAGCAATCACTAGAGCGACTTTTCTTTCTAACCCTCAACACGCCTGTTGATGAACGAGACGAACTAACTAAACAGCACCAGAAGGCACTGTTCCCAGAGTTGCTTGTTGATGATCAACCAAGCTTATTCAAGACAGATCAGAAAACACCATACCTAAACGGTGGTCTTTTTGAACCTCACGAGAACGATTGGTACAAAGATGATTCACTGACATTGCCAGAGGGTTTCTTTACGAATTTATATGATCACTTTGAAGAGTTTAATTTCACAACCGATGAATCTAGTCCAGAGTATGAGCAAATCGCCATTGACCCTGAGATGCTTGGACGTGTCTTTGAAAGTTTGCTAGCAACTCAGGTTGACGAAACTGGTCAGCAAGCACGTAAGGCGAAAGGTGCATTTTATACACCACGAGAAATCGTTAGCTATATGTGCAAGGAATCACTCCGTAATTATCTATACAATGCAGTTAATAATGACGAAGGCACCAGAGAGTCAATTGATAGCTTACTAGACATCACCGACAGCGAATGGGCAAAATCAAAAAGCAATACACTCCGAGATAAAGTAAAAGACAATCGTACACAGATAATTGACGCCCTTGATGCCGTCACTATCCTAGACCCTGCGTGTGGCTCGGGTGCATTCCCTATGGGTATGCTTCAGTTGATGCTTAAGACCTATGAAAGACTCGAGAGTCGTTTTGATCCGTATAAGACAAAGCTGTCTGTAATACAAAACAATATCTTTGGTGTGGACATAGAGCCTATGGCAGTAGAAATATCAAGACTACGAGCTTGGCTGTCCTTAATTGTTGATGAAGACGACCCCCGAAGTGTTGATCCACTACCAAACCTAGACTTTAAATTTGTTTGTGCAAACAGTCTTGTCCCGCTTGATAAGGAAATGGGGTTGTTCTCTGATAGTTCGTTACACCAAAAGCTCAAGGACATACGCACCAAATACTTCAATGCACGTAAGAAACATACTAAAAAGGCATTACAGGATGAATACTATAAACTCACTAGCTCAGAACAAACTTCTTTAATTACGGATGATAACCGCACTAAACAGCTAAAAAGCTTTGACCCATTCAAAAACTCACAGCCCGCAAATTTCTTTGACGAGGAGCATATGTTCGGCCTGAGTGAAGGTTTCAGGATTGTAATTGGAAACCCGCCTTATAGCTCAAAGCAATCAAAATAGACTAAAGAACTGTTGCCCTTTTATAATTATGTTGAATATAAATGTGATCCATATGCCATATTCATAGAGATGGGCTTGAACTGTGCTTCCCAGGGTGGCATTCTAACCTACATTACCCCACTGAGCTGGATGACAAATCATTATTATATGAAACTCAGAAAGTTTCTTGTCGATTCAAACAGCTTACATATTGCTGCTTTAGTAAAAGGAAAGGTTTTCGAGAGTGCCAATGTCGATAACTCAATAATTGTTTTGAAGAAAAACTCTGTCGAAAATTCGAAGTACCTCTGGAAGATCATAGATGCGAGTACACTAGATGCTAAGTATACTGAGCGATCATATGATGAGGTACGAGATGAACCTAGATATGAAGTAAGTCCGTACGACGATGGGTGGAAGTTAATCAAATCTCGTATAGAAAAGAATACAACGCAGCTTGGACAAATCTCGAAAATATCACTCGGTATGAAATTAAAGTCTAATGATAAGTATACTACCGGTATTCAAACTGAAGATTTTCCAGATCCTATCATCTTCGGCAAAGATATATCAAGATATAGTCAAATTATTCCTCAAAATTTTTTCAATTTCGATACGGCAGTCATTATCGGAGGTACAAAAAACAGACAAATTCAACTTCATAAGCCAAAGATTTTTATTCAAGCAATTCGGAACCTTAGTCTTAAACGCAGGATAATAGCAACACTTGACCAGGAGAGTCATTGTTTTATTGGTACACTAAACTCGGTAATAATAAACGACAGCAAATACGAACCATATTATATTCTGGCATTAATAAACTCGAAACTCTTAAATACCTACTTTACTAATCGATTTACAACAATTTCCCTTACAGCCTCAACACTAGGCACACTACCTATTAAGATACCTTCCTTAGATAATGAGGCGGCAGTAGATAAGATCGTAGAATTAAGCAAAAATATAATGAATACTAATCTATCGGCAGATGAATTCAAAAAGTTAGATGATGAAATTGATCGTGAAGTGTATAAATTATACGATCTGGAAGACTCTGAGATTAAGGCTATCGAAGAGGCATAAAAATGAGGATAACTACTGTTAAGATCAAAAATTTCAGATCCTTGGAAGACGTAGTCATAGAAGTTTCCAAGATCAACATTTTTGTTGGGCAAAATAACCACGGAAAAACGAATTTTCTTACAGCATTGGACTGGTTTTATAATGGTGGATCTACTGAGGCACACCAGCGTAAGGGGTGCTCAGATCAGCCAGAAGTTCAAATAACCCTTGATGATGTCGCAGGTGCACTAGAAAAAATGAAAAACGAGAAAAACCGAACGACTCTCTCGAAAAAGATTGGTGATGCGGATAAAGTTACTCTCGTAAGAGTGGTTGATGACAAGGGGAAAAGCTCAAGATGTATTTTGAATGACAAAGGCGAGCTTATAGACCCTGGTACTGGTTTCGATAAAGCACTGAACGACTTTTTGCCAAATATTGAGTTTGTACAGACGGAAAACAACTTAAAAGAAGCATTGAAATACGGGAAGACAACTCAAATAGGGACGATGCTTTCAGGAGTATTGAACGAAATATTAGCAAGCGGAGATAAAAAATATAAAGACTTTGTCGATCAGTTCTACGAATTATTTGGCTCAAAGGAGTCTAAAATTTATGAAGAGCTGAGAAAGCTTGCTGACAGCGTTCAGAAGTACATACAAAAACAGTTTCCTGAAACTACTCACGTAGAGTTTGAGGTAAAGAGCCCCGAACTTACAGACCTTTTTAAGAACTTTTCAGCAAAAGTTGATGATGGTGTTGTAACGGAGGCATATGAAAAGGGTGATGGTATGCAAAGAGCACTAATGCTTGCAATTATTCAAACCTTTGCCGATTATCGTAGAGACAATGCGGACATAAAAAGTTTTGTGTTTTTGATTGACGAAGGTGAGCTTCACCTGCACCCTGGTGCACAAAGACACCTGAAACGTGCCCTGGAGGATTTATCTGAAAATGGTGACCAAATATTCTTAACTACACACTCATCAGTACTTATCACAGACGGGGTGGATATGCTAAACCAAACAGTTTTTAAGGTCGAGAAATTTGATGATGGAGTTACTCAGATTGATCCTCAAGATGATTTTGCTAAACAAAATATAGTTTATGACTTGCTGGGCGGAAGTCCATCAGACCTCTTGCTTCCCTCGAACTTCATTATCGTTGAGGGGCAGACTGAAGTAGAATTTCTAAGTAAAGTAATCTCCCGACATTACCCTGAAATGAAAAACATCAAGATACTTCCTGCGAGAGGAAATCTTAATGAGACTGTTCAACTTGTTAATGCATTGGAAAAGATATTCACTCCCTTGACATCAAGTATCTACGACAAAAACTTCACTGTCGTTATTGATGGATCTAAAATTACTCCAGAGCAATTTGAATCACTACTAGCAAATATGCCTACTTTTGATAAGTCTAAGCAATTGTTTGAGTTGCCAGTGAATAGTATTGAAGAGTACTATCCAGTTAAACAAGAGGGGCAATGTGATAATCCATCTGATTCAAGAACATATATGGAAACTTGGACATTTAGCCCTGAAGATGTGAAAAGAATGAATGGCAGGCAAAAAATTTCTACTGCTAGACGTGTTGCTGATGCAATAACAAAAGATCAATTTGAGAATGAAATGACTGAGTATTTCTCGGCTTTAAATTCTGCGAAAGATTGTGAACTCGGTAAATAGTTATGCAGACAATTAAATGCACTCATTGCGGAAAAGAAATTGAGCTTTCAGAAGCTTTGACTAAGGACATTGAAAAAACAGTTCTAGAGGCTGAACATAAAAAACACCAAGAAGAGATTGAAGCTATACGCAAAGCATCAGAAGAGAAAACAGCGAAAATTATTGAGACTGAAAAAATTAAGGCTCAGGAGCTAGCATCTGCAAAAATTGAGACTAAATTAAAGCATCTACAGGAACAATCGGATGCGGATAAAGAAGAAGTAAAACAACTCAGAGAACAGTTAACTGAGCTTATGAAAGAGCTTCGAGAAGCAAGAAAAGCTAGTGCAAATGCAGAATTAGATATGCAGAAAAAACTTGCTGAAGAAGAACAAAAGATTCGTGAAGAAGCACAAAAAGTAGCAGGTGAAAATCAAAGACTAAAACTTGCTGAGAAAGATAAACAGCTGGAAGCGGCGAAGCGACAGGTCGAAGAAATGCAGAGAAAACTTAACCAAGGATCACAACAATTACAGGGTGAAATTCTTGAACTGGATCTTGAAGATGCACTGTCTAATGAATTTCGAGATGATCTGATTTCACCAGTGGATAAGGGCGTAAAAGGTGCAGACATTAAACAAACAGTACGAACGAGTCGAGGTACGGAATGTGGAGTTATACTTTGGGAAACAAAACGTACCAAAAACTGGACTGAAGGCTGGGTGCAAAAGCTCAAGGATGACCTTCGTGCTACCAAAGCAAATATACCAGTGATTATCAGTGAGGTGCTTCCCCTGCCAAATACTACGGGGATAGTTTTACATAATGGTATTTATGTAGCAAAACCACAGTTTGCAATTATTCTTGCGAGCTTGCTTAGGAAAAATCTTATTGATGTAGGTCGTGAAAAAGCAATAGCCAAACACAGGGATACGAGTGCAGATGCTTTATACAGCTTTGTTACAAGTCACGAATTCGTACAGCAAATAGAAGCAATGGTAGAAGTTTATCAATCTCAACTCGCACAGATAAATAAGGAAAGAGTTGCGTACGAAAAGTTTTGGTCAGAACGTGAGAAACAATCTCAAAAGCTACTAATTAGTACAGCAAACATTATTGGTAGTATGCAGGGACAAATTGGGTCTGGATCAATGCCCAAAATCAAGGGTTTAGAGATAGATTTACTCGGTTCTGGTGAGGATGAGTGATGCTGATATGTGAGATCAAAGATCCAGAGATATTCATAGCTCTGAAGCGATTGTGCCAATTCTTGGTGAAAAGTGCTTGGCAAACGTCTGGAGATGATGAATATGATTATCTTATGGGAAAGACAAAGCAGTATGAACGTGATATAGAAATACTCGCCGGTATAGATCTTGATGTGGGATGGGGGCAGATACACTATAAAACGCAAAGCGGAATAAAAATTGGTAAAAAAGTTGGAGATTTAAATCCTTGGTATGAAGGCGACCTAAAACTTGAGGAGTTGTTGTTTTCTATTGAACCCTTCTATGAGCTTGAAACAAGTGTAGTTGATTTACCACTACTTGAAGTTGAGTTCACTCACTACTACGAGTTCCTACGCAGTAAGTTGCCTTCAAGCATAAAAACCAAAAAGAAGGTAGCCATAGACATAAATGCACTACATCCAAAAATCTTAGATCACTGCAGAGATCTTTACCGCAATAAGCATTATGCGGAGGCAATTTTTACAGCCTACAAGGTTATTTTTAATGAAATAAAAGATATCACAGGCATAAACGATCTTGATGGTAAGCAGTTGGCTGAAAAAACTTTTTCGCTGAATAGCCCGTTAATAAAACTTAATAATCTACAATCACAATCAGAAAAGGACGAACAGCTTGGATTTATGATGTTGTTTTCTGGAGCAGCATTAGGTATTCGCAACCCAAAAGCTCACGACTTGATTAACCAAACTGACGAGCTCAGGGCACTCCAATACCTTTCTTTTGCTAGTCTACTTCTATCCAGGCTAGATGAGCGTATAGTATGAGCACCCAGCAGATCTCTAAGTCAGAATACATAATGTTTCTCAAGCACCCTGCTTGGCTATGGCTTAAAAAACACGATAAGACTAAACTTCCGCCGATAGATGATAATACTCAAGCTATATTTGATGCAGGTAATATGTTTGAGGCATACGCTGAAATGCTTTTTCCTGACGGACTCAGACTTGGTTTTGATAACTACCAAGAATACCTCACTCTCCCCCAAGCAACCGCAAAAGCTATCTCTGATGGCAATAAAACACTATTTCAGGCACGGTTTGAGGTGGATAACATTACTTGTATCTGTGATGTCGTACAGTTTGTTGATGACAAGACTCTGGACTTGTTTGAAATCAAATCAAGCACCAAAGCAAAGCCTGAACACGAGGTTGATCTTGCATTTCAAATGACTGTACTTGAGCGTGCTGGATATTCAGTACGTAGGATATCGGTTGTACACGTTAATAATCAGTATGTTCGTAATGGTGCGATTGAACCCAAGGAACTAACTGGAAGCACTGATGTAACCGAAGCTGTAAGAAAACTTCAAGATTTTACAGATCAGAAGATTACCGAAGCATTAGAAATGCTAGCATCTGGCAATCACCCTGACTTTTCGCCCGTTCTGGCGGATAACGGTGCATTCAGCGAATGGCTGGAAGTGTACAGGCATTTGAACAGTTTTGAATCTGGCAGTATTTACGATTTATGTCAGCTTGATAATAAAACCCTCAGCAACCTGAACAATGCAGGCATCAAGTTTATAAAAGATATCCCAGAAAACTTTATCTTAAAACCAAAACAAGCATTGCAAGTAGAAGCAACCAGACTTGGACGACCAATAATTCACGCTGAAAAAATCAAAGAGTTTCTAGGCTCTTTTGTATTTCCCCTGTATTTCTCTGATTACGAAACGTTGGCTGGTCTTGTGCCGTACTTTGACGGCTTACGACCGTACCAACAGCTTCCGTTCCAGTATTCACTACACGTCTTAGAATCACCTGACGGTGAGTTGAAACACTATGAATATCTACACAAAGAAAATAGCAATCCTGCTCAACCCCTAAGTGAGACACTGAAGTCGCATATTGGCGATAAGGGTTCGGTCATAACTTGGAATATGGGGTTTGAAAAAAGCTGTAATACGTTATTAGGTTCACTATTGCCAGAGTTCACAAGCTTTTATGAATCTTTAAACAAACGCATTGTTGATCTGATGATCCCATTTTCAAACGGTATGTACATTGATAAGGATTTTTGTGGCAGTGCTTCAATCAAAAGCGTACTGCCCGTACTTGTACCAGAGCTTTCATACAAAGCACTTGGCATCCAGGAAGGTGCATCGGCTCAACGCCTTTGGATGGAAGCCGTACTGGACGGCAAACGTGAAGAACAAAAGCAACAGATCCTCGATGACTTAGTGGAGTACTGCAAACTCGACACTCTCGCAATGGTTGAGATCTACAACAAGTTAAAGATGCTTTAGAGCTATGGGTAAGTACGGTAGGATTGTTGACATTACTGGAAAAGTTCCAGACAAGAATGACGTCTTATTACAAAGTGCCCCAGACGATCAGCTTCTAAAAATATGCGTTGGAGAGTATTTAGAACGAGCTATAAAAGCCGAAGAAAAACTTGATATTGTAACAATGCAGAAAATACTTAAAGCTCGTGCCGATAAGGTTAAAGAGCTCAATCACTATAAATTCGAACCCAACCAAAGAATTGATGACCTTATAGGCATTCTGATGATTGCCAGATCAATAAGTCAATCAAAAGGAATAAAATTCGTGCCAGCGTGGCAAAGAGCTAAGCAAGGCGAGAATATGAAGCTATTTACAGGCAAGGAGAGTTGGGATGGTTTTATTTACGAACACGTCCCGCTAGGTGCAGAAAAACCGTCTATGAAAGTAGACACTATACCGATAGAACTCAAATCATTAATGATTAATCCCTACAAAGATAAATTCGATAGTTTGATCGACCTATTACAAAAGAAGATGCCAAAATTTAGTAAGCACTTTCAAGGAGAAGGCACTATATGTGGAATCTTAATCCTTCCATATGCTACAGATCCACAAAATACATCCCTATCCTTTGATGTTAAGGAAGCTACAGAAATAGTTAATAAACACGTTAATTTCGCAGCAATCGGATGTTTACTGTTCCTCGATGTTAAGACCCACGAAGATGGCGATACAGTAATTTCAGTAAAATGTCATTTCGTTAATAAGAATCCAGTATTAGCAGAAAACGGGAATATTGATAACATTGCTCTTTTTGATATGTCACTCGCAAAATTTAAGAGGAATTAGCTTCGTTCTTTTTCTTGCGTTTCTGCTCCTGTTCAATTTCAATTAAGATTTCAAAAAATCGAGTCAGATTCTTAAGCTCTTCGTCACTCAACTCTCGATTCTCACTCTTCTTTTGTAGATACTTCTTGCGTTTTTCGATAGCCTGGCGAAGCACATCACCAATATTAGGGTTCTCGCGTCTCAGTATAATTGTCTTGCCACTTTTTGCAGTTCTCGCCTTGATGTGTCCATTTCTGATTAAGCTATGAATAGTCTGAGTTGGAAGGTTGCACATTTCAGCAAGCAAATCAGGTGTGATATGCTTCTCATTCTTCTTGTCCGTAAAAACGTATTGAGGGAACAACTTTGTATTAAATGCTTCTTGGCAACCCGGGCACTTAAGGCCGTATTTGTCATACCATATATCGCCCCAAACAGCTTGTTTACATAATGAGCAGTTTCGACCTTTGCCTTCAAAAGAAAAGCCCTTTGGTTCACCTTTTAGTCTTTGCTTCCAACCCTTCTGCTCAAGATGCCCCTCCTGAAGCGTTTTAACGAGGCTCACAAGCGAGTTTGCTTGATTTCGCATATCTGCATCATCTTTGTACTTTATGCCTTGCTTGTCGCTTATCCGTTTGAATTCTGCGTAAGCTTCTTCTGATAGCATCATAATTTGACCCTCCAACCGTGTAGGTATATTCTACCAACTACAAGGCTAGTAGTGTATGGAGCTCACCGTTTAGAAAGTCAAAGCTGTCGATTTCGGTCTCCAACTCATCTATGAACGCCAGCCAAGAGATAAGTACTGAATTTCTCAGCCACATATAGATACTTTGCAACAGCACAGCATTTTTGCTTTACTGAGAATATGGAAGCCGAGTCAGGAAGCAACCTATTGGTTCGTTTCGTTATGAGTACTATCGTACTAATTGTCTTAGTGACAATTATATTGTTACTTCGCCTGGCTTGGAGAATACTTAAATCAAAGTCGAAGAATAAATAACTTCTTCCTTTCATATAACTATCCCCCTTGCGTATTGACATCAGCGAGATATTGATTTTTTATTTATTTTATGATACAATATACAAATAGGCTTTCTTCCCCCGAAAGGAGTTGATATGAAGCCTTGGCTGAAAGCGATTTGCGCCGCAGTTATTGTTGTGTATCTCACCAGCATGGGTTGGGCTATCAAGATGGCCCACGAAGACTGGAAGCACACGGCAAACGCAACGCACATCGTGCAGCAAGAGGTCGTGTATGACGATTTCGGCAGGCGCTTCAGCGTCGGGAACGTCGGTAACTACAACTGTCAGGCTGGTATTACTCTGACGGAAGTACCTAGGCGCTGCGCGGTCGAGTCTGTCGAGACCGACTATGCACTAGGAGAACGCTTGAGAAGCGCTGGAAGCTTTTTCAAGTGGCACCTCTTCATCATCGTCTTCTCGATCGTCGTGGTGATGTGTTTCACTCAAGGCGAACCAGTAGAAGGCTACACCACCCTCAAGGAAGGAGAGCACCCGTAACAGGGAGCACCCGCCCGAGGGTGCTTTCATATCAATTTACGAGCAATCCTCTTGAAAACGTTGACCTTTCACGTATAAGCCATTACAGTTATGGTTATGAAACGTGGCTTTACGGCTGTTGAATTAATTGTTGTGGTAAGCGTATTGGTGATCCTTACCGCCATTGGCGTGAGTTCGTATATAACGTACCAAAAACAAGCAGTTGATTCACAGGCGAAATCAATAGCAAACGCTGTCGCGACTGGTGCTGAACGATACTATGATAACAACAATGAGTACCCTTCAGCACAAGTAGTATTCGGCTCTGCCCCTACCGGTTCTATACCCGCGAGCTATGCGACGGCAAGCCAAAAACTTGGTGTTTCAACGATTGTATTAGATAACAGCAATGTCGACTTGCTGCCCTGTGCGGGTACAAGTGCGTTGTGCACACCCGCAACATTAAACAAGTCGAGGGTGTATTATCTTACAAAAAGTGACCCTCCGGCCAGTACCGCTCAAGCGTACACCATTACATTACCTACTAGTACCAGCTGCACATTCACCTTCCCTACTACTGAAACTGGCAGCATGTCGTATCTTCTACTGTATTGGTCAAACACCGACAATACATGGAAGCGTGTGCGAAGTAATAAGGGCGGTATCACCACATCAGATACCACAAACTGTCCGTTCACCACATTCTAAGAATTACTCCTTAGACACTAATTTAGTTTTGCGGCACGAAGCGTAGCCGAATACGTAATCGTTTTACCCGATACGGTTTTCGAGGTGTCTATTTGCATTGAGACACTTCCGGCAGTGGAAGCAGCGCTCGAGGCAAGTGGAGTGGTACTCGAATTGTCACTATAGTATTGGATAGTAACATTTGAGACATTCGCCATCAGCTGGTCGTCTTCAACCTTACATACAGAAGAATAAGAGCTCAGTAAACTTGCGTAACAGCTGTTCTTTTGCCATGGGGTTGCACATGCAGTTGTGCTGGGCACAAATGTGCGTTTATACAGTATGTTGCTGCGTACAAAATATACGACAGTATACAAAAACACACCGTTTGACGGGTTGCACGTACCCGATCCGTTGTAAATAAGCGTTCGATTGACGTTGTTTGGCCCATATGTTGTAGCTCCAGCTTGAAGTATGAGCGAATCTGGTTGCCCTGACGTGACATTCGTAAAAGGTGCCGTAGCTGTTGCCGGGCTTGTGAGATCATTAGAACCTTGCGGTGCAGTTACACTCCCCGTCGTTGCTAAAAAGGTTGTTGCTCGATTTATGTTTGTCTCTACTTCATCCAAGGCAGCTTGTGTATCGTATGCCAACGTATTTTTTTCGCGTGCGCTAATGCTTTCACCTGTTAGTAAGACTGCCGCTAGTACGAAGGCGCCTATAGCTAAAATAAGTACTGGTGCGACGACAAGCATTTCTACGACGGTAAAGCCTTTTTGCCTACTAGTTGCCATAGCCCGCATGGCTTACCGTTTTTGTTTGACCATTATCTGTATACGTAGCTGTTACCGTGACATGAAATACATCGGTAAGGTTGCCTGGTGTCGTGCCGTAGGGGCAGTCAATCACGCTCGAAAGGCTTACCGTTCCAACCCTAGAGACGGTCTGGCTGCCGGTAACTGTTTTCTGACTTGCTGCGTCACAGCCGCCAGGCGCAGCCGCGGCGGAATCAGTCAGTTGCTTGCGTAGCTGTTCATAGGCGACATTGGAAACACGAGTAAATTTATCTGCCACTAAACTGTCGCGAGTTACTTGAATATACAGCTGGTAGCCGGCGAATAGAAAGATAGCAGCCACGACGATTGTTATCATCAGTTCGATTGCCGTAAAACCTTTTTCTTCTGTGAGTTTCATTGATGCTTACTCTTAATAGTTATTATTGTACCGGTCTTTTCATTTTTATACATTAGCGCATATTGGTCGCATGCACTATTACACAGCGCATAACTTCCCCGCGACATCGGCTTGTAAAGATATTTCCCAAGATCCAGCTGCGCAGCTATGTAGTCATTCATTATTGTCACCGGGCTTCGTTCGCTCTGGCCATAGGAAGTAATTAGTTGTTTTGATGTAAAGTTCGGCGGTGTGAGCGTAGCATTCGACGCACCGGGAAGTGCAGAAACAAGGTAGTCTTCAGAGCAAGTAGAGGGAGAGTAGTTTGCGGCAGTACCAATGCTTGCACAAGTGCCGGTCATGAAATTTATCTCGTATGCACCCGGGTACGTATTTTTTGTCTCGTAGCTAAATGTTTTTGGGTTTCCATTGGTATAATATTGCTCTAGTCCTCGTGTAATGGTGGCAATATCCGAGGCTCTTTCGGCATCTCGTCCATCGATTAGCGAGGAGCGAAGCGACACTGTTCCCAATACCAGAAGTATCGCCATAAGCGAAAGCGTTATAATAAGTTCGACCGCCGTAAACCCACGCTTCATTTTTTTAGCATAAGCTATTTCTCTCTCACGTGCAACCATAAAGCCAACAAACTTACTAGCTTTTCATACTATTCTTTTATACAATAAAAAGCACCAGCGGTATGCTAAAAGTCATTTTGCGTAAGTTTGGTGAGTGGGAATCTATACATAGCTACATGAAATCTTCGTTACGTCACACAGCAAAGCCTGCCTTTGCCCTACCGACCGTTATTATATCGTCTATCGTTTTACTGATGGTGCTACTATCTGGTCTGGTCGCAGCTTCATCTACAAGTACTGCGCTACGTACTCAGTACGTCAATAAGATCACGAAAGAAGCAAGCCAGGCGGGTGTTGCTCGTGCAAAAACGTGCCTCAGCACCAACAACTACGTACCACAATGGGCAAACGGCACTCCGCTTAAATCCAATACAGATTGTTCAGGTGCTTCGTTGGTCTCTTGTACTAGCGCCAGCACCGATAGTCGCTGTTTTGTACTAAATTCTGCGAATTATCAGACGAATTTTGAAGTAACCTATACTTTGGGAAGTGACGGGAAAGTTTCTAATATTAATTCAAAAGGGATAGTTACGAGAGTTCGAGCATCCGGGTCAACTAATACCTCAACTGCTGATTCAACGATTAAAACAGGGTTGAAAAAGCTGTTGGCAAGCGTGGGAGCGACCGTGGGGCCTACTTCGTATGAACTGCCTATCTACACTGGAAATACTGCTACTCTAAATGACCTGGCTCCTATGGAGTGTGCAGTTACAACCTCAGGTGAAGTGTGGTGTGCGGGCTATACACCGTTGACGGCTCCTAACACCCTCTACGGCAAAATTATTGCCTACAACGGCGGTACTATGACCTGCTCTAGTGGGTGTAGCTCGAATAGTCCACAAACATTCGTTACTAATTTAAGCGCAAGTGGTGGGGTGTTTAATGGTAAGACCGCCGCAAATGTCAGCTCATACACTCTGCCTCTTTATCCCCCAAACGGTACGACTCTAAACAACTTGGCTCCTATGCTGTGTATTACTACAACCTCAGGTGAAGTGTGGTGTGCGGGCTATACACCGTTGACGGCTCCTAAC
>ERZ724505.689-NODE-689-length-20703-cov-5.231160_pt1 | contig 20703 bp, 13 predicted proteins | sample MGYA00376038_ERZ724505 | MGnify/ENA primary metagenome ERZ724505 (study PRJEB28724, sample SAMN07190884) | wastewater metagenome | isolation source: effluent of sewage treatment plant in Hong Hong | place: Hong Kong | collected 2016-03-17 ...
GACCCTTAAGTAGTCTTATCCGAAGGTCAATTTCGTCTGGAGTTACGGTGATTTTTTCAGCTTGCGAGATTTCCCCCAAGATTAGGCCACCCTTTACCCTAGTTGTGGCAGCTTCTCGCTTTTGCTCTCGGTGCGCTTCAGCTGTAATGCCCTCGGCATCTAGATGTTCTTGCCAGGTTTGGCCACGATATACGAGATTGCGTTTTTCTTCTTCCTCCATGCGGTCGATCTCTTCTTCGATCAGGCTGGCAGGAACTGCGACCTTGCTCTTTGATGCAATTTTTTCGAGCAGCTCGTTTTCGTAGGCGCGATCAGCTTCTTGTTGCTTTTCTGCCGTAAGGCCTTTTTTAATATCGGCTTTTAGCTCGCTGAGAGTATTAAATGCGCCAATTGTCTTGGCAAATTCATCATCGGCCTTGGGCTCAGATAGTTCCTGTACCTTAAGCACTTTAACGGTAAAGGTTACTTTTCGCTTTTGGAGGTCTGCGACAGCGTAATCTGCGGGAAATGTAATATCAAACTTTTTGTCGTCACCTGCTTTTAGGCCAATTAACTCCTCTTCGAATCCAGGGATAAAGCTACCGCTGCCTATCACAATTGGGTAGTCTTTGGCTTCCGTGCCATCTATCGGTTTTTTTGTCTTGGCGTCAACGCCACTAAAGTCAAAGTTAACCTCGTCGGCTTTTTTTGCCGCTCGGTCAACTTCTTTTTTAGTTGCAGCCCGCTGGCGCAAGTTGTCGACAATTTTGTTAATCTCGGCCGATGTTACTTCGACTTTTTTTGGTGAAAGTTTGATGTTTTTGTAGTCGGCAAGCTGAACTTCACCGATCGCCTCAACCTCGATCGTAAACTCAAGCGTGCTAAACGGAACATACTTTGAAACAGCTATCTGGGGCTGGCTAATTGGCCTAATGCCGGTGCTGTTGATCGCGTCACCATAAAAATCATTGATCGCGTGGTCAAGAAATTCTGACTGCAATGTAGACACGTCAATTTGCTTTTCAATAAGATTAGCCGGCGCTTTACCAGCTCTAAAGCCGGGCACCTTAACATTTTTACTAAGATCACGTAGGACGTGCTGCTTGATTTTATCTAGTTCGGACTGCTCGGCGACGACTGTAAGCTTAACTTTGGTGGATTCAATTTGCTCTCGATTTATTTGCATAGGGCTCTATCTTAACAGATGAGGACAGCTTTGGCTAGCTTACGAACGGCAAGATTAATACGACTGCCGCAACAAACCACGCCACTTCAACCAGCCCACCGATTGGCCGCTCAAACCACTGTATGCCGCTGGAAAATTTAATAAACAGACTCGGTTTCCATTTTTTGTTGTTGCGCACTTTATTAAATCGATTAAATAAAAAGACGTCTGGCAAAACAGCAACAATCGAGCAGATAATTGCCAGTTGCCAATTTAGCGGCTGGTCTATGGCAAAAAAACTGAGTATTACAAAAACCAAAATAGCTTCGGCAACAAGATACTTTTTGAACCACCAGGCTTGAAACATTTGCTTTTCGGGCAAACTACTCCGAAAATGCGGGATGGTGTCGCAGATAAAATGCGAAAGAAATGCTAGTGGAATTGCTAAGATTGGCTGCCCTACGATTAACCCAATTGCAGCACCAGTTAACGCGTGATTTGTGGCGGTCATTAGTTACCCTTGAGGATCTTGGCAATTTGCTCAATATCACCTGTTGTTTCTTTGCCAGAAGCTAAGTTTTTTAGCTTCAGCTTGCCTGTTTTAATTTCAGTTTCTCCGATAATTAGTACACTGTTGATACCTTTTTTGTCGGCTATTTTGAACTGGTCGCCGATTTTTTTTCCGGATAGATCTACTGCAACGTTCAAGTTTTGCTTGCGCAGCTCAGCAACAAACTGCTGAACATCAACTCCACCGACATTAACCACATAAACATCAGTTTCTGGCTTCAGCTCTGGAATGAGCCGGTTTGACTCTAGAAAGTTAATAAGTGTTACATCGCCCCATCCAAATCCGACAGTTGGCACGGATTGCACCCCAAAAAGGCCGACAAGGCCATCGTAGCGTCCACCGCCTAGCATTGAGCGATTATTATCAGGATTTAGGTCAAATACCTCAAAAATAATGCCTGTGTAGTAATCGAAGCCTCTCATTAGACTGCCATCAAATCGAACGTTATTGATACCAGAGTGTTTTAGCTTTTGTAGTAGGGCATCGAGCTCACCAGCAGATTGATGATTAAGAGCTTCTTTTGGAAGCTCAGCCAGACTTTTGGCATCAAGAAGACCAAGAATCTTTTCTGTGACTCCACTTTCTTTCTGTTTTGACGTCAAAACAGTATCAACTTTACTTATAAAGACTGTGCGGCTCATTTTTGCTTGGCGATCGATCAGCTTGCTGACAGCTAGTTTAGATTTATCGCTTAATTTTAAATATTCACTAAACAAATAGTCTGTCAGAGAGCGGCTATTGATTCTAATCTCATATTGACCTTCATTTGCCCCAAAGGCTTTAAACATCTCATCAACCAAAGAGATCATCTCTATTTCGGCAGAGGTGTCTTTTACGCCAAATATATCAACATTAAGCTGCCAGTGTTCGCGTAGACGACCACGCTGGGGCCTTTCATACCGCCATAGGTTAGGGATGCTATACCAGCGCAGCGGGTAAGCCAGCTCTTGTCGGCGACCCGCCACCATACGACTGACTGTTGGAGTCATTTCTGGACGTACTACGACCTTACGCCCGCCACGATCTTCAAAAACATAGGTTTGCTCGTTAACAATTTCCTCGCCGGTTTTGGCTAGGTATATGTCAAGCGGCTCTAAAACTGGCGCGTCGTATTCTTCGTAACCGAAGCTTTCGGCTACCGCGCGCCATTTCGAAAACATATACTTTTGCAGACGCTTATCCTCAGGATAGAAATCTCGAGCGCCTTTATATGGTTGAGTTGAAAGAGCCATTACCTAAACTATTATAGAGCAAACTTATCTGTTTTGATGCTTTAAGAAACGCAGGAAGCTAGGCGCACCAAAAATTAATTGAAAGCCGATAGTTAGTGAATGAATTGCAGTTGGGCTTATTTGATTATTTGCTCCTACTACCATACTGTCAGATTTTGTCGTTACAACTTCATCAAATAGAGCACGTCGTGTTAAAATTCTGTTTTTATCTTGATTAGTGAGAGACGCAAGGGCTTTCTCTGAGCCAGCTACTGAATCAACTAGGGGCGGATTGGTATTGTAATATTTTGGACCGATATCACTTGAGTTTTTAAGTTTACCGCAGATAGTAACAATGCCGGAAATATCATTTTTGCGTGCTGCATATGCATTTACTACTGCCGAACCGCCGGCGCTGGCACCGACTAGCGCGACTTTTCGGTTGGATGACAAAAGCTCATCAATCCGATTCAAAAGGCGACTCAATTTGACATCCCACGCGATATTTTCAGCCCAATTGATTTGGAACAGCTCAGCGTCGACGCCCCACAAATTCCACGTTTTTACTAGCTTACGCTGTAAATCTGGCTTTGAATCTCCAACACCGGGGACATATATGACATATAGTCGTTGTCGCACTGGGCTCTTTACTCGTCGTCGCCAGTAGTAATATTAGGCCTAAATACCAGTGGCTCGTCGGGCTTTGGAGCTGGTGCCGGCGCTGGCTCTGGCTCAGCTGGTGGTGGAACCGCGCTGGTTGTTTGGGGTTTTAAGTCGGGATCGTTATCGACAGCAACTGGCAGCGGTGTTATTACACCACTCCCACCACTTTTGCCACGTCGGATGTGGCGGATAATTACAACTATGAGCATAATAGCAGCGGCAATTAAGACAATAATACCAATTAGCTTAGCTGGTGATTCTTTAACGGTGTTAATTTTTAACGTGATAGGTTTAACCGTGTCGTTATCATTTGCAACTATTACAACTGTTACAGGGGTTTGTTTGCCCCCCTGTGAGACGGCAATTGTCAGCTTGCCTGATGGAAGCCCTTTGAGGGTTGCCTGACCGTTGGAATCTGTTTTTGCAGTGCTTTTTTGGTACTGTACTGTGGCATCTGCAACAGGCTTAGATTGCTGATCGAGAACCTTTACAGGCACATTCAGGCCTGCAGTAGTGAAAGTTTGATCTTTTGTGGCGGCTGAAGAATTACCGGCGGCGTCTGTGCCTTTGACCGTGAAATGATAGGTTGTGGCTGGCAATATTCCATTATCTAGTACGACTTTGTGTTCAGTAACAAGCGTGGAGCTCGATGCAGACAAACCATAATTGGAGTTAATGCCATAGCTCACTCCAGAATTTGCCGGTTCGGATGAAGTCCAGCTGATGGTTACGGACCTAGTTTTTATATCAGAAACTTTTACATTACTGATTACAGGCGGAGTGACATCCTTGGTATTTGCTTGAGAATTAGTGCTAGCCGCAGCCGTAGGAGAAGCAGCAGTCTTGAATGTAATTGTGGCACCAGTAGCAGAATCTTTGCCAAATTCGAATATCGGAGTCTGGCTAACTGCAACTTGAGTTCCCTTGGCAAAATTTATCGCCGCTGTTCCAGACGTTGCCTTGGCTTTAAATTTTACAGTTGCAACAATTTGAGTACCATTCGGTGGAGATATAGTCCCTCGGGCAATCTTTACTGTTCCGCCACCGCCCGTGGTTTGGGCTTCGACCGGAAATGCGCTAGAAGAAGCAGTGCTGACGTATTCAAGCGAGGCGTCGGGATAGGTCAAGTTCGCCTGAACGGCGTTAACTGCGTTTCCGGCGGTATTAACGTTAATTGCTACGTCAAAGGTCGTGCCAGGCGCTGCAGTATATGCTGCAGGCGTTAGAGAAAGCGAGGCAGATGCCGCAAATGCGGTGCTGGCCGAGGTTAGCAAACTGGTGGCTGTGAACGCTACAGTAGCTAAGGCATAGTTAAACTTTTTTACGAAGATATTCATTCCCACCCTTTCTCTTATGAAACTCGGCCGTAATTACTTAGTAGGATAGACAGGTCATAGATATCAATCCTGCCCGCACTTGTGCCACTGTTTTTAAAATCTGCGGCTGGGTAGCTTTGATTCCAGTGTGCCAGCAGCCCAGACAAGTCGAGCAGATCAACAACTCCATTTCCATCGACATCTCCAGGTATAAGCGCCGGAGCGGCGGCGGTTGTTGCGGATATACTTGCGCTAAGTGCACTTGGGTTACCTGCATTGTCTGTTGCCAGAATTTTATACCAATAGGTCGTACTCGGTGTTAGACTTCCGTCAACTAATGTTTGAGCAGTAGTAGTCCCGCCAGGTAAAGCGGCGTAAGTACCGGTTGATGTCGTGCTCCTATATACGGTGTAGTTTTTTACGCCTGAGATTGTTTCGTTATTGGCGCCTGACGGATCACTTGAAGCGTCCCATGCTAAAGAAACGCTTGATTTATCTGTTGAAGTTGATCGCAAATTAGCCGGTACTGAAGGTTTGGTTACATCTGGCGTGGCAGGATTATTTACGGTCACTGTTACGACAGCAGATGTAGTCTTGTTGCCGGCAGCGTCACGAGCTACTGCTGTAAGTGTATGTGATCCGTTGACTAGAGTAGTAGTATTCCATGTTGCGCTGTATGGACTGGCAGTGTCTTCTGCGCCAAGCTGTCCATTAGGTGGAGTTTGGTCTAGATAGAAGCTAACACCCGCAACACCAACATTGTCTGCAGCTGTCGCAGTAATAGCTACATTTGATCCTTGTACGCTCGAGCCATTCGTTGGTGCAGTTATGCTAACTGTTGGTGCCGTAGTATCCGGAGGAGGTGTGATTGTCCATGTCTGAGTAGCAGGTGTAGCATCAACGTTTCCAGTAGGATCAATCGCACGGACATTAAACGTATGGCTGCCAACAGCTAAGCCAGTGTAGGCTTTGGGCGAGGTACATGTAGCGAAAGTTGCTGAATCAAGCGAGCATTCAAATGTCGAGCCGGTTTCAGAACCCGTGAAGGTAAAGCTTTGCGAAGTACTTGTGGTTGATCCTGGGTTAGTTGATGTAATCGTAGTGTCAGGAGGAGTGTTATCAACTGTAAATGTAATACCGGTAGAGGTGGTTGTCTGGTTGCCAGTATCAGTTGCAGTTGCAGTTATAGTGTGCGAGCCATCTGCGACTGTTGTGGAATTCCAAGAAACGGAATATGGGCTGGTAGTGTCTGCTGCTCCTAGATTAGCTCCATCGAGTTTAAATTGTACGCTGGCAACACCCTGCGCGTCTGTGGCAGTACCCGTAACTGTAACAGTGCCTTTAACCTTTGCGCCACTGGTCGGGAATGTAACCGCAGCGGTAGGCGCAGTATCGACGAAAACAGTGTAAGCCCCACCTGGTGCCGTTGTGCTATTTAGGGTCCCGAGAAGATCACTGTTAGTGGTTGAGTTAATTAATGCGGTGCCAGTAGTGAAATTAACATTTGCTGTGCCAGCAGTTGTCTTAGATTTAAAGTGAATAATCGCAACCAGCTGATCACCGGTCTTTGCGGCTGCACCACCAGACACGCCCATACCTAGATTTATCGTGCCGGGACCGATGGTGTTTTCGGCCACTACTCCAAAGGCAGTTGTTGAGGTGTCTATACTTACGACATCGAGGAGTGTTGAATTAAAAGTCAGGTTGGTTTGAATTGCGTTGACTGCAGTTGTGCCACTGTTTTCTCGGATTTCAACATTAAAATCTGTTGAAACGCCAATTGTACTTGTGGCTGGGTTAAGATACACACTTGGTGCTGAAGCCGCGAAACTATTAATTATTAGAAACGCACCCAAAGCACCAAAAACGACAACAAACAAAAAAATTGGTGCACTTTTCGATCTAATTATTTTCATTTTTTACCCATTGACTAGATAGTCTCTTCAAACTTAATCTTAAACATAACTATGTTCCATGTTTAAGAGACTGTCAATATTTTTTTTAAGTTATGCACAGCTTTGTTAAAGCGCGCTAACGCGAATGTAATCGATTTTGAAATCCCAAGGGCCGGGGTCACCAGTTGATGGTTGTCCGCCTGCCGATCCCCAGCTTCCAGGCTTTGCAATAAGATTATTTAATATTATGCCTTGCTTACCTGATACGCCATAAGCAGTGCCACAGGCTTGTGTGTCAACTTTGTACTCCACGCGATCGGTATATACATTAGCACTATAAACATGCCAGTTTAGGCCCATATCGCTCACATTAACTCCTCCGTCCCACGCCCCTTTATCGGCCCCGCCAAGCCATGTATGTTGGTGACAGCCCGCACTAGTAGGGGTGGTCATGCGCTCTTCGGCCACATCGAGCTCATAAATATTCTGAGTTGTCGGACGGTCTACATTGATAGTCCAGATCGACGGCCATGCCCCTACCGTGTTTGGCATTATGGCCCGCATTTCTATTTTATAAGGAACCGGTAGGCTTGCTTTAACCCCTGAAGCTGGCCAGCCGGAACCATATGTGAAGCTACTCAGCCACGCACCTGAATACGGACCACCCGTTAGCCAATTGGAACTTTCGCGTTTAGTTCTTAAAACTAGGTTACCGGCGCCATCTTGGAAGACATTTGAATTTTTTGGACAAGCGTAGTCGGCTGGTGGATCGCAAATTTCTCCCCGCAAAGTCCATTTTGATGCGTCCGGCGCAGAACCCGTTGCCCCGTTAAATTCATCTTGAAATATATAGCTCTGGGAGGAGTTCGTTCCCCACTTGCTAAGCAATATTGAAAGGTCCAAAACATTTACTGTTTGATCGCCGTTGAAATCTGCCGCGGGGTAATTTGTTTTCCAGTTAGTTAAAAGGATTGATAAATCTTGGACATTAACCGTGCCATCACCGTTAGCGTCCCCCGGCGCAGTGGCAGCAGCAAAGCTGTTAACCAGTAAGTATATTCCTAATCCAATAAATATGGCCGTAAAGGGTATAAGCGTTAATAGACTAGTTTTGCTTGATTGTCTCTTAGCATTTTTCATTTTTTTAAGCTTGGTATTTGCCAAGCGTGAGAGTTAGCTGTCTTTATTTGGCATAATGACGGCTTGTTGTTCCATCGTGGGGTCTACCGCTTGTGGGGTAATCGTGCCTGTTGGCCCGCGAGGTCGTCGACTAGTCAGAATTACAATAGCCGATATCACTGCTAGTCCGATCAAGGCGCCGGCGACATATTTCCAGACCGATGAGCCAGCACTAAGCTTAAGTGTAAATTCTTGAACTGCAGCGCCATCGACGCCAGCCTCGGAAGCCGTTACGTCAATCGTAAATGGTTTTGAGGTGCCGCTAATTTTAACTTGCTGACGACCAGCCAGCACATCATTAAATGTAACGAGTCCATTTTTATCGGTTTTTTTGGTGGAACCGTTCAATGTCACTGACTTGCCGCTTACGCCATTTCCCTTACTGTCGACAACTTTAATCGTCACTGTGTAGCTAGGCTCAACTGCGGTGTTATCTTCAGTATTAAAGGTTTCAGAACTACTTTCGCTCAATTGCGATGAGTCTGTAGTGCCTGTAGAGCTAGTATTGTTGGTGGATATGTTTGAAGAAGCTGACCCCGTGCCTTTATTTGTCGTGCTACTGCCGGTTTTTGTGGAAGAGGAATTGTTTGTCTGGCCACTGCCACCTCCAGTAGCAGGAGGAGAAGAGGCGGCGTTTATGGTATAGCTTCCGCCAGTAGAGTTTGTAAGCGCGCCCAAAATGTCGTTATTTGTTGCAGAATTTATAATTGCCGTGCCGGTTGCGAAACCAACATTTGCTACGCCGGTAGCAGTTTTGGATTTGAACTGAATTGTCGCTACCAGCTGATCACCGGTTTTAGCTGGCGTACCTGCCCCGACCCCGAGACCAATCTTAATGTTACCGTTGAGGGCCGTCGATTCGGCCACGAGACTAAAAGCTCCTGAGGATGTACTGATGCCTGTGACATCAAGTGAGCTGGCAGGATAGGTCAGATTTGCTTGGACAGCGTTGACTGAGGTTGTGCCACTGTTTTCTCGTACCTGTACCGAGAATCCTGTATTTGTAGCAACCGTTGCTGAAGCTGGTGTCAGATATATATGACCATTTGCTGCAGGTGGGGTGGAAGCATTAATGGTGTACGTGCCATCTGGATTATTGTCTACTCCGCCTAATATTTCATTGTTGCTACCTGCATCCACAAGCGCAGTGCCATTCACAAATGTCACAGACGCTGCGCCGGCAGTCGTTTTAGACTTAAAGTGAATCGTGGCAACAAGATGCTGGCCGCTAACTCCTGCCGAACCAGTTGCTGTACCAGCGCCAAACTTTATATTGCCGTTTGAAGCTGATGACTCAGCTACTGTAGTGAAGGAAGAGCCGGTTGTATCAATCGAAACCGCATCGAGAAGATTAGACGGGTATGTCAGATTTGCCTGAACAGCATTTACAGTTGCTGTCCCGCTGTCTTCCATAATCTGTACAGTGAAATCTGTACTTGTATTTATGGTGCTCGTTGCAGGAGTTAAATATATAGCAGGCGGAGTTGCCGCAAAGCTTTTAAGTATGATATATCCGCCGATAACTACGAAAATAACGGCAAATATACTTAGATTGACTCCGTCAAAGAATCGATTATTTTTAATTTTGGCGGCAGTTCGCTTAATCATAAGTGTTTACTCATTTTCCATAATTACTTAAAAGAATTGAAAGGTCAAATATGTTTACAATATTATCGCCATTAAAGTCTGCTTGCGGATAGTTAGTGTTCCATTTAGAAAGGAGTGTCGACAGATCAATGATGTTGACAAGTCCATCGTTATTAACGTCACCTGGTTTAGGCGATGTGGTACCCCCTGAAGCAAATTCATCTGCACCAGCGTCACAGGCGGCTCCCTGAGGGCGCACATTTCCATCATAATCTGTCGATCCAACTAAATTGCCTGTGCAATAATCTGATGCAGTGTCTGTTTCGGCGGCATCAATTGCAGGTGATGTCGAAGCTAAATGCCCGCCTGACAAAATGCCTAAGTTACTAAAAGTCTTGTCAGCCCCATTACATGCAGTGCCATTATTCGTTCCTTGCCAAACGTTTTTCATATGTACACTTCCGGAACAGCCTTGTGAAACGCCAAGGTTACCTACCCAAGTCGAGGACGAAGTACAGCCGAGATTACTGCCCTGGGTAAAGGTGTTATACAAGAATGTCCAATCGCAAGCACTCGACCCTGCTTGAATTGTGTATGTGCCATTGACAGGCTCAAAATAGTTATTTATCAATTTAAGTCCTGGCGCCGCCGTTGATGTAAATATGTGTCCTGAGCCAGCGTCAGAGCCAGCAACAAACCAAGAGTTTTTAACAGTGAAGTTAGATGCTCCGCTCTCAAGCCGAATGATTTCGATATGAGGTGTATTGTCTGAACCACAGGACGATCCTGCAACACCGGCTTGAATTTTTTTTGGGTTAAATCGTACTCCGTCTATCGTGACATTGCTTGCCCAAACCCATACTGGCTCGCCGAGTGGCTGATCGCATCGTCGTTTACCACCATCAATTCCATCCTGACCATGTGAGCCACCCTGCCAAGTAAAATTAGATGAATTAATAGTGATATTTACGAAATCTCCGTATAAATTTACATTTTTGTACTTTACATTGGTGGCGTTGATTTGTGAGCCCGATGATACACCGGCGTTTGTCCCGGCATCTAATGTCATATTTTCTAAAGTCATATTTTGAGCATTAGCACAAAAAGCCCCATCAGATCCATATCCATCCTTGCATATTGCGTCACCAGCAACTTTTGTCCCATTTTCACCAACTATTCTAGTTTCTGCTGTTTTGTCTCCAGAAACTATCTGAGCTGGATAAGTACCCGCTTTAACATAAATGGTATCTCCAGCTGAAGCTTTGTTCCAAGCTGCTCCAAAAGTTTTACAGAGGGTAGCACCAGTTGTGTCTGGACTTGTTGTCGTAGCAGGGCTTATTCTTCTACAGTTGGTTCCGCTATCGTTGCCGTTGGTGGCAACGAATACATTCGCACTTATACCATTTCCGCCAGAAGATGGTGGGGACGACCCATACTCATGTGCTCCTGCATCCGGCGCAGAACCGAAGGGTCTTGCTCCGCCGTCGTGATCTAAGGCTGGAAAGCTTGTTGGATCTCCATGATCTTTTGCAGGCGACGTAGCAGTCAAATGAAAACCATCTGATCCACCAAGACCAAGACTAGAAAGTCCACTACCTGCATTTATATCAGTGCTTCCACATGTGCCGTTAAACCAGACATTATTTGAATATGTTACACCTGTACGACAAATTGGAACTTGGCCTATATTTCCAATGATTTTTACGTTGGTAGCGCTAGAACAATCATTTTCTACAAATGCCGCGCCAGTCGTTGCCATTGTATTATTACGAAATGTCCAGTTTCCACAAGCTCCCGATGGATTCTCATCTACTATTGGCTGTCCTCCGTTACTTCCAAAGAAATTATTTTCTAGGGTAAGGTTTGCGACTGACCCTGAAGAAGTACTTCCGGTAAAAATTGTGGCTGAATTTATACCAGATCCATTTTGAAAAGTCATATTTCGAAGTATTGCGGATGTAACTCCTTCGTTGAATCGGACAACTTCAGTATGGCAATTTGTACTATCGTTAATACATGCCTGTGTCCTTGTAACTGGCTGAACGATTAAACCATCGAGCACTAGATTGTTAGTTGTGTCAGGTATACCTTGAATTTGGAATCGACCAGGCCAATCTCCATCGTCTATTTGATACGGACCTACAGTGCCTCCTATCCACGTAAAATTGTCTGGGCCATCAAAAGTAACGTGGCCTTGCGCAGCAATATTGACATTTCGCAAAGTAACATTTGTTGGAGAAATGTTCTCCATATCTAAGTTGGCCGCTGTAAAATTTTGGTATTCCACCCAGCTACTATCAGGCTTAAATCCTCCAATAGTTGTCCCATCTTCAGCAACAACGTAAGTCGTACTTCCTTTATCGGAAGTAATAGTCTGGTCCCCATAAGTGCCGGATTTTACGAGTACGGTGCCACCAGCCTGAACAAGGCTAACTGCTTTCTCAAAACTTTTGCAAAGTGTAGCACCCGTTGATGTGTCAGGATTGCCGACAGCAGTTGTAAACAATTTACAGTTTGATCCCGCATCACTTCCATTTGGAGATACAAATACGTTTGCTAGAGTCGGCACAGAACTGCTAGCAGAACTATTGAGTATAAAATAGCTGCCAATCCCTGCGAATAAAACTAAAAGTAAAGCTAAAATGACTCTCTTATGTAAGCTCCTTTTTTTGATTTTTGCAGAAATGCGTTTAATCATTTTTAACTTATTGATTTTATATTTTCTGGCACACGACTAATCTCAGTTGTCTTAAGCATAAGTCTATTGCCAAATACAAGTGTTGTCAAGAGAGCTACCTTTTTAGGCCACACCCTTTAAAATAATGGTGCGGATGAGAGGACTTGAACCTCCACGCCTTGCGGCACTAGTTCCTAAAACTAGCGTGTCTACCATTCCACCACATCCGCGCGAATGACTAATGTATTTTACGAAATTCGCCGGTAAAAGACCAGCTGGGCATCGCCATAGTTTTTGCTTTGGATAATATTTAGACCATCTAAAGTCAGTTTTTCGTGAGTCCCGGGCAACGATAATACAAAAATACCCTTTGCAGTGAGATGATCTGCAAGCTTCCGAATGATCTTATACTGAATATCATCGTAAGGGGGGTCGCATAGTACGATATCAAACTTTGCACTTTTGTGCCGGTTTGACCAAGCCGAAACGTTGGCACGAACTATCACTACTTTATTGCTAATCCCAAGTTCCTCAGCGCTTTGTTTAATTATTGAGTGTGCTTTTTTATCAATCTCTACGGCTATAACTTCATTTGCTCCTCGACTGACCGCCTCGAAGGCTAGTGCGCCACTGCCGGCAAAAGCATCAAGCACACTAAGCCCATTTATATCGCCAAGCGCATTAAATATCGCTCCGCGAGCTTTCTCGCTCATCGGATGAGTACGATGGCCGCGTGGACCATCAAAATTCCGACCACCAAGTCTACCTGCAATTATTCTCATACTTCTAGGCATGAAGTATACCAAGCTATTGTTATCAGATGCACATGGATTTAATTTAGGTTGGTAACAGTCCTTAAGTGACTGACTCTGTTGTTGAGGTCGTCGTAGTTCTGTAGCTTCTCGTTTTTTGCTATGAATTTTTGTGCGCCCAGCCTAGCGGAAGCAATGAGTTTAGCGTCAGTAAGTTTAGCGATCCTCAAATCGAGAGCACCGTGCTGACTAGTCCCATAAATCGCACCTGGACCACGCAATTCAAGATCCATTTCAGCAAGTTTAAAGCCGTCATTTGATCTAGCAAGCGCTCGGATTCGCGGACTGGGTGATTTTGAGTCGTTCATCAGCAAATAGCAATAACCCTGCTCTTTATCACGACCAACCCTGCCCCTGAGCTGGTGCAGTTGCGCAAGGCCAAAACGTTCGGGACTTTCAATAACCATGACTGTGGCGTTAGGGACATCAACCCCTACCTCAATAACTGTTGTGGAAACCAAAATATCCAACTTATGATCGACAAAATCCTGCATTACAGCTTGCTTGGCTTCTGGTTTAAGTTTTCCGTGAAGCATTCCTAGTCTGCGATGCTTGAATTCAACTTCATTGAGTTGTTTGAACACCTTTTCGACTGAATTGGCATCAAGCATATCCGAATCGTTAATAAGTGGGCAGACCACAAAAACCTGCTTGCCCGATTTTATCTGTTTGTCGATATCCTTATAAAGTTGAGCTTTAGAATTAGGCGAAACAATTTCTGTTGCAACAGGCAATCTTCCAACGGGCTTTTCATCTAAAATCGAAATATCTAATTCGCCATAGAGTGTTAGAGCGAGAGTACGCGGGATCGGTGTAGCGGTTAAACTCAGTACATGCGGCATGTGACCGGCTTTAGACATCAGGGTTTTACGCTGGTCGACGCCAAAACGGTGCTGCTCATCGATTATAATCAAAGCAAGTTTTTTCATATCGACGTTTTCCTGAATTAAGGCTTGGGTGCCGATGATAAACTCAGCTTTGCCGTCGCTAATGGCTTTTTTGGCTTTGATTTTTTGCGAGGGCGACTGGCTTCCTACTAATAAAAGTACGCTGCTTGACCTACCAAGTGGATCGAGTAGTTTGTGAATGGTTTCTGCATGCTGTCTCGCTAATAGTTCAGTCGGCGCCATCAATGCGACCTGGAAACCCTCAGCCAATACCATGAGCGAGGCCATTGTCGCTACAGCGGTCTTTCCTGAACCAACATCCCCTTCGACCATACGATTCATCGGTTGATCCTTCTGCAAATCTAAACATATTTGCCAAATGGTTTTACGTTGAGCACCAGTTAGTTTAAAGGGCAGGTGCTTAACAAAATCTCGAGCCAGCTTTTCGTTAAATTGAACTTTGATGGCATGTTCGGACTGATTTTCTCGTTTATTAAGTAGACTGGCCAGGCTAAGCTCGAAGACTTCCTCAAAGCCAAGACGTCGGCGAGCCTGCTCGAGATGTTCGTTCGATTTGGGAATATGAATTGCTCTAATTGCATCATCGCGCGAATTTAATTTATCTTCGTTTAAAATCCACTTCGGTAGTGTTTCTTTGATGGGCGGAATCAGGCTCAGCGCTTCTTTAATAGCTAAACGAATATGTCGCGACGTTAGACCCTTTGTCTCTCGATATACAGCCAATATGCTTGCAGTATTTACTGGGAAGTCACTGGCCATTTCGACAGTAGGATTTAATATTGTGAAACGTTGGCGCCTTAATTCATACTGCCCCGATATGAAATATGACTGTCCGGTCTTTAATGCGGCCGCGCGGTAAGGCTGATTAAACCATACAAGCCGTACGCTGCCAGTTTGATCACTGGCTATAGCCTCGGTTATGTGCATCCCACGCCGAACATACCTGCCAGCCGCCTGTTTTATTTCTGCTTCAACTGTTACTTTACCTGGAATCAGCTTATCAATCGGGGTTTTTTGTGAGTAGTCCTCGTATCGGCGCGGATAAAAGTGAAGTAGTTCGCCGACATTTTTTACTCCAATCAAAGCAAATCTTTTAGCTTGCGCATCACCGACACCTTTAAGTTCTGTCAGCGGGCTATCGAGATTCATAACCTCAAGCTGAAGGGGTTTTGCGTACCAAAAACCAAATACTCGGGCCGAAATAAACAGTTGCCAACGGACGTTGTAGAGCACGCTCGGCGCCTAACATTACTTCTCTGGGCAGAATTCTCTTAAGTCGTACACTTCGAAGATTTGAAACCGACAAAGTCGACTCGACCCGAAGGCCGGCGTCAGATAGCTGCCGTATTACTGTCGCTGGATTGTGATTTACAAAAGGTATTTCATCGTCTCGCTTATTAGCCTCAGAACGGATATCAACAGGTTTAATCGGCATTCGTTTACGTTTAGCTATATGACGTAAACGATTTACCATGTGGAGATAATTGGCCACTTCGATTATGGCGTATCCATCTTTGTCTAGCACCCTCGAAATCTCTGCAAATTCACGGCTAGGATCAGGCAAGTGATGCATCACTCGGATCATAGTTAACAAGTCAATTGTGCCTGATTCGAATGGTAGATCATCAGCTTGAGTTAATTTACGGTCAATTTCAGGATGGTCTTTTAGAAACTTGGCGGCAATGTCGAGCTGCTGCTGACTGGGCTCGGCCAGTGTTACCTTGTCGGCATAAGCCTCAAGCTGGACGCATAGTCGGCCATAACCCCCGCCAACATCAACAGCGTTTTTGAAATGCTTGCCTTTGAGGAGTTTAGATATGGCTGCTTCCTCGGCGGCGTGCTCGTACTCGCGGCCGTCCCAGTAATGTAAGTAATTATGAGTTGGATCATTATACTGGTCAGCTTTGCGCTTTGACTGCTTCGTTGTTTTCGGCATATTTGTCCTATTTTAACAGATTGGCTAGCTCAATTCCACTAGGGCAGAGTCTTTGAATGCCTTGCCGCGCCGCAATAGTAGGTGCCCGGAAATAAAGTCTGCCGGCTCGAATTGCTCGCGACTTATCTTTTTGCCGTTAATTGATATGGCATTGCCCGCGATAAGCCGACGAGCCTCGGTATTAGAAGCTGCTAAACCGCTCTCAGAGAGAGCGTCTACTATCGATCCGCTTTTGGGTGAACGAATGGAGGGAATTTCACGCTTTAATTCCTGCAAGTCTTTTTTATTAGCGTGCTTTATCGATTGCCTGCCAACAAGATAGTCCGTCACTCGTTGCGCCTGCATTGCGCTAGCTTCGCCATGCACCAACTTTGTCGCTTCAAAAGCAAGACTGGCTTGAGCCTGCCTGACGCCTGGGTTCTCGATATGCCTTGTCATAATTTCTGCTACTGCGGGTTGGCTGAACTCGGTAAATATTTTTAAGTAGTCGCCTACGCTATCATCATCGGTGTTTATCCAGAACTGATAAAATTGTGTGGGCGTAGTTTTGGCAGGGTCAAGCCATACAGCGCCTGCTTCGGATTTGCCAAATTTACGGCCTGAGGCTTTATTTGTTATCAACGGCGCCGAAAAAACATGGGCTTCACCGCCAGTTTTGCGCCTGATTAAATCAACACCTGCGATACTGTTGCCCCACTGATCCGAACCACATAGCTGGAGGGTCACGCCCTCCTTTTGATAAAGCTGCAAATAATCATAAGCCTGAATTAAAACATAGCTGAATTCAGCGTAACTGATACCTGCTCCACTCTCACTCAGTCTGGTTTGGACAAATTCGCGGGCCATCATTTGGCGCACTGGCACGTGCTTCCCTATTTCGCGCAAAAAATCTAAATAATTTATATTTTTAAACCAGCTGTAGTTATCAACTAACTTAAATGACCGTCCAAATATTTGTCGGTACTGCCCCGATATGGCTTGTTTGTTGTGTTCGATCTGCTTGCCAGATATAAGCTCACGTTCTTCGGACTTACCGTCAGGGTCGCCAACCATTCCTGTTGCGCCGCCAACCAGCAAGACCGGCTTATGGCCATGCTTAATAAAGCACTTTACCATCATCGCCGCGGCCAAATTGCCTATCGTCATAGAATCAGCACTTGGATCTACGCCCCAGTAAAAAGTTACTTTCTGGCGGTCGAGTACTGTTATGTCTTTATATGTGGTTTGATTGACAAAGCCACGCCAAGCTAATTCTTCTGACAGTTTCATGCCATTAGTATAACCTAGCGCCATTCTGCAATCGAAACATAGGCGTTTTATTAACAATATTTGGTATAATATAGCTATCCTATGACGGAGACAGACAATCTTATATGAGTAAACCACAGGGACGTAATCGCCGCTCACGAAATACAGTCACGACTAGAAGCGGTAATACCATCAAGTTAAACCGTTCACTTGGCGATCGCAACAAAGCCAAAAAGGCGGAACACGATGCGGCCAAAGCCGCTTATCTAGCAACACTACCCAAAGATCCCTGGAAACGCACCCTTTACCGCATGCACCCGAAGCGGGTTGCAGGCTACTGGTTCAGCCGTGATGGCGGCATCATGGCACTTAAAATTATTGGTATTACTATACTTGTCGGATTCTTTATGACTATCGGTCTTTTTGCCTACTTCCGAAAGGATCTTCCAAAAATTAAGAGCCTTTCAGGGGACAGCATTGGTGGCAGCATTACTTATTATGACCGAACGGGTAAGGTTGTGCTCTTTAACGACTACGATACTGTCAAACGTATACCAGTTGAAGGCAAAGATATGTCGACATATATAAAACAAGCGACCGTCGCTATCGAAGATAAAGATTTCTATAATCATGGTGCATTTGATGTCAGGGGCATCATGCGTGCCGCTTATCGAGATGTGAGCGGGACTGGTGGTGCCGTTGAAGGAGGCTCGACCATAACCCAACAGCTTGTTAAATTAAACGAAAACTGGACTGACAACCGCACGGTAACTCGCAAGGTTAAGGAGTTGATTTTAGCTGTCGAGCTAGAGCGTGAATATTCCAAAGAGGATATTTTAACCGGCTACCTTAATATCGCGCCATACGGTGGCCAAGAATACGGCGTAGAGAGCGCCGCCAGAGACTACTTCCAAACCAGCGCCAAAAACCTGACGCTACCTCAAGCAGCCATGTTGGCCGCTATTCCCCAAGCTCCTAGCTACTATTCGCCATACGCCGGAAATGCCTATAATCCGGCTGTAACAGGAGACACTTTTAACCCAGAAGCTATGCTAAACCGTCAACACTATATTTTAGATCAGATGGTTAAGCAGGGCTATATTACGTCCAAGCAAGCAGCGGATGCCAAAAAAGTTGATATTTTGGCGCAAGTTCACCAACAGTCTCCTAAGTTTAAAGACATCAAGGCGCCTTACTTTGTGTTGGCGGCAAAGCAAGAGCTCGAGCAAACCTATGGCGAAAAGACAGTTCAGCGTGGCGGCTGGAAAGTCGTCACTACCCTTGACTCTCGCCTTCAAGATAAAGCCGAAGCATTGGTAGCATCTAACTTGAGCAACGTCAGGCGTTACGGCGCAGACGAAGAAGCCATGGTTGCGGAGGATGTAAAAACTGGCCAGATTGTCTCTTTGGTGGGAGGCACCGACTTCACCGACCCTGATCATGGCCAAAATAACTATGCGGCTGGCATACTTATTCCGCCAGGCTCCAGCTTCAAACCCTATGACTACACTGCCCTAATCGAAAACAATAATAATGTCGGTGCGGGGTCAGTACTGTACGACACGAGCGGGCCAATCCCAGGCTATCCTTGCACCAACAAGCAATTGCCCAAAAACGGTGGCAACTGCCTGCAAGACTACGATTTTAAATTCCCCGGGCCAGTCACCCTTAGATATGCGCTAGGCGGCTCAAGGAATGTGCCGGCCGTAAAAGCCATGCTGTCTGCCGATCCAAAAGACAAAAGTAACGGGCGGGTCGATTCAATTAATAAGACCATCCGTACAGCTTCTGCGATGATGGATAACACGTACAATACTTCTAAAAAGAAGAGCTCATACAACTGTTATGCCGACCAAGCATTAACTGAAACCACGCAATGTTACGGTGCTGCTGCTATTGGCGACGGCGCCTTCCTCCATCTTGATGACCATGTCAACGGATTATCAACTTTGGGTAGGATGGGCGCTGCAATCCCCCGTACTTACATTATGAAAATAACTGACGCTTCAGATAAAACAGTTTACGAATTCAAACAGCCCAAACCTAAGCAGGTCATCAAAGCCGATACGGCCTATATAGTTAACGATATGGCTTCTGACCCTAAAGCAAGCTACTTGCCGGCTAGCTATAAATTCCAGCGCTACAAAGGCTGGAACTTCGCAGTAAAGACCGGTACCACCAATGACGGCTACGACGGATTGATGACTAGCTGGTCAACGAAATACGCGGTTGTTAGCTGGGTCGGACATCATACTAGGCGAGTTACGCTCCACAGTTCTATGGAGAACTTAACCGCCCCAATGACCCGTGGCTTTATGGAATACGCGCACTCAGATGTGACTCCTGTGAACTGGACCGCTCCGAAAACCATTAAAACCGGTCCGGCTTTCATAGTCAGAAATCACATTGGTATAGGCTCGCAGGAGCCAAGCCCAACTAACGATCTCTTCCCTGGTTGGTACGCCGGTGGAAACTCAACATCTAAGAACACAAGTCAGACAATTGATAAAGTTTCCAATAAGATTGCGACAAGCTGTACGCCACCACTTGCAAAAGACAATGCGGCTAATTCAAACGCGGCCTCGTGGAATGTAGATATCTTTAACGGTGGTAAGACTAGCATCAATAGCGGCACCAGCAAAACCGGGACTAGTGCGACTGCCACTGATGATGTGCACAATTGTAACGATGCCTTACCAACCATCACACTTACGGCGCCCGACGATTGTGAGGCAAGCTGTACTATTACCGCAACTGTTTCACAAGGCACTCACCCATTAAACGACCCTCAACGGTCGCAATTCCCCGGCACGGTTACATTTACACTCAACGGGCAGACTATTAACACAAAAAATGTTACTGATTCACCTTCAACGGTTTCATTTGTATATAGTCCGACGTCGTCCGGCAGTGGCACGCTTACCGCAACGGTTAGTGATAGCGTGCTCTATCAAGGTACTGCAAGCACAACAATGAGCTACAGCACAGGTAACTCACTATCAATTACGAATACCGCTACTATTGGACACATTGTAAAAGTTGACTGGTCAGGAGGCACCGGTACCATCACAGCATACGTTAACGGTTCGGCTGCCAGTAGCTGTAGCGGCGTGCCAGCCACCAGTGGCACATGTAGTGTAAACATACCTGGTGGCGGACCTTATACAGTCCCAATTTATCTGCGCGATAGCGGCGGCAACCAGTCAGGAACAGTTTCTGTTAGCGGCCCTTAATCTTTCTCAAGGAACTGGTTCAAAGCGTCGCGAATATTTTTAACTTGATAAAGACCTGTCAGCTTCTTGCTAGTCTTGTCGGTTGGCCCAATCGCCCCGTCAAAACCTAGCTTTTTTGCTTCGGCCAACCTTTTATCTGTATAGGGGACATGGCGGACTTCGCCACTGAGGCCAATTTCACCAAAAACAACAGCGTTCTTTTTTAACTGTAAACCTTTTGCTGCAGAGCCTATAGCTAGACAAATCGCAAGGTCAGCTGCGGGCTCTTTTATTTGGATGCCGCCCACAATATTGATGTATATGTCATGCTCGCCAAGTTTTAG
>ERZ724505.692-NODE-692-length-20623-cov-11.097785_pt1 | contig 20623 bp, 19 predicted proteins | sample MGYA00376038_ERZ724505 | MGnify/ENA primary metagenome ERZ724505 (study PRJEB28724, sample SAMN07190884) | wastewater metagenome | isolation source: effluent of sewage treatment plant in Hong Hong | place: Hong Kong | collected 2016-03-17 ...
GAGTGAACAAAAATGGTTTACTCTCCGGCGTGTGTGAAAACTACTTTACAAATGGGACGGGCTGAAAGTGAATGTGGAGGAAGAGGGATAGAAACAACAAGCAGGGAGAGGAGAGAGCCGCAGAGAGACTCAGAGACGCAGCGCATTGGCCTTACCGCACAACTCATCAAGCTCGGCATAGAGCGCTGCCACTTCAAGTTCAGCATCCATGATTTTACCAAGGAGTATTTCACACTCGGCGCGGTACTCTGCGAACGATTGAATCGGGTTTGCACTTGGAAACACCGCAACCGCCACGGAGTAGAGACGTTCAGCGCCCATCGTGTACAGTTCTTGGATGTTGATGGAGTGCGACCCTGAGAAGACAGCCACAAGTTCTTCGAACTGGTTGCGAAGATCCAGCACCTTCGAGCGCTTTGCAGACAGAGAGCCAGCACGTGCGCCATCGTTGCCAACAATTTCCTGCACACGATCGCGGATGGCCTTGACCTGGATGCGCTGCGCCACATTCCCACGCGCGACTTTGAGCTATTAAGAGAACAGAGTGAGAATAAAGAAGAAAAAGGAAAGATGCACACAACTGCTCACCATCTTCGTCAGCGTTGGCAGGAGAGTCTCGCGCGTCACAGGTGTGAAGTTGAAGGTCGCGGGAGCCTGCAGCGCAAAGGGAGCAACTGCGTTGATGGCAACGGGAGCCTGCTGCACGTAGCCTTGATGCATGTAGTGGACAATAGGCATGTGGGCTTGCTGCACGTAGTGGACGACAGGCATGTGGGCTTGCTGCTGCGTGTGGTGAGCCTGCTGCACATAGTGGACGGGAGACTGCTGCGGTGCAGCGAAAGAGAAGACCGGTGCGGGCATCATGGGCGGTTCGCCTTGACCCACCACATGAACCGACTGTGCGTGATGCACAGGAGCAGCGCCCACGTCGTTCTCCATCTCATCTCCTCCGGCGGACAGGGCGCCCTCGCTCACCTCCATCTCCTCCATGCGGCGGTTCATTTCCTCCATACGGCGGGTCGTGTCGTCGGCCATCCTGGTGATTGCGCGCTTCGACTGCGCTGATTTGTGTGTGTGTCGTGGAGAAAATGCGGCCCTTCCACAAAAACCACAACACCAGCCGTGACGCACACCGTGTGCACATGGTGGTGTTTTTTGCATAGTCAACAATAAAGGCCACCAAGCAATAAAGGCCACCGAAGGAACCAGAAGGGTCAGCGCCCGAAGCCGGTGAGGATGACGTGTGCGATTTTTTGCAAAGAAAAAAGAAAAATTGGAGACCGTTATTTAACGGCTAGTTGCTGGTAGCTCACACGGGCTAACAGCAGCTAATGTTTTTCTTGTGCAAGGGTTCAAAACCGAAACAATCAAAAAAAAAAATCTTTTTTTTCCTTTCGAGGGTTCATGTAGCAAATTCGCATGCACGCATTCACTTCCCAAGAGGAGCAGCAAGGACGCACCGGTTCGAGCCCGGAGTGGCAGTGTGGGGTGAAGACCTACACGCGAAATCTTTTTTTGAAATCGCGAACACTTGCCGCTACGGTTGGCTTGTTCCAGAGAATCCAGCGGGACAGTGCGCCCGGAGTGAGGGGATTGTTCCAGTCCTCGTTAACTCTGTGTCGCGCGAGGTAGGCGTTTTTCATCTGCTCTGCGTGTGCCCGGTCCTCCTTGTAGTAAATTGTGTAGTCTTTGTGTTGCGATGAGCCAAAGCTGACGCGAATTAGATTGTTACCGTCGCGAAAGATCGCAGTAAGTTTCTTGTCTGGCTGTGTGGCCTTGACCACTTCAACGAGTTGCATTTATTAGATGTCGAGTTTTTTTGTGGGCTTCTTTGCACGCTTTGGTGCAGCAGGAGTGTAAAGGCTCGGTTGCGCTGAAATTTCGAGTTCTTTAATTTCCTTATCAATTTTTCTTTTAGTAAGGTTTTGCTTTTTCTCTTTCGCGTCCTCCTGCAGCCTATTGACTACCACCACATTAGGCTTCACGGCCTCTCTGGCACTGGAAAAGTCGCGCTCCATGTATGAACGTTCGAGGTCCGCACCCGTTGACGTGTTGCGCAAGAACCATCGGTTTCGTTTGACCGGGTCCTTCTTCGTTAGAACGTAGATGTCGCGACTAAAAACTTCCTCATCTCCCTTTGCAAAGTTAGTCTTCTGAAGTCGAATTCTGACCGTGTCCCCTACTTGGTAGGTCGTTGGAATGATAACAATATCCTGTTTGTTTGTCTCCTTCCCTGCGAAAATAAGTGCGGGCACGCCCCTAATTGTGTCATGATATGTGTTATTGTATGCGCTCACAATCTCATCAAGATAGATGGGCCAATTTCCCTCACCCGTGTTGCTGCGGTAGTCTGCGATGCGCTGCGCAAGGGTCTTCCAGAACCGTTCGATGATGGAGTTTTTTGAGTCGATCACTGCCTCGTCTGCGTTGGAGAGCCACAGTTTGATTCCCTCCTTCTCACACAGTTCGAGGAATGCGCGGCTGGTAAATTCGTTGTCACAGTTGATGTTTTGCGGTTTGCCCATCTTCTCAAAGATTTGGCGCACGCCCTTCATCACAGCCGAATCGCTCGCCTTTTGCTCGCGAGTCTTGAGTGGCACACACATTGCAAAGCGACTGTAGACGTCAATGCACCCGAGCACGTAGGAGAAGCCATTGCGTGGGTTTCGTGTGTACACCATTATGTCAATCTGGTAATCGCTGCGCGGTCCTGAGGCAACAATGGTCCGCTGCAGCGCCTCCCTCTTTGGCTTTGCTTTGATTTGCATGCTCTCCATTTTCGACAGGAAGGCGTCAACATTCGCCTGCGTGACTTTGCGCTGTGAGAGCGCGGGCTGCTCTTTGAGGTACTTGTAAAATTTTTGTTTGCCTAGGTACTTGGATGCGGCCCAGTAGTGGCTGAGCTCCTCCTCTGTAGGTGGCGTTTTGACTGTGCGTGTAGTCATTTAGAAGAAAGAGAGAAAAAATAAGGAAGGGTTGATTTCGCACAGCTCATCAGCTGAACCCCCGCCAAGAAGTGTTGGCGAGCTGTGCGAATCAGATGTTAACGGACTGCTTGAGGTTGGTTGGAATTTGGAATTCAGGGTGGCGCGTCTTGTAGTGCCCGTAAGGGAGCGAGCACACGCCGTCGATAATGTAGCGCTTGTCGTCGTAGGAGCAAAGAGAGATTTTGTTAACTTCGATGGTTGAGATTTCGTGGTGTGTGCTGCGGAAGGTGTGGAACGCAGCATACTGCTTTGCGTCCTGCTCCGTCTTGCCTTGGAGACAACGCAAGTAATCTGTGTGAGTGATGTGGCTTGCCGCAGATTTTTTGATTCCCTTGCATGTGTGCTTCTCCTTGCACTCGGGCTTACATACATGTTTCTCATCACAATTCTCCTTACACTCGGGCTTACATATGTGTTTCTCCTTGCAGTCAGCAAACTTGAGCGAATACATTTTTGCTCTGAGTCCAACAAATTCGGTGATGATTTTGCCGCACTCTTCCATCTTGAATTTGCCAAGGACCTTTTTGTTTGGGTTGTCCTTAAGGTGCAGTACGTGATCCTTAGGCATCCCATCAAAATCGAAGAGGGTGCCGTTCTCCTTGAAGTCGCTAAACAAATCGTCTGTTTGGATGTGGTAGCACAAACTGTCTGTGTCTGTGAACAGGAGCCTCGCGCGGTTACCGTACTTGGCTTTAATGAACCCGTAGTGAAATTGATACATCCAGATTTTGGAAAGGTCTAAAATGGCGCAACCCACATAGATTGGCTTGTTCAAAAACACCTCAGACTTGGAGAGGCGAGCGCCAACCAGGCCAAGGTCGTTGCCGTTCTCTTTCCTAATGATGTCCCAATTTGCGAGGCGCGGACTGCACCCCACCTTTTCAAGTCGCTTTTTGTCAGTGATTAGCTCGTAATCCACTCGTGTGCGGATGTCCTCCATGGTCTTACCAAACACGGCATTGTTCATGAGCTTGTAAAAATCCTTCTCAAAGTCATTCCGTGCCGCTGCCCTGAATGTTGTGTTCATATCTATGTACTGCTTCAACCAGCGCGATTGATTGAACTTGAGAACCTTGTGAACCTTGGTGACGATTGCGCCCTGACTCATGTAGTAAGCGAGGTTGCGAGAGTGAAGGACGTACTTAGTTTTAGCGTTGAGGTTTGGTGTGAGCTTCGGCACCTTGCAATCAGCCAGGTCAAGCCGCTTCTTTGTTGCCTCTTGCCACGGGCTGAGCATTTCGTTTCCAATCACAATATTTTCAGGCGCCATTGGCAAATCGCTGTGCAAGTCGTGGAGCTCCTCGGGAAAGTGAAAATCACACTCGATGAAGTACCCGACTGACTCGTTTGCGTTCATCTGCTGCAAATCAAAACCGTCCACACTCACCCACTCAAATCCACCTGTTGGCAGATGCTCACACATTGCCCAACCGTACAGGTTGTTAGCATCGAGGTAGGTGATGAAGGAAATGACATCATCAATGTCAAATTTGTCACCCATGAACTTATTGTTTGCTTTTGCGTACCGCTGTGAGATGACCGAGACACCGCCGCGCTTACTGCGTTCGATGAAAATGTGCATGTCCACATCCGTCAAGAGCTTGAGGGTAACGCCTGTCTTCTTAAGCATGACGTCCCACGCATAGGCAGGGAGGGTGAGGTAATGGGCTGGGTCGATGCTGTACTGATTGGCACCAATGTTGCGGAAGGACTCAAACACATCAGCGAGAAGGACCACATCAGTCTTCAAGTAGAAGTCATGGTATTCGCCCATTGTCCTAAATCCAAACTCTGCCCACACCTTCTGTGCATGTGCGTAGTCTTCCTTGGTAATCCCCTCATTGCTCAATTTGCTGAAGAATGCGCCAATGGGTGGCAGTTGCTTTTCATCGAATCGCTCAAAGCTATCCATATACTCGTAAGGGTATACGCCCTTTTGAGTGGCCAGTTTGATTTTCTCAATCTTGTTGGGCACGTCTCCTATGAGGTTGGCTGTGTGCTTGAACTTTTGGCACAGCTCCTCATCGGTTTTGCAGTCCTTCTTAAGGTTGATCACGAGGGTTTCGAGGCTTGAGGGGAGGAAGGCGAACGAGTCAATGAAGCGGAGGCGGTTGAATGAGAAGCTCATGAACTTTTCCGCAGTGTTGGCAATGACATTCACGCCCTTGTACCCGGCATTGGTCTTGTTGAGGGTACTAATAATAAAGTGGCTGTCGTAGTTCTTGAGGTTGTGGAAGACCACGGGAATCTTCCAGTTCTTCCAGTTAAGGTTCACATTGCACGCAGCGTGAGCAATGCCGCGGAACTCGCCTGTAGCATGGTCGTGGTCCCTGTGCCTCACATCGTTTGTCCTAAAGGGCTCCTTGCAGATGCTGCAGTGCGTCGCTGTCTTGAGTGTGTTTGCCTGTTCCGGGGTTATGTGCATATCTTCAATCGATTTGAACTTTTGGAGCAGCTCAAAAATCTTCGTCTCAAGCCGCTTAAGGTCATCGTGAAAATGGTCCATTACGTCCTCCTTGCTCTTGCCGCGGTAGCACATGGTCTTAAAGCTCCCTCCGTGCACGTTGCTGACAGCGTAGAGGGTGTAGCCACACGGTAGGTGTTTGTTTGCAATCTTTGTGTAGCTCTCGCCTTTCTTTTTTGCTTGCTTCTTAGGTAGTTGTGTGTCTGGCTCAGTGAATGGCTGCAGCACACTTTCAAAGTCCGCGTAGATGATGAATGGATTCTTGTGCTCCTTGATGCGGTTGGACGAAGTCATGTGGCTCTTGTAGCTGATGGTGTCATTCTTACCCTCCTCTGGCATCACTGTCCGCTGCAGGCCGAAGGATGCGCAGCCGTTGTTCGTGTGTCTCTCAAGGAGCTCTGCAGTGGTGAAGCCATGCAGGCAGTAGCGGCAGAAGTGCTTTGTGTGCTGGTCTGCATTGTACTGTGTGCTGAGAAGACCCGAAAGGCTCTTAACGCAAAGGTAGTGGTTGTTCTTGTTCTCCTCTGTCAGAAGGAGCAAATCCACTTGCCGCTCAGGCACTGCGACTAACCGACTCACGACGTAGGGCGAAACCACTTTTTTGACGTCATCGTATACATATATATTCACGCTAATGTCATTCAATCGCTCAAAATGGTTGATTGTTTGCGTTTCCGCCTTGACTGGGAAGGAGATGCCTGTAAAATCCAGCTCATCGGCCCATTGTGCGTACTTGGTGACGCGCTGCGGGTCCTTCTTAAGGCTCGGGTCGTTGATGTGGAGGCCGCAGAGAACAGAGTACTTGAAGCACAGCGCGTCGTCGTTCTGGATGTTGATGAGGCAGTGCTTCTTCGCGAGGAACTTTGGTGTGGGGATGTAGCTGCTGCCACGTAGCGGGACCCACTTGATTGTTTTGAGTTGGAATGATTTGACATGGTGGAACTTTTGGTAAGCGTCATTGTTATTGAGGCTCACAATCTTAGCGATGATGTTAGCCTTTGCGGTGTTAATCGCGTTCTTGAGTGAGCTTACAGTATCGCTTGAAATCTCAACAGCAGGCGCGGTAAATCCAAGCTCAAGGGGTGTGCCATGATTGGTGTAGATGGCAATGATTGAAAATGTGGCCTTGAATGAGCCATGTGCGCGGGAAATGCGGAGGAGGTCAGACACAAAGCGGTCCATCATGTTAAGGTTTGGCACATCCTCATCCTTCTCGCTTAAATTGTAGTAGGTTTTAGCATAAACGTCATTGTTAAAAGCGCCACGCTCACTCGAGGGGTAGCGCTGGCGTGCCTGGGCCGCATCATTGTCACGCGTCACCTCCTTGTGCCGGAGGATGATTGCACGTGTAAGCCCATTGTCTTTCATCTGCACATCAACGTCATAGTGATTGATGGACTTAGTCATTAGAATGCCGTGGTTACTCTCCAGCCCATCCTTTTTGTACTTGCGGATGTTAGTAGGTGTTGCGGGGATGAATCTTGCGGTGTGTGTGTTGAAAAGCCAACCACTTGGGAGCTCAGCCACTTCACCATCCTTGAATCGCTTTTTAAATGCATCGGAGAGCTTGCCGCCGACAATGCCACCCCTATTAAAGACTGGATAATTAAAATTTTGGCCGTAGTAGAGTTGGCCATTACGCTCAATAAAGGTCCTTGGAGCAGAGGATGGGGTTAGATTGAAGGCTGAGATAGCGCGCGACATTCTTATTTATTTATAATATTAGAAATAATTTTTTCTTGTTATTAAAACGAAAGTTATTGTTAAGCTGAAAAATTAAAAGTTGCAAAAAGTTGAAAAATAAAATTAATACATTCGCTCCACGGTCACAAATTGGCGCAATAGTTTGCATACTGTGTGTGGTCGACTGCAAAGGTTGCTAATAATGCCATTTGACATGTAGACAGGGTGGATGTCGTAAAGCATGCCTAAGTAGGAAACAATGTGCACCTGCACCTGTTCGTTGCTAAGACCGGTAAACACATAGTCCTCGAAGCCTGGGTAATTCTTAATAATGAGCTTGTACTTACGTGCGTGCTTCATTGTTGGGTATGTATATATATGTATGTTTGTTAGGATAACGCGAAATTAATTATTGTTATTCAAACAAACAAACCTTTAGGCTGGAATTTAGAAGCCCACCAGGAGCACATTCCCCTCCTTGTCACGGCTAAGGTACTTTTGGCAGCTCCCGATGAATCGAAGTGTGTAGGCAGCACCTGCCCCGACTGCGTAATCGAATTGTAAGTCGTTCACTCGATCCTTGATTTCGAAGCGGCCAAAGCTCATTCTGTCAAAAAGTGCGTTAGCTGCATTGCCAAACGTTGCGAATCCTGTGCCTCGCGGCATCGCTGTTCCGTAGTAACCCATAAGCTTGTAGGCCTCCATGCTCATGAGCTTCTTTGCGTCTGTGTCTAGGCCGTTGAGTGGCAGAAGCTTTTTGTTGTTGACAGTCAACTGCTGCACCTCACCTGCAATCCTCTGAGAGTAGCCAAATCCCAGTGTGGCATCGGAGGGGTTGGCGGTGGGGATGACCTGGACGATGATGTCATTAACCACCTTCTCTGTAAAGCCACGGAGCTTGTAGCTAGCTGAAGTCACAGTGTTTGGAATTGTCCGAATCTCGTTGTAAATGGTTTGCCACGCCACATTACCATAGCTCATCGGGTCTGCGATTAGCTTGGACTTGCTCACCTCATCGTCGTCCGACTCAAACTTTAGGACCGGGGAAAGGAGAGTGTAGGCGTTTGGAACAGGTGCCTTGAAGAGGTCTGCGATGACTGTATGCAGCTCTAGGACCACGCGTAAGTCTTTGAAATTGATGAGGAAGGGGAGTGACTTAAGGAGTGGAAAGATGTCAGCCAGCTTGAGGTTACCATGTGCCTGCAGGACAGGAGGAGGGTTGAGCTGAAGGGTGTTTGCACCTGCAATCGCGAGGAACGATGCTGTCACGGTCTTCATGGTTTGTGCTGCACTCACCGATTCCTCATAATCTGAGTCACCTAATAGCATTGTGTCGGAAACAATCACGTTTGCATCCCTGATAGCCTCAAGCTCGATGTTTCCGGAGTAGAGATAGGCATGCTTCACGAAGTTGTAGATGCCACCATTCTTGAGAAGCGCGGGGTTACCCACGACAGATGCTACGCCGAAATTCGTGACTTCGAGGCTCTTGCTAACAATGACCTCGCCGGCAGATGGAATTTTAAATTCGAGCCGGGTGGCTGAGCTAAAAGAAGGGTCAATATATGTACTCTTTAACATGGTTGTTTTTATTTATGAATGAGAGAAAAAAACCGAAGAATTTAAATGGTAATCATGCCCTTGAAGACAAAGTAAACAGCAGTGGATGCGGCAATGCCTGACTGAATGACCACACCGAATTTCGTGTTTGACAGAACTTGATTGTAGGCAACGCCGATGCAGGAGCCAGCAGAAGGGTTGTAGCGCGTGCTGCCATAGGAGTCAACCCAGAACTTGTAAATCTCCACAAGGTTCTCCAGCGGGAACTGAATGATTTGATTGTTCGTGTCTTGGAATGTGAGTTCGACGCGGGAAAGGCCAGGCACCGACTCGAGAAGCAGAGAGTTTGCGCCTGCTGCGGTCTCATTAGCGAGGGCGATGAAATTTGCGCTGAGAGCATAGGAGGGGATGGGTGAGACGATGTTAAAGGCAGCCAGTGAGCCATCCGCCACGGCTTTGACGCTTGCCATTGTCATCATCTGCAGCTCCTTGACTGGCTTGGCGAGCTGGTCAGGCACAACTTTGTAGTGGCATTCCAGATTTTGGAGGACAAAGCCGGCATTGTTCACAAGGCCAGCGCCAAACATGCAACCTCTTGCGCTGTTCAGGACTAAATTAAGCTTAATGTCACCAGTCTTGGAGTACTGGATGCTAACGCCTCTAGTTCGGTTAATGCAAACCTCAGGGTTAATGCAGAAGCTTGGCGGAATTCCAACAGGAACAGGAGGGTTAGCACCAGGGTTAGCAGGCGTCTGCGAACCTACGATGTTGCAGGAATAGGCTGAGTTGCCAGTGCAAAGCGCCTTCTGATCAGAGTTAAGGACCATGTCTGGTGTCTTGGTTGCGTTCTTGATGTCTGCGATACACCTAGGATAATCCTGCAAATTCTGCAACACCCCCTGCTGCTGGGTCTCAACCACTATCTGCTTGAAGAAACCATGTGCGCCCACCATGCCATCAAGGAAGACGGTGGTTGTGTTTGTGATGCTTGGGGCAGGATTCGCTGCTGTGGTGTCACCTGTAAAAATGACTTGTCCACAGATACGAATTGAGTTGGCAACAATGGCCATGCCAACGCCTGCGCTCAGGGTGAAGTCCACCGTTTCATTTGGTCTGTAGTATTGCCTTTGCGACAATGGGACTGATGCACTGTACTGATTCATTTTTTTATTAGTAAAGGCGAAAATAAAAATGCGAAGAAATTTTAATTTTTAATCACAAGTGAAATCGCAATCTTTCCAGGCTCAATTACAATCAAATCACCATCTTGGTCAGTAACACGCACACGCCACGAGTTAATTAGCGTGTCATCATATAGCTTGGTGCTAATGTAAATGATTTCATTTGCATTGAAGTAGTAATTATTAGTCGCGAGTGTGTTTTCAAGACCACAGATGTAAGCAAGAATGTTCTTGCGCCTCCTGCTTCCTGAATCATAGGAGTTCAATTGCACATTAGTCAACTCCACAAAGATTGAGTTTGGAAATGAGTAGAGCTTTATAGGATTTAATCCAACCCAATTATTTACGGTCATCTGTGACCTTTTAGTTTCGGAGCTAGGATTTAGAGGGTCTGTGAAGCCTAGGACCAAAGCAAGACCAGCAGATAGGGTTACTGTGAACATAGGGTTAGTCCCTTGGTTAGGGTTGCGTCCTAAGTTTGTGATGTAGTTAGGCCCATGCAAGTCCAATGCATTCGTGACGAGGTGAATGCCATCGGTTGTCGTCTGTTGGAACGGCGAAGGAGTAAACATGAATTGATTAACAACGGCTGCCTGTTTGTACAGACTAACACAAGCATGGGCAATTGATTGGTAGTTCGTTTGGTCATACACTTGTTCCATCAAAACAATTGGATTTGCAATTGCTGCAGTCCTGGCAATGATTGAAATGCGATACTTACCGCCACCAATTTCAATCCTAATGACATCACCATCAGCGGGCACGACAGCTGGGTCACAGGGTGTGTTCGCGCCATTGTAAGTAATTTGGTAGTTTCCCGCGATTGTTTTTAGGGCGAGAAAGTACCCTGATTCGTCAAGCTGTGTGACTGATGTGGTGTCTGGTAACTCACTGATGAGTCCAACAATGGTATTCACTGAATTTGTTGCTAGCGTGACTTCAAACCTCCCTCTTGACCTAATGAAAATAGGAGTGTAAACTGCGTAATTGTATGCATTATCATTCCCGGGTACTTTAGCGAACTGGGCACCTGGGTTGTTGCCTGGTCCTGGCACATTCGGCCCATCACTCAAATCAATGCCTCCACCAGACTTAAATAAGGTCGGGTCAGCTGTGTAGCTAAAGTCATCCGCTACAGCTACAAACTGAATAGCAACCTTATTCGTTGTGTTATCTACGGTTACCATGAACTCGCTCCTTGCTTTGTTGATTGTGGTGTTTGGGTTTGTTTTCACGTATGCATTCGTTCTATTTAGCTCGTACTGCAATTGCTTTGTTAGTGTACTTAATGTGTAGAGACCTGTTGGAATTTCTCCCCTAAGTGAAAACGCAGCCCCGCCCTGCGCATTCGGGCGAGCTTGCCCGAATCCATCATCGCCGCCTGATGCAACGAAGAAGAAATTGTTTGTGTTGTCAACATTCAACTGCTCTGGATTGAAATTGAGGGAGAGCGCTTGTAACCCTATTTGTGACCCTTTTTTAACCAGGATGTCCTCATTAAAAACACACTCGTATTCACTGTATTGGTTGGTCCCATCGCCCGCCAAATGAATGTATTTGGTATCCATTGTTTCCTTTATCTTTAGCAACGGTTAAATTTTGACAATAAAAAACATTGCATAAGAATAAAGGAATGAGTGAGATTTTTGAAAAGCCAAAGGCAAAAAAGCTGCTGCAACCTGAGCAGAAGGAGCGGCTGCTGAAGCTCCTTGAGATTGGGCGGGCAAAGCGAATCGAGAACCTTAAGAAGAAGAAGGAAGCAGGTTGGAAACCTGTGGGAGAGCCTGCAGAACAAGCACCCACACCTAGTCAGCCACCCACAGAACAGCCCACCCACTCGGCTGAACTTGCGGAGATGCGTAGCATGATGAAGGACCTAATCGCCACACACAAAGAAGTCATTGAGCTCAAGCGGCAGAAGGTGAAAGCATCCCCTGCACCCGCACCCACACCTGCACCTCCACCTACGCCCGCACCTGCACCTACTAACACACCAGCACCAGCACCTACACCCGCGCCCACGCCCGCGCCCGCGCCTGCACCCTCCCAAACACTTAAGAAAGACAGCACAAGTTACTACAATGATTACGTGCAAAAAATGAAAAAGAAATACAAGTTTTAACGCTTGCTTGTCTTGAAAATCCGCGTGTGTCTTTTCTCTTTTGTCTCTTTTTTCTTCTCCTGCGTCTCTGCCTTATCCATGGCCTTCAAAAGCGCTCGCAGTTCTTGCAATGGGCTCGCGTCACACATTATTTATATATATATATACATTTAGATTACCATCAGTTTGTCCTTGAAAAGGAATAGGTTGAGGACTGGCGTTGCTGCTGGCGAAATCACGCGAATGTCCGCCATGTCATTGCCCTGCGTCTCGACCGTCTCCGCAATCATGAAATGGTAGTAATCTGCTGCTAATGTAGGAGTAGAAAGGTACCTGTCGAGATTGTGGAGGTCTGACCCGTAGAAGAGTTTGAGCCGGTCGAGGTAAGCCTGAAAGTTTTGCTCTGGGTCCACAATGATGTCACGGTTCGATGTGTCTCGATTGTTGATGGCAACACGGTACTGCCCAAGTGTCGTCCCATCCCATGCACTCACAAGCTTCGTCTGTTCTGGCATCATCACTTTTAAGCCCGTTAGGTTTTTTTCGAGAATGAACTGATTGCGATAGTCTGTGCCAGCGGGAATAATGGCCTTTTCCAGGCTCAGCGTTGAGTACTCGAATGGATCCTTGCTTCCTGCGGCTCGGTAAATGTTAAGGTTCACTTGTGTAATGCTGGCTGTGAGTGGTTGCTGATTCAAATATATATATACAGGCGTGTTGTTATCCGCCGCTGTTTGTGGGATGGCCGGAACAATGTTACCCGCAAAAACAAGGTCCACATCGTCACCGTTTTGAGTAGCCGTGTTGAGGGCAGCAGAAGCCGTGTAAATTCTCACCGCGCCGCCACCCGTTGGCGCACTGTAGGCAATCGATGTGTAGGTTCCCCCAAGCACAAAGTTTCGAGCGAGTTGATCCACCGCGGTAACGTTTGGTGTTGCTGCAGTGTTGCCACCTGTGGCACCTGTCAAACCACAGTAAATGCTCCCAACGTCTTGCAATTGCATGCTTATTCCTGTGATGTCACTGGCACCGTCATGGGTAGCCCATGCTCTGTCAAGTGTGATGGCAGCAGCAGCAGCAGCTGCACCGGCAACGGCAGAAATTACAGCAGGTACTGAACAAGCCGCACCATCAAAAGTGTAGTTAATAATTACATTTCTACCAACGCTTAGGTACAAATTGCGTGCAGCTAATGTGGAGAAAACTTGCACGGTCGTGAATGTTGTTACTGTTGTGCCTGCTGCTGCTGCAGCAATGTCTGCCGCTGTGATTTCAATAGCTGCGATGGCTGGAGGTCCCGCAGCGCCTGCAATCGAACCAACAACTGGAGCCTGCGAGCACAGTGGGTTAATTTGGCTCTCGAGCTCGCACTGCAGCGTGCAAACACCGCCCCTTTGGTCGAGTGGGAAGACTCCTGGCTGCTTCCCCATGCCGAGAAGGTCAGACATTGGCACAATCATTTGCGCACGGCCTGACCCACTAACAGGCACAAGGCCGTAACCCTCTGCCGCTTTCGCAACCAGCTCGGCGTTTGACTTCTTCACGTAAAGCTCCGTTTGGTTGTGGACATTCACGTTTCGGTTTTCCTCAAGCACACCCGATTTGTCGTGGGAGAGGCGCACGTTTTGGATGAATGCAGCAGGACTGTAGTTGATGCCTGTTGCAATGTCCTGCAATGCTACTGGGCTGACGACGTAGGGAAGATTGCCTGCCTGCACGTCCATTTCAATTTCCATGTAGGACTTTGACCAGTCAATGCCGCCGGCTGAGCCATCGAACGTGTGGGTGAATGTTTTGGCCCCTGTCGCTGTGAGTGGTCCCGCTTCTTGCTGTGTGATTCGTTGGAATTTTCCAGACATAGTGTTTTTAATAGGAAACAACAAAAAAATTAAAAAATAAAACCATCACAGGCCATCCTGCTCCCCGTAGAAGGTGGGGGTGATGTGTGGGGCTTTCTCAAACAGGCTCACAAAGCCTGTGACGATGCTTGCAACTGCCAGGCCACCCTCTATTAGCGGGCCGACTTCTGGAATTTCAGCAGCAGCTGCGGCAACATCACCTATTGTCTTGGTCGCGTCTCCTACTGCACTCGCAACTCTTCCGCCAATCTCAGCAGCTGTGTTGATTGCGTTGCCTACTGCTGCAGATGCCTGACCGACCGCATCGCCTACAGCCTCGCCCACTTGCCCAACTGTCTGACCTACTGCGCTCGCCGCCTGCTGCACACCCTGTGTTGCGTTCCCAACTGCCTCCACTACTGCACTCGCCGCTTGCTGTGCTGCGTTTCCGACTGCCTCACCTGCAGCATCTGCCATTTGCTGTACACCCTGTGCCGCCTCATCAGCTGCTCCTCCCATCACGTTGCCTGCTTCATCAAGAATCTGTCCCCCACCCTCTGGGATGTTCATAGGGTCTCCTGCTTCAGCTGGTCGGCGAAACGCTGGATTGTTCAGCACATCCTCGAGGCTTGGTGCATCGTCGAAAGGCGCTTGTGGACGAATTGCTGGCTCGCTTGTTGGAGCTTCTGGCTCTGGTGGTCCGTCTGGTTGGGTGTTCCTCCATGTGGTCGGGTCTGTCATCTCTGTGCCTTCTTGTGATGGTCCTTGCAGCGCCTGCCTCACCTGTTGCAGGTCGTCGTCAGTCACACCATTTGGTAAAAGGCTTCTAACTCCATCAGGCACTTTGTCTGCGAGCTCGCCAAGCTTGCCCTTAATCGTCTCTCCCAAGCTTCCCATAGCCTTGAAGAAGCCAGTGTGTCGCAGTAACATTTCAGTTGCGAGGCTGGAATTTAGAATTTCATTTATTTTTTTAAGTTTGTCATTCGGCAGCTGGTTGTTGATTTGGTCAAAGAGATTGTTCAGCTGGAATTCAGGCGAAAAAAATTGGTTCGAGGTCTCCATTTTTATTCTTAATAAAGATTAAAATGACTGACAAATATGAAATTCTACCTGTTAAGTCCTCATCAAGTGTTCCGCAGGGCTTTGAAGACATTGCTAAAGAGGGCGTGCTTCCTATTCACCCATTTTTCATGTGTGTTTTCGCGTCGCCGAAATCGGGCAAGTCAAACTTAATCATGAACCTCATTTTCAACAAGAACATGAACTTCAAGGATCGGTTTGATGCCATTTATTGGATAAGCCCAACCATTGACGCCGATAGGACTTGCCGCCATGTGATGGATGATGAGGAAATAATTAAAATTCACGAGCCCGATGACATTGAAGCAATCGATGACATCATGAAGGTAATTTTAAAGGAGCAAAAGGATGCCAACAAAGAGGGGCCATTTAAAACCCTCATTGTGATGGATGACATGTTGGGGCGTCTCCGCGGAACAAGCCTCATCACAACCATTTCAAGCAAATACCGTCACTACAATTGTTCGTTCATTGTTGTGAGTCAAACACTCAAATCAATCGACCCAATCATTCGGCAATGCGCCTCACACTGGATTCTCTTTAAGACGGAGAACCAAAAGGAGTTCGACAAAATCGTTGAGGAGTTCAATGGGTACCCTGATTTCGCAACCATCTACAAAGTCAACACGTCAGACAAGTACACATTTATATATATAGATATCAATAAGGTGAAAATACATAAGAATTTCGGTGAAATCGTTTACATTAAAAAGTGAGCTATGAATAAAAATGAATCTCAGGCGCGTTGTTAAAGAGACCATGCAGACAGCGCCACATGAGTGCCTTGCGAAAGTCTTGGGGTATGTCCTCCTGCACTCTCTTCCATACACAAAAACTAAAAGATACTTTTTAATTAATCTTGGTTCATTAAATGACACACACGTTAACGAAATCCTCCGCATTCTCACAGCGTCTGCTCCTTTGCAGGCCTCTTGCGTTTGTTGAGTGACTCGCTTGCTTTTTGCCTTTCCAACTTTCTTTTTGGCTCATTGTACTCCATTTCACCCTCACTCTCCATGCATTTCATGCACCTACTCTTCCAGAAGCATCGAAACTTACAAAGCGTGAAGCACTTAACCAAGTCTTTAAGGATTCCCATTTATTTTTTTATTCACATTTTTCACTTGAGAAGCACTTTAATTTCAATGTCATTCACGTCGGTTGCGCCGTCTGCGAAAAGGCGAATGTATTTTGTGGGTAAGCTCGTTTGCCTGATGAGGTAGGTGAAGGCGGAAGAAGACACAGTAAGGAAAACGTAGGTGCTTAGGTCAGAAGAAGCGCGCCCCCAATTCACACCGTCCAAGGAAAACTCTAGGTACACGTTCCCGCTAGTTGTCACGCTGTCCCCTGGCACATACAGTTGCACAGCACAAGAGGTGAAACCCGTGACCTCAATGCTTGAACCTATTTGCGTCCCTCCTGTGATGCTACCGAGTGGGTAGTGCGTTGTGACTGTTTCCAGTCTCTTCTCAAACACATTCAGCGCAAAACTCCCGCTTGTGTACTCGGTGGAGGCAATTGGGTTCGCGCTACCGTCGTTAAGGGCCGCGGCAATTGTCGCATTTGTGACTTTCACCATGAGCTCGCCGGCGCTTGTGCACGCCAGCTGTTTGTCCTCGAGACCTGTGCCATCGTAGCCGTAAGCCCTTACCTTGGCTTTGTTGTCATCGGGGTTGCTGACGGCAACGCAAAGGTAATTTTGGTTAAGCCCTGAGTCGTAGTAGCTGTTGATTTCCGTCCCACCGACTGCGGCAACGATGGCTTTGGCTTGAACCGTACCATCCGCGCCCACCTTTAATTCTGTTGGAGCGCCAGAGTAGTTTCCTTTGGCGAGCACTGGCAGTGGGTCGTTTTGAATCTGGCAGTAGAGAGGCTGTCCGCTTGTGTTCTCCACTGTGTAGGAGCTCGGCAAGTTTGTTTGCTTGACTAGCAGGGAGCCGCTTTGCACGTTGAGAGGTGCAGGGGCAAGCAGGTCGCTATCATAGCCGTATACCTGAACACTGTCATCAGCGTAGTTCACTACCACATGCAGCGGGGAATCCCCGGTTTGTGCGTCCTCAATCAAGCCAGTCATTACATTCAGCTCCGTGAGAACCGCGCGGTCCCTCACAAACAGATTTGAGATATCGCCCACCATTGGAATTACTTGGTTTGGGTCTGAGGAGAGTTGATAGAACATTTTTACATCCAAGCCGCCGCCACCGTCACTGAGACTCGTGAGAACTGACAGGTTGCTGTCCATGCTCGTGAGCCTATTGTTAAGTAGCGTGTAGGTGTTGGAAAGCACAAGGTTGGAACTGTCCAGGCGCGTGCACACAGCTGCGTTGGCTGCGTTCGTCGCTGCAATGTGTGTGAGTTGATGCGTTGCGCTGGCATCTGCGCCCAACTCCTGCGGCTCTGCGGTCAGTTGTGTGTCAAACACTGTGCCATCAGAGGAGACAAAGCCAGCGTGCTTAATTATGTACTCAGCGTTACCTACACTCGCAGCGGAATCAGTGTTGACACTCAAGAACGCAACATTCTCAGCGGTTGATGCTGGACCGACGACTGATGCTTGTGTTAACTCAATCCTCTTCGCTGTTGGGTGAAGCCGCGCATCTGGCTCAGTACCCCACCAAATCATCACCTCCATGCCTTGGACCAACGCGCTACCACTCGGAATGGTGTAGGCCCAGCGAGACTTAAAGAATCCTGCAGAAAAGTCACCACTTCCTGTTGGTTGTGTATATATACATAAGTGTGTCAGGCCTGTGCTTGAGTTGACTGCAAGAATGCGAACCACAGCGTAGCCACCAAGGATTTGACTGCGTGTGAAGACGGTTTGGCGCGCAGGTACCTGCATCGCAGGATTCAGGTAGCTGAAGTAGTAGAGTTGCGATGCATTGCCACTCGCAAGGTTCTTGTAGTACCAGCCATCGCTTAGCTCAAAGGACGCAGGAGGCGAGGTGAATTGCGGCACTGTGTCACCAGCCAGTCCACTTGCAGCAGAGAGGTTGTAGCGGCATTTGGCAACCTTTAGAGGAGTTGTGACTGTCAGGAGACTGCTTAGGGTTGATTGGGTGGCAAAGCCACTGATTTGGTTGCTCACACTCACCTCACCTCCAATGTTTCCGGTGTCGCACACAATCACTTTTCCTTCTAGTGTTTCAAGTGTCGCCTGCGTCGCAAATCCACTGATTTGATTGCTCACACTCACTTCTCCTCCAATGTTTCCGGTGTCGCAAACAATTACCTTCCCGTTCAAGCTGCTAAGGGTTGTTTGTGTGGCAAATCCGCTGATTTGGTTGGAGACGTAGACGTTTCCACTTGCTCCGCTGCCTGATGACCCGCCGCTGGTAATCAAACCATTGGAGTTCATTTTTAAATAATCAAAGTCTTTCGTGTCGACATTGTATGCTTTAATGGTGGTCATTTTTATTTTATCCTTACTTTTTTATTTTGCAACCGAAGCGGGAGCGCTCACTGTCAAATTAATTTTAAATCTGATAAATTACACAATGGATAATTATTAATAAAAAAATGTTAAATATAAATAAATAATAAATAAATTTCTTATCGACAATGTCAACAAGCCTCCTAACCGAAGAAGAAAAGGCCGCGAAGTACGAGCGGTACATGCAAAAGCAAAGGGAAGCAAGCAAAAGGCACTATGAAAAGTACTTTAAAAACACAGAGAGTTTGAGCGACTACGATCGCCTTAAGGTTGAAGAGCGGAAAAAGAAGAATCGCGAGGCGAGCAAACGCCAGTACGAACGCAAAAAACTCCGCTACCAGGCACTTAGACTGATTGCAACAGAGGGGATGCTGCCAATGTCTGAGTTCATCCAATTTCTCATTTAATCTCGCCATTTAATAAAAGAATGGTATTGCTTAATCTTTCAACTTTTAACAGTTCAACCATCTACCAAAATGCAGACTGGGTGACAACGCTGCGCAAGCCTGCAGCAATTCAGCCGGGTGCACAAATCATTTTAAAGCAGGCTTTCTTAGATTCTCAGTCTGCGGGACAATACCAAATCATATCGATTCCAGAGGATATCCAGATTACTTTAACCTTTGGCTTTGCTGTTCAGTACAATAGTGTGTTAATGTCAAGCTCTGTTGTTGCAGCACCAGCTCAAGACAATCAGCTTTACATAGCAAGAGACCCAGCGACCTTTTTGCCATTGTTGCACTATAAGTACTTTGTTCTCCCGGCAAGTGAGTACGGCCCTCAAGACATTGCAGTTTTCATTACCCGTGAGATGGCCAGCTTCAACTCTGTTAACATGGCTGATTTCCTAACTGACCCTTCTGCGTTTCTACGGTCAACCACCTTCACACCTACCCTCTACGGGCCTAATGTTACAACACCTGATGAGCCAATTAAAATTTTGAACTTCACCACCATTGAGATGTCGCCCCTAGACCCTGCACCAACCTTTTTCGTTGTTGGTGATACTGTCACATTATATGCATACAATGTTACAATAAAGAAACAAATGGATTCGATTGATGGTGGACAAATCACTTCAATCGACACACAAACACTTCCAGATGGAAATGTTAAGCTCACCATTCTAACAACAGTTTTCAACCCTACAAATAATAGGCCATTCCAATGGGAACAAAGCAGTCAATTCACAAACATTCGGCTTGTGGTTACTGGTAAGAATTTTAATATGACGTTCTACAATCAATCAAGTCTAACTGATCACTTCCAATTTAAAGCCTCAGCCAGTGGTGCGCCCTCTGGTTTCCTCGTTGGGTCCTCGCAAATCGCTCTATTGTTCAACGATGAGAACAGTAACCGTTTTTCAATTACCGCGCACAATCCTCTCTATGAGAAGAATGCAGACCCATCACCTGTCATCTCCGCGTTCACAAGTGCCGGCAACCCACTAATGTTTTCGGATAAGTTCAGCTGCACACCCTTCTACGCTCTGAGCCCTCCAAGCTTTTGGCAGTCTCTTGGCTTTGACCTCTCAAAGGTTCTCATTCAGGAGACTCCTGCACACCTGCCGATTGTGAAGCTGCAGACTGGTTTTAACATCAGCGGGGCGTTCATTTCGAATGACTGCATTGTTTCGAGCACTCGCGCGAACTATGCCGTTCCAGATGCTGCATTCTTCTACGCAACTAGCCTGATGAAAAATATAGTTGCTGATAATAACTACACATCCGCTAAGGCAGGCTTTTACTTAATCGAACTATCCAACATCACCACAAATGACTACATTGATGACAAAGAAACGCGTCTTGGAATTTTCGCGATTGCCAGCAGAAACTACGAGGGGTCGGGCTACATCACTGTTTACCAGGGTTCTGAACAAACTACTATTAATCAAGGCGCAGGTTATCTACTCTCTAGCATCCGCGTTCGCATACTGGACCCGATGACAAAACAACCCATCCCCAATTCTCTCATTGGACCAAACAATTCCGTGTGTCTGGAAATCCTAACCTAGTGCTTACTATTCATGCCAATGGCTCGCATCTGCTTCTCCGCCTTCTCCTTCGTCAGAGGCTTGCCACTCATGTAGGTGCCATCCTTCAACTTTTTGACTTTGAAACCACCTTTAACCTTCTCAACTTTGTAGGGCATTTTTACTTTTCTCACACATTTAAAAGTGCCTCACTTATGCTTTTCTCTATCTTCCATCGTTTCATCTTGAGTTTGTAGGCAAGGCGCCTGCGTTTGTTTCGCTTGGCTCTTCGGATGGTCATTTATTAGGTGTTGAGAAAAAGGA
>ERZ724505.693-NODE-693-length-20592-cov-7.011978_pt1 | contig 20592 bp, 19 predicted proteins | sample MGYA00376038_ERZ724505 | MGnify/ENA primary metagenome ERZ724505 (study PRJEB28724, sample SAMN07190884) | wastewater metagenome | isolation source: effluent of sewage treatment plant in Hong Hong | place: Hong Kong | collected 2016-03-17 ...
AGAGAGTGGTCCACAATCAGTTGGAGGTGGTTTTGATTGTAGTAATAATCAATTAGTTAATTTAAATGGATTTCCAGAGGATTTAGAAGATGATATTTCTTTAGAAGATGATATTTCTTTATATAATAATCCAGTTTCTGAAATTTACAACTTATTTAAAGATTATAAATGTATCAAATGGTTAAACGAATTTGATGTTATTCAGGGTGATAGGGTTATTATGGATCGATTAGAAGAGGTTTATCATCAATTAGGAATGGATATTCCAGAAAATATAGAATTTAGGAATTATGAAATCATATAAGGAATTTATTAATGAGTCTAGAAGTTACATTGAATCTATCTGTAAAAAATATGGTATAACCAATTATACTATAAATTCCGATGTATCAATTGATGTGAATGGTGATGTTAATTTGATTAAAAATAATTTAACTAGATTTCCTTTAAAATTCAGAAATGTTGGTGGTGATTTTGATTGTAGTAATAATAAATTAACTACACTGGAAGGTGGTCCACGATCAGTTGGTGGTGATTTTGATTGTAGTAATAATCAATTAACTACATTGGAAGGTTGTCCTCAAACAGTTGGTGGTGGTTTTAATTGTAGTGGTAATGAATTAACTACAATGGAAGGTTGTCCTCAAACAGTTGGTGGTGGTTTTAATTGTAGTGGTAATGAATTAACTACATTTGAAGGTTGTCCACAATCAGTTGGTGGTAATTTTTATTGTGATAATAATCACTTAATTAATTTTAATGGATTTCCGGAGGATTTTGAAGGTAATATTTATTTAGGTCGTAATCCAGTTAGAGAGATTTATGATTTATTTCGAACAGTTAAATGTATAAGGTGGATAAATGAATTTGATGTAATTCAGGGTGATAAGGTTATTATGGATAGATTAGAGGAGGTTTATCATCAATTGGGAATGAGAGTGTTAAGTTTAAAATCTTATAAAATAATTGATTAAATGTATGAATTATCAATTTGAATCGACTCTTAATCATTCAGAAGTGGTTAATTTTACTATTCCAAGTGATAAGGAAGTTCACCCTAAAGTTTATCAAATGAGGTATTTAAAGAGTTTTAATGAATCTAAACAATCTGATAAATTTGATGTTATTAAGGATTCTCTTGGTTATCATTGTAAATTTAAATGTTCAGGTGGTACTGGTAGGGCGTTATTATTTTCTAGTGAGAGGAAACTTCGTAATTTGGATTTAGGTGAGGGTGAGATGTTTTTATTTGGTATAGAAACGACTCCTAATAATTCTGGGATTGGTAGGATATTTTTAAATAAAATATTTGATTATTTTAAATTAAATAAGCTTTATTTACCATCATCTGAGGATCATCCTGTGTGGAATAAGATAGCAACTAAGACTGATAAAATTATCACGATGGGTAGTAATGATTCGGTTATTTACACATTAACAAAAAATCAATTAAATAAGGTATGAAGTATTTAAAGAGGTTTAATGAGTCTATATAAGGACGATATAAATGTTGAAATTACATCAATGGTTATAGATATACTTCAGGATTTAATTGATGATGGGTTGAATATTAAGTGTTTTACAGTGGGTTATAAGACATTAAAGGAAGCTGGAGTTAAATATACTGAGAATGATATTAGTCTTTTTATTATGGCGAATAGTGATGATTATTTTGAATATCATAAATTGGATTACAAAAAATTGATGCCATATTTAGAGAGGGTTATGTATTATGTTGAAAGTGAGGGTCGAGTTGTTGATATAGAGTTGCAATGGAGACCATTAAATAAAAAGGGTGTTTTGGGTCGTTTACAATCTGTGGATTATAAATATCCTATGGTTGATTTATCTTGGATACCAGATAGGAATTATGAGAGTATTTCAAATATTATAAAAAGTAATTTTGATTTTAAAAGGGGTGAACACAGGTTGTTCACTTTTTTTATGCTTTAAATTGGGTGTATATACAAGTATATCTTTGTATATAAAAATTGTATATAAATGTATTACATATTAAAATTGGGTGTATATCATTGTATTGATTTGTATTACATTTGAATTTTAACAATGGTCTAAAATCTAATACTGGTAATGATTTGGTGGTTTGTATATAAATGTATATAAAAAATAATTGAGTTTTTGCCTGGGAAAAGTTGAGTAGGATATACAAAGATATACTTGTAATGATTTGTATATAAAATGTCAGTGAAGGGTTTGTTTTTATGGAAATTTGGACAAAGGTTGCAATGCAACCTGTGTAGGATGAGATACCATTTTCCCATTACGCATTAACTGATTAAATTATAGTTTGTGCCTAATTTGAAAGTTTGTATTGGTGGCACTTCGCCAATACCCAACCGTTATAAGCAAGGGCTCAGGACATTCAGCCCAAAATACAGCAGGTTTATTCAATGCGGAGTTTTCGTTTTTATCGTTCATTTCTACTTCTATACGCAATATTTAGTTGACCAGAGAGGATTCGAACCTACTATCCACCCCTCACTGTGGGTTATCTTGCCGTTAGACGACTGGTCAAAAGAATAGCTACGTCTTAGGAAAACTTTAACGTCCAACACTTATCGGTTGGTTAATCACTATCACTATTCTAAGAACTTGAATATTCCACAAGTTCTTTCTCAGTTCACATTGAGAATCATCTAAAAATCAGTAGCGGGAACAGGAATCGAACCTGTGACCTCCAGGTTATGAGCCTGGCGAGCTACCTCTGCTCTATCCCGCAATGTTAGTAGCGTGGATGGGATTCGAACCCATGTCACTACCGAAGTAGTGGTCCTCAACCTTCGACCCGTATGAGGGGTTTTCAAGTTCTCTTTATTATTCGATACAATATATTTTTACAAAATATATTTACTTGTATAACAAAGAGATTGTCCGCTAGACGAACACGCCAAGTTCATCCTGAATTTTATTGTGACCGCCTAATTCCACTCCAGAGAACGCTGAGAATACACGTTTGATTATCCGTCTTTTGTGAGATTATTAGTTCCTCACGTTTCCACCAGTTTTTGGCTGGTATCGGACATTGCCGGTTAATTAAGTCAACCAATCTTAAAGTTAAAAGCTACTCTCCTCTTACTCCACTTATCTAACCTTGCGAGCTAGTTCAGGATTCGACTCCTTATAAGTTTTTCGGAAGAATCATTCAGTATCTTTCGGATCTGAATGGCCAAGGACAACCCTAGGCTATGTGGGCAACTTCCGCTTCTAACTAGGCAACACTTTCGATTTCATATTAAATTTTTCAATTCACATTTGAAATTTTAGTGCTTTGTGGATTGATTCCCGGATGTGGTCACCTTTAAGCTCCGAAACCTTTTGAGTTCCAGAATACTTAACACCCAGGTGTGATACCTCTATCACAACCTGTCAAGATATCTTCACTAAATCACCCTTGGTAGGGTGTAAAGTGTCCAATAACAGCACCACCTGTACAGAGGATTGTCTTTCGACTTTAAGACACCTTTGAGATTGGAATACACAATAGTAATGACCGGTGAGTCACCACTTCTTGTAATAATCCTACGAGTTATTCCTATTCTCCTTCCGGAGTCAATCAAACGATCCACATCGCCTGATCATATTCTCAATTCATCTACAGCGTAAGCCCTCGAATACTAAGAGAATATGGTATCTCGCTTGTCTACTCGAGCTCCTCTTTGGAGGAACCGCAAACCCATTTAGCAATTGGATCCACTTTATTTACCCTTTCGGGTGTTATTTAACGACTATAGACCGCCGCACTTCCACAACAGGACGAACCTTGAAGGGTTGTGAATATCATCGAATTGTGAGGAGAGTAGGACCACCAACCGCCACACCACTACTGGTGCCGTACTCGAGCCCTTCTATACTACCAACCGGTTACGAACCGGAATGATAACTCTGTCTCTACAATTCCATTTCAAAGAACATTAATCGTTTCCGATTATTTTACAAATATACGGTGAGTTTTTCATATCACCAAATTTGTAATCAGATTTTTTATACTTTTTTCTCCTAAAAGTTGAGAGATTTTTTAATTTTTTCTCTCGTGATTATTTTACAAATATACGGTGAGTTTTTCATATCACCAAATTTGTAATCAGATTTTTTATACTTTTTTCTCCTAAAAGTTGAGAGATTTTTTTAATTTTTTCTCTCGTGATTATTTTACAAATATACGGTGAGTTTTTGATATCACCAAATTTGTAATGAGATTTTAATGTATCTGGTATTACACCATTTGTTTCTAATGTTGTAAAGTGTAGAGGTTGGTTGGGATAGAGACACCACCGTAGTATTCACGTTTATAAGTAGCGCCATATTGCTTAATGATATTTTCAATGAAATCTTTATTTTCAAAGTCTTTACTTTTTATCCAAAGTATAACCTCACCTTTTAGGTATTGAGGATATTTAGAAATTCCTTCGTTAAACGGTTTTATATGTCTCATAATTTATATATATTAAATGAAATGGATACAAAAATTTGAAGCTAGAAAATCTAAAAATGATCTGGATCGTGAAGAGGATTTAAGAAGGCAAGAAGAAGAAGCTGTTAAAAACTATCAATATCACATTGAAGACTTAGATGAAATGTCTGCAATAACATTTGATCAATTTTTGAATAGTTTAGACTTAAATATGTTTCATAAACATAGTCATGATTTTTACGGGGCTGGTATAAGTGCTCCAAAAAACTCCGGAACCTCGACCCGGAAAAGACACTCAATTAGAATAAATGAATATTCCATTTGGTATAGTGAATATGGTCCTTATGCACCAACAGGATTGGGAAACTTAGAAGATTGGAATAAAAGGAATTTATTCTTCTGGGCGGAAGTTAATACAGGTGGTGCATCTGGCGGTAGTTGTTGGGACACTGGTGAAGATGATGGTGCTCAACCATATGATGGAGATTCTTTAGATCTACGTGATTTTATATACGATTATTTAAAACCTATATTAAGGTCAATTTTGGAAATGCAGGTAACTACGGTCACTGCGGATGAACTATGTGAAATTCTTTATCATAATCCGGAAAATATTCATGTAGACTCAAGATGTAATCATGAGTATTATGGAAACTATGACAATTATTCGTGCTATTATATGACACTTGAAAACCTATTTATATTCTTATCTAAAAATGGAGGATTCTAATACAATCATATTAATTGTTGGTTTACCAGGTTCCGGTAAATCCAAATTGGCCAATCGAATAAATCAAGATAATGGTGGTAAATTCACTATTATAAACGATCCAAAAGACTTTAAACAGATTGAGGATAATATACACAAAGATTTAATAATAACAGATCCTCACTTATGTTTTGAGAAAAATAGACAATCTGCTTTGCAAAAAATTAAAGACTTAAATCCAAATTGTAAAATCGAATGGATTTATTTTAAAAATGATCCTGAACAATGTTTAATAAACTCTAATGTTAGAAATAGGGCAAATCAGATCTCTTTCAAACCAGTTAAGAAAGTTGATGGATTTATTAAAAATTTTAGTCAATTCTATACTATACCAGATGGTGCATTTGTAGTTGATGTTTGGAGTTAATATATCATAATAATTTAATTATTTTATTCATTTATTGAATTTTTCTGTTTTAGATAGGACTTTAAAGTCACAAATATTTACAACCTTTTGATTGGTACCAACTATTAGAACCGGAACCGCTTGTCGATATGTAGCAATCATAATATTTCCACCCTTAGAGATAATGGTAAGTGTATCTACCTTTTCGGAATTACAATGAGTTGTTTCAATAACCCATTCATATTTTTGAAAATCTTTTTGAACAGCCAAAACACCAATTGTAACAAAAGCTGAGCAAAGTAATACTACAAGAGCTATTAGTAATTTTTGTCTATACATTAAAATAGAATTTAGTGGGAAAGAGTCGGATTCGAACCGCTGAAGACCCTAAAGCCACCCCAGTTACAACTGAGACCCGTTTGGCCACTTCGGTACTTTCCCTTATTGTTTCACAAATATACGGTGATTTTAAAAAACCACAAATTTTTTCTCTCGTGTTTCATATCACCAAATTTGTAATCAGATTTTTTATACTATAAAACTTTAAAAAAGTTTAAATAGATTTTTGAGTTTTTACTTCTGAAAATCTTAGAAGGTTTTCATAAGTCACTTGGTCTATTTCCAAGTAGTTAGTTGATGAATGATCATCTAATGAAAGATAATACTTTTCATCCTTTTTGATTAAAGATAAATACCCATAGTAATTACCTAAATTTGTGTAATTTTCCATAATGTTAAGATTTAAGATTTGCTTAACCCTTTATCTTAAATGGAAGAAAATCAGACACATCTACTTTCGTACGCCTTTCTCAGCCAACCTGCCTGATTTGATTTTACAAAGATACAGCGATTATTTCTAATCACCAAATTTATTTTTTAAAAGTTTGTCTCAACTTGTAACTCTCCAAAGCCCGGTTCTGAGTAATGATTGAGACCATACCGGAGTTAAAACTTTTAAAATTAATAGTTATATCGTGAATCGCAATCTCGTGTGCATCTCAGCTATATTGTAACTTATGAACTCATTACAAGTTTCTACAATATTCCAACTACGGGTTCATTTCCCTATTCACATATTTCATATAGTGTTAAAGCTTAACTATAACTATTATCCTACAAATATACGGTGATTATTTCTAACCACCAAATTTTGTCGAGAATTTTTTATACTTTTTTCTCCTAAAAGTTGAGAGTTTTTTTAATTTTTTCTCTCGATACGCAAAACGTTAGGTGCAATGCTAAACAACATCAACTTCTCGTTCTGCAATTCCAATAATTGGATTGCCAAATTTATTACTCCTAATATGTTCTACTACTGTCCAATTTTCACGATGTTCTATATATACACCATCGTCAAATCTCCAACCGTGTGAATCCCATCCAGTTTTTGAAAATTCTGTTTCATACCACTCTTGTGTTACAATCCTACGTTCTGTTACTTTCATTTTTATTTTAATTTATGAGAAGCACTGTTTTGCGGCTTGGTGAAGGCTGCCGGCTACTGTCGCCAAGCTGCCTACCGTTATGTGCCATTTTAAAGAGAGACATACTCAATCGAAATTTCCGCTTCAAGAACATCCCACTCATACCTTTTCCCTCTCGGACTTATTGCCCATTCTTTTTCTCCTGTTTTGGTAGTCTTTTTAATACCATAATACTTTTTTAAGTCGGTAATTGTATAAAATCTTTCACCTTGCTTTCTAATATTTAATCTACGGTCTTTCGGATATGGTATTAAACTAATCCTACCGCTTTCGTGCAAACACCCACCAATTCTAATTATTAACGTTTCTTTTGCGAGTAGTTCTTTCATTTCTGTTTGCTCTTTTTCGTATTGAGCAATAATTTCCTTTGCTTTAAGGTATTCGTTTTCTGTTATCATTTTAATTAAGGTTTATAAAGAAAAACGGCAGATAACAGCATATTGCATCTTAACCACTGCCTTCGTATAGCGTTTTGCCGTTATAAACAAGTTGTGTCCGATACTTGGTGTTATCATATTCCCAAGTTCCCCCTCTCCGTTGGGAAGTGTCTTTTCAGTCTATATCGGAAACACAACCTATTTATAACAACAAATATAAGAAATAAATCTTAATTTGTCTATTTTTTACTAAGAAAAATAAAAAACCCAGTCATTGACTGGGTTTTTTATTTTGTGATTACGCGACCGTTAAGAAGATTTTTCTATGTTGTCTATCAACTGCTAGTACTTTAACTTTCAAGTCTTGTCCATCGGTAAACTTCTTATTACCAAGTTTTTCGATTTCAGAGTTGTGTATCAAACCCATAGTCTCTTCATCCAAAGATACAAGTACTCCAAATTGCTTTGTTTCTTTTACGGTACCATTTAGAACTTGATTGTTTTTGATGTTGTCCCATAGAGTCTCTCTAAGGATTTGAGTAAGGATGATTTTATCCTTAACAATTTCTTTAACATAGAATTGTATTTGAGTGCCTGGACGAATCTCAGAGATTCTATTTTGCCACTCTTCAACTACGTTAGCTTTGTGAATCATACCAGTTAGACAATCGTTGAACTCAACAAAGATTCCAAAGGGTGTTGTACCAGTTACATGACCCTCATAAACCACACCAGATTCTAAAGATTCAATTGCCTGAGGAATTAAAGTTCTTAGATATCTTCTACGGCTTACAATGTAAGTACCTTCTTCTTGAGAGTATGACTCAATCATTAACTCTAAGCTCTTACCTACAATTGATTCTGGATCATATAATTTGTTAATACCAGCTAAGGTATTTGGCATAAATCCAGCTAAAGTAATACCATCGTGAATAATCTCAACATCGTATCCAGCTGGATTAATTGATTTAATCTTGCCGTTTACAACTACATCATCATCTAACGCTTTTAGAGATTCGTGTGCTGCGTTCTCATAGATGTTAGCAATTGAACCTTCAATAAAGAAGATATTGTTATCAATCTTTGAGATAAGAACATCAACGAAATCACCAATTTTTGTATTCTTAAGATATTTATTCTCTGATGGACGGTCGTCAACTCTCACATAGTCTTTGAAACCACGTACTGAAAAACAATGTTGACTAGATTGTATTCCTTCATACTTTCCAGTCACGATAGTGTCTTTAACTGGAACTTGAATGAAAAAGTCTTCATAGATTTTTTCAATTCTTTGATATTCTGGGTTGTTATTTTTAACCTTCATGTTTTTTCTTTTGGCATCTTCAAATTCAATTTGAGCCCAAAATTCTGCATCATCAATAAGTGCGTTTTCTTTTTCTATTGTTTCTGTCATATTTTTTATTTTTAAACGTTAGTCTTGATTTTATATTTAATGTTTGAAATAAGTTTTAATAAATTATCTTTTTTTCAATTTATTTTTTAACATATAGTCTCTAATTCTGGATGCTTCCTCATAGTTTTCAGATTCTATAGCCATTTTTATCTTTTCAGACAATTCTATTTCAATTTCTTCTTTTGTTCTTTTTTTAATTGAACTTTCAATCTCATTTATGAATGAATTATAATAATCCTTCACTTCATCGATATTATTAAATTTAGGAATAAAAGGTTTATCATCAATTTTAAAATTTGATAATTTTGAACTCTGATTTAATTTTTTTAAAAAAGAATCATTAAGAGCATCATTTTCAAGTAAAAATTGAGCCAGATGGTTAGGTCTACCATTAAATAATTTTAAAAGAGATAATAAGTTTGAATTACTCATTAAACTTATTAAGCTTTTTCCCAAAAAAGTTTGAAATAATATTCAAAAGAATATTGCTGACTACTTTTTTCCTGATTAAATCTAACTCTAACAGAAGAAAAATCATATTCTGTTTCAGTTTCAATTTTTTTGACTAAATATTGATCTTGAGACATATCATCTGAACTATTCCACATATTTGAAAACCTTCTAACATTCTGTTCTCTTAAATCAATATATTTTAAATATAATTCTAATTTTGAAAATTTATATCGATCAACTATGTTTTTTGTAACATATTCTTTAATAGAATATGAAACATCATTTGTATAACACATATTGTTCCTAACTCCTTCAAATGTTCTATATTGTTTAAGTGTTGCAAATAAAAAATTATTCAATAGTGTCTTAAGATCTATTGTGAGAATATACTTTGTTAAATTGTTTCTCTGTGAATCACTTTGCGAATCATCAATAATCAATTGATGATTACTCTTTTTATCATCTGCGACTGAATATACAACCGGTGCTAAAGATTTCTCAATATCAAAATCCAGTTGTTCTTTTCTACCATTTTGATAATAAATCAAACCTTGATTATGAAATTCTAATATATCATCAATCTCAATCATTTTTGATGAAAAAAATGTAGATTGCTCTCTCATATTTAAAGTTCCAAAAACTGGTTTATAAGTAAATTCTAGTGATATGTAATTTCTTCTCATAATTTAATTTTTTTATCTTAGTCTTCTAGTTAGTGACCTAATGATTGAAGTCTCTTTAGTCACAGTTTTGTTAACTTGTGGTATTGAACATTCAATGTGATATAAATAGTCCCAACTTGATTTGAATATGAAAAAGTCAGAAACAGTATATCCATATTCATCCACCATAGGATATATAGACTTTAAGTTATCTTTATCTCTAAGTTTAAGTATATTGAACTTTCTATTAACTTTTGATATTACTCTATGTTTCATAATACCAAAAAATGTTAGACTCTCATCAAATTTATAATTACCATAAATAGTACTAAATTCTGAACTGGATTTAAACAATTCAATATCATAGAAAAGTGGCATGTAATTACCACTGTGTCTATAGAATGTTTCCGAGATATTTGAATTAGCACTTTTTGGCTTAATCGTTGCGTTATTACTTATTACGATTTTATCTCTTCCATTATAATTTTTACCAAAATTAAACTCATTCTCGTTTCTATCTATCTCACATCCAAGTGGTATCTCATTATAATAATTAAGGAATCTAAGATTCTCAATTTTACCATTTTTTAAAACTCTTTTAGGCTTTAACTCATTATTAGAAAGAGTATTAATAGAGTATTGAAGTGAGTTATTTCTAACCTCAAACTCATCTGGCTCTTCACAAATAATATAGAGTGGTAAATCTTCTATTTTATTTTCAAAGTTATACTTTTTTATAGAACCATCTTCTTCGATGACAACATAAGATGTATAGTCAGAGAAGTCATATTTAGAATCTAGGTCATTAATTTGTCTTACAAAATTGGCAGCAGTGAGTCTTGAATTTATATCATCATACATTAGATCTCTCTCACAATTATCAATATTTTTTGAAGTATTATCATTAATTGCTATATTAACTAATATATTTTTCCATTTTTTATTGATATAAATTGTAATACCACTATCTAAAGTTGCACCACTATTAAACTCACATAAAAAGAAACTCTCACCAATCTTTATAATTGGATTATTACTTGGAGAGTAGACAAAATTTGTGTCTGGAATAAATGAATATACTCTCAACCAAGAATCTGAATTACCAGGCTCTTCACTAATCTCTGTATCATTTTGTGCTTGATAAAGAGTTTCTTCATGTACAATATATTGATCTACTGAATAATACTCACTATCATTCCAAATAGAAATCTTATCCCACAAGTCATCAGTATTAACATCAGAAAATTCTTCATCATAGGCAAACCAGTCTCTAGGTGATGGTACTTCTTTCCAATACTTTTCAAAATCATTAGATATATCAGACTTTCTACCTTTTTTAATAGGTCTTACAGAAATATTATTCATATCAAGATTTTTATAGTACCTACCTTTCCAAAGTATGACTTCATTTTTCTTATATGCAACTTGTTTTTTCTTCCAAAAATCAATACCAGTTGCAGCAGGTGTACTATTTCTAACATAAAACTCACCTTGACGAAAACACCAATCATTTATACTATAATTACCTTCTGGATTCCAGAATGGTTGTTTCAAAACACTATATTCATATAAATCTGGTAGATTAGATGGATCCTGATTAGGATCTGTAATAGTATTACTCGATATTACTCTATATAGAACATCATCATAAAAAACCAAATCATTAGCTGAATATGTGATATCTAACTCCCAGTTCTTTATAACTTTCCATTGGAAATTAATTTTAAAATATCCTGTAACACTTGAAGTTGCTGATGTATATGTTTTATTAACTACAAATCCATATCCACCACCTGATAAGACACCAACGCTTGTAACTTTTGATATACCATTATATTTGATATCCTCAACCGGATATGATTGTTTTATCTCAACTATATCACCAACAGTAATATTACTAGGTGATGTGATATCAGAAGTTTTAATTGCTAAATTACCAGATTCAGATTGCATTCCAATAAAATTACCCCAATCAATTGAGTCTTGAATTTCACCATTATTATTAATAGATTGAGTGTTTTGTGACAATAAAATAGAGAATTTATAATCATCAAATATATTTGATGTGAACAAATTTATGTCATCTATTTGAATGTCACTTTTTACTATACTATCAACTTCAAATATTTTGAACTTTAACCCTCTAAATAATGTTATATTTGGAATAGATCTGTCTCCAACTTCAAATTGTGAATACTTTTTAGCATTTTTAATTACTCTTCCATTAAAGAAGCTCTGAGTAGATGAGAATAAATATCTAAAATAATCAGACGAATATGTAGTAGAAATTGTACCAACCGAATATGTATAAAGATTTAAATATTTATCCAATTCAAATCTAAATGAAGAATCTTGTGTATCATTATAGTTCTTTTCAATATGTAAACTATGATGTACATATGATGTGGTACCAGAGTTTATCGTATAGAAGTAATCTAAGTTTCTTGTTTTTCGATCAGGTATGATTTGAAACGTATCAACTGTTCTATTAAAGTTTTCATGTACTTCATTATTATTTAGTAAATAGGGATAATCACCCGCAGATAGTGAACTTTGAAATGCAAAACGACAATGAATTGGATTTTTTCTCCATAAATCTGTTAGGTTTCCATCGGTTATTCTAAATGTTTCTAAATTTGCAGTGTAGTCAGACGCTGATGGTATTTGAATAACCTCATCTTTATAGATATAGTCATTGAAAGTTGCCGGATTGGAACTACTTCTTAAATCAGTAGTATACATCTTAGGCTCCTCTGTTATGGTTATATCATCATACTTTTCATATTCAAACTTAGATAATTGGTTGTCAATAATTTGAGTATCAAAGTCTTTAATATCTGTAAATTTAAGTCTAAATACTTTAATACACTTAGGTGGATTTTGATTTGTTATATTTAAATCTATAAATTTATAAAAATTAGAAGATTTACCATTTATATAATACTCAAGTCTATAATTATCTAATTTTTCAAAGGCATAGTCTGAGTGTATTTTTAGAAAACCATTCTCAATTATAAGATTATGAAACATATCACCAATCTGTATTAAATACACATCAGCATCTTCAAAGTTAGAAATCTCATAAGATGTATTATCTAAATTTTTAATGTAATTGTCAGTGTCTATATAAAACGTTTTTTGGTTAAGTTGAAGTTCTTTACCTTCAAGATCTATTTCCGATATAATTTTATATTTAATAGTTGATACACTTGTATATTGTTCAGTCAATACGGTTTCTTGTTTGAAATTTTGAGATATATCAGTCTTGTTTTTAGAATTATCAACAGTATTAATAACTTGATTTTTAAACTGATTAGTAGATAGAACATTATCAGTTGTTTCCGTGTATTTCTCAACTTTATGAAATTCACCATTATACTCAACCCACATATCCACGTTATCTTTAAACCCTAATGTAAAAGGGTCTCCAGTAGGACTAAATAACTCATTACCCTCTAAAATCTGCACATCATCTTTTAGCATTGGTAGGCTATATGGATTTAAACAATCTACTAAATCCATATCATCTAAATAAAATCCACTATATCTATTGATAGACCATTTTCTAAGCGAATTTGGAGTTGCAGGTGTGTCATCAAATAAATAACTGAAATTTACTAATTGTGGGTGTATAACTTTGTTAACTTTAAATCCATCAAAAAATAACTTTTCAAAATCAAATAGTGTGTTTTCAATTTCTAATGATCCTTCTAAAAATTTTGATTTATAGGTATATCCACCTGTTTCATAATCTATACCGATCCATCTTGAGAATTCTAAATTTCTGAAATCTATTTCAAGACAAGAATTTGGAAATGATATATTATCTCTAAAATTTTTTTGAATCCACTCACCAATTGGTGTATTTTTAGTTAGGTCAAATAGTTTAACCGCTTTAAATCTATTTAGAAACTCCTGGCGAAAATTATCTTTTTCAAGAACTGATAATCCTGGACCATCAACTCTAAATACAATAAAATACTTAGGTATTAAGTTTTTGAAAATATAAAGTGGTGCAAAATACTCATATTCTTCCAAATAGTTTTTATTATCTACAATATTTCTAGCACCTTTTTGGTAGATGTCATCATATTGTGTTGAAAAGTCAACAGACATATTATCCGCATCATTTGAATATTTTATTTGATATGCAATATCTGCTGGATAATCTTTAAAAAAATAGGGAACTAATTCGTCATAGTAATTGTTTTTATTGAATTGAACTTTTTTAAATTTATTAATTGATAAATCTGGAGCAGAGTCTATACTCTCAAGGTATAAATTATAATTTGAGTCACAGACAACTTTAATATTTGTTGTCAATCCAACATTAGTTCTTAAAAGTGAGAAGCTATTCATTATTTAACTATTGTTCCGTAATTTTTAGGCCTTGCCGAGAATGTAACTTTATTTCTATTCAAGGTAAACTTAAGAGTGAAAATAAATGGTCTATTTTGATTTTCATCCTCTAAAAAGAATTTAATCTTTTTAATGTGTTTAACAGTCTTTCTAGAATTATTTAAATCAACAAATTCGTAATTTTTACCAGTTTTTGTTGTGCTTAACGAATTCATCTTAAAGTAGATATTAATTGGAATAATTATCTCACTACCACCAGAAATACTTTTAACTTTTTCATCATTTGATTCAACTAAATTTTGAAGATCATTGATAACTGGGTGTATTGAAGACAATAACTTTTCTGTCGATGCAACTGTCTCAATTGTATCAACCCATTTTGTAGTATCTAATAATGAGTTATTACTTGATACAAAAGATAGAGAAGTATTCTCTGAGTATCCTAAATTATATTCAGTTAGACTTAAAATATTAGTAATAGAATTATTGTTTAGATTTACAAAGCTATTTCCAATATTTTCTGATAGTTTCACCAAGTTAGTTTGTGTTAAACTATCATAATTTAAAGCCCAAATAAACTGATTGTTTAATTGAGTTCTTGATGTTCCAGTAACATCACTAAATAACAATTCATCTTGATTATTAACCCAGAATACTTGAGGAGCCACTGAATTATAAATTGCCGAACCAGAATAGTCTCTATTTGATAATAGACCAAGAGGTGATTCAACTGACTTATTTTTAACACGTATTACAAAATCTTTAATTACATAAATATTATTCTCATATACTCTACCAGCTTTTGTTGTTACCTCTTGATAAGGCTCTAAATACTCTTCGAGTTCTATGTTAAATGAAGTTTCACTATTATTAGCGACCTCAAATTCTTGATTACTTCTAATAATAACAATTTCAAGTTCACCTTTAACTCTTTTAATTCTTTCTTCAAGAGATTTTACTCTATCTTCAAGTCTAGTTAAATATTCAAATAGGTCCAAAATCACACCATTATCATCTTTGAACCCTGAAATTATTCTCTCAGCAGAGTGATCAAATCGTTTATTATTTATCACAGATGTCTCAGATAAGTGTTCATCTAATCCTCTTGCACTAAGTTCATTTTGCATTGAAACTTTTAGATCTTCTTTAGATGCCGCTGTAAGTATGAATCCATTTTCATTCAATACATTATTTAAATCATCTGGGAAATCAATTGAAAGTATTTCACTCCAGTCTGATTCAACTGGTGATTCTGGCCAACCTACTTCAGATATAGACTTAACTCTTAATTCAACTCTTTCGTTTGCATTAATTGCAATATCGAGTTGATTAATATTAGGAGTATCGGCACTTTCAAGATCCTCAATTTGCCAAGTATATTGACCAGTTGCTTTATCAAAAGTTCTTTTTCTAGCATCTGTTTTAAATTCATTCCAATTTGAAAACGCTGCTGTTTTCTGTTGATTATTATCTGTCACATTGAAAGTCTCAACAACCGGTTCTCTACCGTCTTTAGATACATATCTATATTGAACTCTAAATTGAACAATCTCTTGTGGTAGAGTTCCTCTTGTAACAATTGCTTCTGGTAGGTTCCAGAATCCTCTAAGTCTATATTTAGGTTCTACTTTAGTTGTAGTAGATTTTGATAAATCAATAATCTCTTGAATTGTTGTGGCCAATAATTTAGATTTAGAATTCTTTTTATTATTTAGATCTTCTATTTCTTTGGCAAATTGTGCTTGAGCTGCCTTAGATGTAAATCTTGTTACTCTAAGTTTTTTATTTCTATCATCAATTGCCTCTTGTTGTTGTGAAATTTCATTCTTTAAGGCAATTGTATAGTTATGTTTACTTTTAATAATATTAGCATCTGGATTATCCGTTAAATGTCTATTTATTTGAACAACTTTAAAATTATTACCGTTTAAAGATACAACATTAGGAACTCCTGCTAATTTATTAGGAGTTTTTTTAGCCACTAAATCTTGTAAAACTTCACCATAATCAAACACAAAATCTGTATAAAATTGATCCATTGTAGAACCATTTTCACTATCATTTGATTTTAATGTAAGGTCATTTGTATAAAATGCAGTACCTCTTGACCAATCTTTGGCAATAAGATTATTATCAGCATTCATTGGTTTAATAAAAAGAACATCTCTTTCATTATAACTGACACTGATTTTAACTCTTTTAATATAGACTACTGGTGAGTATATTTTTAAAGTTCCAATTCCAACTGGAATTGGTTGTAATCCTTCTACTCTTTCAACTCTAATTCTAAAATTAGATTCGGTATTTGAAATTTCAACAATTTTATATCTTGTATTTGAAACCTCTTGATTAATAATCAATTCATCATCAATTGCCAATTGTTTAACCTCTAAAGTCTCATTTATCAGATAATCTAAAGTATTTACATGATACCACAATTTTCTATTAAGTGTATCTTCTTCAATACTTAATACATTAAATAATCCATCATATAATAATGAATTAGGTTCTAAATCGAAAACTTGTTCATCAAAATTAGGATCTAAAGGTGATACAACACCTGGTGTTGTTCTGTGCCAATTTTCAAAATCCTGAATATCAATATCACTATTACCTCTAAATAAAGTATTAAAACTATTTAAAGCTGATTGACCAAGATTAGTCAAATTACCATTAGAATCTTTTGCAAAATCAACAATATATCTTCTAGAAAGAATTTTTCTAACATTATTTTCAATTTTATCACTTAAATCAAGTTCTATAAATAAAGCTGGATTTAACATTGAATCAAAAAACCAATTCTTTTGAGCTCTAAAAGTCGTCACCGTGCCAATATCATTAATAGAATTTGGCTCTCTGTTTAAATCCACTGTTATAATCTTTTTAAATCTATTAGCGTTTGAGGTTTGAATAAGAGCACCACCAGTGTCAATACTATAAAGAGAATTAATCGAGTTATTAAGTCTCTCAATTTCTGACTTTAAAAATGTAAAAGATGGAAGACTATAACTTCTTAAAACACCTTCAACATCAACTATCTGAATATCTACTGATGGTTCTTGAGTTGTTGATAGTGCATTTATTTTAGATAGAGTATCAACTATATTTTTATTATAGGTTGTTATTTGATTAGCTACGGTTGCAAATGAGCTCTGTATCATAATTTTTTTATTTTTTTATATCACATTACCAGTCAATGATGAAATTTTAAAATTTTTTAATCCATTGATTATTCGGTTTCATATTTTATATATTAACTATTAATTTTTCTCGTGACAGGTTTTTGTTTTAAAATTTTTACGTATATTTGAAGAATTCCGGATATAACTCACCAACAGAAGCATATGAAGTAGATATTGAATACACTTTAAACAATTTGATATGAAATACGAATTAATAAATACTAAAAATAAAGAAGAACATCTTTGTGATAAAGTTACAATAGATGGGTTTGATTATTATGTGAGCGATGAAAATCCTTCATTTGAAGATGAAAATAAATATTGTTTCTCTAAAGAAAGAGGATTGGAAAAAGTTTCTAAGGCATCGGTAGATTTTTTGCACAAATCCTTTTGCGTAAAAAAATCGAAAAAAGTAATAGCAACAAACAACCCAAACATTGATATCCCTAAAGTTGTAGATGATTATAAAAATGCTAGTTGGTGGGCTGCTGATTTATACGGATATGATAAAAATTGTGAATTACCAACAAATGATGTGGAAGTAAATTCTTTTATAGAAGGATATAACAAATCTCAAGAAACCCATTCTAATTCTGATGAAGATATGGTTGATTTTTATGAATGGTGCGATACGTCAGAAGAAGCTACTATTTTTTGGAAAAGAAATAAAGTTGACCCTGATATGAGTGGAAATCATTGGAAAAAGATTAGAGAGAATAGAGAAAAGTTATTGCAGCTTTGGAAAGAACAAAAATCTAAAATAATTTACTACAATGGATAAAAATGATATAATCGAAGTTGCAGAAGCTCTATATAAAGAACTAGAAATTTACTTTAAAAACTGGTTATATAGACTTGGTATATCAGAAGAATTTTATCAAAAAATGAAAAAAGAATTGTGTTAAAAGTAAATTTTACATATATTTGCCAATATGATAAATGAACTCGTAGAAAAAATTACTCTCGCCAACGAAAAGTATCGAATTGGTGAGTCAATAATGTCAGATGCTCAGTACGATATTCTTATTGAAGAACTCAGAGCACTCGATCCACACAACGAACTACTTAATAAAGTAGGACTTGAAGTTCAAGACGAAACCCGTAAAAGTCGTCTTCCAATTGAAATGGCATCAATGAATAAAATCAAATCTATGGAAGATATTGATGATTGGTGTCGTCTTAAAGGTATCTCAAAATCCGAAACCGTTATTATCACTCCTAAATTTGACGGATTGTCTCTTTGTGTAAAAGAGCAAACTAATGAAGCATGGACCCGTGGTAATGGTGAATTCGGCCAAAAGTCAAATGAACATTATAAACTGATCGACAATCATCTCTACGATGTAGAAAATGTTGATCCGTTTAGTCCAATCCATTGTAACTTCACATATGGTGAGGTTATGATGTCTAAAAAGGTATTTACCGATAAATACTCACAGGAATTTGCAAATCCTAGAAATCTTGTAGCAGGTCTTTTAAACTCAAAAGATATCAATCCTGCACTCTCAGATACATCTTATATTAAGTATGGTGTAATATTTCATCCTAATTTGATGGATTTGAATGGATTTATGACACATACTAAACAACAAGTTTTAGATTATCTTAACTCGTATCAGAAAGTTAAGGCACAATATCACCTTTGTAAGATTTCTGATCTTACAGAAGAATTACTTATTGATCTATTCCATAAGTTCGGAACTGAATATGAAATCGATGGTCTAATCATCGAGATTAACAATCTCGCTCTTCAACATTCACTGGGTCGTGAAACATCTTCTAACAATCCGGTGTGGGCTCGTGCGTTCAAACATCCGAGCTTTGAACAATCTGCTGAGTCTGAAATAATTGGCATCTCTTGGAATATTTCAAAACAAGGTTATCTTAAACCAACTCTACATATCACTCCAGTTCGCCTTGATGGTGTTACCGTTTCAAATGTTACTGGAAATAATGCTCGTTTTGTAAAAGATATGGGAATCGGTATTGGTGCTAAAGTTCTTGTTAAGCGTTCAGGAATGGTTATTCCTATTATCGCTGATGTAATTGAACCAGTAGAGTTTCAAATGCCTGATGTTCCAAACATTGATTGGAATGAGAATGGTGTTGAACTAATCACACTAACTGAAACAGACGAACAAAAGTTTAAGCAGTTAGTTTCTTTCTTTGAGATTCTTGAAACTGATAGTTTTGGAGAAGGCGTTATCAAACAATTGTGGGATAATGGTCACCGAACCGTTAAAGATATATTAAATCTTTCTCAATCTGATTTAGAAAAGATTGATCGATTTGGAAAGCGTAAAGCACAGATTGTGTGGAATTCTATTAAGAAGGCTACAAATGGTGTGAGTCTTTCAAAACTACAACATGCTACTGGCATCTTCAAAGGATTGGGATCACTTAAATTAGTAAAGTTAGAACATTTTAAATCAAAGCCATCATTAGAAGAGGTTATGTCTATTGAAGGATTTGCCGAGACTTCAGCAAGTTCATATATTGATGGGTATGATAAATTCTTTGACTTTATTAAAGATTTACCAATCACTATACAAGAAAGATCTGAGGATATTAAAATATCAAATGATTTAGAAGGTATGGTATTTGTATTTACAGGTGTTAGAAGACAAGATCTTGTTAAAATTATAGAAAGTAGAGGAGGTAAAGAAGGATCGTCTATATCAAAAAGCACTACACACCTAGTATGTCTTGATAAAACATCTGGTTCATCAAAAATGAAAAAGGCAATGGATTTAGGAGTTAAAATTTTAGATGTCAAAGAATTAGAAGAAATATTAAAATAATAGAATATGAAAATAGATTATCAAAAGGAGTATAAGAAACAATTACAAAGTAATATTCTAATGGTTAGAGACGAAATAGATAATGATGATTTTGTCTTAAAAATAAAAAATCATGCTGAAAAATGTTGAATAGTAGAACGTCAAGCCCCATTGCCTATAACGTTGCGTGTATGAGCAGTGGCACTTGTACACACTTTAAAATTAGCACAAAACTATCCGTGCCATTGCTTATACACAGTGTTAGCCACAGTACATTTTTAATTAATTATTTATGAAATATTTAGGAAGTAAAAACAGAATTGCAAAACATATT
>ERZ724505.694-NODE-694-length-20591-cov-4.374270_pt1 | contig 20591 bp, 21 predicted proteins | sample MGYA00376038_ERZ724505 | MGnify/ENA primary metagenome ERZ724505 (study PRJEB28724, sample SAMN07190884) | wastewater metagenome | isolation source: effluent of sewage treatment plant in Hong Hong | place: Hong Kong | collected 2016-03-17 ...
CGGCGCTGGTCAGCTGTGGCTCGCTCAATCGCTCGGCCCCGCACATCGAGGCCGGCGCGCGCACGCCGCTGGCGGCTGTGATGGCGGCGGTGCTGGTGCTGCTGCTGGTGGGCTGGGCGGGCACTGCACTCACCTGGGTGCCGATGGCGGCGATTGACGCGCTGCTGCTGCTGGTGGCCTGGAGCCTCGTGGACCCAGGCCAGTGGCGGGAGCTGTGGCGTGTGGACCGGCGCGAGGCAGGCGTGGCGGCCGGCACGCTGCTGGCCACCTTGGCGCTGCCACTGGAGGTGGCCGTGCTGGCGGGCGTGGCGGCGTCCTTGGTGCTCTACCTGCACCGCACGGCACACCCGGCGCTGCGAAGCATGGGGTTTGCGGCTGCGCCGCAGCCGGGTCAGGATCGTCGCTTCGTCGTGCTGGCGCCCGGGGCGCCCGAATGCCCGCAGCTCAAGCTGCTGCGCATGGAGGGCCCGGTCTGGTACGGCGCCGAGGCGCATGTGGCGGACGCCCTGCGCCTGCTGCGCGAGCCGAATGCTGAGGGTGCGCCGCCGCCCGGCCACCTGCTGGTGATGGGCAAGAGCATGAACTTCATCGACCCAGCCGGGGCCGCACTCTGGGAGCGCGAGCGGGCGCTACGCAGCCAGCCGGGTCAAGGCCTCTACTTCCATCGCCCGCGGCCCGAGGTCGTGGCCGCGTGGGAGCGCAGCGGTTTCCTGCAGCGGCTGGGGCCGGGCCATGTCTTCCCGGACAAGCGCAGCGCCATCGCGGCCATCGTGCCGCAGCTGGACCCGGCGATTTGTGCGCGCTGCCGTGCGCGCGTCTTTGAGGAATGTGCCGCCCAGCCGGGCCCACCGGCCTGAGCGCGGTCACCACTGGCCGTAAAAGACGCCGGCCTGCTTGTGCTGGTTGGTGCGCTGCTCGATGAACTCGTCGCTCACCGTCGTGCGGTGCTTGCGCCGGGCCAGGAAGTCGAGCAGTTGCTCGCGCATCTGGCGCCGCATGCCTTCCGTCGCGGGCTCGCGGCCGAGGTCGCAGAGCTGCTCAGGGTCGGCCTGCAGGTCATAGAGTTCTTCGGGCAGGTCCAGCCAGTAGACGTAGCGCCACTGCGCCGTGCGCAGCGAGAAGGCGCGCGACTGCTGGGGCGAGCGGCCGAGCTGCAGGCGTGCCTCGCGGAAGCTGTAGTCCAGTTCGCTATACACCGCCTGGCGCCAGGCCGGCTGCTGGCCGTGCAGCAGCGGCAGCAGGCTCTCGCCCTCGATGCGGTGGCGCGGAATCGGCAGGCCCAGTGCGTCCAGCACGGTGGGTACCACGTCCACGCATTCGACAAAGCGATCGTCCTCGCTGCCGCGCGTGGCATCGGCCTCGGGGCGCGGGTCCACCACGATGAAGGGCACGCGCTGCACGGTGTCGTAGAACAGCTCCTTCTCGCCGAGCCAGTGGTCGCCCAGGAAGTCGCCATGGTCGGCGCAGAAGATGATCAAGGTGTCCTTGAGCCGGCCGAGGCCATCCATCTCGTTGAAGAGCCGGCCCAGGTGATCGTCGAGTTGATGAATCAACCCCTGATAGGCCGGCCGCACCTTGCGCACCACCTCGTCGCGCGCAAAGGCCAGGCACTCCTCGTGCTGGCGGTAGGCCGCCACGGCGGGGTGGGCCTGGGCCAGTTCGGCGGTGGACTTGATGGTGGGCAGGCAGTGCTCGTACCGGTAGTGCGCGTGATAGGGCGAGGGCGCCATATAGGGCCAGTGCGGCTTCACATAGCTCAAGTGCAACACCCAGGGCTGGCTGCCCTGGCGGCGCATGAAGTCGATCGCCTGGCTGGTCATGTAGGCCGTCTCGGAATGCGCCTCCGCCACCCGAGCCGGCATGTGCACATTGCGCATCTGCCAGCCGCTGACGACCTGGCCGCGTTCGTCAATGGCCGAGATGACGTAGTCGCTCCAAGGGCGTTCGCTGTCGTAGCCCCGCGCACGCAAGAAGCGCGAATAAGCGTCGCCGGGGCCCATCTCGTGGTGGCCGTCGTAGCGCTCCACCTCGCGGAAGCCGCCCTGCGCCAGCAGGTGCCCGAGCTCGGTCTGCCCCTCGATGGCCAAGCGCTGTAGGCCCTCGATGTCGGGCTGCACATGGGTCTTGCCCGCCAGCCACAGGTCCTGCCCGCCCCCAGCGGCGCGCAGGTACTCGCCCAAGGTCATCTCGCCGACGGAGAGCGGCACGCGGTTCCAGGTGGCGCCGTGGCTGATGGGGTAGCGGCCGGTGTAGTAGCTCATCCGGCTCGGGCCGCACACGCCACTGTTCACATAGGCCTGCGTGAAGCGCACGCCACGAGCGGCGAGGGCATCGATGTTGGCCGTCTGCAGATAGGGGTGACCGGCGCAGGACAGATGGTCCCAGCGCAGCTGGTCGGACATGATGAAGAGGACGTTCATCCTCGGCCGTCCCTCAATCCAGGCCGAGTTGGATCTTGCGCGCGATCTCGCCCCATTTCTTCGAGTCGGCGGCCAGCACCGCCGCCGTCTTGGCGCCGTCGTAGCCGACCACGGCCTGGTCGCTGGCCTTCAGCCTGGCAATGACGTCAGGCGCCTTCAGCGCTTCCAGCAACGCCGTGCGGAACTTCTGCACGACGGCCTCCGGCGTGCCCTTGGGTGCCATGGCGACCAGGTAGAAGTTGGCCTCATAGCCCCTGATGCCGGCCTCGGCCACGGTGGGCACATCGGGCAGGGCCGGTGAGCGCGTGGCGCTGGAGACGGCGAGCGCGACCAGCTTGCCGGCTGCGACATGCGGGAGCACCGTGGGGCCGGCCAAAAATCCGCAGGGCACTTGGCCCCCCAGTACATCCTGCGTGGCCGGCCCCGGGCCTTTGTACGGAATGTGGGTCATGTCGAATCCCGCGAGGGATTGCAGCAGTTCCATCGTCAGGTGGCCGGGCACTCCCAGGCCGCCCGAGGCGTAGTTCATGCGCTGGATCTTGGCCTTGGCGACCAGCTCCGGCACCGTGTGGACGCCCACGCCCGGGTGGCAGACCAAGGTCTGTCCAAATTGGGTGAGCATGGCCACGGGGATCAGGTCGTCGGGCTTGAAACCCAGCGATTTGTAGACGTGCGGGTTGACAGTGAAGGTGGTGTCCGTCGAGACCAACCAGGTGTAGCCATCGGGCGCCGCGCGCGAGACCTCGGCGGTGCCCAGATTGCCGCCGGCGCCGGGCTTGTTGTCGATGACCAGCGGCTGCTTCAGGCTGACGAGCATCTTCTCGCCCGCCGCACGCATCACGATGTCACTGGGCCCGCCGGGCGGGTAGGGCAGCACGATGCGGATCGGCTTTTCCGGCCAGGCGGTCTGCGCGCCACTCAGCAGGGGCAGGCACAGGCTCAAGGCGAGCAGCAGCGATCGGGTCATGCGGGTCTCCGGGGTAGCGGTGTCCACCAGGGGAAGCTCCTCTCTGGCGGACGCAATCTAGCCCCCGTAGCATCGATTGACCTAATCAATCCATCTCCGGGTGAACGCTGATGTCCGAGCCCTCGCAGCGCCTGCGCGACCCGCAGACCGTTGAAGACCTGCTGCTCTACCGCCTGGGGCGGCTCTATGCCACGGCAGGCAGCATGGTGGTGCGCCTGTGCGAGGGCGAGTTCGGCATCACCCGGCGCGAGTGGCGTTTCATCGGCTGGCTGGGCGGTGCGGGGCCGACACAGCCCTCCGTGCTGGCCGAGCGCGCGGCGCTGGACCGCGCCCGCACCTCGCGCACCTTGTCCACGCTCACCGCGAAGGGCTTGGTCAGCCGCGTGCCCTTGCCGCGAGATCGGCGGCTCATCGTCGTGGACCTCACCGACGCGGGGCGGGCGCTTTACGCGCGCATCCTGCCGCGTGTGGCCGCACTCAATCGCGAGTTGCTGGCCGGTCTGGACGACGCGACCCTGGCCACCTTGACGCAGGCGCTCGACACGCTTCAGTCACGCGCCACCGGCTTGCTGACCACCACGCCCCTGCCCAAGGCCGAGCGCCGACGCGGCCGGTCGGGTTTCACCTCTCACCGCTGACGCGGCGGCACAAAAAAGCCCCGCACCCCCTTGCGGGGTGCGGGGCGGTCGATTCGAGAACGGAGCCTGGCGGGCGGAGCCCAGCCTCAGGCAGCTTCGCTCGAAGTTGCCGTCTCCATCGGCGTGATGTTCTGCGCCAACTGGCCCTTGGGACCCTGGACCAGCTCGAACTGGACCTGGCTGCCCTGCTTCAGCGTGCGAAACCCTTCCATCTGGATTGCCGAGAAGTGGGCGAAAACATCGCCGCCACCGGCCTCAGGTTCGATGAACCCAAAGCCTTTGGCATCGTTGAACCACTTCACTTTGCCCACAGCCATGATCCAGCCTCCATCGTTGTAGTTACTTCGAGGTGCATTTTTCCGGTAGCGCTAGCATTGGCCCATTAGGAGCCGCCCGGTTGGGGCAGACCCTCACTTTCGTGGGATGAACAAACAAAGTCGACGCGGTAGTAAAACGACCTGGAAAGCCCCTGTCCACGGGCGTAGGGCCTTTTCCGGCCAACCCTAGAATCAAGGCATGGTCGTGGCTGAATTTGTTCGAATCGTTAACCAGGCTATGCCTCCTGCCCCCGCCCAACCCGGCGGCGGCGAAGGCGATGGCAGCGTGGCGTTGGAGCGGGTTCCGCAGCGTACCGAACCCCCCCGCCTGTATCAGGTGTTGCTGCTCAATGACGATTTCACGCCGATGGAATTCGTCGTCATGGTTTTGCAGGAGTATTTCCGGCACGACCTCGATACGGCGACCCAGATCATGCTCAAAATCCACCACGAGGGGCGCGGGGTCTGTGGGGTCTATACCCGGGACGTTGCGTCCACGAAGGTGGAACTGGTGCTGGCCGCTTCCCGGCGGGCGGGCCACCCCCTTCAATGCACGATGGAGGCCGCATGATTGCGCAAGAGCTTGAGGTCAGCCTGCACATGGCGTTTGTGGAGGCTCGGCAGCAGCGGCACGAGTTCATCACCGTGGAGCACCTGCTGCTCGCGTTGCTGGACAACCCCAGCGCCGCTGAGGTGCTGCGCGCCTGCGCTGCCAATGTCGATGACCTGCGCAAGAGCCTGACGCAGTTCATCAAAGAGAACACGCCCACCGTGGGCGGCACCGACGAGGTGGACACCCAGCCCACGCTTGGCTTCCAGCGCGTCATCCAGCGCGCCATCATGCATGTGCAAAGCACCGGCAATGGCAAGAAGGAAGTGACTGGTGCCAACGTCATCGTGGCCATCTTTGGCGAGAAGGACTCGCACGCCGTCTATTACCTGCACCAGCAAGGCGTGACGCGGCTCGATGTCGTCAACTTCATCGCGCACGGCATCAAAAAGACCGAGCCCGAGCCGCCCAAGCAGCCCGAGAACCCTTCGAGCGGCCAGGAGGGTGAGCGCGAGGAGTCGGGTGAGCAAGGCGCCGCTAAGGCCTCGCCGTTGGAGCAGTTCACCCAGAACCTCAACCAGCTCGCCAAGGACGGCAAGATCGACCCGCTGATCGGCCGCGAGCCCGAGGTCGAGCGCGTGGTGCAGGTGCTGTGCCGCCGCCGCAAGAACAACCCGCTGCTGGTCGGCGAAGCCGGCGTGGGCAAGACGGCGATTGCCGAAGGCCTGGCCTGGCGCATCACCGAGGGCGCCGTGCCCGAGGTGCTGGCCGACAGCGTCGTGTACGCGCTCGACATGGGCGCCCTGCTGGCCGGCACCAAGTACCGCGGTGACTTCGAGCAGCGACTCAAGTCCGTGCTCAAGGCCTTGAAGGAGCAGCCGCATGCGGTGCTCTTCATTGACGAGATCCACACCCTGATCGGTGCCGGTGCGGCCTCGGGCGGCACGCTGGACGCGAGCAATCTGCTCAAGCCCGCACTGTCCAGCGGCGCGATGAAGTGCATTGGCGCGACCACCTTCACCGAGTACCGCGGCATTTTTGAAAAGGACGCGGCGCTGTCCCGGCGCTTCCAGAAGATCGACGTGGCCGAGCCCTCGGTCGAGCAGACCATCGAGATCCTCAAGGGCCTGAAGTCGCGCTTTGAGGAGCACCACAGCGTGCGCTATGCGCTGGGCGCTTTGCAGGCGGCGGCCGAGCTCTCGGCCAAGTACATCAATGACCGCCATTTGCCGGACAAGGCCATTGACGTCATCGACGAGGCCGGTGCCGCGCAGCGCGTGCTCCCGAAGAGCAAGCAGAAGAAGACCATCACCCGTGCCGAGGTCGAAGACATCGTCGCCAAGATCGCGCGCATCCCGCCCGCCTCGGTGTCGAGCGACGACCGCAGCAAGCTCAAGACCCTGGACCGCGACTTGAAGAGCGTCGTCTTCGGCCAGGACCCGGCCATCGATGCGCTGGCCGCCGCCATCAAGATGGCGCGCTCGGGCCTCGGTCGGCCCGACAAGCCGATTGGCTCCTTCCTCTTCAGCGGCCCGACCGGCGTCGGCAAGACTGAAGTCGCCAAGCAGCTGGCCTACATCCTCGGCGTCGAGCTGATCCGCTTCGACATGTCCGAGTACATGGAGCGGCACGCGGTGAGCCGCTTGATCGGCGCGCCTCCCGGCTACGTCGGCTTCGACCAGGGCGGCCTGCTGACCGAGGCCGTCACGAAGAAGCCGCATGCCGTGCTGCTGCTCGACGAGATCGAGAAGGCCCACCCGGATGTCTTCAACGTGCTGCTGCAGGTGATGGACCACGGCACGCTGACCGACAACAACGGGCGCAAGGCCGACTTCCGCAACGTCATCATCATCATGACGACGAACGCGGGGGCCGAGATCATGAACAAGTCCACCATCGGCTTCACGACCCAGCGTCAGCAGGGCGACGAGATGGCCGACATCAAGCGTCTGTTCACGCCTGAGTTCCGCAACCGGCTGGACGCCATCGTGTCCTTCCGCGCGCTGGATGAGGACATCATCCTGCGCGTGGTCGACAAGTTCCTGCTCCAGCTGGAAAGCCAGCTCGGCGAGAAGAAGGTCGAGGTCACCTTCACCGACGCGCTGCGCAAGATGCTGGGCAAGAAGGGTTTCGATCCGCTGATGGGCGCGCGCCCGATGCAGCGCCTGATCCAGGACACCATCCGCCGCGCGCTGGCCGACGAGCTGCTGTTCGGCCGCCTGGTGGACGGTGGCCGCCTGACGGTCGATGTCGATGCGGACGAACAGGTGCAACTCGACATCCAGGCCACCGGCAAGCCTTCGAAGGACGGCAAGCCGCGCGCCGAACCGGCGACGGTCTGATCGACGGCCGGCGCTCTCGGGCGCCCGTCGATAGAACCCACTCAGCAGCGCGAAGAGCTCCGGCTCTTCGCGCTGCATTTGTTTGGGCGCGATGAAAAACGCCTCGGTCGCCACGGCGAAGAACTCTTCCACCGCCTCGGCGCCATAGGGGTCGATCAAGGTCTCTTCGCCCGCATCCACGCGCGCACAGAAGTGTTCCCACGCGGGGTCGATGACGGCCATCCAGGCCTCGCGTTCAGCCGGCGAGTCAAGCAAAGGCACGCCGTCGGCGATGCCGTCCTGCATGTCGAGGACATGCGCGAACTCGTGGATCACGACGTTGTAGACAGCGTCGGCGCCCACCAGCGCGGGGTCGTCGCTGCTGGCCACGGCCTGCCAGGCCAGCATGACTGGGCCGCCCTCCATGGTCTCGCCGGCCAGCTCTTCGTCGTAGGCGTGGACGATGCCGTCCTCGTCGGTCACCTCACGGCGCGCCACCACCTCAGACTCGTGCATCACGATCCCCACAAAGCCGTCATAGCGCTGCAAGCCCAGGTGCAGGATGGGCAGGCAGGCCTGGGCCGCCACGGCGACGGCAATCTCGTCCGTCACGACAAAGCCGGCGGCGCCATGGAATTCCTTGGTGGCCAGGAAGAGCGAGCTCAGACGCCGCAGGGCCGCGAGGTCGGCAGCGCCGAGCTGGGCAAGGAAGGGATAGCGCAGCAGCGTGAGCTGCCAGAGGGCATCGGGGATGGCATGGCGTGCGATGCGATGCTCATCGCGCCAGGCCTGCCAGTGCCTAAGCAAAGCGCCCAGCATCAGAGGGCGATGCGCTCCAGGCCGGCGGCGCTGATGCGCAGCAGGTCGCCACGCGAGGCGGTGTCGAAGTCCCAGTCCGACAGCACATGGCGACGCAGTCCATCGCCCAGGTCGTGCAGGGCCGGCCGGTGGGTGTGGCCGTGAATCAGGTCGTGCGCGCCGGCGTCCTGCAATTGCGCTCGGCAGATGTCGGCATCCAGGTCGGCGTGCGCGAGCATCGCGGCCTGGGCGCTGCGGCTCGCGTCCCGCGCTTGGCTGGCAAAGGCGCGGCGCTCGGCCAGGGGTTTGGCCAGAAAGTCCTGTTGCCAGGCTGGGTCGCGCAACTGCTTGCGCAGTTGCTGGTAGGCGGCATCGCCCAGGCACTGGGCATCGCCATGGCTCAGCAGCCAGCGCCGGTCAAAGGCTTCCAGCACGGTCGGGTCGGCCAGCGGCGGCGGCATGCCGCAGTCGGACAGCATGTCAGCGCCGACGAGAAAGTCGCGATTGCCGGCCATGAAGTAAAGCCCCAGCCGGCTGCTGGCTGCACGCAGCATCTGCACGACGCTGTGCTCGCAGGGCGCAAAGCGGGCGTCGTCGCCGACCCAGACCTCGAACACGTCACCCAGCAGGATCACCGCCTGAGCCGGTGTTTCCGCCAAATGACGCGCCAGCCGCGCCAAGGTGCGCGGCGTCTCCGGGCCGAGGTGCAGGTCAGACAGCAGGTCGATCTGCTGCCAGTGCGCTTCGGCCCGCAGGACGGGGATCAAGGCAGTTCGACCGCGCGCTCGATCACCACGGCATCGACCGGCACGTCGCGGTGGAAGCCGGCATTGCTGGTGCGCACCTTCTCGATCTCGTCCACCACGGCCGTGCCTTCGATGACCTTGCCGAACACCGCATAGCCCCAACCATCCTGCGCATTGGCGCGGTCCAGGAAGGTGTTGTCGGTGGCGTTGATGAAGAACTGCGCGGTGGCGGAGTGCGGCGCACTGGTGCGCGCCATCGCCAGCGTGTACTTGGCGTTGAGCAGGCCGTTGGCCGACTCGTTCTCGACCGCCGCGTCGGTCGGCTTTTGGTTCATGCTGGCATCAAAGCCACCGCCCTGAATCATGAAGCGCTTGATCACACGGTGGAAGATGGTGCCGTCGTAGTGGCCCTTGCGCACGTAGGCGAGGAAGTTCTCGACCGTCTTGGGGGCCTTGGCGGCGTCCAGCTCGATCTTGATGACGCCCAGGTTGGTGGTCAGTTCAACTTGCGGATTGGTGCTCATTTCGGGGTGGGCTCGATCAAAGCCTTGGTGATGAGGATGGGGGTGACGGGAAAGTGCTGGTGGACGCCCTGGGGTGCCACGGGCACGACGCGGATCTTGTCGACGACGTCCATGCCCTCGATGACCTTGCCGAAGACGGCGTAGCCGGGCTTGTCCTCGCTGCGGTTGAGGAAGGCGTTGTCGACCACATTGATGAAGAACTGCGAATTGGCCGTGTTGGGCTCGGACATGCGCGCCATGGCGATGGTGCCGCGCACATTGAGCAGGCCGTTGTCGGATTCCAGCGGAATGGGCGGCTTGGTGGGCCGCTGCTGCAGCTTGGCGTCATAGCCGCCGCCCTGGATCATGAAGTTCTCGATCACGCGGTGGAAGACGGTGCCGTTGTAGTGCCCGGCCTTCACGTACTGCAGAAAGTTGGCAACGGTCTTGGGCGCCTTCTCGGCATCCAGCTCGATGCGGATCTCACCTTCGGTGGTGATGAGCTTGACGGTCTGTGCCTGCGCCAGGGTGGCGACGAGCAGGGTGGTGAGGGCAATCAGGGATCGAAACATGGCAAGGGCTCCAGAGCTGCCGGGGGGGCTCAATGGCTCAGGTTGAGGTCGCGGGTCAGGGACTGCGTGCGCTGCAGCTTGTTCTGCACCGATGGCGTGGTGGGCGCCGGACCCTGGGCGGCCCGTTCGTAGGCACGCGTGGCCAGCCGAAGCAGCACGTCGCCCAGGTTCTCTTGCGCCTGCTGATGGTCGGGCTGCAAGCGCAGCGCCTGCTCCAGCGAGGCGCGAGCGCCGTCCAGATCACCGGCCGCAGCCTGCAGCACCGCCAGGTTGTTGTGCGGGTCGGCCAGGTCAGGGTGCTCCTGGGTCAGAGCCTGGAAGAGCGCGCGAGCCCGGGCTTGCTGGCCCAGCTCCATCGTCATGACGCCGAGCGCAAAGCGCAGGCGCAGATCGTCGGGTGTCTTCTTCAGCGCAGCTTCGACCTGGGCCACGGCCTCACCGCGCCGCTGCGCGAGCCACAACCGCTGAGCATCGGCCAGTTCGTCGGCGCGCACCGGCACGGTGCCAGCCAGCATCAGCAAGGCCAGCAGGGCGCGGAAGGGGAGTCGGAACATCGGTCTCGTGGGGCAGGGTGCCGGGGGTGGCCCCGCTATACTGGATTTCATTCTATGGGCCGCGTCTGCGCGGCTTTCGTTTTTTGGGGCCTTCGCCCCCGCATCTCCCCCTCTCTCGCGATGTCCCTGCGTGTCTACAACTCGCTGAGCCGAGCCGTCGAAGATTTTCAACCCCTCGTGCCCGGCCAGGTCGGCATGTACGTCTGTGGGATGACCATCTACGACCTCTGCCACATGGGGCATCTGCGGATGATGATGGCCTTCGACGTGGTCTACCGTTGGCTCAAGGCCAGCGGCTTCCAGGTCACCTACGTGCGCAACATCACCGACATCGACGACAAGATCATCAAGCGCGCGCTGGAGCGGGGCATCCCCATCCGCCAGCTCACCGAGGAGATGACCGAGGCGATGTACGAGGACTTCGCCAAGGTCGGCGTCGAGCGGCCCACTCACGAGCCGCGCGCCACGCAGTACGTGCCGCAGATGCTCTCGCTGATCGAACGCCTGGAGGCCAAGGGCCTGGCCTATCGCGCTGAGAACGGCGACGTGAACTACGCGGTGCGCAAGTTCGAGGGCTACGGCAAGCTCAGCGGCAAGAGCCTCGATGACCTGCGCGCCGGCGAGCGCATCGCCGTCGATGGCGCCAAGCATGACCCGCTGGACTTTGTGCTCTGGAAGGCCGCCAAGCCCGAGGAGCCGGCTGATGCCAAGTGGGACGGCGCCTATGGTGCCGGCCGCCCCGGCTGGCACATCGAGTGCTCGGCCATGAGCTGTGCGGTGCTGGGCGAGCAGTTCGACATCCATGGTGGTGGTCAGGACCTGCAGTTCCCCCACCACGAGAACGAGATCGCCCAAAGCCAGGGCGCCGGCTACCCCTTTGCCCGCTACTGGCTGCACAACGGCTTCCTCAATATCGATGGCGAGAAGATGTCCAAGAGCCTGGGCAATTTCTTCACCATCCGCGACGTGCTGGCCAAGTTCGACGGCGAGACGCTGCGCTTCTTCATGCTGCGCACGCACTACCGCCGGCCGTTCAACTTCAGTGACAGCCACCTGGAAGACGCCCGCGTGGCGCTGACGCGGCTTTACACGACGCTCGACGCCGTGCCGCCGGCCGCCGTTCAGATCGACTGGACGCAAGGTCCGGCTGCTGACTTCAAGGCTGCAATGGACGAAGACTTCGGCACGCCCGGGGCCTTGGCCGTGCTCTTCGATCTGGCCAACGAGGTCAATCGCGATCGCTCGCCCGTGCAAGCCGGGTTGCTCAAGGCGCTGGGCGCGGTGCTCGGCATCCTTCAAGGCGACCCGCGCGCCTATTTGCAAGGCGGTGGCAGTGCCGACGAGGCCGCCTGGATCGAGGAGCGCATCGCCGCCCGCGCCGCCGCCAAGGCCGCGCGCGACTTTGCCGGGGCCGATGCCATCCGCGCCGAACTGACGGCCCGGGGCGTGACGCTCAAAGACGGCCCGACGGGCACCACCTGGGTCAAGAGCTGATGGCCCCCAAGGGAAGCGAAGCGGGCGTCACGCCCGACTACTGGGACGACGCCTGCAAGCATCTGGTCCGCCGAGACCGTGTGCTCAAGAAGTTGATCCCCCAGTTCGGCGAGGCTCGGCTGCAAAGCCGGGGGGACGCCTTCGCGACCCTGGCCCGCTCCATCGTCGGGCAGCAGATTTCGGTCAAGGCTGCGCAGTCCGTCTGGGACCGCTGGGCGGGCCTGATGCCCGGCAAGCTGCAGCCGGCACAGGTCCTCAAGCTTGGCGTCGAGGAGCAGCGCGGCGCCGGGCTCTCGGCGCGCAAGGTCGAATACCTGCACGACCTGGCCGCTCACTTCGACGCGGGCCAGGTTCATGTGCGCCAATGGGCGCAGATGGACGACGAAGCCATCATTGACGAGCTCGTGGCCATCCGCGGCATCGGTCGCTGGACGGCCGAGATGTTCCTGATATTTCACCTGATGCGCCCCAACATACTTCCGTTGGACGATGTGGGTCTGATGAAGGGCATCAGCCTCAACTACTTCTCCGGCGAGCCGGTGTCGCGCGCTGAAGCACGCGAGGTGGGCGAGGCCTGGGCCCCTTACCGCTCGGTGGCGGTTTGGTACATTTGGCGCAGCCTCGACCCGCTGCCAGTGGATTATTGAAATGAGTTTTCAAACTGACTTGCAATCGGCCGCGCGCTGGGCCGCTCCCAAGCCGGCCGATATCCCCACGGGGGATCGGCTGATGTACTCAGCAGACGAGGGGCTCCAATGAGTAAAAAACACTTCCTCGAGTTTGAGAGCGGTATCGCCGAACTTGAAACCAAGATCGACGAACTGCGCTACGTTCAAAGCGAGTCGGCCGTGGACATCTCCGAAGAGATCGACCGGCTGTCCAAAAAGAGCCAGCAGCTCACCAAGGACGTCTACGCCAACTTGGCGCCTTGGCAGGTCTACCAGATCGCCCGGCACCCGCAGCGTCCGCAGACCCTCGACTATTGCGCCGAGGTCTTCACCGAGTTCACCGAGCTGCACGGCGACCGCCACTTTGCCGACGACGCTGCCATCGTGGGCGGCATTGCGCGCTTCAATGGCCAGTCCTGCATGGTCATCGGTCACCAGCGCGGCGCTGATGCCAAAGAGCGCACGCTGCGCAACTTCGGCATGCCCCGCCCCGAGGGCTACCGCAAGGCCCTGCGTCTGATGAAGCTGGCCGAGAAGTTCGGCATACCCGTCTTCACCTTCATCGACACCATGGGTGCCTACCCCGGCATTGGTGCCGAAGAGCGCGGTCAGAGCGAAGCCATTGGCCGCAACATCCTGGAAATGGCCCAGCTCGAAGTGCCCATCGTCGCCACCGTGATCGGCGAGGGTGGTTCGGGTGGCGCCCTGGCCATCGGCGTGGCCGATCAGGTGTTGATGCTGCAGTTCAGCGCCTATTCGGTGATCTCGCCGGAAGGCTGTGCCTCCATCCTCTGGAAGAGCAGCGAGCGGGCCTCTGACGCCGCTGAAGCCCTGGGCATCACCGCCCACCGCCTCAAGGCCCTGGGCCTGATCGACAAGATCGTCAACGAGCCCGTCGGCGGCGCGCACCGCGACGCCAAGCAGGCCTCGTCCAACCTCAAGCGCGCGCTCTCGGATGCGCTGCGCCAGGTCAGCGACCTCAAGACCCGCGAACTGCTGGACCGCCGCTACGAGCGCCTGCAGGCCTATGGCCGGTTTGGCGACACCAAGGCCCGCTGAGCCCCCCGCCGCCGCGCAATGCGGCGGCTTTGACATCGCCGTCGCCTTCAGTGGCGGCCTCGATTCCACCGCCTTGCTGCACGCCACAGCCCGCACTGCCAGCGGGCTGCGGGTGCTGGCCCTGCACGTCAACCATGGTCTGCAAGCCCAAAGCGATGCCTGGGAGCAGCACTGCCGTGAGCAGGCTGCTGCGCTCGGCGTTGGCTTTGCTTCGCGCCGCTTGAGTGGGCGGCCTGGGCCAGGCAAGAGCGTCGAAGCCTGGGCGCGTGCGGGCCGGCATGCCGCGCTGCAGGCCATGACGGTTCAGGCTGGTGCCGACCTGCTGCTGCTGGCCCACCACCGCCGCGATCAGGCCGAGACCTGGCTGCTGCAGTCCATGCGCGGCGCCGGGCTGGCAGGCCTGGCCGCCATGCCCGCCGCGCAGTGGCGTGACGGTGTCTGCTGGGCGCGGCCTTGGTTGCAGCAGTCGCGCCAGACCATCGAGGCCTATGCACATGAGCATGGCTTGCGATGGATCGAGGATCCCAGCAACGCCGACGCGCGCTTCGCCCGCAATGCGCTGCGCCAGCACTGGGCCGCCTTCGAGGGCGCCGAGGTGGGGCTGGTGCAGTCGGCCCAGTGGGCGCAGCAGGCGCTGCAACTGGCCTCGGAAGTCGCAGAGGCCGATCTGCAACAGGTCGCGACCGCTGACGCTCTCGACCTGACAGCCTGGGCGCACTTGAGTCCCGCGCGTGCCAGCAATGCACTCAGGACGTGGCTGTCCCAGCAGTTGCAGCAGGTGCCCGCCACGCTGGTGCAGCGCTTGCTGACCGAGGCCAAGCCCGACGCCGCGCTGCGCTGGCCGGCGCCTGACGGGTGGCTGGAGGCCTACCGAGGCATGCTGCGTTGGGTGCCTGAAGCCGAGCCGGTTGAAGGCGGGGACAGGACGATCGACCTGTCTCGGCCGGGGCGCTATCCGCAGCGCGATTGGGGGGGGGCCTGGTGCGTGACAGCGGCCTCCGCGGGCGGTGTGCCTGCCGAGTGCCTGCACGCATTGCGCCAGCACCGTCGCCGTGGCGGCGAGCAGTTCCAGCGCGGGCCGCGCACCGTGGCCCGGGCGCTCAAGAAGGCCTACCAGAGTGCAGCCTTGCCCGCCTCGCAGCGTCAGGGGCCATTGCTGTCATGGGGCGAGCAGCTCGTCTACGCGCCGGGCCTCGGGCTGGATGCCCGCGTTGTGGCGATGCCGGGCGAGCCACGCTGCCTGATCGAATGGCAAGCGGACCCAGACTTGTTGCAGGGCGAAGGGCGCGACGAGCCGGTCGAATAAAATCGAGGGTTTGCGAGCACGTCTGCTCCAAAGCCTTCGCAAAACACATGGCACTCATCGTTCACAAGTACGGCGGCACCTCGATGGGGTCCACCGAGCGCATCCGCAATGTCGCCAAGCGCGTCGCCAAATGGGCGCGTGCCGGCCACCAGATGGTGGTCGTCCCGTCGGCCATGAGCGGTGAAACCAACCGCATCCTGGGCCTGGCCAAGGAGTTGATGCCCAACGCCAACACGGCCGCCGCGATGCGCGAGCTGGACATGATCGCCTCCACGGGCGAGCAGGTCTCGGTCGGCTTGCTGGCTCTAGCCCTGCAGGCCGAGGGCATGGAGGCCGTCAGCTACAGCGGCTGGCAGGTGCCCATCGCCACCGACTCGTCCTATACCAAGGCCCGCATCGAGAGCATCGACGACAAGCGTGTGCGCGCCGATCTGGCGGCTGGCAAGGTCGTCGTGATCACGGGCTTCCAAGGCGTGGACGGCAACAACAACATCACCACGCTCGGCCGTGGTGGCTCTGACACCTCGGCCGTGGCCGTGGCGGCTGCGATGAAGGCCGACGAGTGCCTGATCTACACCGACGTGGACGGCGTCTACACGACCGACCCGCGCGTGGTGCCCGAGGCGCGCCGCCTTTCCACCATCACGTTTGAAGAGATGCTGGAGATGGCCTCGCTGGGCTCCAAGGTGCTGCAGATCCGCAGCGTCGAGTTCGCGGGTAAGTACCGCGTGCCGCTGCGCGTGCTCTCCAGCTTCACGCCCTGGGATATCGACATCAACGAAGAGGCCAAGTCCGGCACGCTGATCACTTTTGAAGAGGACACAAACATGGAACAAGCCGTCGTTTCGGGCATCGCCTTCAACCGTGACGAGGCCAAGGTGACGCTGCTGGGCGTGCCCGATAAGCCCGGCATCGCCTACCAGATCCTCGGTGCCGTGGCCGACGCCAACATCGAGGTCGACGTCATCATCCAGAACGTCAGCCACGACGGGAAGACCGACTTCAGCTTCACCGTCCACCGCAACGATTACACCCGCGCGCTCGACCTGCTGCAGAACAAGGTGGGCCCCGCCACCGGTGCGGCTCAGGTGCTGGGTGACGCCAAGATCTGCAAGGTCTCCATCGTCGGCATCGGCATGCGCTCGCACGTCGGCGTGGCCAGCAAGATGTTCCGCGCGCTCAGCGAAGAAGGCATCAACATCCAGATGATCTCGACCAGCGAGATCAAGACCTCGGTCGTGCTCGACGAGAAGTACATGGAGCTGGCCGTGCGCGCGCTGCACAAGGCCTTCGACCTGGACGCGCCGGCCACCGTCTGAATCTCGGGTTGAGAGGCGCGCGTCGTATAGAATGCGCGCTTCTTTGGAGCTGTGACCGAGAGGCCGAAGGTGCTCCCCTGCTAAGGGAGTATGCGGGCAAAACCTGCATCGAGGGTTCGAATCCCTCCGGCTCCGCCAAACTCGCAAAACCCCTGTCTGCCTTGCGGCATTCAGGGGTTTTGTTCGTTCTGGCTGGGATTGCCGGCTGAAGCACGCGGGACGTGCTTCAGCCCTCACACGGCGTCGCGAGCGGTGCTCGCTCGGTCCGTGTTCGGCCCTCCGGCTCCGCCAAGACAAGGGGCGACTTCAAGCTTCGGCGAAGAACCTGCTGGGCGGCATGCCCACCGTGCGCGTGACCCAGGCGGAGAAGGCGCTGGCGCTGGCGTAGCCGAGCTCGGCGGCGATGTGGCTCATGGGGCGCTTGCGGGCGGCGAGCGTCAGGGCGTGGGCCAGCAGCAGTTGCGAGCGCCACTGGGCGAAGCTGGTGCCGAGTTCGTCGCGGAACAGGCGCGAGAGGGTGCGGGGGCTGGCGCCGACTTCGGCGGCCCAGGCTTCAAATCCTGAGTGCCGGCTGGGCGACTCGAGCATCGCTTCGCAGAGCTTGCGCAGGCGCGCGTCGCGGGGTAGGGCAATGCCGAGGCTCAGTGGCCGCGCACGCTGCAGCTCCCGCACGATCAGGCGGCTGATGTCGAGCTGGCGTTCGCGCTCCGCCAAGTCGGCATCGGGCTGTGGGTCGGGCAGGGCGCTCAGCTCCAGGATCAAAGCGCGCAGCAGCCCCGAAACCTCCAGCACCCGGTCCTGCTGCCAGGCCGGGCCTTCGAGCTGGCCGTCGAGCAGGTAGAGCGTGCGCAGATGGGCCTTCTCGATGGTGGTGACGGCGTGCGTCACGTTGGGCGGGATCCAGACCGCGCGCGAAGGCGGCACGATGAAGGTGTGGTGTTCGGTGTTGACTCGGACTGCGCCGCTGACCGACAGCACCAGCTGGCCCCAGGCGTGATGGTGGGGATAGATGTCCTCGTGGTGGTCCAGCACCCGCGCCTTGCCACGCACCGGCCGTTCCGCCGAGGGCTGGAACTGGGCAGGGTTGGCGGGTGGGTGGCTGGTGCGCAGCCGGGTCGACGTGGCCATGGCCGGAATTCGCAAGCAGTTGTCGAATCATCGTAACCCGGCCGATCTGTGCCTGCCTAGAGTAGCGACATGACCTCCACGACCCTCCCGCAGCCACTGGCCGACGATGACGGCGGCAGCAGCCAGCGACGGCGCGACCTGACGACCATCAGCCTGATCGGGCTGGCGCACGGCACCTCGCACTTCTTCCACATGATGTTGCCGCCGCTGTTCCCGGCTTTCATCCACGACTTCGGGCTCAGCTATTCGGAGCTGGGCCTGCTGGTCAGTACCTTCTTCATCGTCTCTGGGGCAGGGCAGGCGCTCGCGGGCTTTGTGGTGGACCGCACCGGCGCACGGCCGGTGCTGTTTGCGGCCATGTTGTGCTTTGCGCTGGCCTCGGTGGCTGCCGGGCTGGCGCAGGGCTTTGCAGGCTTGTGGGTGGCGGCCTTGCTCGCTGGGGTGGGCAACGCGCCCTTCCACCCGGCCGACTTCACCATCCTGAACAAGCGCGTCTCCGCCCCGAGGCTCGGGCATGCCTTCTCGGTCCATGGCATCAGCGGCAACATCGGCTGGGCGGTGGCGCCGGTGCTGTCGATTGGGCTGATGAACGCAACCGGCAACTGGCGCGCCGCGTACGCGGGCACAGCGGTGGTGGCGCTCGTGGTGCTTGGGGTGCTGTGGCTGGGCCGCGCGGCCATTGACGACCGCCAAGGCAGTTGGGGCCATGCCAAGCCGGCGCCGGGCGCCAAGGAGGAGCATCCGCTCGCCTTCCTGAAGCTGCCCTCGGTGTGGCTGTGCTTCTCCTTCTTCTTCTGGACCACGATGGCGCTCACCGCCATCCAGAGCTTCGCCGCGCCGGCGCTGAACCAGCTCTACGGCCTGCCGCTGGCGCAAGGCGCCTATGTGGTGACGGGCTACATGCTGGCCGGCGCGGCAGGCATGCTGGTGGGCGGCTTTGTGGTGGGGCGTGGCTTTCCGCTGGAGCGCATCATTGCGGCGGCCATGGCCTTTGCGGCCGTGATGCTGGCCCTGGTGGCCACGGGCTGGCTGGGGGGCGTGACGGCGGCATTGTTGGCCTCCCTCGCGGGCTTTGGCACGGGCCTGGCAGGCCCTTCGCGTGACATGCTGATCAAGCGCGCTGCACCGCCCGGCGCCACGGGCCGCGTCTACGGCACCGTGTACTCGGGCCTGGACATCGGCTTTGCGATTGGCGCGCCCATCTTCGGCTGGGTGCTGGACCACGGGATGGCCGGTGGCGTGTTCGCGGGTTCGGCCCTGTCGCTGTGCGCAGGCATCAGCTCGGCCGCACTGGTCGGCGTGGGGTTGGCGCGCCGCAAGGCGGCCTGACAATCCCGGGCTTTGCCGGGACCCCCTTCATGCGCCAACTCGAACTGCGCGGCGACTACATCGAACTCGACAAACTGCTCAAGGCCGTCGGCCTCGTCAGCAGCGGCGGCGAGGCGCGCATGCGCATCAGCGAGGGCGAAGTCACCGTGGACGGCGCGCAGGAGCTGCGCAAGACCGCCAAGATCCGCGCCGGCCAGGTGGTGGCCTTTGCGGGCGAGCAGGTTCAGGTGCTGGGCAGCAGCGCCAGCAGCTGATCGAGCCCGCCTTCGTTGATGGCCACCATGGCCTGCTCGCGCACCTTGGGCTTGGCGTGGTAGGCCACCGAGAGGCCGGCCTCGCCCATCATCGGCAGGTCGTTGCTGCCGTCGCCCACGGCCATCGCCTGCGTGGGTGAGCAGCCGATGGCCGCGCAGCACTCCAACAGCATGCGGCGCTTCTCGGCACCGTCGCAGATGTCGCCCCAGGCCTGCATCACGACACGGCCCGTGAGCGCGCCGTCGACGATCTCCAGCTCGTTGCTGCGCACGTAGTCCATGCCCAGCTCACGCGCCACGTAGGCCGTGAAGAAGGTGAAGCCGCCCGACACGAGCACGAGCTTGAGCCCGGCGGCCTTGAGACCGGCGCAGAGTTCTCGCGCGCCGGGGTTGAACGTGAGCCGCTCGGCCAGCACGCGGTCGAGCACGCTGGCCGGCGTGCCCACCAGCAGCGCGAGCCGGCGGCGCAGGCTTTCCTTGAAGTCCGTGATCTCGCCGCGCATCGCGGCCTCGGTGATGGCCGCCACTTCTGCCCCCTTGCCCGCCATCGCGGCAATCTCGTCGATGCACTCGATGCTGATCAGCGTCGAGTCCATGTCGAAGGCGGCGAGCTTGAAGTGGCTGAGGGGCGGCAGTTGCAGGCCGGGGCGAAGGACGATGGCGGTCATGGCGGGTCGGGGGTCAGGCAGCTTTGGGTTGGCCCAGGAGACGCAGCACTTCACGCACGGCTTGGGCGCGGTCCTGCGGGTTGCTGAGGGCTTTTTCGATGCGCAGCTTCTCGTTGCCGACAAGCTTGATGTTGCGGTTCTTCTGCACCAGCTCGATCACGCGCATGGGGTCGATGGGCGGGTTGGGGCGGAAGTTGAGGTTGATGATGCCGGGGCTGGCGTCGATCTTGATGACGCCATAGGGCTTGGCCAGCACGCGCAGGCGGTGCAGGTCGAAGAGCGTCTGGCCTTGGCTCGGCAGCTTGCCGAAGCGGTCGGTGATCTCCTCCAGCATGGTGTCGATCTGCTCGGCCTTGTCGGCGCTGGCCAGCCGCTTGTAGAGCGAGAGCCGGGTGTGCACGTCGCCACAGTAGGCGTCGGGCAGCAGGGCGGGGGCGTGGAGGTTGACCTCGGTCGTGCCGCCGAACACGCCCGTGGGCGAGAGCAGGTCGGGCTCGCGGCCGCTCTTCAAGGCCCGCACGGCTTCGGCCAGCATCTCGTTGTAGAGCTGGAAGCCGATCTCCATCATGTTGCCGCTCTGGTTCTCGCCCAGCACCTCGCCGGCGCCGCGGATCTCCAGGTCGTGCATGGCGAGGTAGAAGCCTGAGCCCAGCTCCTCCATGGCCTGGATGGCGTCGAGCCGCTGGGCGGCCTGCTTGGTCAGGCCTTGCAGGTCGGGCACCATCAGGTAGGCATAGGCTTGGTGGTGGCTGCGCCCCACGCGGCCGCGCAGCTGGTGCAGCTGCGCGAGGCCGAACTTGTCGGCGCGGCTGATGACGATGGTGTTGGCGCTGGGCACGTCAATGCCCGTCTCGATGATGGTGGAGCACAGCAGCACGTTGTGCTTGCCGGCCACGAACTCACGCATCACCCGTTCCAGTTCGCGCTCGGGCATCTGGCCGTGGGCCACGACGATGCGCGCCTCCGGGATCAGCTCCTCC
>ERZ724505.696-NODE-696-length-20477-cov-23.600039_pt1 | contig 20477 bp, 11 predicted proteins | sample MGYA00376038_ERZ724505 | MGnify/ENA primary metagenome ERZ724505 (study PRJEB28724, sample SAMN07190884) | wastewater metagenome | isolation source: effluent of sewage treatment plant in Hong Hong | place: Hong Kong | collected 2016-03-17 ...
GGATAGAACAGCCCCGTCCTAAGGGGTAGATGCACGTTCGATTCGTACCGGAGGCACAAAATTTAGTATATTTTAATATAAAACTTTTTATATTATTTAATATAAAAAATAAAAATCTAATAATATAGTAAAATTAAAAAATCTTTTATCTTTTTTGACATTAAAGGTGCTCGTATGCTAATCTATAGTTCAAACATTTAAAAAATCAATAATATATGCAAAATGAAGTTAAAGAAACCACACCAAGGATTTCTATCCCCATTTGGAAAACTATTGACATTGGGACATTTAAAGACACGACAGCTCTCTATGAGGCACTCATGGAAAAAGTAGATAGGGTTGTTATAAAATCTTTTTCAAATAGCTCTATGAGACGCGGAACGGTAAATCTAGTAAAAATCAGATTAATTGATCTTGGAATACACGAGCGTATATTGTACCGTGATGTTGTGCAAATAGCCAAAGATTTTGGTTTACAAAAATGTATAGACGAGATAATTTTACAGTTGCGTTTACAGTTTGGAGAAATATCACCAGAAGAAAATGGTCCATTAATTGCTATGGACACTTTCTATCGCGATAGTGTGGAAAATGTGTATAAGGTAGACCATCGTGGTCTTGCCAGAAGACCAGTTACTGGTAGCTATCCTCCTTATATAAAAACTTCAGATGAGATTATTTTTAAAATTGGTTAATTGTATCACCCCAGCTTACTGTGTGTAAGCTGGGGGTTTTATTTTTTCCACACAAAAGCTTTCAGTTAAGTGGTTTTTTGAGGTATAATTGGAGTAGAATTTTCTTTGTTTATTTGTGGGTTTTGCTTGGTTCTTACTTCAATCTATGAGTTTTTTATTTTCACATATCCGTAGATTTTTTCATACAAATACTGCAAAGCAGGGAGTGCAGATTTTCCAAAACGGCGTGCTCATTGCGTTCGTGTTTTTCCAAGTTGCAGGAGCTTTTACCGCATTTGGTTCCTATGTTCAAAATGACAATAGTGGTTATTTTTTGGTGGACTTTAATAATGACCAGCAAGGTATAGTATCAGATGGAGCACCGAAGCGAGAAAATATAGAGATAGATACGATACTTGGTGTTGCTGGCGTAGCTACTGGCTATTCTTCGGGTTATTTTACTACAGCAGATATTCATCCAAACTCTTTCACAAAATGGAATAAGGTTGAGTTAACTGCAAATTATTCAAATCCAAGCGATGTGCAGATAAGTTTATACGAATGTAATTCTACACCAATGCCTATCTCCGGTTTCCAAAACCTCACACTTTCCGGCGGTATGTATGACATAAGCTCACTTTCGCCAACAACCTACCCATGTATTGCCGTGCGTGTAGATATGACAAGTGGCACGGTGTCTCCAACAGTAGACTCCTTGCGTGTCAGCTGGGATCCTTTGCCGGCGTACCTACTTGCGGTTTCTGTACCGACAAGTGTTCCTGCAGGGTCAGTGCTTGATGCAAATGTGAATTATTCTGTCTCATATGTAAACGATGTAAACACTGTTGTTTGGACTACTTTGCCATCAGTAATGTCCGGCACTTACAACCCGCTTTACAATCAAAACCTCGCACTGACTTTTGTTTCTGCAAGTAATGGCGGACAATACACTGTCTCCGGAATAACTATAAATGGCATTACTGTGCCTGCAAAAAGTATTTATTGGGATTTAGGCAATGTGAATGCGGGGCAGTCCGGTACTCTCAACTTCAAGCTGCAGACTGGCAATGGCTGGCAGAATGGTATGAAGTTTGGTTTTAGCGCAAGCATAGACTCTTTGAAGGGTAACCAGTACAACGTCGATGCCGACCAGTCTACGACAGGAATACAGACTTACAATGCAACCATTACATCTGCTCCAAGCCCAGAATTTATAAAATCTGTTTCTGGTACAGCCAAAATTGGCAACACTGACTATGTGGTTTCTGGCGGTTCTTACACGCCAATCGTAACTTATAGTCTGACTTTGAAAAATGTTTTCAACGCTACTGGCAGAGAGACGATATTCAACCCAGTTATCACGGATGATGTTTCAGATATTTTATCCAAACTAAACTCTGTGTGTTCTGTATCTGTGCCTTCTTCTCGCATTTCTCCGCTTGGCGGCGGGACACTTGCCGGCAACACCATTACTTGGGATGCAACTTCTGGTGATATCACAAACATTTTGCCCGGAAGCTCAGCAGCTGTTTCCTATACAGTAGATTATACAGGCTGTCCAAATGGGGCGACTTTGTATGAGAATAGCGCTTCAGCTTTTTCAGACAATATGTCAAATGTTAATGCCGAGCATTCTGTAGTTGTTGGTGTGGACACAACACCACGCGGAAATTTTGCAAAAGGAGACAAAGTAAAAGGCAACTCTGGCGTCCAAGGAAATACGGATGACAATCCAACTGCCTTACAAACCTACGGCGACAATTTTTCTTACCTTCTACAAATGGTAAACACGGGCATGGTGGCAGGCGGAGACTATGTAGCTACGGACAGGGTGCCAGATGGTCTTACATTTATTAGCGCGACTATTCCGACAAATGCAGGAGGTACTGTATACTACAATACTTCTACAGCTGGTACAGCACCAACATACAGCGTGTCTCCTGGTGTAGGTATTTCTGGTGGTGGCTGGACTTCTACAGCTCCAGTAGATCCTTCTACCGTGAAGTGGGTGGCTACATATGTTCCGTGTCTGAATTCTCCATTTTTCCCAGCTCCCGCAACAAACTCCGCGTGTTATAACAAGCCTTCCCAGGTTGTTTCTGAAATCCAAGTTTCTATAAATACTGTTTCAGATATTTGTTTAGATACAAATATCAGCAACACCGCGGACTTCAAAGTCTATGCTGCATCTACAAGTATAGAGAACAAAGTCCTCACTCCTTCTGGTACAAGCCTTATGTCTGCGACCGACACAGAGCAAACACACGTTACGCCTTCACTTGCAGCTTTCAATATAAACTCAAACATCTCTGGTCCAACTGCGACCATGGTGGGGCAGACAGTTACATATAGTATAAATGTTTCCAACACAGGCATAGACGCAGCGCAGGCTACAACAGTGACGATACCTACTCCACAGATAAACGTGAACGGAGTACCGACGTATCTTTCTTTTGTGCAAGCACTTGGTGGAGCAGTAAATACTGGCTCGTTGCCAACTTCTGTTTCTGTCGGGCTTGGTACTATGAATGTAGGTGCTACGAAAACTGTAACAATAAGCTATAGCATACCGTCCGGAGTGAAGAATAATGACAATTTTACTTTGAATGCAAATATTTCTGCTACAGACGACAATAACTGCCGTCCAATAAATGCTTCTGTCAGCCATACAACCTCTGTATCTTCGCGTCCAGAGTTGCAGACATTTAAGAATGCAGAAGAATCTGTGGTTTCTGGTGGACAGGATATACATTACGATATTACTTTCAGAAATACTGGCAATGCACCTACATCGGGTACATATATAGTAGATCGCATTCCCGCTAAAACTATTTTCAAAGAGGCGTATACAAGCGGCACAAACAGTAATACCGTAGCATTTTCTTGCACAGGTTGCCGTGTATATTTCTCTAGTTCTACATCCTTGCCGCCTACACTCTCTGTTGTGCAGCCGCTAAATGGCGCAATGATAAACAGCTATTTCAGCTTGGGTACAGAAGTGAGTACTGGACTGTGGGCGCCGGTCGGCATGACGGCAAGCCAAGTCCGTTGGGTGGCGTGGCTCTTGGACGACACTACAAGCACAAACATTTTGCCGACTGGCGCAGTGGGCAAAGTAGGTTTGACTGTGACCAACGACGACGATCCTTCTACTACCGCTATAGACAACTCTCCTATCGGCACTATAGTCGCAAATGCTCCAGGAATATTCTCTACAGATTTGATCCAGGCAATAGATAACCAAGTGTTTACCACTATTCTGCCAGATCCAGGACTTCGTATTACAAAAACATCTGACAAAGATGTAGTTTATGCTGGCGAGTCTTTCAACTGGAACATAGAATATTACAATGACTCTGGAAATCCGGATACAAGCGTAACTTTGACAGACACCATGCCAGCCGGCACAAGTGTCAGCAAAGTATTCCATACATGGAATACTAAGGCCATAGCAGGAGGAGCAACACCTTCAGTAGAAACAGACATAACAGCCAATGCGAATGTTACTGTGTCTCCAAACGCAGACGGAACAACGACTGTGGCCGTAAATATTACTGGTTTGCGTGGCGGACCGCTTCTCAACATTGAAGGCGGTATTATCCGTATAGAGACAAATACAAGTAACACTTTAGTCACTGGTACATCTGTTACTAACACTGTGCAAGGATGTTTCTCTAACCCAAGCGGAAGTTACTGCATATCTTCGCAGGATGATGTAGCAGTAGAAAATCCAGACCTATGGATACGCAAGCAGGTAGATGTGACAGATCCTCTCGCAGGAGAAACTATAAATTACACACTTATAGTTTCCAACGAAGGAGCACACGATGCCCCAAATGTTTTGATTAGTGACACTTTGCCGGCTGGACTTTGCTATAGCGGCCCGACCCAAATAACAACTTCCGGATGGAGCATAGGATCGCCAACTATTACTGGTGGACCTTGCCAAAGCGCTAGCACAAATTTGGCGTGGAGTATAAGTAATGCAAATAATATAAGTAATCCAGCATATACTCCATCTGGAACAATACCAGCAAACTCTGAGGATATATTCATACGCTACGCTGTGTCTGTGCATTCCTCTATTCTTCCGGGGACACTTTTGACAAACGGTGCACACATAGAAACAAACTTGACCGAAGACCCAATTTATCCAAACGATACGAGCGAAGATATAGAAACGCCTTTGCCAGACCCATATGTGGTTAAGACTTCGCAGCTAGTAGTGGATCCGGGAGCGATTTCTACTTTCACCATAACTTACGGCAATAACACACGCGAGACCGCACACGATGTGTACATGATAGATACGTTCCCAATAGTTGGCTACCCTGGATACTCAGGAAACACTGACCCAGATATGAAATTTGTCTCTGTTTCTGGATCTCATGGTGAGCAGTTCTATTACCATGACGGACCACTTTCTGCCACAGCGCCAGCTTTTGATCCATCTGCGCCATTAACCGGTGGCTGGGCAAATACGTCTACAACTGCCACTGCATTTATGGCCGTGGTTTTGCCTGGCAACTTGGCTGGGCAAGCTGGCCCGTACCAAATACAAGTCAGCTTCCAGGCTGTAGACCCTATAACGTCCGCGCTTTTGCCGGCTGGACTTTCTATGACAAACAAAGTAGAAATTTTTTCTTCCACTACTGACTCAAATCTAACAAACAATCTCTCAACAGCAGCTACTAACACTCCTGGTCTTGACCTTGCTATAGACAAAAAGGGAAGCCGAGAAGGCGGATTTCCCGGAGTTGCTCCTGGTGGCTCGATGACATACGACGTGACAGTGAAAAATCAGGGCACAGTGGATGCTTGTGCTGTCTATGTTTTAGACATTCCTTCAAGTGATCTCACTCTCGTTGCTCCATATCATAACTTCACCACGCTTGCTTTGGTCAACTCCATAGGTCAAAATGTTTTGCCTCATGACACTTCTGGCAACAACATCACAACTACAGTCGGTATTACTTACGACTCTGTCTCACGCAAATGGTATCTTGGCTCAACAGGTACAACTCCGTATACAAATGTATGTATGCCGCCTGGATCCCAGCAGACATTTCAAGTGTATGCGAAGATAAATGACAATGTCGCGGATTCGGTGACAGTGGCAAATGCTGTCATAGTAGGCGAAGATTCTCCAGCAAATGAGGATATAACCAGCAACAACATAGACACAACTTCTGTTACCGTGTATAGACCAGACTTGGTTATACATAAAACAGGTTTCTCTTATGGACCAGACTGGGCTCCTGGCACAGCCGATGACACTTTGACTACTGCGAACCAAGGAGAATATATAGAATACACTTTGAGCTACGATAACATAGGTAACATAAGCGCCGAGAATGCAGTGATAACAGAAACTATTCCACAAGGTGTGTGTTTCTCACCCTACTCTATAACCCCACCGCCGCAGTCGACGCTTGAGTTCTCTACAGATGGAGGCGGAACTTGGGTGCCAGATGCAGGCGGAAGTTATCCTTATGCCGGCTGGCCAGACTGTACTATCACCAACTTCCGTATCGTATTCAATGGCGGGCTAGATGCCCCAGCGCACTTTGACGGCGAAGATACCGCTGCAGAGTTTGTTGGTGCAAAGATAAATACAGAAGTTACCAGCAATTTGGATGGAGATTTTGTACAACTGAAATCTGATGGCGGTTTTCCTGCGCCAAATTATTCTGGATCTTTTACTCAGAAAGCAGACTTGAATGGAGACGGTTTACAAGATCTGATATTTGAAAGCCAAACAGTTTCCGGTCAGGTCATAAGTTTGTATAAAAATATATCTACTCCGGGGACAGTTCGTTTTTCATATATCGGACAACTCAACGCGGGTGTTGGATACTTAAACTTGCGTGACCTAGCTATACACGACTATAACAATGACAACTTACCCGATCTTATTCTTGGACAAAATGACTTGATGGTATATAGAAATACGAGTTCTGGAAGTAATATCTCTTTTGTCCTTGATCAGCAGACATCTTTGTTTACTCCAGCCGTCAGTGGTTTCAATGTAACTGGTTTTGCCCATGAGTCTACAAGTAGCTATCTTGCAGACGGAACGCCTGTCTATGCGCCGCTTGATATAGATGGAGACTCAAAAAGAGACTTGTTTATATCCGGGTACTATGGATCTGGTACATATGCAAATCAGGGTGATGCAAAAGCTTGTCTAAATACAACACCTGCGATCCCCGGAGCTGTTATAAGCTTTGCTTGTACCGCTGATGGCATAGGTCTCGAAGGTGGACTGGGTAATGATTTTGCTAAGTCACAGAGTAATAGCGTATTTCTTTTTGCTGATCTAGACAACGACGGAAAAGTTGATGAAGTTAATACACATTCCTCCGGAAATAATCAGCTGAGGGTGATGAAAAATACAAGTACACCAGGCAGTGTATCTTTTGCTGCACCAGCTGTGTTTACCCCAGCAAATCCTTTTAGTAGTGCACACAAGATATATGCTGTAGACTTTGATGGCGATGGCTTGAAAGATTTGTTGTTAGGTAATCCAGCAAATATACTGATAAATACTTCTTCTGGTGGCACTCTATCATTTGTTAACTTCAATTATAATAATAATCCTTTAAGTCCAGGTCTTACACAAAACTGCGGTGCTAGTACTCTTACTCTTACATGCACAGGCAGTCATTTCACTATTGCAGATTTGAATGGGGATTCAAAGATGGATATTATTCTTACTTGGTGTGGCGGCGTGGGAAGAAATTGCGCTTTTATAAACAATACGATAGGCGGGGTGTTAGGATTTGTATATAACAATGGTAATGTTGGCGACTCCAATGGCCCTATGATCGGGCCAACTTCAGGTGCAGTGCCTGCAGTTGCAGACTTTAACAAAGATGGAAAACCGGATATAGTTATTACTGGCCATACTGGTACTTCTTGCTCTGGTGTGGGAAATACAAAAGTCTGGCGTAACAATATAGAGGCAAGTAATATAGCATTTATAAATGATCCGGGGGCAGACTTGTATGGCTCTAATGCTGGTTGTAATCCTGCTAACGCACCCTCCCTATTGGCATATTATCCTGGACACGAACCAATAATTGCAGACTTCGACGGAGACGGCGAGCCAGACATACTTGTCGTTGGTGGAAGTGGAACCCCGACTGCAATATACAGGAATGAGTCAACGCCCCACGGAGCTCTCTCTTTCAGTACATATACAGACTTTTCTACAATTCCAGGAATGTTTGCGTTTGGACTTGTAGATAATTTTGACAATGATCCATCTGGACTTAAAGATGTAGTAGTCTCCGAGTATACTTCTGGCGCTACAGCATACACAAACGGCTCAAGCCCTGGGTCTCTCCATTTCTCGCAAACACCCGCTAGCTTCTCTCCGACAGGTACATATGAGACGGTTATTTCATCCAGCTCGCTTGTGTCTTGGGACAAGCTGCAAGTTGTAGAAAACTTGCCGCCAGGCACAGACATAAAATACTCGATATACGATCCTACATTTACCATGCAGATCCTGCCTCCGCAGTCTGCGCCTAGCGGATACATAGATCTTTCCGGCATTTCTTCCGGCTATAGCTCTCTCGGGCTTCACATAGATTTTTCTACCAGCGATCCATCAAAGACGCCTCGTCTGGACGCATGGCGAGCGACATACAGGAGCTTTGATTCCAACTCATTTACATTTGGTGTAATAGTTTCGCAAAATACAACTGTATCCATCATTCACAACGAAGCAACTATTTCTACTACGACTCCAGAGAGTAATACTGCAAACAATACTGCCACATATGACATAGCACTCAACATTGCTGATGTGGCGGTGACGAAACAAGTAAACAAAGTTGCAGCTTCTACTGGAGACAATTTGATTTACACTATAAACTACATAAACAATGGTCCGCATACTGCAAACAACGTAGAGATCACAGACATGTGGCCTACAAACTACCTTGATGATCCACCAGTGTCTATAACGCCATCTGCAACTTCTGCTGGTCAGACACCTTCTTGTAACTCGTACTTGGACTGGTTGCCTCCAGACTATATAAACTATGGTATCTGGTGCGGAGGTCTAAACTTGGCTCCCGGAGAATCGGGAAGCATAACCATAGTCGGCCACATAAACGATCTTGCTGTAGAGGGTACGAACATCATAAATCGCACGCACGTTTCTTCAAGTACCATAGACTCCGATCTTTCTAACAATGACGCTACTGTATCTACAGTCATCGGTAACTTTGCGAACGTATACGTAGACAAAACAGGGCCTTCCTCTGCAAATATAAATTCGGATGTGACGTATACTATAAGCTATGGAAACAACGGAAATATACCCGCTGCGAATGTAACTATCGCAGACACGCTTGATCCAAATGTAACTTTTGTTTCTGCTGCTGCCATGAACGGCCCGGCCATTTCTTGCGGCAACTTCCCGTCGGCAAACACTGTCACTTGCAATGCGACCGGTGCAGTCGGAGGTGCTGGCATAACCTTAGCACCGGGTGCTACTGGTCAGATAAGCATACGAGTGCATGTGGCAAACAATACAGCGCTTATCATAAACAACACTATCATTCACAACATTGTAAATATTGCGACAACGACAACGGAGACAAGCATCGTGGACAACGTAGACACCTTTGATTTTCCGGTTTTGCCGGCAGGCTCGTCTTCTATATCCGGCAACGTCTTCTATGACGGCAATGGAAATGTAATCAAAGATTTGCTTGATCTGCCGATAAGCAATGTGAAAATCTTCCTTTCCGGTGTCGACCTGTATGGCAACATCCTTGGCCCGGACAAAACTTTGTATCCTTCAGAATACGCATCTCTTATGACAGAGCTTGTCAGTATGTCCCTCATTCCTTCTGGTAGTTACACTTCGGGTGCTCCATATCCGCCAAGGTATGTGCCTATAGCTCCAAAGACGACAAATGTACTCGGTGCCTACAATTTTGCTGGCTTAAGCTCTGGGACGTATATAGTTACGGAGAGTCAGCCAAATGGATATATTTCTACTGGATCGAATGCTGGATATATGAATGTGGATATGTTTGGAGCACCAGTTTACAGTCCTACCACAGATGGTTTGGGTTCGACAGAGACTGGTCTTGTTGGTGATAGTAATCATATATATTCTATAGTTCTTGGTGATAATCAGCAAGCCAGAAACTATAACTTTGGTGAAGCAAATGGCTCCATCGGAGACTTTGTATTTCTGGATAATGGGGGTACTCAAGGTGTGTATGATGCAAGTACAGATGCAGGCATAGCGGGCGTAACTATTGCGCTTTACACAGACACAAACAGCAATGGTATTGCAGACCCTAGCGAACCAGTGAAGACTACAACTACAGCTTCCGATGGATCATACTTGTTTACGAACCTTACGCTCAATACTTCGTACATAGTGAAAGTTACAGACACTGCTGGAGTAGTCAGTTCTTACAATGCGATACTTGGAACTGTCGGACAGAACAATAATGGTCAAAATCCAAATGGGTATGTAGTAAATCTAAGTACAGCAAGTCCTATGAATATGACAGCTGACTTTGCATATAGCCCTATAGACACAACCCCTCCACCTTCTACGGGTTGTACGACAGATTGTAATCCACCACCAGCATGTGGTATGGCGGTTAGCGGAAGTTCTTGTGGAACAATAGGTAACCTTGTCTTCTGGGATAAAGATCAAAATGGCAAGTATGATGGTGGTGACCAAGGAATCCCTGGTGTTGCTGTGACACTTTACACAGACGAAAACGGCAATGGCATTATAGACGCTGGAGAAAACTCTATTACTCTTATCACAAACTCAGACGGACGATACCAGTTCTACCTAGCAACACCAGCAGATTTGAATAAAAAATATATTGTTAAAGTTACCGACACAGAGGTTATCCCGCAGTTTAGTCTTACACCTTCTCTTTATACAGGTGCTGGGAATCAAGATAATTTAAGTAAAGATCCTGCGGGGTATATACCTCTTATAAGTCCTACGCAGACTAGTGACCAAGCAGCAGACTTTGGTTTTACCTCAACTTCGGACTCTATACTTCCAGAGACTGGACAGACATACAACATATATGGTATACTAGCGGTAGTTGGGGGAGTACTAGCGCTGTTTGTGTTGCTCCGCGTTTTTAAACTTATCTAAAAATGTCTAAACTAAAAAAAACAATTCTATACGCCCTCGTCATAGCCTTTGGAATATCTTTCGCTGTGCCGTCTTTGGCCGCAGACAAAACCAAAATAGGTAGCATATACATACCGTCTTTGAATACAAAAGGGGATATAGTAGATACCTCTACTATTGTTGGTTTAGGTGCAGATTTGTGGCATAGAGGTAAAGGAGAACCTGGAAATAGTACATACAAAAATGTAGTTTTAGCTGGACATCGCACTGTCAATCTTAGTAAAAATGTGCCATTTAATAATCTGCCAAGTATGAAAAAAGGAGACAAAATAGAAATCCTTTGGAAGGGGACGAACTATGTGTATGAAGTATATGAGACGAAGATTGTTACCCCGACAGATATATCTATAGAGTTCAATACGCCGGAGCAGACTTTGACCATGTATACCTGTGTTTACAACTTCAATGCAAAGAACCGCTTCATGGTGCGCGCACATCTTGTGGAAGAGAAAAAATAATTTTATGCTATAATTTTCCTGATGGAACCTGAAATAAGAAAACTTCTGGAACAAAACTTGGAGCTTGAAAAAGAGAACAATTCCATGCTCCGTAAACTTCGTAACGGGCAAAAGTGGTCTCGTGTCGGGCGGCTTTTCTACTGGCTTTTTCTCGCAGCCCTTGCGCTTGGCGGGTACTACTATATAGCGCCGTATACCAGAATGCTTTCCAAGGTTTACGAGGAAAACAAAAATCTTTTCACCGGCAATTTTTCCGACTTCAACATGATCAAGACTTACCTAAACGGCAACACCGAAAACCCGCTAAAGTAAAATCAGCAGGTTTGATAATAGCCTTATTTTTTGATAATATGAAGCTACGCCTAGATAGCTCAGTTGGTAGAGCGCTCCCCTGAAGAGGGATAGGTCCCCAGTTCGACCCTGGGTCTAGGCACTTGACAAACATTGTATATTTTTATACAATGCGAAAAACTTAAAAAAGAATAATCATGAGTAAAAAAGAATTTGGTATAGAAAAAATTAAAGACATAAGACGCCAAGCGCTTATGAGAAACCCAAGGTTAAATGAAAAATTAAAAGAGGTTGTGAATGTTGTGTCTTTTAATGTTGCTGTATATGTGGGTGCTACCATTTGTATCTTTTCTTTGTGTGTTTTGGACCTGAAAGCTATTGAAAAATTTATGGGTTTGCTTGGCTGTGTCGTCTTTGCTTATTGGTTGTATCTTTTTGCACTTCCCGAAATTACAATAAACAAGAAAAAACTTTTCTTTCGTCTTTTTGATGAAACAGATCTACTGGAGCAAGAAAAACCAGGGTATAAAAACGAGATAGCCAAGCTTATAAAAGAGGAAGAAGAAAAAATAGTAAGAATGAGAGTTGAAAACGAAGAAGTCCAAGAATTTTTGCAAAGATACCAAGACAACTAGTTCCTCACCGCCTAATGTATAGTAGGCATGAACTTTTTCTAGACAATACAATTTCCCCCGTCTCGGCAAGAGCAGGGGATTATTTTTTATAATGATTTAACTTTGAGTGTACTCTTTCGGTTCTTATCAATCTTAGGCATTTTTATGGTTAGCAGGCCGTGGCGTTCTGTTGCTTCTGCTTCCTCTGGTTCTACTTCTTGAGGCAAGAGGACTGTGCGTGAAAATGTTCCCCAGTAAAGCTCTTTTGTAAAGTAGTTGTCTTCGCTTATGTTGCGGACTTCTTCGCGTTTGCCCTTTATAGTTATCATATCGCGGGTTATGTTTATCTGTAGGTCTTCCGGCCGTACTCCTGCCACCATGGTCTGTACCACTATGTCTCCCGGAGTTTGGTATACATCTACAGTAAGCTGGCCTTCCTCTTCCTCCATCCAGTCTCGCTCATCTTCATCTTTCTCTACCATTTTGGGCGTAATGCTTTTAGCTTTCGGCGGGAAAGTTGTTTCTTCATCTACAAAGTCATCCATATTGTCATCCATGCGGATGCCGCCCGTAAGTCTCTCAAAAAAAGTGCGTTTCTTCATAATATTTTTAGCAGTCTATGCGACCGCGCTCATTCTCCTTAATTTTTCAAAAAGAAGCATAGTGATAATGGTGACGATCCAAAGGAAGCCAAACACGCTGAAGAAGTTTTCGCCGTCATTCTTTATTATAAAAAAGTTAAACAAGCTATGCAAGACTATAGCAGAGAATATCCCAACGAAAAGCGCTACTTTCTTGTTAAGCCAGTTGGAGTAGAAGGCAAGTCCCATGGATACGCCTACTATGGCGCTGGCTACACTGTGCAGCAATGTGGCGCCCAGAAAGCGCAGATTGCCCGTCAGAAGCCCAACTGTGCCTTCACCAAGGGAAAGAGGTTGTATGAGGAAAAGCGTATTTTCAAGCGCAGCGAAGCCTAGAGCTGCGGATATAAAATATATGGCATAGTCTACAGGTTCGTCTATATAGCGCGTTTTAAGGGCTATCAGGGCCACAGCAAAGTACTTTATAAGCTCTTCAGCGGCAGCCCACATTATGGTCAAGGTCTGGGCATTTTTTATCTTTGCCCTGGCGAGTTGCTCAAACGGCAAAACAAATATCACCATAGCCATACCAAGTAGGAATGTCAGCGCCAGCAGACCTTTTGGTTCCGGGTGTTCTTTGTCTTCGTTTAGCCAAAACCACATCCAAAGCAAAGACGGCACAAGTCCGCCAAAGAATGCAATGATGATAACGTTGTGTTGGCTAAATATTTCCATAAAGAACAAATCTGCACCAAGAACTAGGAACGTAAGTGTTTTATTTAATAGGCCATCTTTGTACTAGGAGCGGATTTTCGTTTGGGTGTATGGTTGTCCATATCTCCTCTGTAACAAATGGCATAAACGGATGCAAAACTTTCAAAGACTCGGAAAGTATCTTGAAAAGGGTATAAGCGCGAGAGCGCATCTCTGTCTGACTGCCGGATTTGAAGACTTCTTTGCTCTCCTCAATGATTATATCAGCAAAATGGCTCCATAGGTAGTGGTATATCTTTTCTGCTGCCAAGTGGAAGTTGTATTTGTCTAACTCGTCTGTTATTTCTTTTGCTACTTCTTCAAATTTCGATAGTAATACCGAGTCCCTCTCTACAATCTCTGGTTTCTCCACTAGATCTTCTGGTGCATAGCCAAGTATAAAACGAGTAATGTTCCAAAGCTTGTTTGCAAAGTGTTTGTAGCCTTTTATTTTATCCACAGATATTTTACTATCTGTGCCTGCAGCTGTACCCATGACCAGCGCCATGCGTCCTGCATCTGCACCAAATTCTTTTGCTATATCCAGTGGATCTATGCCGTTGCCTAGAGACTTGCTCATCTTGCGTCCTTGTCCATCGCGAACTGTGCCGTTGAAGTACACTGTGTGAAATGGTATCTCTCCAATCGCATATCCGCTCATCATAACCATGCGTGCCACCCAGAAGAAGATGATCTCATAGCCGGTTTCCAATACATCTGTAGGGTGGTATATTTTCAAGTCTTCTGTTTGTTCCGGCCAGCCGAGTGCAGAGAAAGTCCACATACCGGACGAAAACCATGTATCCAAAGTGTCTTCGTCTTGGGTCCATGTGCCTCCCAAGTTAGTATCAGAAAATGCGCCCCCACTGTGGTCGTGGTTTATTTGATTTTTATCGGCAGAAGCATTTTCTGATACTAACTTGGGAGGTTGCTCGCCCACGAAAATTTCTTCGCCTTTGTACCACACAGGTATCCTGTGTCCATACCATATCTGGCGCGATATACACCAGTCACGCAGGTTGTCTATCCAGTTGAAGTAAGTCTTATTGAAATATTCCGGCACCATTTTTATTTTTCCATTCTGCAGAGGCTCGCGCATTATTTCTTTTAAAGTTTTCCCGCCGCGTGAAGGTATCGGCTTGTTGACGTTTACGAACCATTGCAGCTTTGGCAGCGGTTCTATTATGCCTTCTGTTCGCTCGGCAGTTGGAACATTTTGCTTTATATTTTCCTCAGATATCATCAAGCCTTTTTCTCGCAACCACTTGGCTACGACTTCGCGTGCATCTGCTGTTTTCTTGCCCAGCAATTCCTCTGTCCCGACAGTCATCTTCGCATATTCGTTGATCACTTGCTTTACGGGCAGGTTGTGTCTTTCAGCTATTTCCCAGTCTGTCATGCTATGTGCTGGAGTAACACCAAGTGCTCCTGTACCAAAATCTTTCTCTACAGATTCATCGGCAATTATTTTAACAGTTACAGGCACATCGCAAAAAGTAAAGCTGTATTCTTTACCGACATATTCCTTGTATCTTTCATCGCTTGGGTGCACAGCGACAGCCGTGTCCCCGACTTTTGTTTCTGGTCTAGTCGTAGAGATGGCAATAGGGAAGTCATGGCTGTATTTAAAAGTATAAAGTACAGCATCGCGTTCTACGTTTACTATCTCGTCATCGGCAATAGTTGTCTGGCCTTTCGGATCCCAGTTTATGACTTTGTTCCCGCGGTATATCAAGCCGTCGTCATACATTTTCTTGAACATTGTATTCACTGCAAGGTTGCGTTTATCGTCCAGCGTAAAAGCTTCGCGGTTCCAGTCGCAAGACGCTCCCATGACTTTGATCTGGGATACTATGGTGTCGTGGGATTCTTTTGCGAAGTTCTGCACTCTTTTCAAAAGCTCTTCGCGTCCCAAGTCGTGCCTACTTCTCTTTTCCTTTTTCAGTATTTCTTTTTCTACCTTGCTCTGGGTAGCTATTGCGGCATGGTCTGTTCCCGGAAGCCACAGAGTACGATAGCCCCTCATGCGTTTGTGGCGGATCATTATGTCTTGCACTGTCAGCATCATGGCGTGTCCCATGTGTAGAACACCGGTTACATTTGGAGGCGGCATCATGATGGTGAAAGGCTTTGCGTCCTCTGCAGTGGCCCCTTTTTCTATGCAAGTTTCTGGGTGGAAGAAACCGGAATCTTCCCACATAGCATAAACACGGCTTTCCGTTTCTGCTGGATTGTAAGGCTTTAGGAATTTATCTGGAATGTTCATTTTTGGTTCCATGCCTAAAATACTAGCATTTTTCTGATGTTTTTGGTAGCTTTAGAAGCTCAGGTTTCCTCTTGCTTTTATCAGCATCGGATTTTTTGTTTTCCTGCCGGATACAAGGTATCGCAAATATCCCGCGATACCTATCATTAGAGAGTTGTCTGTGGAAAGTTCTTTTTCTGGAAAATGTATTTGTATCTCAAGTTTCTTTGCTTCCTCTTGCAATGTGCGTTTTAAGTGTTTGTTCGCTGACACGCCTCCACCCACGACAATGCTTTTTGCTTTTGTTTTTTCCACCGCTTTAAAAGTTTTTTTTACCAAAACATCTGTTACTGCATCTTCAAATTCGCGAGCTACTGTCATTTTTGTTTCTTCTGAAATTTTTCCCATATCACGCAACATATATAGCACGGCAGTCTTCAGTCCAGAAAAAGAAAAATCAAAATCGTTAGAGTTTAACATCGGACGAGGAAGTATGATTCCCACAGAAAAATCTGTATTACTCATAGCTTTTCCAACTGTAGGTCGAGTTCTTGCTATTTCTGCCAGTTTAGAAATTTCTGGGCCACCTGGGTATGGCAAGCCAAGCATACGTGCCACTTTGTCGTATGCTTCTCCAGCGGCGTCGTCTCTCGTCTGTCCAAGCATCTTGTACGACATCCAGTTTTTTATCTGTAAAAGCTCGGTGTGCCCACCAGATACAAGGAGTGCTACTGCAGGCATGGTAATCTTTGGTGTAAAGTATTTATTTTTGCCATTCCTTTGCATCAGCACAGACAGAATATGACCCTCCATGTGGTTTACTGGCACTACGGGTATATTCCAAAAAGCTGCCAGAGCTTTAACAAAAGATATGCCAACCCAAAGCGCGGGTTCAAGTCCCGGTCCGTATGTGACAGCTATTGCATCTATCTTTGGTCTTACTAACCTTTTCATTTCTTTCTCAAAATATGTAAATACTTCTGGTTCGCGCTCCAATATCTTTTTTATTTTTTTATCTATCGCAATATCTTTTTTGCTGGAATTTTTTTTGTACATTTTTGCCTGCTTCAACACTTTTATAAACAAGGGAAAAATGTTTTTTGCATGTTCGCGCTTTGCCATAGCAGGGAAGACTCCGCCAAACTGTGCATGCAGTGCGATCTGCGAAGCGACTTTGTTGCCAAGCACCTCAAAAGAAGGCTTCGTTAGCGAGCCTTTTGCCTGCAGCACAGATATGGCTGTTTCGTCGCAAGATGTTTCTATGGATAGGATTTTCATACGGAAGTGAACGATACAGGATTCGAACCTGTGGCCTTTCCCACGTCAAGGGAACGCTCTACCAGCTGAGCTAATCGTTCGATTTATAAAATATTTATACCTTAAAAATTGAAATGAAGCAACGTTTGACTTTAGCGTTGTTTTTCAGTAAAGTAGTTTAGAAATAACATTAAAAATAATAAAAAAATGAATAAACAAAAACCATTCCTTGTAAAAATAGGAGGAAAAGCAACTTCCACTCCAGCAGGAGTGATGACCTTTCTTGTAGACTATTTGAAGAAACCAAGAGATAGACAGTTGATCTTGGTTTTGTCTGCGTTTGGTAAAGGCACAAATGCGCTTGAATATTTATACAATTATTTCTGTGAAATAGACTCTGGAAATTTATCACCAAGAGATTTTAAAGGCGATCCTCGTAGCTATTTTGAAGAATATGCCTCGGTTCTACTTAAAAATCAAGATATGCAGTTTTACGACAAACTCTTTGACAAAGTAGAAATAGTGTGTAGTAAGCTTGCAATGGAAGATTTGAACGATTATGAAAAAAATAAATTTAAAGCTGAACTCTTGGCGCAAGGAGAAATCATGTCTGTAGCTCTTTTGTCCGAGCATTTACAAAGAGAAGGAGTAAAGCATGTGGTAGTGCCTGCACATGAATATATACACACAGACAGCAACTTTTGTAACGCTGAAGTTATGTGGCCAGAAACAAGCTCGGCTCTTTCCAGTGCAATGCACAACTTTACTGACGCGGCCAAATGGCCCATTATCATCGTGCACGGCTTCATAGGTCGGGACAGAGTGGGCAACATTACAAACTTGGGACGAGATGGTTCTGATTTAACTGCAATGCTTGTGGCACAAGCTTATGGTTTGCGTGAAGTTACTTTGTGTAAAGATGTAAAAGGTGTATATTACCCGAACGCAGACAGGAATGACAAACCTATATCTTTATTATCGTATCGCGAGGCACGCGAATATGTAGTAAATGAAACTGGCACCCTTATTTTTCCACTAAGTATAGATTTCGCTGAGAAAAATAAGATAGCCATAAATGTGGCGCATTATAATGCGCCAGAACAAATTGGTACGACAATTACGCGTGTGGCACTGTAATTGTTTTGTTATTTAAAAATAAAAACTCTCATAGCAGTATTGCTAGGAGAGTTTTTTTATACAAATCCATACTCAATTTCGTTTTCTAGCGGTACTTACTAGACAAAGTTCGAAATTACTTTGCCGAAAATCCTAATGAATAAATACTAGCACATTCCGCAGGGCAAAGCCCTCACGCGCAAGTATGCGCGTGTTCTCGCAAGGCGAGAAAGCGGAAATGTGCAAACGCACTCCGCCACTAGTTTTCTGGGGGCTAATGAGGCGGAGTGAAGGTCTCGCCCGCGCGGAGGAGGGGTCTGGGGAGGAATCCGCGCGGGCTTCGGCTTTCTTTTTTTGGCGGGGCGGGCATTAAGAAAAAATACGATACTGATATTTCTGCTTCGCAGAAATTCCTATTCTCTTTTTGTGCTTGACCCACCCTCCCGTTCGCGCACAAATTCTACTCCCTAAAATAACTAGAAAAATAAGGTAAAAAATGCTAAAATTCCACTATGGAAAAACCATCAGTCAATCCTGTTAATAAGATTGAGTTATCAGAACAAGGTCAGCAAAATGACCCTTTTGATAGTTTCAAGAAGTCGTTAAACTTTGAAGAACCAAGCAACGATTATACAAGAAAAAGAGAACTTGTTGCTGATAAATTATCGTTGGAAGATGCAATAAAAAATTCTATTGAAAAAACCAACGATTCATATTTAAAAATTTTAGGAAACCATCTTCTTGGCAACAAATCTTTCATGAAAAATAAGTATGCCTTTATCGCTAAAAAAGGTATGCAAGATGAATTTATTAAAACCACAGGGGGTCCGGGACACGGATTTTTTGAAGGATTTGAGTCAATAGACGATCCTAGAATGATAATCCATGAAGCAATTCATGTGTATACCAATCCGATTCTTTATCCAAATGAAGACGTTTTAAAACGCGAGGAACTAGAAATTAGAAATAAAATAATGGATTTTTTCTCTTTGGCAACACAAAATTCTAAAGGAGAATATCATTATGGATTAACTAATGAATATGAATTTCTTTCTGAACTTTCAAATAAAAAATTTATTCAATTTCTTGAAAATATTCCCTATAAAAATGAACCTTTTGAAGAAAAAAATAAACAAACAATAGAAAGCATTATTGATGTTTTAAAAAATCCATTTATCAGTAACTTTGAAATAGTATCTGATTTACAAACCACAGATGATGGAAATAATTATTATTACACTTTGAAATTAGAAAATGGCGTAGAACAAAATCAATATTTTAATACAAAAGAAGAAGCAAATTCTTTTTTTCAAAAGAAAAATGGAAAATATGATACAGATAATTTAGCAATTGCGATGATCAATCAGTTTTTAAAATTAACTAATAATCTTGAAAAAAAGAAAAATATATTAGAAAAACAAGAATTATACAAACAGATAATGACTGAAATTGAAAATGTTGAAATTCTTGAAAAAGACAAAGATCAGGAAGGAAATCTACTTGCTCCTAATGGTAAAAAATCTAACCTGCCAGAACTTGAATGGAAAATGACGAGAACTCCATCATTTATAAAATTTTTTGGAAATTGGAAAGAAAAATATAACAAAGAACAATATGACCTTTGGTTAAAATATCAAGAACTTCAATCTCATGAGGATTGGCTCAAACACTTAAATGAGGATATTGAGCATTTTAGAAAGCACTCACATCTAAAAGATGAAATAATAAAAAGTTGGCAAGAGAGGAAAGTCAGAGTTAATCATAGAATATCTAAATTGCACGCAGAACTTATCAATTCTGGCTTTAATATCCATAGTTATGATTTAGATTACACAAAAATACTTGATGAAAATGGGGAGCCATTACTTTTGTATCGCGGAACAGATTTTTCGCCAGATGAAAATTCTAAATTCACAATTCCAAAGAAAAATATCCACGGAAAAGATTTTGAAGTTGGTGTGTTTTTTGGAAATGCGCAAGAGGCAAAACATCATCATGAAGGAAGAAAAACAGAAGGCAAAAACTCTAACTTATATAAAGTTTTTGTTAATGGAAGAAACTTCAAAATCTTTAATTCAAAACCTAACTATTGGGATAACCCAAAAGATTCAAAAGAATGGCGTGATAAATATGATGGTTTGTGGGTAAAACAAAACGAAGATACTGACACGAGAACTGAAAATGGTGTAAATATTTTTGATTATGTTGCTTTTAATCCTGACGATATTTTAATTGTTGATGTTGAATAAAAAAGACTTTGTCTTTTTTATGTTTGCCCGCCCCGCCAAAAAAA
>ERZ724505.698-NODE-698-length-20416-cov-3.463730_pt1 | contig 20416 bp, 19 predicted proteins | sample MGYA00376038_ERZ724505 | MGnify/ENA primary metagenome ERZ724505 (study PRJEB28724, sample SAMN07190884) | wastewater metagenome | isolation source: effluent of sewage treatment plant in Hong Hong | place: Hong Kong | collected 2016-03-17 ...
CTTGGGACCATACTCTTCGGCACATCCTTCGGTGGATGGTTGGGAGGTGCAATATCGCGCCCTCTTGTGACGAACTTTGCAGTGGTGCCGAGCGCTTTCCTTCTCGCTGGTATCTCAGCTATCGGTGGTATCATCTTTCTCGAGCGCAAGCCGTCCTTTGAGTCAGCATCCTTGTTCTTCTCTTCTGTGCTACTTAGTATTACTTCCTACATCTCTGGAAGAAAACTCAAGAGAGAAGATTCTATGCTTAAGAAGGCTTTGGTAGATGACGAGGAGGAAGAACTTGTCGAAGAAGTCCTTCCTGTAAAAATAAAGACAAGCGAAGAGGAGGAGACAGATGAAGACCTAAGAAAAGAACTCTTTGGAAAACTTTCCATAGAAGAGGAAGAGGATCTTCCTGTACCTAAAAAAGAAAAAGAAGTGAAACAAAAGCCTGTCATCCTCACTCCTGAATTCGTACCACCACCACTTGACCTTCTCAACCCTGATAGTGGTAAGTCGGGTGCAGGTGACAGTAAGTCTAAGATGACCACCATCCAGCGAACACTCGCTGAGTTCCGCATCAACGTAGAGATGGGTGAGGTAACTGTTGGCCCGACAGTGACACAGTTCACACTAAAACCTGCTCAAGGAGTTAACCTTTCTAAGATCGTCGCACTTCATGACAACCTCGCCATGGAACTTGGGTCTGAGTTCCTTCGTATAGAAGCTCCTATTCCAGGAAAGACTCTTGTTGGTATCGAAATACCTAATGAAAGAAAAGCAACACTCGGTCTCCGGTCTATGCTTGAACTTGAATCCTTCCAAGGAAGTGGTCCACTCAACCTCGCAATCGGTAAGAGCATTGTAGGTAAACCAATCTTCGGAGACCTCGAGAAGATGCCTCATCTCCTTGTTGCGGGAGCAACACGTACTGGTAAGTCTGTAACCCTCCAGAACCTCCTCATCTCGATGCTGTATAAAAATTCCCCTTACGACCTTAAACTCATCATACTCGACCCTAAGCGCGTAGAGTTCAGTGCTTACCATAACCTTCCACACCTTTACACTCCTGTTATAAAAGAGCCGAAAGGAGCTATCAAAGCCCTCAACTGGGCAATACAAGAGATGGAGCGTCGATATGAAATCCTTGCTGAGCACGGCCAAGTAAACGTAAGTGACTATAACAAAAAAGTTCTTGCTCCCGCCTTGGAGAAAGCGAGAAAGAAAGGGTCTGTGGGGGACGCTGTTTCTGGGCTTCCTCCTAAGATGCCGTACGTCGTTATCATCTTCGATGAATACAACGACTTCATGCTTTCATATCCTAAAGAAATCACTCCACTCATCACCTCTCTTACCCAAAAAGGTCGTGCTGCTGGTATCCATCTCATACTCGCAACACAGCGCCCAGATGTAAAAGTGATCACAGGTACCATTAAAGCTAATATTCCTGCCCGTATCGCACTTAAGACCACCTCACTTATCGACTCTCGCACCATTTTAGACTCAGCGGGAGCAGAAGATCTTCTTGGTAATGGTGACATGCTCTACATGGCATCTGACAACCCTCGTCTTGTACGTATTCAAGCACCGTTTGTCTCCGGTGAAGAAATAAAAGCAGTAGTAGCGCACATAAAAGAAGCGAACTACGACTTCGTCCCTGATCATATTGATATGGCGAGCGTAAAGGTAGGCACCGCAAGCAGTCAAGGTGGAGAAGATGGTGGAAGCGGAGGAGAAGAACCAACAGGTGATGAAGATTATATGAGCGCACGAGACTATGTTATCTCCACAGGAAAAGCATCGACCTCATCTCTTCAGACCGCCTTTCGTTGGGGATACAACCGCGCCGCCCGCATTATGAACGACCTCGAAGAACACGGAATCATCGGGCCACAACGCCAAGGAGAGAGATACCGTGAGATCCTCGCAGGAAAAGAATCCTCTCAGTCACAAGAAGAACCATCTGATTCTCCAAAAGACTCGAGTATGCAGGATCTTTTTAGATAAATCTCCATGCTTGAACACTACGACATACGCAAGAAACTGGAAATGATTTTCGTTCTGTTTCTCTTCCTGTTCGCGGTTGTGTATGCCATATATCGTGTCTATCCAGTTCTCACCGGCCCTTCACTTATTGTGTACTATCCAACAGAAAGTGACTACGTGGCGAGCACCACCTTCGAATTATCCGGAAAAGTCTCAAGAGTAAAAGAGATAACACTACAAGGTCGCCCAATTCCGATAGACACTGACGGTCACTTCAAGGAGCTCTTGGTTGCCAACCCTCCCTATACTATACTGGTACTGACGGCGACTGATTTTTATGGGAAAACAGTAACCAAGACTTTGCGCGTTATACCGCATTAATTTAAAAAAATATCCAACACAATAGTTATGATGAAGAAAAAAGCAACAAAACCAGCAAAAACAGTAGGAACAAAGAGTGACGGAACAACGAGTACCAAGACAGCCTCTGACGCGCTTCTCCGAGAAATTCAAAGCAAGTTCGGTGAAGGGTCTATCATGAAACTTGGAGACACACCAAAGGTAGATATCGGGGTTGTTCCTACTGGGTCACTTGGGCTTGATTCAGCTCTTGGTGTTGGAGGACTCCCTCGCGGGCGTATCGTTGAAATTTTTGGACCAGAATCATCAGGAAAAACAACACTCACCCTCCACGTAATCGCGGAAGCACAAAAGATGGGAGGTATCTGTGCCTTTATTGATGCGGAACATGCAATGGATCCAGAATATGCCAAGAAACTCGGTGTGAACATTAACGAACTTCTTATCTCCCAACCAGACAACGGGGAACAAGCGCTAGAGATAGCAGAGTCTATCGTCAGAAGCGGGAAGGTTGATGTGCTCATCATCGACTCTGTGGCAGCGCTTACTCCTAAAGACGAAATAGAGGGTGACATGGGTGCTCAACATGTAGGCAAGCAAGCACGTCTCATGTCACAAGCACTTCGCAAGCTCACCGCTATCGCACACAAATCTAATACTGTTATCGTCTTCATCAACCAGATCCGTATGCAAATCGGTGTAATGTTCGGCAACCCAGAGACAACCCCAGGAGGAAAAGCACTTAAGTTCTACTCCTCTGTCCGTATTGATATTAGAAAGACGGCACAGATCAAAAAAGGAGAGGAAGTTGTAGGAGCAAGAACCAAAGTGAAAATCGTGAAGAATAAGGTGGCTGCTCCATTTAAAACAACGGAGTTCGACATCATGTATAACGAAGGCATTTCAAGACAAGGCGAACTCCTCGCACTCGGTGAAAAGTTCAAACTCGTCACCAAATCAGGCTCAAGCTATGCCTATGGAGAAGAAAAGCTTGGTCGTGGTTACGACGCTGCTCGCACATTCCTCCGCGAGAATACTAACGTTGCGAACGCTCTAGAAAAAGCGATACGTAAAGAGCTTGAATCAGGAGCCCTCTCCTACGCAGGTTCAGCAGACCCAGAAGAAAACGAAGCCCCTGCGGAGTAAAATTAATATACTTACAATATGAATTTTAAAGAACCCCTCCCCGCTACACCAAACATAGAAAACTCACAAAAAAATCCGAGCACACCTTCATCTGAACTAAACGCACAACATCTGAAAGAGTCTCTTAGAATACAGGACAGAAACTTCAAAGATGCAGTTCGGGTAATAGACCTCATGACTGAGGCTCGTAGATATTCCGGTGTGGTGCGCGGAGAAAAAAAGAGCGTTCCTCCAGAAGCAATAAAGGACTTGGCTGAGGAATTAGAAAAGACTGTTTACTATGCTGGCAAAACTCAAGCGATGATGGAAGCAAGGGTTCGTACGATGTTTAACGACAACACTTTTGATGATGAGATTGAGGAATTTATTCATTACAGAGATGAAGCAACTAAGTTCATAGAAAAAATTAATCGCGATTTAGAAGAATTAGATCGACGTCATTCGGTGGTGAATCAAAAACCAACGATGAATAGACAAGAAACGGAACAGGTGGAAGCTCTAATAAAGAAAATTCAATCTGGATCTGGAGAAAACAACCACCACGGTAACAAACCTGAGCAAGTACAACCATCAGCACCAACACAAGCAACACAAGAGCAAACTGTGCCACAATATCAAGCTCAAGAACCAAAAGGTGTTTCTGTGAGGGAAAGATTCAGTGCGTTCGTTTCTCGATTTAAACCAAAGCCAGTTGAACAAAAGGAAACCCCTACGCAAGAAAAACCAAAATCACAGAACACATCGGAGATATTCGCTGTAATAGATAAAAAAATAGCCGAGGAGAAAGCGCAACTCATTCCTGAAGCAAGACGACACAAGACAAAAGAAGAACTCTTTGATTGGATGTATAAGCGTGAACAACTTGGTTCTGTGGCTATTAGTCTTTCCGAGGCATCTCAACACCTCTTTGAGGCTGATCCAGAGAACGCCTTTATGATAGAAAGCATAGAGGCTTCAAGAAAAGATGTAGATGGGTACGCGAAAAAAGTAAGGGAAACAAAAAAGTACGAGGATTTCCGAGACAATACTACATACAGTAAAGAGCCTCGCAAACAAGAACTTGGGTTATTAGCTAAAAATGTTAGAAATGTCTATGGTAATCAAAACTATGACTTTAGCAACACGCTAAGAGATACAGGCAGAAACCAAGAAAGACAGGAGCGTCTTGAATATAATATACGCCAAGCTGAAGAGGCTCTACGAAAAAAAAGGGCAAGCTTCAATTATAGAACAGAACAAGAATACAAAGCATATAAAAGAAGACGATCGGCTTTGTCACCTTAAACAGACCACTCTCTAACACTTTTGTTAATGAACGCTACTTATGAAAAACAAAAACCTCTGCGTAGTAGTAATCCTTACTTTATGACAGAACAAGAACTACTTGAACACCACAAAGAAGAACTACAAAAAATACTCTACGAGGCACGCGATGAGGTGTCGCGTATTCTGAATGAAGGAAAAAGTGACGAGACTTCTGAGGAGGAGGCTCTTAAAATAGAACAACTTAGGACAGCCTTGGGGGTTACTGAATGAAAAATATGACTTTAGAACGTACACCAACACAAGAATACGAGGAACAACTTCCAGTTGCAGAAAGACCACCTGTCGAAAAAGAAGTTGTGGCCCTCAATGAAACAACGCTAGCTACCCTTAACAGAATAACAACACCGGCGGGTGTCACAGAGGAGCAAAACGAAGCTTTGCGAGGAGTTAGAGAAAGACTTACGGCAAAAGTACGCCAACTTGGTAACACTACACTTGTAGCTCTCGCACTTGGTGCTACAGCACCGTCTGCGCTGGCTCAAGATACCATCAATACCGAACAACTCAACAACGCCCCTGTCGCATCACAAACATTCGAAGGGAAAAGTCTACAAAACTTAGAAACGGTAGAGAACTCTTTTGGACGCAAGGGCGCAGAATCTCTCTCTTCACGAGAAAAAGATGCTCTTTATGCCATCACAAGTGAGCCTTCACCAAAAGCAGAAGAAGATCTCGATCAGCAAAAGCGACTACTCACACAACTTGGGAACTCTGCCTCTATCGCAACAACATCGCCAGACACACAAGTAACTTCAGGACCTTTAGGTTCAGTACTAGAAAAACCACTGCAAGGAATTGATGACGCTCTTGCTTTTCCTGGAAATCAACTTGATAATATCCCTCAGGTACAAGACTTGAGTGATGACCTTAACAGAAACTTTCAAGATCTTCAAACGGAGGTTGGTGATGCGCTTGGTGTTTCTATACCCAGACAACACATGGGTACTTTAGGCAATAACCTCAACGGTGCTGTAAGAAACCTTGCCGAAAAACACATCCCATTTTTAAAACACTCAAGTTTCTTAAAAGATGTCGTTATTGTTATAGACAATATACAAGATGCAGTGCGTAGCGAAAAATCTCCTCCTGAAAAATTTAACTCTATTATGGAAAATATCACAGGGTTCGCGGGAAAACTTCTCAACGAAAGACTGTTTGGTATTCCTAGAGTGATACTTGGTATTGCGAAACCCTTTGAAGACAAGGAATCAAAACCTCCCTACGACCCACAAGCTCCCTAACTATGAAAAAAAGAAAACACCCCTTTGGGGTGTTTTTGCTACATCCTTCCTGTTTAGACAACAGTGATAGAGATGTATGCATACGGACACAGTTTTGAGAAATCAGGGTGACGTTCAGGCCTCCCCTGCGTTTCTTCCGTCATGGTTTTCATCGAAGACCGGAAGCGAGAGAGACGCTCGTCTGACAGGATAACCTTATTGCCGGTATTGTCGTAATACGACTGCGCCACTTTGTGTCCATTCGCAATAAGCTGATCCATATCTTTCTGAACGAGACGACTCGTAGCCTTACCAACCCTTCTCCCGCCAACGAAAAAAGTAACGATATGTGGATCAGGGTAACACCTCTTCTCCACACCAAGCGAGAGCAAACTCTGCGGAACTGGAACAATGCGTCGATAAGCTTTCTCAAGATTTTTTGCCCTCCATACCAGGTAACTGAAGACGAGCACACCAGCAACCACGTACAGCACAGCAACAAAATATCCACTATTCATAAACTCCTCCTATAAGCAAAAAGAAATAAAAGGGCGAACTCCTAGAATACTACACCTTTTATAACGAAACACAATAGCGTGTTAGCACGGTCACGTAGACAACACTCTGCTCAACAATACTACATATACAGGACTAGACTTTGAAAAAAGTCTCTTTTTTGGTAGAATTCTTACATAAAATACCGCTCGTGATGTATACCTCGTGTGTGTATTTAGCTATCAACTACCAACCACTAACTAATAACACCCTTCTATGGCAACTCTTGATTATGATGAAATCAAACCTCGCAAGCACATTCTCGTAGATGATGTGCCTTACGAAATACTAGAATCTCACGTAGCACGTACTCAGAAACGTAAACCTCAAAACCAAGTAAGAATGCGTAACATGTTAAACGGAAAGGTGGTTCCTGGTACCTTCCACGCATCTGATACAGCAGAAGAAGCAGAGATCACTCGCCAAGAAGCTATTTTCCTGTTCGCAAATAAGGGAGAATTCTGGTTCTGTGACCCGAAGGACCGCGCAAAGCGTTTCCAGATCGACGGAGAAGTTATCGGCGACCAAGCTCGTTTTCTAAAAGACAACACACCCGTTGATGTGAAAGTGTTCACTTTAGACGATGAGGAGAAGTATATTGGTGTTACTCTTCCTATCAAGATGGTATTCACCGTAAAAGAGGCTCCACCTTCCATAAAAGGTAACACCGCATCCGGCGGAGGTAAGCTCGTGACACTTGAAACAGGTGCACAGATCACTACCCCACTCTTCATCGATACAGGAGAAAAGATTCTTGTAAACACCGAAACCGGTGAATACGTAGAACGAGTGAAGGAATAATTCTGTACGAATTAAAGAAAGAAAACGTTGAGCGCGACCCTTTCGGGTCGCGCTCTTTGTATACTCCACCTCTTTGTATACCCCCTACTTCGTTGCAACATCACGAAGTTCTATAATCTTCTTCACTACCTCTTCCACATCTGCTACTGTATCCATGATAAGTTCCTGCTCGGTGCCCGCACTTTGCACACGTATACGACCATACCCAAAATATGTTGAAAGGAGGCCATTTTTTTCAAAAAACACATCTTGTATTCTCTCGTATTCAATAGAAACCTGTTCACGATGCAAGATATCTTTCTGATTAATAGCGATAATATGCTTGTTAGTAATATACCACACATCAAAATAGTTCCTCGTCCATGCATAAAAATATGATATCCAAAATAACACCACTACAAAAGTAAGCACCATTGCAGAATATGCTCCGTATGACCCCTTATGTGCTAGGACTATCGCGATACCACCAAACACTGTAATAGCGAAAAAATGCGCAATAACATCTTCTAAGTACACAATGACATGCTTACGCACCTCCGCCAACACCTCCTCACCCTCTTGTAGAAAATCTTGCATCATATAGAGTTATAGTACTATCATATACCCAAGAAGTAAGAACACCCCTGTGAGAAATATATACCTCGCAAGTGTAACCCCACGATCCCCTCTTCCGAACTTGTGCCACACGTAGAGAAGCACTCCGACAAGAGGTAGCGAGATGACAATAGTCCCGATGAAAATGTAGAGTTCTGTCATGGAAGTTTTTATAGAGTGAACTTACGCATTATTTCTTCGTTTACCTCATCAACAGGTCTACCGTAGGTGAGGTAACTAAGTTCCTTAAGAGCTCCTATCTTATCAATATCACCTTTCTCTATATTAAGCGTCATAATATTAAAAGGTTTCCTAGGCGTTCCACCAGAAAGCATTTTTACATACGCATTTCTATTCTCAATTTTTATAATATCATTTGCTGTAAACACAGGAGCAAACTGTGGTTCGAGAAACTTCGCGTCTTCTGGTGATACACGGAATACCGCCATCGACCCAACGTTACCAAATACCGCACCCTTAATATCTTCTGGAAGTTGCGCAATGTACTGATGCGCAACAGTAAGCGACAAGCGGTACTTTCGAGCTTCTGACAAAATAGAAGCAATCGCAGGCGTTGTTACGTTCTGGAACTCGTCAATATAGAGGAAGTAGTCGGGACGCACATTAGTATCCACTCGCGCAAGTGCAGCCTGAGAAAACTTACCAATCATGATAAGACCGAGCAAATTCGCATTGATATCTCCCAAGCGTCCTTTTGAAAGATTTACAAGGAAAATCTTCTTCTCGTCCATAATCTGTCTGAAGTTAAAGGCGCTCTTCTCTTGAGCGATAATCGGGCGCATGATGTCGTTTGACATGAAGATGTCAAACTTACTATTCACATACGGTACCCAGTTTTGGAGTCCTTGTTCCCCTGTTGTCTTCTCAGCATTCGCCCAGAACTGGTTAATGAGAGGATTCTTGCATTTAGAAAGCTTATAGTCACGATAGTCCTTATCAGAGAAGACTCGCGAAATATCAAGAAGAGTACACCCACTCTCTGGATGCTCCATCACAAGAAGTGTCGCATTACGAAAATACTGCTCAAACCCTGGACCGCCTGATACTTTCATGTCGAACAATTTATTGAAAATACCAATAAGTTCGTTTACAATAAACGTCTTTTGTTCCGGAAAATTTCTATCATATTCAAGCATATTAAGCCCCATAGGGCGCGCAATATATGCCGGATCGAAATAGATAACATCCTTCACTCGTTCAGGAGGAACGTGTGCCAAAATATCCAAAATATCTGTTCCGTGAGGATCAATAAAGCAACAGCCGTCACCATTTTTTATATCCTGAATAATCATAGTCTTAAGAAGACCAGTCTTACCTGTACCTGTCTGCCCTATTACATACATATGACGCATACGATCTTCGTGCCCGAAATGAACAAGAGTCTCATCCCCACGAAACACATTCTTGCCCAAAACGATACCTTCATGAAGCAAGTCTTCTGGCACAGGAGACTTGGCTGATTCATTTCCTTTCACATTGGCGATGTCCTTGGTCTGCATTGGAAAATGAAACACCGATGCCATCTCTGAAAGGTTAAGCGGGTAACTCTCATCGTCGTTCCAGAGGCGATAGGAGAAGCGGTGCAAGAGTGCACGTTGCTTCCTACCTTCTACTTCTTCCCATTTGATAGCATTACCATGCACTTCAGAGAACTGCGCGAACGCCGACTCGAGATCGGCTCGCATCATCTGCGCACGCCCTAAAGATGTAGCTGACGCAATGATACGAATATTAGTTTCCGAAATAGTCTTTGAGAGTTTCTCTTGGACAAGCTTGGTTGCGACTTCATCAACATGTGCCACCTTCTTTTCTTTTTCTTTTAGTTTCTGTTCTTCCGTTTTTTCTTTTGCGAACATCTCACCGATGATATGGAACGTTTCCTTAAGCATATCCTGCTTATCCACCGCACGCTTGAAGGTCTCCCCTTTGCGAAGGTCTTCAAGCATCTCACCGAAACGCTTCGCGAACACGTCCCCAGAAGGTCGTATAAGTATCTGAAGAGCTAAGCCCTCATCTTCTTTTGCAATCTTGGTAAAAGAAGACAAAATGATCGCCATCGGGTCACCTTCTATGTCTTTGTATGTCTTCACAGGGAGTGCTGGGTGAGTGCTGTGTGTTGCATACGAACACGCAGTGATAGCATGTTGATTGAAAATATTGTAATCATCTTTTCTTTCTGCTACTTTTGCAGTAGGAAAAACACCGAGTACCACCTTTTCAAAAAGAGGCGCATAGTCCATATGTACCGCACAATAAAACACAGCAGTCTTCTGGCCGTTCGCAACGGAAAGCTCAAGCGAATAGTAGTTCTTCTCTTTATTCATCACATCACTTGCAAGTGCCTGCATCGATGCATACCATTGCTCCATAAGGGCCATCATTTCTTTTGCTTGTTTCAACTGCCCTTCAACACCCTCTGGAAGAACAATCTCAAAGAGTCTCATGTGGAGCGCTTTCCATTCCTCCTTTCCGATATCATTCTTAACCTCGTGACCAGAAATGAGATACTGTACAAGGAAACGCTCAAAATCATCCTCAACAGCCGGGTCATTAAGCTCTTCTGCCATATGAAGCGCATTCTTGATGCCTTTATCTGCCATCACCTGCGCAAGCATAGTCACTTGCTCATCTGTTTCTCTTGGGGTGAGCCATTCTAGGAGGCGGTGTTTTTCTCCTGCGGTTATCTGGTTGGACGGATGCACAACACGCTCAAGTGGCTCTGCCTTGTAATCACGCACCACTTCATACGCATGATCCTTTTCAGTAAAACGATCCTCATACCCTTTCGAGCGTTCTTTCTTGTCCATAATGAGACGCCTGAGTGACGAAACCTCATCTTCTAGATTCTGGTACTGTTGATGCATATACTTCTAGTGTATACCACATATGACGTACTCTGTAGTGGATTACAAAAAACGAGCAGGTGTGCCCGTTTTTTTGTAAAAAAGTAGCTTATGCTGTCTTTGGTTGTTCTTCTACTGTTACCGCATCAGAGGTGGGTGCTTCTGTTGGTGTTGGTGTTGGTGTTGGTGTTGGTGTTGCGACTTGAGCTTGAGTTTCTGCTACGGCAACAGTTCCTTGTGGAGTCTCCGGAGTCACCACAACAGGTTCTTGAGGGATCGTCTGTGCAACCTCCTTTGGTTTCCATGCGCTAATAGGAGGAACTGTTCCTTCTGGCTTCTGAGCAACTTCTGGTGCAGACGGAGGTGTTACTGCAGGCGCAGAAGTCTGTGCAGGAGCTTGTGTCTGTTGAGGAACAGAAGAAGGTTGAAAACTTGCCATGTAAGGGTTAGAGGGGGTCTTCACCTCTGCTTGTGCAGGAGCTGTTGCAGATGGTGCAGGCTTCACGATAAGAGTGATGAGTACGATTATGAGTGTTACGATAGGAATCACTGCATAATACGCAGGAACCTGTGTCGATAAAAATGAGACAATATCCATAGCTACGTGGTTATATTATTTATTAGTACTTACTAGTGTAGCGCTTCCAAATAAAAAGGCAAAGGACATCTCCATGTCTACACTCACTACTTCGCGTACCCTGAAGCATCTTTTAGGTTGATAGAGAGGAGTTTGCTACCACCGTCAACACCAAGCGTCACCCCATAGAGCATGTCACAGTGATTCATTGTCTCACGGTTATGAGTAATAATGAGAAGCTTACTACGTTCGGAGAGACGTTTGAGCATCACGCCATACTTACGAGCGTTAGACTCATCGAGTGGAGCATCTGTCTCATCGAGCACCATAAACGGTGGCGGAGTGATAGCAGACATCGCAAAGAGTAGCGCAATAGCCACAAGTGCACGCTCCCCACCAGAAAACATGGCTATCTCCTTCACTTTTTTGTTAGGGAGCGAAACATCGAGCTCGATGCCATCTTCTTGGGTCTCTTCTCCATCATCTCCAATTTTCTTAAGTGTTACACGAGAAAGCTTCGCCTTACCTCCGACGAATATCTCGCCGAAGAAAAGTGAGAACACCTTCGACACTTCCTCCACTCCGTCTGCGAATCTGGTCGAGAGTGTGACAGTAAGCTCCTCGATGAGCGCCAAGAGCTTTTCCTCACTTGCTTGTATGTCCGCAAGTTCTTTTGAGAGATATTCGTCACGTTCTTTGGTGGTCGCGTATTCTTCCAGCACCTCATCTTTGTTCGCAACACCAGCCTCCTCAATACGAAGCTTGGACCTCTCAACCGCGCGTAGAAGCTCACGAGTACCCATCTTACTGTATGTGTCATCTTCTGCCATATCTCTGTAGGAAAGCAGTTCTCTCCCGAGAATAGCAACTCCTTCTTGAGTCAGCATCTGAAGGTTGTTAGTGCGAAGAGCAAGTTCCCCCTCTTCTTGTCTGCGAAGCGCGATGAGACTTTCGAGTTCACGAAGTTTTCCCTCAAGCATCACTTTCTTCTTCTCTTCTTCATGCTTAGAAGTAACCGCTCTCTCACCCTTTTTATCGAGGGTTTCTTTTTCACGTTCGAGCTCTGTTATCTGAGTCGAAAGACTAGCTTTCATCTCTTCATGACGATGTATCTCTTCTAAAATAGAGGCTATTTCTTTCTCTGTCTCTTCTTTTTTATGAGTATCATTCTTAGTGTAAGAGGAAAAGAAGGTATCAACGCTTACTCGCGCTTCTTTGGTTAAGGTAAGTGACTGCTCCACCTCACCAAGAAGAAGAGTTCGCTCAAGCGACTCAAGAGTGTTGGAAAGTGTGGTATGTGTCTTGTTAAGATTTTCGTGCGAAATGGTAGAAGAGGTTACCTCATGAGCACGCAGAAGTTCACGTTCGAAAAACGTCTTTTCAGCCTCGAGTCTGCCAAGCGTCTTCGTGGTTTGATCTTTTCTTTCCAAAAGCAAGTGAAGTTCTGCGGTAACCCTTCCCTTCTCTGCCTCAAGTTCATGCTTGTCATCGGGTACACAAGCATCCTTGTTACTCAAAATAGCAAGTTCTTTTTCGATTGTATCCTGCACCAAAAGAAGCGAAGCAGAAGTACCGCGCTCGTAGATACGCTCCTTTAAAGAGCGAATATCTCGTTCTTCTTTATGTAAATACGCAACCAAAAGCTTATGGAGGTTTTTCCTTTCTTCTTCTTGGGTTTCTATCTTCTTCACCTGACGTTTAAGGTGCTCCAGATGTGGCTTCACTTCATTACGAAGAAGCTCAACCTCTCTCACATGCGCTTTTACTTTTTCTAATTTTCTCTTACTTTCAACAATACGAAGATGAAACACACGAAGACCAAGAGCATCTTCCAGTGCCTCCTTTCTGTCTTTTGGAGATGCAAGAAGTATCTTATCTGCCTCACCTTGGTTAATAATCGTATATGCACTCCCACCAATCCCAGAAAATGAGAGAAGTTCCTGTACATCCTTAAGACGCACCTTCGCATCATTTAATGTATACTCACTCCCCCCATCTGCATAGATGGTTCGAGAAAGCGTGAGTTCATCGTACACAAGATATGGCGCAAGGTCTTGGCTTATGTGTGCTTCTGTTGGATACTTCTTTTCTTTGTTATCAATCACCATGGTAACAGTTGCTCTAGAAAGTGGAGACAGATGCTCTGATCCTTTGAAAATAACATCACTCCCCGATTTCGAACGCATGCTCTTCATAGACTGCTCTCCGAGCACGAACCGTATCGCTTCTGCGATATTAGACTTTCCAGAACCATTCGGACCGACAACACCCGTCACTTGATGGGTGACGTCGATGCTTGTCTTCTTGGCGAATGACTTAAATCCGGAAATAGTAATATGAGATAGTCGCATGAATAAAAGAAACCACTACATGGGTACGTACGTAGAAGTGTACCACTAACTGTTCGGTATACTGTGTTGAAAACAAAATGTATACAAAAAATGAAATCCAACTCGAGACAAAGTCTCGATGTGTGTACACATGTAACTCCTCGGCTTAGAACTACAAAAAATTGCTTTTGTAACTCGCTCTACGTCGTTAATAACACCCTTGCTGTATCTATAGCATCAATAAGACGATCTGCGAGATGTCCTATGTACGGGAGAAAGAAATGCGTTATGAAAAAAGAAGCCATAATACCTCCTCCAACATCTCGTGTATAGTGCACACGCGCAAAAACACGCGCCATTACCGCTAGACCACCGAGAACCCCTGCGGTCGCACCATACGGCACACTAAACATCGCAAGCGAAAGCGCAAGCGCAGTAACCCCAGACGCATGCCCAGAAGGAAACGCATACTCATCAAAAGGAGTGAACATCTCTGTAGATACCTGAGGGCGACGTGCCTTAAAGATGCGTTTGAGCACCTTAGCAGTAGTCACTGCAAGAGCAACACTACTCCCTGTTACCAGAAGGACGTAAGCCTTATCCCTCATATCTGCAAGCGACACCACGTACATAAGCACCACCAAAAGTGGCAACAGTACTCCATATTCCGCCACACCAACAATAAGCTTATCTTTCATATATCTCGATGTCTTATATAGTACCACACCTCACTCTTTGTGGTACACTTACACTATTATGCTTACATCATTTACTGCGTTTATCTTAGGAATTGTTGAAGGAGTTGCTGAATTTCTCCCCATTTCATCAACAGCACATCTCATACTCACCTCTCATTTTTTAGGAATACACCAAACCGATGAACATATTTTGTTTGAAATAGCGATACAACTCGGCGCCATCCTCGCAGTAGTGATTCTTTTCTGGAAAGAGTTTCTTTCTATACAAAAACTTAAGAAACTCGCCTACGCATTCATCCCGACAGGACTTGCGGGTTTTCTCATCTATCCTTACATTAAAGCACTCTTCCAAAACCCTGTTCTCATTGGGGTTACGCTTCTTGTAGGCGGTATCGCTATTATTCTTACAGAAAAAAAGTACTCAAAAGCACTACAACTAGGTGACGTGAAAGGTAGTCATGATATCACCCTGAAGCAGGCGCTTATCCTGGGATGCTATCAAGCGCTCGCAATAGTTCCTGGGGTGTCGCGCTCTGGTGCGGTGATAGTTGGCGGACTCTTCCATAACATCGAGAGACGTCTTCTGACTGAATTCATTTTCCTTCTTGCGGTGCCTACTATGCTCGTAGCGACAGCATATTCCATGCTCAAACACAGAGAACTACTCCTTCATGGATCTTTCACGGTTCCACTTCTCGTTGGATTCGTGACCTCATTTATCATTGCAACCATTGTAGTCAAATTCTTGCTTAGTTATATCAAAAAACACTCGTTTACTGTCTTTGGTATCTACCGTATTATCATCGGTGTACTCATCATAGCGATATTTATATAAACTATACTACATTACAGAAGCAGTACAAACAAAAGCCCCTGTTTAAAAGATGGGGCTTTTTCTGTAGTGCTACCTCTTATATTTTCGTGCGACACGCACACGGTTGAGTTCACGCTCGATGAGAGCTTCCACTTGACCGAAGTCGAGATCTTCTTCCTTTTCTTCGCGAAGCTCACGGGCTCGCTTGAGCGCCTCTTCTGCATGTTGTGCATCGATAGACTCCACCTCCTCGCTATGCTCGAGCATGACCACCACTTCGGTAATACCCTTACGATGAGGGCGGACATTGACGAGTCCTTTATAGATAGCATAGCCAATACCTGTCTCTGCTTTCTTAATGGTCATCTCCCCTGCTTTAATCGTTGCAACAATAGGCACGTGCTTGTTAAGCACAGTGATCATACCTGTGAGTGTTGGAAGACTTACACTGTCTACCACTTCATCAAGTACAACTGAATCTGGTGTTACAACTTTTAATTTAAGCATAGGGTGGTTGATATTACTTTTCGTTCTGCGCAATCACTTCTTCGATAGAACCCTTCATATAGAAATGTTGCTCTGGAATATGATCATGCTTACCTTCAAGAATCTCCTTGAAACTACGCACAGTATCCTCACGCTTTACATATACACCCTTCGCACCTGTGAACTGTTCAGCCACGAAGAACGGCTGTGAGAGGAACTTCTGAATACGGCGAGCACGTGCAACTATCTTCTTATCTTCGTCAGAAAGTTCATCCATACCCAAGATGGCGATGATGTCCTGGAGATCCTTGTAACGCTGAAGCACCTTCTGTACCCCACGTACCACGTTGTAATGCTCTTCCCCTACTACATCAGGCTGAAGAATGGTAGATGATGAGTCAAGAGGGTCAACAGCAGGATAGATACCGAGCTCAGAAAGTGGACGTGAGAGCACCACGGTTGAATCAAGGTGAGAGAATGTAGTCGCTGGAGCTGGGTCAGTAAGGTCATCCGCAGGAACATACACCGCTTGCACAGAAGTAATAGAACCATTCTTGGTAGAAGTGACACGCTCTTGGAGTTGTCCCATTTCTGTAGCAAGGGTTGGTTGATATCCCACCGCAGAAGGCATACGTCCAAGGAGTGCTGAGAGCTCAGATCCCGCCTGGGTGAATCGGAAAATATTATCCACGAAAAGGAGAAGATCTTTCCCCTCTTCATCACGGAAATACTCAGCCATAGAAAGCGCTGAGAGCGCTACACGTGCACGAGCTCCTGGTGGTTCATTCATCTGACCGAACACAAGCACTGTCTTATCAAGCACTCCTGACTCTTCCATTTCACGATAGAGATCATTACCTTCACGAGAACGCTCACCAACACCTGCGAAGATAGAATATCCACCATGTTCAGATGCGATATTACGAATGAGTTCCTGAATCACCACTGTCTTCCCCACACCAGCACCACCGAAAAGTCCAACTTTTCCACCTTTTAGGAATGGACAGATGAGGTCGATCACCTTAATACCTGTTTCGAGCACTTCAGCTTTCGTTGACTGCTGATCAAAAGAAGGAGCGCTACGATGGATTGGGTACGCCTTCTTGGTGGTCACCTCTTTCTTGCCATCAATAGGATGCCCGATAACATCGAACATACGACCGAGAATCTCCTCTCCGACCGGCACCATAATAGCAGAACCAGTATCTACAACTTCCATGCCTCGTGTGAGTCCATCTGTAGAAGACATAGCAACGGTACGAACATCATTGAAACCAAGATGTTGTGCAACTTCAAGAGTGAGCTCGGTGCCGTCTGCTCTTTTCACTATAAGCGCATTCTTGATCGCTGGAACTTCTCCGTTAAACGTAACGTCGACGACTGGTCCGATGATTTGTGTGATTGATCCTTTCATAAAAATGGTAGTTAGTTAATTGGTTGCTAGTAGATGGTTAGTAATTTGATGCACACCTTGTTGTATTCATACTCTTTTGGTCTATTTTTATCCAGAGAGAGCAGAAGCTCCGGCGACGATTTCTGATATTTCTTGAGTCACCGCTGACTGACGAGCTCGGTTGTAATATAAGTTGAGCTCTTTTTGAATCTCACTCGCGTTATCCGTTGCGTTCTTCATTGCGAACATACGAGCAGAGTGTTCCGATGCAGAACTTTCGAGGATTGCACCATAAATAATGTTGTGAAGCATCATAGGAATAATCTCAGAGAGCACTTCATCCTGACTTGGCTCATACATATATCGAGGTTCTCCATGAATATCAGGCTTCCCCTCCGAAGAAAACGGGAGCAGTTGCACAAGTGTCGGTGTAAACATCGTAGCACTTGTGAAATGTGTATACAGTACTCGCACTGTCCCAATCTTTTTCTCCTTATACCAATCAATAATCATATGCGCCAACACTCGAGCATCATCACTTGTCACATGATGAGTAAACGACGCCAACACCTCTCTGTGAAGTTTCTTTGCAACCTTCTCCGCGTACTTACCGAATACCACCATCTTCATATTCTTCCTCTCCTCCTCACTGTACGCCTCAAGAAGTTTTCGGTACACGTTCATGTTATAGCCACCACAGAGTCCTTTGTTTGAAGCAATCATGATGACAAGCTCATGTGGAGATCCGTTAGGAACGAGGAGTTCATGCTTCACGAGAAAATCAAGAGAAATATCTTCAAGGAGATGCTGTGCTTCCTCATGGAAAGGGCGAATAAGGAGCGCCTGATCTATCGCCTTCTTCATCTTCGCAGCAGAAATCATTTCCATTGTTTTGGTGATTTTCTTAATACTGCCGACACTCTTTATTTTTTGCTTGATAACTTTTGTTTGCATGTGTATAAGCTACGCACGTATCTATTCACTATGTGTGTGAACATATGATTCAAGGGCTTTTTTAAGCTCTTGCTCAATTTCTTCATCCCACCCCTTTCCCATCTTAGAAAGAAGGTCTTTGTGAGATACATTTAGGTATGCATGCATCTTTCTCTCCCATTCACCGATAGACACCACCTGTACAGAATCAAGGAATCCGTTGTTCACCGCATAGACAGATGCAACCTGAAGCGGTGTAGGAAGAGGATGTCCGTTTGACTGCTTGAGCACCTCTTGGGTTCTCTTTCCTCGTTCAATAGTCTTCTTGGTTTCATGATCAAGATCAGAATCGAACTGCGCGAATGACTCGAGCTCTCGATACTGCGCCATGGCGAGCTTCATCTTACCCGCGTTCTTCTTCATCGCCTTGGTCTGTGCAGAAGAACCCACACGAGACACAGAAAGACCTACGTCAATCGCTGGACGAATACCCTTATAGAACAAGTTAGCATCGAGGAATATCTGTCCGTCGGTGATAGAAATTACGTTAGTTGGAATATACGCTGACACATCCCCTGCCTGAGTTTCAATAATAGGGAGCGCAGTAATAGACCCACCTCCTGACGCTTCATTCCTTCGACACGCACGCTCAAGAAGACGTGAATGGAGATAGAACACATCTCCAGGGTATGCTTCACGTCCTGGTGGGCGCTTAAGGAGAAGCGACATCTCACGATATGCAACCGCGTGCTTAGAAAGATCGTCGTATACCACAAGAACGTCTTTCTTCTTATTCATAAAATATTCTGCAACCGCGGTTCCTGAGTATGGTGCGAGGAATGAAAGCGCAGCTGGGTGTGACGCACCCGCAAGCACGATCACAGTATAGTCAAGCGCACCGGCGTCTTTAAGCTTCTCAACAATCTGAGCAATCTTCGACTCCTTCTGTCCTACTGCTACGTACACACATACCACCCCTGTTCCCTTTTGGTTGATGATAGTATCGATAGCAATAGTTGTCTTTCCTGTCTGACGGTCACCAATGATGAGTTCGCGCTGTCCACGGCCAACTGGAATCATGGCGTCTATTGCCTTTACACCTGTCTGCATAGGCACGTTCACAGGTTCGCGCTCCATCACACCAGGAGCAATCTTTTCTACAAGCTCTTTTCCAGAAAGACCTTGCAACGCATGACCGTCGAGCGGGTTCATGAGTGGGTCAACAACACGTGAGAGGAGTGCATCTCCTACCGGGATAGCGAGCACTTGTCCTGTACGCTTCACTTCTTCTCCTTCTTTTACACCATCAACACCAGAAACAATCACCACACCCACCATGTCAGATTCGAGGTTAAGTGCGAGCCCGCGTGCACCTGATGAGAACACCACTTCTTCCATTGATGCAACAGAGAGTAGTCCTGTCACGCGCGCGATACCATCGCTTACAGAGACAACTGTTCCGATATCACTCACTTCCATTTCTGTTTCGAGTGTTGCGATTTTTTGTTCGAGTTCTTTGATGATTTTTTCTACTGACATGGTGTTTATTTGCTTATAAATTGCTTAATAATTCTTTCTGCGCTTGCGTCATACAGTGTATTATTGTGTGTCGCTTTCCATCCAGCGAGAAGGTTTTTATTGATAACGATCCTGTGGTGGACATCTTCTCCGGCAACTTTCTTTTTAAGATGAAGGAGTGCTTCATCTCCTAGTGGGAATGGTGTTTCGATCTTCATTTCTCTCCCCTCTCTGTCTTTTCTTTCTAGCACATTGAGTATCTTTTTTATCTCTGGAAGAAGCGCAGACATCTTGTACTTCTTAAGCACAGAAGAAAGTTCCTCTGCGCTTATCTTGTGTGTGTATACTGATGTGGCTATTTTTTGAGAAAGAGACATGAGGAGTGCTATTAGTTACGCATAATGAACGCGTCGTTCTTAGAAGCGGTCATTTCTTTTTCGAGTGTTGCGCGATAGAGTTCAGCAACAAGTGCAGGAGCTTTTTGCATAAATTCTTTTTCAACTGAAGCTGAGAGATTCTTTTCTTTTTCAGACACTGCGTCTAACTTCGCCTTGATTTCTTTTTCTGCATTCTCTTTCATGGAAGACGCAAGAAGGCTAGCCTCCTCTTCAGCTTTTGAGAGAATGGTGTGACTTTCTTTTTTTGCTTCTTGAATGATTGCGTGTTTTTCTTCTTCGGCAGATTTGAGAGCTTTTTCTGCATCGCTTGCTTGTGAAAGTCCTTTTTCTATCACCTCATGACGCTCGTTGATGGCTTTTCCTATTTTTTTGAAGAAAAGCACATTGAGCACGAAGAGAATGATAAGGAAGTTCACGAAGTTCGCCAAGGCAACG
>ERZ724505.699-NODE-699-length-20411-cov-5.104146_pt1 | contig 20411 bp, 16 predicted proteins | sample MGYA00376038_ERZ724505 | MGnify/ENA primary metagenome ERZ724505 (study PRJEB28724, sample SAMN07190884) | wastewater metagenome | isolation source: effluent of sewage treatment plant in Hong Hong | place: Hong Kong | collected 2016-03-17 ...
ACAGTGCGATATCATTGAGATTTTTTTTTTTTTTTTTCGTCGCCATGTCATATTTTTCGCCAGCTTTCTTCATCAGCTTCAGCGCCATTTCACCGTGACCTTGAAAGGAGTACGGGCCTGTTCGTGGCTTATAGGCGCCACCACGCAGAATTTTCACCCCCTTCGCTTTTACCATCGCTGCCGTTTCATCCAGAATATGTTCGTCGTCGATGGAGCAGGGGCCGGCCATAATAACGACTGTATCCGGTGCACCGATAATACAATCTGGACGCACGGTAATTTCGGTGCGATTTTTCTTCTCGCGTGTTGCCAGTTTGTACGGTCGATCCACGCGATCGACGGATTTGACCCCATCGATATTTTTAAGTAGTTCCACATCGATAACACTCGTGTCGCCCGTGACCGCCATCACACGCTCATTATTGCCGATCATATGACTTGCACAGCCAAATTTATCAGCAATCAATTTCTGCAAATGGCTGATGAGCGCAGTATTTTTCTTTTCCTTGAGAACAATGAGCATAGGATGGAGGGAAGAAGAATGGAACTATTCGTAATTCGCAAAAGAAGCTTCTCTCGTTTGGAAGCGTCGTGCGGAATTCCAAAACGAGCGAGTGTTAACGGGTAAAGTACGAAAAAAAGCGGACAAAGAAATGACACAGGCTGGGAAATGGAATCGCCACTGCTTGTGCAGATTTCTTCACAAGAAGAGTGTATGCCTGCGGATGATTGATCGTCAAATATCTTCTATGATCAAATAATAAGATCTAAAATTTCTTTTATAATAAACAAAAAATGTGATCACTATTTTTATTCATAACTTTATATACGCATTTCTAAGACATGAATCCTCTTTTCATGATTATCAATACGATCACGTATTGCCGAAGCTGAATCTCGAATAACATCCGTCAGATTCATCTGCATCTGCTCACTATGAAGCATCATTTCATCTCGAAGTAATTGCAGATCCTCTTTGGTTGCAAGCTCCTTAAGATCTTCTTTCGTTGCGAACCGATTCAGGTCATCTTTAGTTGCAAAAGTCCCCATTAGCTTAAGAATAATACTTAGCTGGTCTTGCATCATTTTTATATCCAGCTTGCTTGCCGGTGACTGATTATCATGTTGATTGCTCATGAGAAATCGATGCTAACGAAACCATTCCTCATCTTCAAGTAACCAAACGATCGCACTAGTACGATCGTACAACCTTCACATTCTTTTCATTGGCCTTTGGAGCCGTAATTGTCAGCACACCTTTATCAGCGCTGATCATATATCCTGTGCTTTTGGAATCAACTTTCGCCGTCGGATCAATTGGCAGTGCTTTTATATACTGGCCAAGCAGGTCGCCGATATTCACGAATGTCTTACAGTCCGGTCCGGAGACACGGCAAATATCCGTCAGTTTCTTTGGCAGAGAGACAGGAAATTTCTTCTTATGATCGCTGTAATATTTGATGAGCGCATCGGCCACTGCAGCTATGTCTTTCTTGCGCTGCAAATCCTGCGTCGCATCGAGGCTGATGTCTGTTCGGCCGCGCAATGCCGGAATATTTGCCATGATTGCATTCAGTTCGTCTGTCAGCGTATCGCGATCTTTATCGGTTAAATGCTGACTGAAGTACGTTTCGAGTTCGTACTGATTGGCCACCTGCTTCCCTTCCAAAATGGCAAGAGAAAGCCATACAACTGCTTTTTTATCATCCTTCTTCGTCTTGGTCTTGGTGTCGCCTGTGTAGTAGCGCATACCCAGATCGTACGCTGCATCAATGTCGCCTTTGCGCGCTTTTGCTTCCAGCTGCGCATTTGTCTGGACAGTAACTTGCACGGAAACTTTGGAAGAGCTGGATGCTGTTTTTGTTGCAGCACCGAAAACGGTGACAGGCATGAGACAAGCTGAGCAAGCAAGCACGGCGAGAGACAAGCGATAGTGCATAGGGAGAGGTGGAATAGGGAAAACTCTACAATCACACGGAACCACATGCAATGAATTCCGGTGTATTTTCTTCTCTTCTATTGTTGATGATGTATTTATATGTTCGCTATTTATCTTTTCTGAGATTTATATAATAAGAACTATTTTTTTGATCATATTAGTACTTTGTCTGATGGAAACCGCTCACGTAAAAACCGACAGTCGGAGTCACTATCCTGATTACCGTCCCTTTTCCGCCTTACCAGACTTTTTTTCTATAGTAATTTTCCAGATCACGGGCATCTTTCCATCCTTTCGAAACGCAAAAGATCCGTCAGTTTGGTAAAAAGGAAAGAAATGCTGCTTCTTGTCTTCCGGAAGTGCGTTGAGTCGCTCGAGCATGACATTGATTGCCTGCGTTGCCTCTTTTCCCTGTATCTGATCATACATGCCCCACACCATTGCGCTCTTCCATCCATTTTTGACCAGTTCCTCTACCTGAAAGCATACCTGCTTATTTTGTTTCAGAATCTCAGACTTCTTTCCTTCATAAGTATGTCCGTACAACGCATCCTCGTAATAGATATAGAAAAGAGGCAGCACGTACTGTTCTCCGTTAGCATTACAGCCAAGATGACCAAGCATTTGCGAGAGTAAAAGAGCATCTATTTCGGTGGCAGTGAGAGTAGTGAGCATTGGAAAATAGTAGCAGGCATCTGCGCATTTCTCAATTGATTGATATATGATCAGAAAAGATCTGACTTCTCCCAAATGAAAGTATGATCTTTAGGGTTTGAACCGAGGTCTCAGGAAAAATCCAGAGACCCCGGTGCTTTGCTGTCACTCAACGAACGGATGATGACGTACCTATTTCTCTTTGACAGTCTTTCGGCCGCGCGTTCTGCGCGAACGCGGACGAGCGAAACGGAAAAAGAGAGCGCAGACAAGGTGCGTATTCATCGGATTGGCTCCTGGTAAGTTGGGCAACACTGCTTCCACGCCGGAAGGCAGATCTTTTCTGATGCGGTGATGTGAATGAACGGAAACAAAAAAGCCCCTGCAAGTGGCGAGGGGGCTTTTGCTTGATGACGTATCGGTTTTACTGCATCAAAAGCCCCACCCGCTTGTGCGCGGCTGTCGTACGAACGACCTGTGAGGAAATAATGCAATGCATGTAACTCAAGATTCTACGCAACTTTGAACGCGTGTAAAGATTATTTTATGTGCGAATCTCAAATGTCTTGAAATCGGCAACCGGCATTTCTTCCATTTCGACCCGATCCACACGAGCACGCCTTGGTCCTTTCTGGCACCACTCGATAAATTCGGCAATCTTCGCCTGCTCGCCTTGCGCTTCTATAAAAACAGAACCGTCACTGTCGTTGAGCGTGTAGCCTTTGAGTCCCAACATGAGAGCTTTTTCCAAAACGAACGCGCGAAAAAAGACTCCTTGCACCAAGCCGTACACGCGAATTTTCACCTGTTTTTGCATTGCAGCTGAGTGTAAAGAAAAAATTAACGCTGTCCACATCTGCCTATAATTGTGGAAATATTCTTGACGACCAATTTTAGCACTCTATAATATTGAGTGCTAATTTTAACGAAATGATGGCTCTGTTCAATTGAGCGACGCGCCATACTCACCTTACTCACGATACCCGCCTTACCCTCTCGCTATGGATTTCTCCAAATACACCGAACTCGCATCTGCTGCCGTTGCATCGGCGCAGCAACTAGCTGTGAGCAAGCAGCACAGCTTCATCACCCCCCTGCATCTTTTAAAGGGAGTGCTCGACCAGCAAAACGGCGTACCGAGACCGGCATTGGAAACTAATAGTGATCTTATGGCGATTGAAAATGATCTGAATCAGCAGCTCAATCGACTCCCAACGGTATCGGGTAATCCGCAGATCGGCATTGATCGACCTATGCAGCAAGTGCTCCAGGAAGCGGAGAATCAGATGCGAAAAATGGGTGACAGCTTCGTGGCTCTGGAACATATTCTCCTCGCACTCCTGACAATCGAGAGTGACGCGAAAAGGTTACTTAAAAGCCATCAAGTGCACTACGATGCATTACTTGCTACAATCCAAAAAATACGTGGCCCCCACAAAGTGACTGATCAAAACCCTGAATCGAAGCAGCAGGCTCTGGCCAAATATACCGTCGACTTCACGGCTCGCGCGAAGGAAGGAAAACTGGACCCTGTCATTGGTCGCGACGAAGAAATTCGTCGGACGATGCAGATCCTGAGTCGTCGGACAAAAAACAATCCGGTGCTCGTTGGTGAACCAGGAACGGGTAAAACGGCGATTGTCGAAGGACTGGCTCAGCGCATCATTCAAGGTGATGTGCCAGATAGCCTGAAAGGCAAGAAAGTCCTGAGCCTGGATTTAGGCGGCATGATCGCCGGCACCAAATACCGCGGCGAATTTGAGGACAGGCTGAAAGCACTGCTTAAAGAAATGGAGGCATCTGCTGGCGAAATCATTTTGTTCATTGACGAGCTCCACACGATTGTCGGTGCCGGTGCAGCCGAAGGCAGCAACGATGCGAGCAATTTACTGAAACCCGCTTTGGCGCGCGGTCAGCTGCACGCCATTGGCGCAACAACTCTCAAAGAGTATCGCCAGTACATAGAGAAGGATGCGGCACTCGAGCGGCGCTTTCAACCGGTGATGGTCTTAGAGCCGACGACGGATGACACACTCGCCATTCTGCGCGGTATTAAGGAGAAGTACGAAGTGCACCACGGCGTGCGCATTCGCGACGAAGCACTGGTTGCAGCGGTGGATTTGAGTACGCGCTACATTACGGATCGCTTTCTGCCGGATAAGGCGATTGATTTGATCGATGAAGCGACCTCGGGTCTCAAGCTCCAGGTCGAAAGCAAGCCGACGGAGTTGGATCAATTGGACCGCAAGCGCATGAATTTGCAGATCGAACAAGCCGCTCTCAAGAAAGAGAAGGACGCCGAGAGCAAAGAACGGCTCAAGAAAATCGAGAAGCAGCTGGCCGACATCACCGAACAGGCACGGGGCATTGAGCAGCAGTGGAGTGCCGAAAAACAGGCACATAACAACTTGAAGGAGATTAAAGCCAAAATCGACAAACTGCGTACCGAGCAAGAGCGCGCTGAGCGCAGTGCGGATTTTGAGCGTGTAGCCACCATTCGTCACGGCGACATGCCGAAGCTGGAAGCGGAACTAAAGGAAACCGAAAAGCAGCTGAAAAAAATGAGTGGCAAAGACGGTGTGTCGCTGCTGCGCGAAGAAGTGACAGCCGAAGATATAGCTGCCGTTGTCAGCCGCTGGACGGGCATTCCGGTCACACGCATGCTCGAAAGTGAATCGGCCAAACTCGCGAAATTGGAAACTGAAATCGGCAAGCGGGTCGTGGGTCAGGAGGAAGCCATACAGGCGGTGAGCAACGCCGTGCGTCGCGCACGTTCCGGCATTGGCGACGAAAACAAGCCGATTGGAAGTTTCATCTTTATGGGCCCGACGGGAGTCGGAAAAACAGAGCTTGCCAAAGCGCTGGCTGAGTATTTGTTCGGCGACGAGCGCGCGATGATCCGCATCGATATGTCGGAGTACATGGAGAAATTCTCCGTACAACGCCTCATCGGTTCGCCGCCAGGATACGTGGGCTACGAAGAGGGTGGCCAGTTAACAGAAGCCGTCCGCAGACGACCGTACTCTGTCCTGCTCTTTGATGAAATCGAGAAAGCGCATCCGGATGTCTTCAATGTGTTACTACAACTGCTCGATGACGGACGCCTGACAGACAACAAAGGCCGGACGGTCAACTTTACGAATACGATTGTCATTCTGACCACAAACATCGCAAGCAGTCAGATTCAGGAAATGATTGAGGCACGAGCAAAACTGGACGCCAAGAAAAAAGGCAGCTCGATTGTCGATCAGGTTTCATCCATGATGGAAAAAGAGGCGATATTCGCTGAGCTCAAAAAATATTTCCGTCCAGAGTTCATCAACCGTATCGACGACATTATTATTTTTGAACCGCTCACCAAAGAACAGACGCGCAAGATTGTGGACATTCAGCTCGATCGAACCATAGAACGATTGGAGAAGAAGGGCGTTGTGGTGACCATCAGCAAAGACGCGCGCAACTGGCTGGCCACACATGGCTATGATCAAGCATACGGCGCTCGTCCGCTCAAGCGCTTGATCCAGTCTGACATTCTCGATCCGCTGGCCTTGAAATTGATTGAAAGCAAAGAGGAGAAGAAAGTCTTTAAGGTGGAGGAAGTGAGTGGCGGGATTGTGGTGAAATAATCAGGAGTTATGATTGCATCGCTGGGACACGATGTCCCAGCTGCGGTTACAAACATATAATCGAATTATCATCTAATCCCATCAAAGCCTCCGTAGGCGAGACATCGTGTCCCGCTGACTAAATAAAAACATAAATTATTTAATGGTGTTCTCTCGTACAATTGAATATCTGAATCAGGCATAGTACGTTTTTTAAATGCCTCAAAAACACTATGCCCAACACGGCGTTTTTCACGTCAACACCAAGACGAAAAATCGCATTGAATGGTGTACATTCGCCGGCATTCCTGAAATTTTGATCGAGACGCTCTGTCGAACACGAGATATTCATGGCGCACAATTACATGCGTTTTGTATTTTGCCAGACCATGTGCATATGATTATAAGTCCGGGCGTGAAAGGATTAAGCGCATTCATGCAAACGTTTAAAAAGAATGCGACAGAAAATGTGAAGGATTTTATCGTATCACTGGGACACGATGTCCCAGCTGCGGAAAATAAAAATACAATCGATACCTTGCCAAATACAATCAAAATATCCGCAGGCGGGACATCGTGTCCCGCTGTTGAAAATATAGGCTGGCAAAACGGCTTTTATGATGAACGTATTCGCGACGGCCGCCAATCATCTGCCGCAATGGCCTATGTTCATGGAAACGGAATGAAGCATCATTTGGTCAAAGAAATTGAAGACTGGCCCTGGACCTCCCTTCATTTCCCCGCATTCATCAATCCCATGGAATTGTGGCTAGATTGATACTTTTGTCTTGTGTATAGTTCTGCCATGCCCAAAGGCTACAGCGACGTTCTCATCGGCTTGCAATACGGAGACGAAGGCAAGGCCAAGGTGATCGATTTGCTGGCGAAGGACTACGACATTGTGGCTCGCTTTAACGGTGGAGCCAACGCTGGACACAGCATAGAAACCGACCAGGGGAGCATTTCGCTCAATCAGGTTCCGTCGTCTATTTTCCAAACGCACACTCTCCTTTATATAGGATCGGGCTGTGTGGTGAATTTGGAAAAGTTGCAGAAAGAGGTGGAAAAGATTTCGGCGATGAAGATAGAGATGAAAGACCGGTTGTTCATTTCGGATCAGGCCCCGGTCATTCAGCCGCACCATATTTTGATGGATGAACTGATGGGCGGCGAAATCGGCACGACGAAGAATGGTATCGGGCCGGCATACAGCGACAAAGCGCTGCGCATGGAAGGCAAGCGCCTGCTCACCATCAAACTCGGAGATTTACTCGATGACCCAAAAACATTCTTCGCGCAGATGAAGAATAACTTTATCGAAACACTCAATAAGCACGATCTCCCTGCGCGCGACTGCGAACTGACACTGCAACACATGCAGACAGCTCTCGATTTTATTACGCCGTTTGTCCAGCGCGACACGCTCTGGCTGCAGAAGAAAGTAGCCAAAGGCGCCAAAGTTCTGTTCGAAGGCGCCCAGTCGGTGATGCTCGATGTCACCAAAGGTTGTGTCCCGTTTGTGACAAGCAGCTCTACCGTTGCCGGTGCCGCGTACGTAGGAGGTGATCTGTCGCCGAATTATCACAGAAAAACCATCGGTGTTGCCAAAGCCATTATGTCCCGTGTCGGCTTCGGCCCGTTTGCCTCCGAATTCGGCGGATTGGAATCCGAAAATTATTGTATGGAAGAAGGCGGTAACAGCCATAACCGCGACTACGAAGAACGTACCTACGACACGACAGCGTATTTACAGTCTGAAAATCCGTTCGAAGTCGGCATCGCCCTGCGCATGCTTGGTCGCGAATACGGAACCGTGACACGCCGCCCGCGCCGAGTCGGCATGCTTGATCTCGTCCAGCTTACGCATGCGATCCGCGGCAATGGCGTTGATCTTCTGTTTCTTACCAAATGTGATCTGCTGCAGGATTTCAATAAGACAAAGGATGGCACTATTCCGCTGGTCACCGGCTACAAACTCAATGATGAGAAGATCGATTACGTACCGGGCTCCAACGTGTCGTACCGCAAAGTTGAGCCGGTCGTTGAAAAGCGCGACTGCTTTACACTCGATACCACTATTACAGAGTGGGAAAAATTACCCCCGCCTCTGCTCACGCTCCTTACAGAAATCGAGAAAAAGGCGAAGTGCAAATTCCTTGGTATCGGCACCGGACCACAGAGAGATGGGTTTGTTCTGAAGGGTTAGTAGGAGTTCTGTATCAATTGCAGTGAGCGTATTTGATCTGCCGCGCCCGAGAACGGGACGCTCTGTTGGTGGAAGAATTGAGAAAATCGTATCGGCCATGCTATAGTCGGCATTCATGTTCACTCTCATCATTCTCATCGCTGTCTTTGTCATTCTGTCTGGCTTCTTTGCCATGATCGATGCAGCTGTTTTGAGTGTGTCACCGGCTGAAGCACACGAAATGGCGCATGCCAAAAAATGGGGTGCCGCTTCGCTTGTCCGCATTCAGAAGCACTTAACGCGCACTATTATCGTCATCGTGATTCTGACAAATATCACCAATGTCGCTTTTCCCGTTATCATCGGACAGGTAACAGAGAGTGTTTTTGGCAATCAGGAAATAGGAATGATCACCGCCGTTCTGGCCTTTCTGACCATCATTTTTTCCGAGATTCTCCCCAAAGCGATCGGCGCGCATTATGCGCCGGCAATCAGTCGTGTGCTTGCACCATTCATTCGTATTCTCATTTTCATTCTGTATCCGTTGGTTCGAATTTTTGAAGCCTTTGCCCGCCTCTTTAAAAAAGGAAAACGCGACATTGGAACCGAAGCTCAAATCCGTGCGCTTGTATCTATTGGAGAAGACGCCGGTCACATCAACCAAGAGGAGGAGCAATTGATCGAACGTGCCTTTGTGCTCAACGACAAGAAAACACGCGATATGATGACGCCGCATCATAAGATTGTCGCTCTTTCCAGTACGACAACAGTACGTACGGCAGCCAAGGTCGTCTTTCAGCACTCATACTCGCGTTATCCGGTCTACAGGGGGACAATGGATGTTATTGTCGGGCAGGCACTCAGTCGCGATATTCTGGAAGAACTGGCCGACGGCAAAGATACGGACATCATGCAGAACATCATGCGCGAAGTCCTGGTAGTCTCACCAAATATGAAAGCCAATAAGCTACTGGCGCTCTTCCGCAAAAAACAGATTCACCTGGCGGTTGTACAGGAAGAAGGAAAGACCATCGGCATCATCAGCCTCGAAGACGTGCTGGAGGAACTGGTCGGGGAGATTGAGGATGAGGGAGATACTGCATAAATTCCCAACGTCCAACTACCAATTTCCAAGTAGGATTGATTACACTGAACTATTGGATGCTGATTTTGCAATGATTGTATGAATGATAAGTTTTAACTCTGTCGCCTCTTTTTGCAAAAGTATGCGCATTGATTCATGCTCAGATAAAAGAGATTCCTGAATTAATCGCAGCCAATAGATGGATTCTTTTGCCTCTTTTCGACATATTTTCAAACGAACAATCCGGTCTTTTGGGCTTAGTGCTTCGTCCGCCTCAATGTAATTTGCACCGACTGATCCTGACGATCGAAGTAGTTGCTTTAAATCTTCGATCAGTACAAATTTCTTAGGAACATCCCTGCAAAATTTTCTGACATCTTTTGCGAAGAGAAACGTTCGCTCCTGTAGATCGTATGGCTTTTGCATAGTGACTTCATTGTAATGAAGGATTTTTCAGTTGGAATAACTCAAACAAAATTTAAAAAGGGCAAAGCATGATTTTCCTCTTATGCAAAGCATTATTTCCGTTCTTTTATTGCACAGAACGCCCTCTATATTGATCTTCTCGGTATTTGGTTATTGGGAGTTGGAAGTTGCCCCTTGTTTGGTAGTTGGTCATTGGTATTTGGTAGTTTGCATCATGATGCAATAAATCCAACCGAGCCCTAAGACTAGACAACTCCTCGCTCCCTGGTGTACAATCGGACATCTATAAAGTTCAATACTCAACCATTATGGATTTCATCAAAGTACGTGGCGCACGCATGCACAACTTAAAGAGCGTGAACGTGGATATTCCGCGCAACAAACTCACTGTTATTACCGGACTTTCGGGTTCTGGCAAGTCGTCTTTGGCATTCGACACGATTTTCGCCGAGGGCCAGCGTCGTTACGCCGAATCTCTGTCGGCCTACGCCCGTCAATTCATCGCCCAGATGGAAAAGCCGGAAGTCGACAGCATAGAAGGCTTAAGCCCGGCTATTTCGATTGATCAGAAAACCGCAGCCAGAAACCCTCGCTCAACAGTTGGAACAGTCACGGAAATCTACGACTACATGCGTTTGCTCTGGGCGAAAGTCGGCAAAGTGCACTCGCCTATCACCGGAAAATTACTTGAGAAACAATCGCCGAGTCAGATTGTAGACATCATTACCAAAATGCCCGATGGCCGGAAGATTTTTCTTCTGTCGCCACAGGTGAGCGGCCGTAAAGGCGCGCATCAGAAAATTGTCGACGCCATCAAGCGCGAGGGTTTTGTGCGCATGCGCATCGACGGGCAGGTGGTCACAGCCGATGAAGAACTGGAGCTTGATCCTAAAAAGGCGCATGACATCGAGATTGTGATTGACCGTCTGATTGTGCGCGACTTTGAGCCAATTATGGAAAAATTGTCAGATGGCACCGAGATTGAATCACCGAATCCCAACCGCACGCGTTTGGCCGATAGCGTGGAGTTGGCGCTTAAAAAAGGCGGCGGCATGCTCTACGTGATGGACGCGGATACGAATGAACTCACACGTTTCTCGGATAAATTTGTCGATCCGGATAATCCGGAGCTCTCGATTCCGGTGATCGAACCACGCAGCTTTTCGTTCAACTCACCACACGGCGCCTGTGAAAACTGTCATGGACTTGGTAGCATTCTGCAGGTGGATCCGGCACTGGTTGTCCCGAACGAAAATCTGACACTCAGCGAAGGCGCCATTCATCCGTGGGCCACATCGGCCGGACGCATGAGCTTTATGATGCAGACACTCGAAGCGCTATCAGAAAAAATCGATCTTCCTCTTCATATGCCATGGAAGAAGCTGTCACCGGAAATGAAGAAAGTCGTACTGTTTGGTCATCCGTCAAAACTGATGGTGAAGTTTGAAAGTGATCGCGGCTCCAACGAATATCAGACAACGTACGAAGGTGTCATCCCCAACCTCCAGCGCAGACATACCGAGACCGATTCCAGCTACACCAGAAGCCAGATCGAAGGCTACATGTTCGAACTCCCATGTGGCGAATGTGGCGGACGCAGACTCAAGAAAGAAATTCTGGGCGTCACGGTCGGCGGCAAGAATATTGTCGAAGGCACCGCTCTCTCCATTGCCGAGGCACACGCGTTTTATTCGTCTCTTATTCCAGGCAGCACAGTCGAAGGCAAGCTGAAGTCTAAAGAGCCGCTCACTTCCTATGAATATTCGATTGTGAAAAAAGTGATTGCCGAAATCGTGAGTCGTCTTAAATTCCTGGAAAACGTTGGTCTCAAATACTTAACGCTCGATCGCAGTGCGGCGACATTATCCGGCGGCGAGGCCCAGCGCATTCGCTTGGCAACACAGATTGGCTCGGCATTGCAGGGCGTGCTGTACGTTCTGGATGAGCCAAGTATCGGCTTGCATCAGCGCGATAACAGCAAATTGATTGCGACCATGACCAACCTGCGCGACATCGGTAATACGGTGATTGTGGTGGAGCATGACCAGGAAACAATCGAAGCCGCAGATTACCTGCTTGAGATCGGACCAGGCGCCGGCAAGCTCGGCGGAAAAGTGATTGCCCAAGGCGTGCCGCAAGCGCTCATCGATAATCCGGAGTCTGTCACGGGTCAGTATTTAAGCGGTAAAAAACAGATTGTCGTGCCAAAGACGCGCCGAAAGGGAAATGGAAAATTCGTGAAAATCACCAATGCCACCCACCATAACCTGCAGCATGTGAACGCGGACTTTCCGCTGGGATGCTTCATCGGCATTACAGGCGTATCCGGCTCGGGCAAATCCAGTCTGATTCACGGCATCCTGGCACCGGAGCTCATGCGCACGCTCAACAAAGCGCATTCCAAAGGCCAGAACTTCGAGAAGATCGAAGGACTTGAACATTTGGACAAAGCGATTGTCATCGATCAATCCCCCATCGGACGTACGCCACGCAGTAACCCGGCAACCTATACCGGCATTTTTACCGAAGTGCGTGATGTGTTTTCGATGACACCCGAAGCCAAAATGCGTGGCTACAAGCCAGGTCGTTTCAGCTTCAACGTCTCCGGTGGTCGCTGCGAAGATTGTGAAGGCGACGGACTCAAGCGCATCGAAATGCACTTCCTGCCCGATGTCTACGTGATGTGTGAAACCTGCGAAGGTCGTCGGTACAACCGGGAAACGCTCGAAATCACCTATAAGGGAAAGAACATTTCTGAGGCGCTGAATATGACCATTACCGAAGGACTCGATTTCTTCTCATCATTTGCCTCTATCCGCAACAAACTCCAGACGCTGCAGGACGTCGGACTCGGCTACATTCACTTGGGCCAGAGCGCAACCACTCTGTCTGGCGGAGAAGCTCAGCGCATCAAGCTGGCAACGGAACTCACCAAACGTGCAACCGGCAAAACATTTTACATTCTCGACGAGCCCACAACCGGTCTGCATTTTGACGACATTGCCCGTCTGCTCGATGTGCTCCAGCGTTTGGTGGAAAAGGGCAATACGGTTCTTGTGATCGAACACAACTTGGACGTGGTCAAATCCGTCGACCATATTATCGATATCGGTCCCGACGGCGGATCCGGTGGCGGACGCGTGGTGGCAACCGGCACACCTGAACATGTCGGAAATGTGACAGAAAGCTACACCGGTCAGTATCTGAAGAAGATGTTGGAGAAGTAGACGATAGGTTATAGTAAGTAGCTTTTTAGCTTATTAGAATAAAGAGTACCATTGCTCTATGGCGACGTATCAACAAATATTCGCGGCACTGAATGATTCAAAAATACGATATATCATCGTAGGCGGTGTTGCCATGAATCTGCTTGGAGTTGCGCGATTTACAGGTGACATTGATATTCTCCTCGCGCTTGATGAAAAAAATTTGCTTGCAATGGCAACACTTATGAAAAAAATGAAATATGAAAAGAGAGTCCCCATTTCATTGGATGAACTTGGTGATGAGAAAAAAGTTCTAGACCTTATCAAAAAGAAAAATCTTATTGCTTATACATTTGTAAACGATTCTGACCCTCTTCATAGCATCGACGTTATAATAGGAGACTCACTTCATTTTGCAGATTTTGAGAAACATAGTGCCCAAATTCCAGTTTGGGATATATCCGTCCCTGTTGTTTCGGTTGACGATCTTATTAAGATGAAAAAGAAAACTCGACGTAAAAAGGATGACATTGATGTTAGTATGTTGTTACAATTAAAAGACTTATGAAACGTAAATTGCAAGAATTTGATCGGCAATGGTTGCGTCGCACCAAGAATTGCACGCCCACACAAAGATTAGAATGGCTTACTGATGCCCAGAATTTTGTTCTTGCTCGTAGAAAAACGTTAAAAAACAAATAATCAATTCAGTAAGAACACAGAGGTCTCTTCGTCTTATACTGCATCTTCCCCTCTTTTCTCATGCCTCTATCTGACCGCCTGCGCACTGTCGTTGCCGACTTGGACTCTTTGCGCACCATTACCGATCGTTTGCGCACAAATCTGACAGCCCTGCAGACGGAAGCGACGAGTTTCGATACCGAACGCACGCAGTTAGAAACTCAGCGCACGAAACTAGAAACGGATCTGAAAACACTGCAGACACAGCTCTCTTCTATTAAAACACGCGTTGCATAACAAGCGCATCGATTGTCGCTTATGTCCAGCCAAGTTCGCGCTGCCTGTGTGAGCTCTCTTCCCAATCGGCTCAATTGAGCCAATAATCGGAACCAACCGATGTTTCTTCTCTCTCCGTACATTTTTCCGTGGGATCTGACTATTGCCCTGCTGATTGCCGGAAGTCTGAGCGTGGCTTTTCTGTGCTTTGTCACGCTGCGCACCAGAAAAGCACGTCGTGGGAGCAGGACTTTTTCGCTGGCTGTCGGGCCGCTCGCGCTTCTGTGCGCACTTCTCGTGATCTACGGCTCGTTTATCGAACCGCATATTTTTGTCGTTAGTCGCTATGAAATACCGTTTCCCGTCCATCAGCCGCTGAAAGTCGCCGTGCTGTCCGACATTCATGTCGGACCGTACCGCACGGTCGAACAGATGAAACGGATTGTGTCGCAAACCAATGACCTGCTGCCGGATATCATTCTTCTGCCGGGGGATTTTCTGACGGACGGTGAATTGCGCAGCCAGGAAATCGCCGAATTGTCGGAACTGAAAAAACTGAAACCGACCATTGGCACGTTCGCCGTGCTCGGTGACCACGATCACGATGTGCGCGGCGGATTCGTCACCCCCATTTCTCTGTCGCCCAACGATCCCAGTGATTACGTTGCAAGCACACTTGCATCGCTCAATATCAAAGTCCTGCGCAATAGCTCGATTGTCGCCAATCTGGGAACCGAGAAAGTCCTGATTGCCGGCATCGATGATATTCAGGCGCAGGCAGCTAATTTAGACAGAGCAATGGCCAATCTGGATCCAAACATTCCGACTATTCTGATGAGCCATAATCCGGATGTTATTCTGGACACCTTAAGCGCCAAGGCCAACTTGATTGTGACCGGCCATACGCATGGCGGACAAGTGCGCCTGCCGTTTATCGGGCCGCTCGTTCAACTGCCAACGAAGCTCGGCCAGAAGTACGATCAAGGACTGTTCGCCGTGGATGACAATACGACTCTCGCCATTTCGCGCGGCATTGGTGAGTCCGGTGTCCGCGCCCGCCTGTTTGCCTGGCCGCAGATTATGGAGTTGCGCCTGATGCCGAATGTTATCGGCGCCGATGCGAGCGATGGGTTTTCGTCGAGTAAATAAGGTATGGCGAGTAAAGTGGGTATTGCGTGTAAGGCGGGTAAAAATGATTATGACGAATAAGAAAAGTATCTTTCTGGGCACAGTGCATGCGTGACAATGTTATACTTCATTCTAGATTCTGAATTCTTGATTCTTCATTCTCACTTATGGTTCTCATCAACGATAACTCCACGACCCTAAGCATCGGCGACGCGATGCCGCATTTTTCCTTACCGGCAACAGACGGCACAACAGTTGATTCCAAAGGGCTGCTGAGCGATGTGCTCGTGATTGTCTTTACGTGTAATCACTGTCCGTATGCGCAGGCCTACGAAGATCGACTGATCGATTTGAACAATGATGTAGAAGACGACGGCGTACAATTTGTCCTTATTAATAGCAATGATGCCGTTGCCTACCCCGACGATTCCTTTGAGGAAATGAAGAAGCTGAGTGAACGTAAAGAATTTCCTTTCCCCTACTGCTTTGATGAAACGCAGGAAGTCGCCAAGGCCTACGGCGCTCTCTGCACGCCGCATTGCTTCGTGTTCGATCGGGACCGGAAATTGCAGTACAAAGGCCGGATCGATGACAGCTGGAAAGATCCTTCTGCCGTGAAGGAGCGAAATTTACTCGATGCGATTGAGGCTTTGACACATGGCAAACTGCCCATCCGAAACGAAGTGAATGCGATTGGATGCAGTATCAAGTGGAGACGTTAAAAAACGAAGATCAAAGAACCAAATTCGAGACAAGTACGAAAATCGAATGGCGAAATCTCAATTGATCGCCTCACATGCTATAGTAAATTTCAAATTTCTGTTTTAGATTTTGTTTCGTATTTGATTCTTCGTTCTTCGAACTTCATGCAAAGACACTTTACCGCCACCGCCTTCGTAATCAACTCCAAAAACCAATGCCTTCTGATGTGGCATAAGCGGCTACAGCGCTGGATGCCGCCGGGCGGGCATGTGGACGAGAACGAAACGCCGGAGGAAACCGCCAAGCGGGAGTGCAAAGAGGAAACCGGCATGGACGTGGAGATTATCGGCGACAATCAGCCGGATCTCTTTACCGGTAATCCGCAGGAGGGCCGCATGCTCAAGAAGCCCATTGCCATGCTGCTCGAAGAGATACCCGAGAGTAAAGAGCGTAGCGAACCGGCGCACCAGCACATGGATTTTCTCTTTATTGCCAAGCCTCTCGACGAGAATCAGGTGCTGACACTCGAGAAAACCGAAGGATCGGACATGAGGTGGTTTTCCAGGTCTGATATTGAGAAACTGGATGACAGCACAGAAATTTTTGCGAATGTGAAGGAGTATGTACTGAAGACCTTGAGAGGGTAAGGCGGGTATTGGGGGTAATGCGCGTATAGCAGGTATCGATTTTTTTAGATCCTTCAAGATTGCATCTTCACACGCCTTACGCGCTTTACTCGCCTTACCTTCGCGGCTCCTCTTACACCTCCACCCGGCATAAGCTACACTTACTCTTACCCATGCAATGGACCGATTTGGAACTCTTTCTTCGGCGTCTTTCTGCGGATGAACGCAAGCGCATTCATGCTGCGTACGTGCTTGGGGAGCAAAAGCACGGCGGACAAAAACGCCGGTCTGGCGAAGACTATTTCTCGCATCCGGTTGCAGTTGCCGCTATTTTAGCCGAAATACAGGCGGATCCGGACACACTCGTTGCCGCCTTGCTGCATGACACAGTTGAGGATACCGATCTGACGCTGGACGAGATTCGAAGCCAATTTGGGCCGACAGTCGCGCACTTGATCGAGGGGGTAACCAAGCTGTCTTCCGACGAACTGGAGGAAAAATCGACACTCAACGAACAGATAGAAACGCTGCGCAAAATGTTCACGCTGATGCAAGACGATATCCGTATCATGGTCATTAAATTGTTCGACCGTCTGCACAACATGCAGACAGTGTCGTTCCTGTCGGAAAAAAGCCAGCAGGCACTGGCACGCGAGACCATGGAAGTGTATGTCAAAATTGCTGATCGTCTGTGTATGCAGGATCTGCGCGATGAGCTGGAAGGCTTGTGTCGGGCCGTCCTGGAACCGGACTTGTATACGGATTTATATCACTTAAAGCGACTCAATCGCCAGAGTGGCAAACAGAAAGTGCTGTCCATCAAAGAGCGAATCAATAGCAGTGCTTTTACTGATTTACAGCAGAAAATCACGCCGCTTTTCGAAAACAAAACATGGGACCAGCTCCGCGCGCAGCGGGAAACCAATGGCGCGGTGACCGGCAATGCCGATATCACCTGCGTCTTTGTGTGCGACAGTTTGGATACCTGCTACCAGGCACTGGGCATGCTGCATCAGTTGTGGCTGCGCGAGAGCATGTCGTTCCAGGATTTCATCAATGCACCGGCTATCAACGGCTATCAGGGCTTGCACACGACGGTTATTTTGGAAGACGGTACGCGTGTACGCTGCAAAATCCGTACCAGCGAGATGCACGACTATGCAAGGCGCGGCATTGTGACCGTGTGTTTCAGCAGCGAGCGGAGCAGACTGGCCGAAATTCTACCGTGGACGCAGAGCATTTCCTCTTTGTCTGCCGATACCGCTGGCCGCAGTAACGATTTTTGGGAGAGCTTACAGAGTGATATTTTGGGCGAGTCCATTCTTATTCACGGACCAGCCGATGAAACTGTTCTTCTGCCCAAGCAAGCAACTGCCCTGGATGGCGTATTCTATCTTTTTCACGACGATGCACTACGCCTGGAGTCAGTTCGCTTAAATGGCAAACAGGTACCGTTTTCCACTCCTTTGACACACGGCATCACTATCGATGTCACGCTCGCCTACAAACCCACTGTTACGCGCGAGTGGCTGGATTGGACAAAGACGGGAATGGCAACAGCACATATCCGTAAATCTATTTCCAGCAGCCAAACACGTGAACAAAAAATAGAAATAGGCAAAAACTTGCTACAGAGAACCATGCACGAAAAAAAGAAAGGTTTTATAGAAGAGTTTGATGAAAACTCTCTTCTTGCCAAAGTATCGTTTGCCACAATGGAAGAAGTGTATGTCGCCATTGCAGACGGATCATTGACTGCCACTCACGCTTTCAGCATGCTCTTTGCTAGTCCGAAAAAAATACCTCAGCGAAAAAAAGTTTGCATTTTCGTGTATACGATTGACTCCACCAACACGCATGCAATTGACGCTATCAATGCCGTCTTTCAGAAGCAATCCAATGCGCTGCTGGAAATACGTTACCGGCATACACCCAAAACCACCTTGAATACTGTTACCGCCAAACTTTCCCTCACGCCAAACGAGCAAAAAACATTGCATGACCAGCTTGAAAAATCGGGGGCACAGGACATAGAAATGTTCATCCGTACGAGAAGAGAATTTTTGCTTCTTGGGATTGTGGTTGTTCTGTGGGCAGCAAATCCGGTTTTTGCACGATGGTTTTTATCGCATGGCCTGACATCTTTGCCGCTAATAACAATTCGATTATTAACATTATCAGTATTCAATCTTTGTTTCTTTGCAATCTGGCGTAGTAAAAACCATGGCACTTTTCTGCGTGTTTCACATCTGCCGACAATTGCCAGCCTCCCTTCTATCGGCATGATCGGCATGACCGTTTCCAACTATATTGCCCTCGTCACAGTTCCCCCGTCGGTTCATTTGTCTATCCAGCGAATGAATAGCTTACTTACGCCAATAATTGGACAACATCGAAAAAAATCTGAAACGATACGATCGTTAATCATTTTTATCATTATTCTCCTTCTTAGCACCGCAGGATTCGTGCTTACGCTTGGCAACTATATAGCAGTCGGAATCATTTTTTCAGTACTGCTGATGCTTTTTTATGTACTCACTTCTCTGTCTACGGAAAATGCTCTACAGAACAATAAAATTGATGTTCGGCAGCCGTATCTTTCTTTTCAGACCGGTGTTTTTTTGGGATTAGCAGGAATCATCCTGATTCCTTTCCAGCAAATGAGCAACCTCCTCAATCATCTTACTGTTCCGGCTATTCTGTTTGTTATTTTGTGCGTTGGCATTCCTCACGCTTGTCACTCTGCATTACTAAAAACTGCGCGCTTTAAGTATTTTACCGATGCATTGCTTTTCGAGATCCCTATAGCCATTGCGCTGGAATTTATTCTTCTTGGCATTGTCTTGCCCGTTTATACCTATCTTCTCATACTCATGCTGCTTGGCACGTTGATGTATTTGCGCCGCCGGTTCATTATGCTGCCGATAGAGGCGTCACTATGATGCCGGCCCTTCATTCATTCTTCTCTCGTAAACCTTTCTAAGCATTTCAGCACGCTCGTCAAGATAGCCAATATCAGCACCTTTTCTTTTCAATACTTCATCATCAGCATCAAGAAGACTGAGAGCCGCTTCAGGAGTATTACCGTGTACATGCAAATGTGCCTCAGCTATAGATTTACCGTCCAATAAAATTTTTGGATTTACCGAGCGTTTCAAATGCAAATCATAAAACATTCTATTCGCTCCCCAGCTAGCAACGTTCGGCATTAAAATAGCTGAATCCAAGAGATTATCTGGACGCCGCAAGCGAGCAATATTCACCACAATTAACTCTTTCTTGCACAATTCAGCAAAACGAGCTGTTACTCTTTTAAGCCACGTATTGAATCCTGACCGACGAAAATTAACATCAGCTAATTCAGGCGGAATAGTAATACCCATTTTACAAAACTCAGATCGTATATCGTCACTTACAGACTTTATAATACCTGTTCTGGCTATTTGCATCATTCCATCGTGGTTACGTCTAAATTGCAAGCCCTCAGAATCAGTGCCAAGTATTTTCCTACCATTGTATTGTGGAACAAGATCTTCTTCGCCTTCTTCCGACCAAGGCATTGTTGCATACACATAATGATAACCTAGGGGGACTCTGAAACTATCTCGAACATACTCAATTAACAAGCCAATTCTCGATGGCATTGCATCATGCAAACGCACATGTTCTTGACCTGAAATAAGCGACAAATGCCTTCCTTCAGATACAAACGGATATTTATTTGGATCAAGAAAATTATACCTTCCACCTACTGCCTCTAAGTCATCTCTGAACGTTGCAAGTTGCAGCTTAATATCAGATGGATTAATAACGAGAGGTCTTTCAAGCTCCTCTACAATCGAATAATCTTCTATTAATTTTTTTCTATCCAATAAATTACCAGCATCATCACATCCAAA
>ERZ724505.700-NODE-700-length-20404-cov-4.930119_pt1 | contig 20404 bp, 20 predicted proteins | sample MGYA00376038_ERZ724505 | MGnify/ENA primary metagenome ERZ724505 (study PRJEB28724, sample SAMN07190884) | wastewater metagenome | isolation source: effluent of sewage treatment plant in Hong Hong | place: Hong Kong | collected 2016-03-17 ...
CGCGCATTGCTGCGCCAAGACCCAAACATCATTATGGTTGGTGAGATTCGCGACAAAGAAACGGCTAACCTGGGCGTGCAGGCCGCCCTGACGGGACACTTGGTGTTTAGCACACTCCACACCAATAATGCCGCTACTTGTCTGCCACGTCTGCTCGACATGGACATTGAACCATTCCTGATCGCGAGTACGGTACGCGCAGTGGTAGGTCAGCGACTCGTGCGGCGGCTCAACGCTGAAAGTCGAATCGCCTACGCGCCAAGTGAGGAAGAAAAAGAGGCTATTGTTCACCTATTTAATCTACGCAGTGGCCAAGATTTCAGCTATATTCATGAGCTTGAAAAACAAGCTGCTGCTCAAGGCATAGGTGGTGATGCGCCACTAAGTACCGACGAGCATGGCATCAAAACCCTCTACAAACCCGCCGAGGTAGAAGACGAAGAAGGCAAGCATGACGGCTTCAAGGGTCGTATTGGCATCTACGAAGTCCTCAACAACACGCTTGCTGTCCAGAAGCTGATTACTGCCAGTGCAACGAGCAACGACATTCAAGAGCAGGGAATCGCCGACGGTATGATCACCATGCAAACGGACGGACTGATCAAAGCCCTACGTGGCGAGACAACCATCGAAGAAGTTCTACGGGTGACGAAAGAGTAAACGATGCCTTTTTTTCAATACACAGCAACATCAGCAAGCGGTGACAAGATCACCAAAGGTGTCATGGAAGCCCCCGATGAAGCGACCGTTATGCAGGTACTCGGCAAGCAAAATCTTCGACCCCTCAGTGTCGCGCTGACAAAAAAAGCTAGCGGTACGTCGTCACTCGGCTCGCTCTTTGGCGGCAGCAAAAAAGTCAAGTCGGATGACCTAGTAATTTTCACGCGCCAGCTTAGTGCCATGGTGGGAGCAGGCGTACCACTCCTCCGGTCACTCAACGCACTCGAGCAGCATAGTGAAAGCCCTGCGCTCAAAAGCATCCTGGTCGATGTCATTAAAGACGTCGAGGGTGGAGCATCGTTCGGTGACGCACTCGACAGACACCCTGGTACCTTTAGCGATGTATACGTCAACATGGTACGCGCCGGTGAGGCAGCGGGTATTCTTGATGACATCTTGAAACGTCTGGCATTACAACAAGAAAAGAATGCTTCTATACGCAAAAAGGTGAAGAGCGCGATGACCTACCCAATGATTCTTATGATTATTACAGTGCTTGCCTTTTTTGGGCTCATGCTGTTTGTCATTCCAAAAATTGGCGATATCCTAAAGAACCTTGGAGGCGAAGACGCCGAGCTACCAGCCATCACCCAAGCCATGCTTGCCGTGAGCTCCTTTATGCTTAACTACTGGTATATTGTCATTCCCGGCTTTTGTCTTGCTGTATGGGGCTTGCTTCGCTACATCAAAACTCCCGCTGGCCGCAAACAATTCCATCATCTTGTACTACGCGTACCGGCTGTGAACGGCGTCATTCGAAAAGTGATCGTAGCACGCTTTTCGCGCACATTTTCTGCGCTGACCGGGGCTGGTGTATCGATTATCGAAACCATGACCGTGACAGCGCGGGCACTTGGTAATGTCGTATACGAAGAATCTCTGCTCGATGCTGTTGATAGGGTTAAAAACGGTGAACAGCTTTCGGTCGCGCTCGAAGAAGGCGGTCTTTACCCTGCGATCGTCTCACAGATGCTAGCCGTTGGTGAAGAGACCGGGCAGACGGATACCGTGCTTGTAAAGGTAGCTGAGTTTTACGAGGAGGAAGTCGACGCTGCAATCGCCAGCCTCAGTTCGATCATTGAGCCTGTCATGATCGTGATTATGGGTGGCGCAGTAGGACTTATTGCTGCAAGTGTCATGGGGCCAATCGCCAGCCTTGCTCAAAACATCAAAGGCTAGGCGCGGCTATGCATAACCACAATCACATGGTATACTTTCACCAGTAGCGCGTGGGCATCATGACGAAATTATTTCACAAAGACAAACCGACCATAGGCCTCGACATCAGTAGTACCGACATGAAGGTTATGTCGATTGATTTGCATAACAACACAGTCACTGGCTATGGCGTGATCGATCTTGACCCTTTACAGATCAAAAAAGCACTCGGCGAGGACGATAGCAAGTATATACTAACAAGCCTTCAGACACTTCTTGAGCAGAAGCTTGTAGGTAATTTGCTCAGCGATCAAGTTGTCCTTGGTGTGCCAACCGCACGTACCTTTTCGCGCACATTTACTATACCACTATCTGCTGAGCAAACCCTCAAGGACGCCGTTGCAATAGAAGTAGGGCAGTATATTCCTATGCCTATATCAATGCTCTATGTCGACTACGAGATTATTGAGCGCAACGACAAAGCCATCACCGTTATCATGAGTGCCGTACCCAAGAAACTTGTTGACAATGCCGTACTTGCCTGCGACGCCGTCGGTCTCAACATTACCATGATCGAACCCGCTATTAATGCTGTAGCCCGAGTGCTCAAGCTTAGCGAAGAAGGCTACCTGCCAACAGTGATCGTCGACATCGGTGCAGCCAATACCGACATTGCCATCCTTGATGGGTCGGTAAGGATCACTGGTGGTATCGCGACCGGTGGCAATACATTTACACTCGACATCGCCAAAAAGCTTGGAGTCACGCTTGAGAACGCTCATCAGTTGAAAGTCTTAAACGGCCTCTCGCCTGGCGCAAAACAAGCAAAACTGACAACAGCCCTCCGCCCAGCCCTACGCAGCATTGTTACTGAAACACGAAAGGTTATCCGCTACTACAACGAGCGGCTTTCAAGCGAACGTAGACTCGAACAAGTACTTATTGTTGGCAGCGGCAGCAACGTACCAGGAATTGGCGAGTTCTTTACCAACGAGCTTGTCATGCCATCACGCACAGCTAACCCATGGCAACAGCTCGACTTTGGCGAATTGCCACAACCTGCCAAACAATTTCGATAACGCTATATTAGCGTTGCCGGCCTTGCAAATATACCAAAGGGAGCAATGTGGCAATGATAAATCTTCTGCCCGATGAGACAAAGCAAGACATCCGTGCAGCGCGAGCAAACGTTGTACTCCTGCGCTATAATCTACTGACACTTGCGGCAGCTGGTGGGCTGGTCGTCATCTGCGCGTTATGGTATGTTGTCCTCAATGCCAATCAGTCAGATGCCATCACGCAGAACCAGACGAATTCCCAAAAAGCAGCCGATTATAGCGAAACTCGTGCAAAGGCAGAGGCATATCGCAAAAATCTTGCCACCGCAAAGATCATTCTTGATAATAGCGTCAACTATACATCGGTCATTTTCAGTATTGCCGCCCTCCTGCCCTCGGGTACCGTTCTCAACAGCCTGTCTGTTAGCTCCACCGACTTTAACAAGCAGATCACCTTTACTGTACAGGCGAAGTCCTATGCTCAGGCGATGAAACTCAAAGAGAGTTTTGAGCAATCCAAGGTGTTCTCAAACGTCTTCTTTCAGAGTATTGGTAGCAGTGAGACATCTGATTCGGGGTATCCTGTTAGTGTTTCGATCAGCGCAAAGCTCAACAAGGTGGTTCAGCAATGATCGAAAATCAGTTACATGGCCTGGGACCAAAGAATCTCCGTATCGCCCTGTCGATAGGTATCGTGGTGATTATTATTATAGCTGGTGTTGGTTTTTGGTTTTTTCAGTCAAGCCTAGCACAATATGCGCGAAAGGTAAGTGAAGATCGACAAACAGCCGAATCGAGCTCGAAGGATCTCACGACACTGCAAAAGCTCAAAACTCAGCTCGAAGAAGACAGCGTGGCGGTTAACCGCGCTGAAAAGATTGTCGCCGAAACAACTTATTACAAATATCAAAATCAAGTGATCGAAGATATCAATGCCTACGCAAAGTTGGCAAGTATAACAATCGAGGGCTACGCTTTTGATTCTGGTAACCAGTCAGCGGGCGGCACGGCAGCAAGTGGCTCCCCGGCCGCTGTTCCCTCCGCGCAAGCTATTGCTGGTGCACCAAAAACAACCAGCATTTCAGTTTCTGTCAAAAACCCAGTGAGTTACAAATCCCTGTTGCAATTCATCCACTCGCTCGAGGCCAACCTCACGAAGATGCAGCTTACCGGTGTGTCAATTACAAAAGGTGAAGGGGGTGATAGCGTGTCCGTATCACCACTGACAATTGAGGTGTATATACAATGACGAACCAACTAACAACTCTCCTTCTGCCTATCCGTAAGTTCCTTGAGAAGCATCATATTGTGTTATTTATAACCTTCGTCGCACTCCTTCCTATGGTTTGTATCTATTTCTTGTATGCCGCTGCCGATCAGACGCCACCCGAGACAGAATCAACGACAAGTGCAATAAGCAAATTCGACGAATCAACGATCGGGAGGATCAAGAACCTTCATGACAGTACTGATTCCTCTCAAACGCTTGAGTATCCATCGGGTCGAACAAATCCGTTTACTGAATAGCAGTATTGGGCACAATCACCTATACTAATAGTATGTTACTTACTGGATCGCAACTACTTGATACACCAGTTATGAGTCTCCAGACCGGCAAAGAACTCGCGCGCACCAGCAAGGCGATTATTAATCCACATAACTTATCCGTCATTGCATACAAGGTTGAAGGGCACTTACTTGATCATGATCCCACGTATCTGCGCATTGCAGATGTGCGCGAACTCGGTAATCTTGGCCTGATCGTTGATTCAAGTGATGAGTTTATCGAGCCGGATGATATCATTGTCGACAAACCAATCTACGACATCGGATTTGTCCTTGAAGGCAAACAAGTGATCGACGAACACAAGAAGAAAGTTGGCAAGGTGGTCGACTATGTGGTCGACATTGATAGTTTCGTCATACAGCAACTGACAGTAAAGCGTCCGCTCCTGAAAAGCCTTACCGACGACGAGCTTCTTGTTCATCGCAACCAAATTGTTGAGGTAAATGACACCACTATTGTCATTAAATCAGCAAAGATCGACGCAAAAGCAGAAGCGGCCAAGCCAAGCCGTCACTATGTCAATCCCTTTCGCCAAGCCGTTCCCCAGCCAGAAGGGGCGCGGATCGACGCCAATGACTAATGCTTAGCTCGTCTCGCCATCGGTAGAGAGCGCAGCTTTGATGTCGTCATATGTAAATCCCTGCCGCGCTAAGTACTGCAGTAGTTTCTGTTCGTCCGGGTATTGCTTTCGTTTTTTAGCAATGATTTTTTGCAGCTCATCACCGTCGCTGCGCTCACTCTCTGCAAGCTGCCTATCAATGATGTCGCTCTGCACACCCTTTGCTTGCAGCTCAGCACGAAGCTTACGCAGGCTCGAGCCTTTTCGTTGATTGCGGTTCTCTACCCAAAATCTGGCGAACTTTTCATCGTCCACATAGCCCTTTTCGAGCAGCCTGTCGAATACGCGCTCCGTCACAGCCTTGCTCACCCCCACTCGCTCCAGTAGTTCACCCGTCCGTCTGCTTTTGTATTTCTTGGTGAGCGTTTTGTGATACAAATAATCCCGCACTTCACGCGCCGAATGTGGACGCATCAGACAATACTCAAGCGCACGCCCATAGAGCTTACCAAACTGGCTCTCAGTCTCTAGTTCTTGCAACTCAGTATCGCTATATTCTTTGCCAACACGAATCCCTAGGTCGGCAACCTGAAAAACGTCCAGGCTAAACCGAAACTTCCCGTCCACCATCACATTGACTCGATTCGGGTCGCGTTGCTGAGCGGTAAGATTAGTTATCTTCATACTGGGGAGCGAAGCGGTGCAAGTCTGCCATCAATTGGTCGGGATGGCCTGGATAGTAGGCACGGACTAGTTTACTCTCGGCGCCTTCGTCTGTTGCCTCTATCGCGACAAAGTGCGCATAACTACTCAACCCCTTATCCCTAATCCAACCCATCCTCTTGGCGGCATCAGCAAGTCGCAGCGCCATTTTTAAATCAGGGTCTTTGATTGTTGGAATATCATCACTATCCATTCTGTGAAATTTTGCATGACCCTGCTCATCCTCAACGACTCTAGTGACGACTTCTTTGCCCAACCCAAACCGTCTTCTCTGCGTAATACGCTCGACAACCATCCACGACACAATTCCTTCACTTCTTTCAATCGGAAACATCGAACCATCATCATCCTCTGCGAATCGAAGCCAATTTTCACTCTTCTTGCTTACATCAGTCATATTAGACCTCTTCTGTAGCTACTTTTTCGCGAACTTTCTTTTCGATCTCTGCGAGAACTTTTGGATTTTCTTTTAGGTAGGCTTTGGTCGCTTCACGCCCTTGGCCGATTTTGCTATCTGCATAGTCAAACCATGCACCGGCCTTGCCCACTATGCCGTGCTGCACTGCTAGGTCGAGTACGTCACCCGTGTTGCTGATGCCTTCGTTGTACATGATGTCAAATTCGGCTACACGGAATGGTGGCGCGATTTTGTTTTTGACGATTTTAACCTTTGTACGGTTGCCGATGATTTCTTCGCCATTTTTAATCTGCCCAATACGGCGAATGTCTATGCGTACCGATGCGTAAAACTTGAGTGCGTTGCCACCAGTCGTCGTTTCGGGGTTGCCAAACATAACACCAATTTTCATACGGATTTGGTTGATGAAAATCACCGTTGTCTTAGATTTGTTGATAATGCCCGTGAGCTTACGTAGTGCTTGGCTCATCAATCGTGCCTGAAGTCCCATGTGGCTGTCGCCCATGTCGCCGTCGATCTCTGCCTGCGGCACCAACGCTGCCACCGAATCAACAACAACCAGGTCAACGGCATTACTGCGAACGAGTGTTTCGGCGATCTCGAGTGCTTGTTCGCCGTTGTCTGGCTGGCTCACTAGTAAGTTATCAGTATCGACACCTAACTTCTTAGCGTAGGCAGGGTCGAGCGCATGCTCGGCATCAATAAATGCCGCCGTGCCACCTGCTCGCTGCACTTCCGCAATTGCATGAAGCGTCAGCGTTGTCTTGCCTGAACTTTCTGGCCCGTAAATTTCAATGATTCGGCCTTTTGGATACCCGCCACCAAGTGCCAAGTCAAGACTCAGTGCACCCGATGGGATCAATTCCACATCAACCTTGTGTGCCTCGCCCAACTTCATGATTGACCCATCACCAAACTGTTTGGTAATTTGATCCATCGCTAGGCCAAGTGCCTTTAGCTTGCCTTCATTCGCCACTACTTCTGCACCGGTCGTCTTTTCTGCCTTTTTCGCCACTGTCGTATTCCCCTATTCGTTTATATTCTTATTATACCTCAATCATAGACCCCACTCAGCGGTTACGCAGTGAAAACATTTTCACTAAAACATATATGCAACATGCTATCGCCACAAAAAAGGTTTTGCTATAATAGGTTGCAATGACAGCACGTGATCAGACTGGGCAGCGAGGCTTTACGGTTATCGAGCTCATTGTTGTGGCAATAGTACTTGCGGTTGCAAGTGTAATGGTGTTTGCCTATGCCAACAACGTTAGTGCGACCAATCAAGACGAGCAGCGCAAAACAGCTATAAATGCCATGTACTACGCGCTCGAAGAAGTCTACTACAAACAACACAGCAGCTACCCTGCCACTCTGACGACCGCAACACTCCCTTCGGTTGATCCAGCGCTATTCACCGATCCCGATGGCTTCACTCTTGGTAAAGAGGCCTTGTCGGAAGACGAGCTAGAAAAACTCATCAGCAACGGTGATACAAGCGACGATACAGCAAAGCGCCTAACGGCAATCAGTGCAGGCAAAAGCCCCAACTACCACTACGATGGCAAGGACTGCGACGCAGCGGGCAACTGCAAAAGCTACACACTCCGCGCAGATCTCGTCAAAGAAGCCGAATATGTTAAAAAGAATCGTACTCACTAATCTTCAGTGACTGGCCGACCGTTCTTAAATGCTTCGACAGCATTGTTAAGCAGCGCAATCTGCCGCTTAGGGTTCGATACATAATAAAACCTATAGGTTGTTTCATCACCTTCGGTACTAAGTCGAATCGAGCCATAGTTGAAAATAGTCTGCAATATCCCCGTCTGGGTATAGCTGGCGTCTTCTATGTTACCTAGGCTCACTGTTTGCTCATTGTGGGCAAATAGACTTGTCTGGATTTCTTGTATGACACTTTCGTTTGTCAAGAAAAACTTGTTGTTCAGGTAAACCCACACCACTATATATGTACCAAGAGCGATCAAAATCAGGACCAGTAGCGCAGGCATCAGAAGCGCAGCAAGCGGCGGTTTGCCACTTGGCACAAGTACTGGGTATGCCGTAAGTCCCGCGAACACCAAAAATGCCAAAAAACCACCGCCAAGTAGTGGTGGCAGCAAGCCAATTGGATGGCGACGAACCTCGCTAATGATGTACTCGGCCTTACTTAGATTAAGCGCCGGATATTTAGCCGCTGCTTCATCATGTCGCTTGGCAAGCTCTGCACTAATCTCTGGTTCTACGGGATCAAACGCGCGCGACACATGTACAACCTGCTGTGGCTGTTCGACTGCGGCTACAGTTGGTGGATGTGCGTAAAGCGGTCGACCGTCTTTGTCGTAGGCAACAGGCTGATCATAATCTGTGGGTTGAGTGTCTGGCATGGAATCTATTATAGCAATTCTTGCTGCGGATATTTACCAATGTGTTTCGCGCCTTTTATCGTCACTCGACGGCCCCTTGGCGTACGTTCGATCATACCAATTTGTAGCAAATATGGTTCGTGAAAATCTTCGATCGTGCTTGCTTCGTCACCCGTTAGTGCGGCGAGTGTCGTAAGCCCCACCGGATTATGACCATAGTTTTCAAGCATGCGTTCGAGCAGATGACGATCGGCAGGATCAAGCCCACTTTCATCAACTTCGAGTAACTGCAGGGCTTCTGCTGTAATCACCGTGTCAATAATACCGTCGCCGTTCACATCGGCATAATCGCGCACGCGTTTTAGCAGTCGATTAGCAATACGGGGTGTCAGACGTGCTCGGCCTGCAAGCATTGTCGCAGCAGCTGGTTCAATTGTGCTGCCCAGCAGCGTAGCGGCACGACGAATCACCTGCTCGATTTCGTCTTCGCTATAAAACTCTAACCTATGCGTTATGCCAAATCGATCGCGCAGTGGCGCCGCCAATGCGCCTGCTCGCGTGGTTGCACCAATCACCGTGAATTTTGGCAAGTCAAGCCGTACGCTCCTGGCCGCTGGGCCTTTACCAATCACAATATCAAGCTTGTAGTCTTCCATGGCACTGTAGAGTACTTCCTCGACAGAGCGACTTAGGCGGTGAATTTCGTCAATAAATAATATATCGCCATCTGCCAGATTGGTCAGTATGCTAGCCAGGTCCCCTGCACGTTCAATCGCAGGACCCGCAGTCACGCGAATACTGCTCCCCATTTCATTGGCGATTACCGTTGCCATAGTTGTCTTGCCAAGGCCGGGTGGGCCGTAAAGTAATACGTGGTCTACTGGCTCGCCACGTTTTTTAGCCGCATCGATTGCCAGCTTGAGGTTCTTCTTTAGCCTCTCTTGACCAACATACTCAGAAAACCGCTGCGGTCGTAGCGTTACCTCAATAACCTGTTCGTCGCTGTCATCGGCATGCGTGCTGGTATCGACGATTCTCTCTATTGCCATACTTGCTGTATTATAGCATAAACACTAATAACCATAAGTGGTATACTGAGGTCAATGACCAAAAAACGACAATCTATCTGGCTCTTTGTCGGCGCCATTGGCGTGGTGTTTGGTGACATCGGCACAAGTCCCCTCTACGCGCTACAGTCGATTTTTAGCGTGTCGGGGCTGGCACTCACACCGGCAGATATCCGTGGCGTTATATCGCTGATTTTATGGTCGATGACACTTATTGTGACTATCAAGTACATTAGCTTACTCATGCGCGTCAACAACCGCGGCGAAGGTGGCATTATGGCACTCGTTGGTATCGTGCGAAAAACACATACCAGCAAAAAACAACTGCTGCTTTTCACTCTCATTGGCCTCACGGGCATATCACTTTTTTATGGCGATGGTATCATTACGCCAGCCATATCAGTTCTGGCGGCAGTAGAAGGCACCAAGCTCGTCCTGCCCACAGCAACGCCTTTTGTGCTCCCTATCGCCATTATTATCCTCACGGGCTTATTCCTATTGCAGGCAAAGGGCACGGGGGTTATTGGCAGATTGTTCGGGCCTATTATGATCGTATGGTTTGTTGTGTCGGCACTTGGTGGACTAGCACAGATTATCCAGCACCCAGCAGTGCTCACAAGCCTGTTGCCCACAACTGCCCTTGGATTTGCTGCCGATCATCCACTCCAGGCATTTATTGCCATGAGTGCCGTCATACTCGCAATCACCGGTGCAGAAGCGCTCTACGCCGACATGGGACATTTCGGTAGAAAGCCAATAAAACTCGCATGGCTGCTTGTCATATTCCCTGCCCTCACGCTTACGTATCTTGGTCAAGGGGCACTCGCAAGCACCCAACCCGCCGCGATGAGTAGCGCATATTATCTTATGTTTCCAGACGAGTTGCGCCTTCCTATTATCATCTTGGCGACAGTTGCAACGCTCATCGCCTCGCAGGCAGTCATATCTGGCGTATTTTCACTCACGTGGCAAGCTGTACGCCTCGGCTTCTTGCCGCGTATGAACATTCAGCACACATCACGCTACGAATACGGGCAAATCTACATACCACTGTTCAACTGGATGATGCTCGTTATTGTCATTGCTATTACACTGAGTTTTGGTTCGTCAAAAAACCTCGCTGCAATGTTTGGCATGGCCGTCAGTGGCACGCTGCTTGTCGACACAATCTTCTTGCTTATTGTCATGCGGCGCGTATGGCGATCGCCCATCGCCATGCTCATTATGGTAGTTGTTAGCATTGCGGCTCTCGAACTCATATTTGTGATAGCCGGCACCAGCAAGCTGCTGCACGGCGCATGGGTGCCGATTGTTGTCGCAGTGCTCGGATTTACCGTCATGAGCACTTGGTATAAGGGGCATCAAATTATCAAGCGTGAACGGAGGGAAGAAGAGGGCAGTCTGAGCGATTTTGTGGCTCGTCTACACCGCGCCAAAGTACCACGAGTCAAAGGCCATGCCGTGTACCTTGGCCACCATGCAGGCAACGCACCCATGGCGCTCCACGCCACGCTCGATCAGCTGCATGAGCTGCACGAACGTGTGGTTGTGGTGACAGTCAAGACTATCGATAACGCTCACGTACCCGAAAAACAGCGTGTGCTTTTTGATGAGCTTGGTCACCCAGACGACGGCATTAGTCACCTTACACTTCGCTTTGGCTACAAAGATATTCCCAACGTGCCACGAGCTCTCGAAGTCGCTCGCAGCAAAAGCCCCGAAGTCGATTTTGACCCATACAGTGTCACCTACTTTACTTCCGTTTCACAGCCAATTATCGTACACAACAAGCGCATGGCTCGTTGGCGTAAACAGCTTTACCTTTTTCTCGATCGCAACGCCAACAATCACTCAGAATATTTTCGTTTGCCTATTGATCGAACGGTTGAAATGCGGGCGTTTTTGGAATTATAAGTACACTAAGCAGTGATTTCTTTTATTATCTCATCCACTGTTTCACGCAATAAAATGGAAGGATGAAAATAAAAAATTGTAGCATGCTTACGATCACCCAACAAGTAAACCTTTGGTACCCCCGTTGCTACATTAAGAGCTAGTGCGCCACCAAGTTCAACATACATTCCTTTGCCCATATCTTCATTATTAGTACAGATGACGTACACATCGCAGTCAACAACTCCAGTCATATCTGCATTTGCGCGCTTAGATGCCTCATCAGGATTGTCGAACTTTGCTTGACGACCAGTAAGCATCTTATTTCCCGTTTCGATGCGTGTCCAATCGTGAGTAATTACGTGACCAGACGCAACAAACTGAGCCTGCACTGCACGCACATAGCTTAAATCATTTATCTGCCCCGAAACAAATACCTTTGCCATGTGCGTCTATCCTATCCTTTAAGTGCGGCCGTCACGCGATCGGCCGTCGATAGGTCAGTTGGCACGCCTTCGAGTGCTTTGGTGGCGTCAGCGAGCGTGTAGCCAAGTGCCATCAGGGCTTCAAGTGCTTCATCGCTATGTGCTACCAATTGTGATGTGCCCGTGAGTGTACTATTGTCATAGCGTAGCGGTAGGCCAACTTTGTCGGCCAGGTCCACGATCACCCGCTCGGCTATGCGCTTGCCTACGCCCGACGCTTTTGCCACGAATACACTATCATTATTTGCTACAGCATTTCGTACCACTTCACTATCGCCCAACGATAATATGGCCATGGCAGCTTTTGGCCCAACGCCCTGCACAGTGATAAGTAGCTCAAATAATTTCTTTGCCGCTAGGCTACTAAACCCAAATAGCTCCTGTGACTGCTCGCGAATATGGTGATAGGTATAGAATTTTACTTCGTCATTGAGTGCAGCGTGATCATAGTCACCCGCTGCCACATTTACTTCGTAACCAACACCATGCACATCAACAATCACCGATGTCAGCATCTTTTCTGTCACGATTCCTTTTACATGTGCGATCATCAGTTTTGTCCTCCTCTGCCGTTTTGGCTGCCAGATGTAATTTGATAGGTGAGTGTGCCCTGTACCGTGCTACCACTTCCATCTGCTGGCACATACGTAGCCGTGATAGTATGCGTGCCAACGGTCAGAAGCGCTGTAGTAGCAGTCGCCGCGCCAGCTACTACCGTATTGCTACCAATTATTTGATTGCCGTCCTTGAACTGCACAATACCTGTTGCCGATGCATCGGAAAGTGTTGCCGTAAATGTCACGGTCGTGCCTTGCGATGCGCTCGTCGACGGGTTTGCAGTGACTGCTACAGAAAGGTTTTCATCGGGCGTGCTTGTAGGTGTTGGCGTAGGAGTAGGTGATGGCGAAGGTGTTTCTTTTGCCGAACAACTTGCCTTTGGTAGCGCCGTCGTAAGGAACCAATCCGTATAGGTACTACCCTTCACCGCGCTATCGGCAAGGCCATGATTGCTAAGGCACACATTTTTTTGCACCACACCACTTGGCGCCGTAAACTTCGTGTCCACACCCGCCAATATATTGCCCATGGCTTTGGTAAATATAGGCCCAGCCATAATCGACCCGCCGTTTTTCATTGCATGGTTGTCGTTGTTGCCCACCCATACGCCAATCGCAAGTTGTGGCGTATAGCCCATGGTCCAAGCATCACGCGAATCGTTGGTTGTACCAGTTTTGACAGCAACTGTTTTGACTGCTTTCGTCTGCGCATCGTACACATTCAGTGAGCTACCAAATACCGCTGCACGCGCCGCATTGTCCGACAATATGCTCGACAGCAAGTAGGCTCCCTGCTCACTAATCACCTGTTTCGATTTTGATTCGGCCTTATACACTTGTTCGCCGTACTTACTCTTGATAGTCTTCACGATGCTTGTATCGTACTGCTTACCACCATTGGCAAATGCAGCGTAGGCATTTGTGAGCTGCAGTGGCGTCACTTCGGCCGCACCAAGCGCCAGACTCAAGCCATAATCATTCTTTTTATCGATCGAGCTCAGCCCCATTTTTTGCGCTGCCTCGATCGTCTTGTTTAACCCATACTGCTGCATCACCTTAATGGCCGGTATGTTGAGCGACCAGTCCAGTGCATTGCGTACTGTTACATCGCCACGGAATTTATGGTCGGCATTTTGCGGCACATAGCCACCACCAAAGTCGGTTTGCTCATCTTTTAATACCGTTGCCGGTGTGATGATACCGTCGGCAAGCGCCTGCGAATAGTAAATTGGTTTAAAGCTTGAGCCCGGCTGGCGCAGTGACGTCGCGATGTTTACTTTGCCAAAGTCTGCATTTGTCCAGTCATAACTTCCCACAAGCCCACGCACTTCGCCACTCGTTGGATCAATCGCCACAGCCGCGGCATTGCTACCGCCATTGTTTTTAATAGTATTCATGTTGGCTGCAATTGCCGATTGTAGTTGCTTTTGTACATTTGCATCGAGTGTGGTTGTCACCTGGTACCCACTACGGGTGACTGTTTCTTCGCCATACTTTGCATACAATTCGTCGAGCACCATTTCCGCATAATGCGGCGCAATACTGTCGTTGATTGGCGAGCTTGGCGGCTGATAGGTGAGTTGTTCGGCGAGCGCCGCTTGCTTTTCGGCTTCGGTAATATATCCATTACTTACCATGCGACTCAGCACGGTTGTTTGGCGTTCCTTGGCGTACTCGGCATTGCCGCTCACGGGCGAGTACACACTTGGAGCGGGCAGTACGCCAATCAGCATCGATGCTTGTGCCAGATCGAGCTTGTCGGGTGTGGTACCAAAGTATGTTTTAGCCGCCTCTTCAATACCAAAGGCATTTTCGCCAAAGTACACAGAGTTCAGGTACATTTCGAGTATTTGATCTTTTGTGTAGGTATTTTCGATTGCTACAGCAATTGAAAAAGCCTGGTATTGCCGCAAAAAGCTGCGATTACTCGACAGTACCGTGATCTTCGCTAACTGTTGGGTAATTGTAGAGCCACCAAAGCTGCCGCCACCATTGATAATATAGCCATACACCGCGCGCAGTGTACTAAAAATCGAAAAACCGCTGTGTTTGTAGAAATCTTTATCTTCACTCGCGATCAGGGCGTTTTTCACCCGCGTTGAAATCTTATCAAGCGTCAGTAAGTCATGATGCTCGGCCCGTCCACTACTATAAATCTCGGTCGTACCATCGTTCGCGTAGAGCACAATCCCCGTATTATTACGGTTCATCAGACGGTCTTGATCTGAAATGTCTTTTGCAAAGAAAAAGTATGTTGCAAGTGGCAAAATAATCAAAAATGCCAAAATTGGGCCGCCAACAACAAGCGCTCGCTTTTTCCAGCTAAGCTTTCGCCACCAGCGAAAACGGTGTTTAACCTGCCGCTTTATACGCTGCACAGGCGTCACGCGTCGGGTGTATTTTCCTTGGCGTTGCATTGCCTCTATTATAGCAAATTTTCTGAGGCAAAGCTTATGAGCGTGAGCGCTTTTGTCGCTTTACAGGGGCGGCATCTTCGCCTTCTATCGACACACGAGGCAAGACCTTATCAAGCCATTTTGGCAGCCACCACGCCGCACGGCCAAGAAGCGCCATTGCTGCAGGCACAAGTGTCAAACGCACCACAAAAGCGTCTATAAATATGCCGACAGCCAGTGCAAATCCAATAACCTGAATAGTCGTGTCGTGGTTACCTATAAACCCAGCAAAAATTGCCACCATGATAAACGCCGCCGCAACAACAACCTTACTTGCTTGCGCAAATCCACGACGCACCGAACGCAGCGGTTCACCCGTTTCGCTATAGGCCTCATGCATGCTTGTCACCAAGAAAAACTCATAGTCCATGGCTAGCCCAAACATAATACCGATAGTAATGATCGGCAAAAAGCTCATAATCGGACCGGGCGCCTCGGCAATACCAAACCATCCCCACTGAAAGACCATGACAATCGCGCCAAACATAGCAAGTACCGATAGCAAAAAGCCTGCGGTTGCTTTGAGTGGTACCAAGATCGAACGAAAGGCCACAACCAAAATCACAAATGACAGCCCAACAACAACCGCCAAATACACAGGCAACGCATCGGCAAGCTTGGTATTGATGTCCGTTTGCAAAGCAGTCGAGCCAGTCACGAGCAGTGTCACCGCTGTACTACCTGTGAGTTCTTGTTTTTTGGCTGGGTCACGCAATTGGTTGATCAGATCAATCGTCGCCTGATCTGACGGCCCAGAATCAGGAATTACTTGAATTAAACCAGCCGTACCGTTGTCTATTGCCGCACCCGGCAGCGCTGTCTTTACATTGCCTTGCTGTGCAATTTTATCGGCAACTTTTTTAAGCTGTACGAGCTTTGCATACTGATTAACTGTCTCGTCGATCTTGGCAAGTGCAGCTGTTTTTTGGGCTTCGCCCTGCTGCTGCGCGGCGGCAATTTCTGCCTGAAGCGCCCCGTACTCTTCGGGAGTCTGCACAGCTGCAGCTTTTTGTTCAAATGCAGCTTGCTGGGCAGCAGTTGCAGCAGCAATTTGCTCATTTAACTGCGCCATAGCTGGGTCACGCACGGCTGCTTTGTCGGCATCGCTCACTGCTGGCAGGCCTTCTACAACAACAAGTAGTGGTCCATTAAAGCCCGCGCCAAAACCTTTTTCGAGCAAGTCATATGCTTTGCGCTCGGTCGATGATTTTGCGGCATATTCATCTGTTGGGAGGCCAAGCCGCAAATGCTGCGCAGGTAGTGCAATTGCGCCTACAGCAACAATCCCCACAATCAGCACGGCGACTGGATAACGCGTAATTGCCTCGCCCCAGCGATACCATACGGTTGTTCGCTTGGCATGGTGATCCTCGCGGGCACCCTTTTTCTGTGCGCGTACAATTGCTGCTCGCTCTTTTTTAGAAAAAGCAAACCGGCCGACAAGCCGCAACATTGCAGGAATCACCGAAATCGCAACCAGTGCTGCAACAGCAATTGCTGCCGCGGCCGCAAGACCCATGGTTGTCATAAATGGAATCTGCACTACGCTGAGTGCTGCAAGTGCAATGATCACTGTTGCAGCCGCAAACACCACGGCGTTTCCCGCAGTGCCAATTGCACGTGCGGCGGCGTCGCTACTCGCAAATCCTTCGTGCACATATGTGCGATACCGATTAATGATAAACAGTGAATAATCAATGCCAACCGCCAGGCCCAACATAACCGCGAGCACAGGTGTGGTCGAGCTGATAGTGATCACTTGGCTAAGTGAAAACAGCCCAGCCATGCTCACGCCAACCGCAATCAACGCCGTAGCGAGTGGCATACCAGCCGCAATCAGCGAACCAAGCGTCACCGTGAGTACAATCAATGCCACAACAAGCCCGCCGATTTCACCAACGCCCAAAATATCACTTGGTGCGCGCTGCACTACATCGCCGCCCATTTCAACCTGCAAGCCATTGACGCGAGCGTCCTTCACAACTTTTTCAACCGACGCAATAAAATCGTCACTAATGTGATCCGAACCATTCTTGAGCTGCAGCTGCGTATAGGCAATCGTTTTATCGCTCGACACCGCCGCGGTGTTTACGGTTGGATCAATAACTTGAGTGACACCACCAAGCTTTTCAAACGCAGTAGTACTGTCGGCAATCACCTGTCTATAATCATCGATTGTCTTGCCACTTGGCGCAGCAAACACAATTCGCGCCGAGCCCTTACCCGCATCTGGAAACAGCTCAGACATACGATCGAGTGCTTTTTGAGCCTCCGTACCTGGAATCGAAATTGCCGAGCTTGTTGGTTTAATAAAATGTGCTGCTGTAAAGCCAAGCACAATAAGTAGCGCGATCCATACGCCCAACACAACGAACGGCCGTCGGAACGCAAATGCTCCTAGTAGATGTAGTTTTTTACCCATAATGCTTCTAGTATACGTGGTTTGCTACGGCCACGCTACCGCATTTATTGGCCACGGCTCATCATATAGTGAGTGATTGCTGCCGCTAGCGCGTCGGCACAATCATCGGGCTTGGGCACATCCTTTAGTCCAAGCTGCAGGCGCACCATTTCCTGCACTTGTTTTTTGTCGGCCTTGCCATAGCCGGTCAATGTCTGCTTGATTTGCTGCGGTGTGTATTCTGCAATTGGTAGCCTGGCCTTGCGCCCCGTCAGCATGGCCACGCCACGTGCCTGCGCCACGCTAATTGCCGTAGTGACGTTCTGTGAAAAGAACAGTTTTTCGATCGACATAACGCTCGGCTTTGTTTCACGAATAATATCAGTCAGGCCGTCAAAGATTTCCTCGAGTCGCTCGTCAATTGGCGTATGCGCAGGCGTCGTAATCACACCCGCCGTCACCATGGTCGTTTTACCACGCGCGACATCGACCACGCCAAACCCCAGTATGCCCGTACCTGGATCGATCCCAATAATCCTCATGCCACTTAGTATATTAATATCCGGCAAATTCGTCGACTCTAACACGCCTCACACCAAGAGCTTTCACAATTCGACGCGTACTTGCCACCATTGCTGGCGGTCCAGAAATGTACACGATTGGCTGGGTCGGCACATCTATGAGCCCACTAAGTATTTCGCTATCCAGACTTCCTTCGGCAAATTTCCACTCAGCGTCAGGCAATGGTCCACGGTTTTGCGACACAACCGTGACGTCGTTTGCGCTATGGCGAAGTTGTTGCACAAAGCTCAGCTCCTGCACGCTCGACACACCGTAGATAAGCTTCATTTTACGATCGGTCGCCATACAAAAACTCACAAAAGGCGTCACGCCAATACCACCCGCAATACATACAATCGGCACATTCGGATCATCTGGCAACACAAAATCACCTGCTACACGCGTTGCGTAAAGCGTCGTACCAGGCTTGATGTTCATGAGGGCTCGCTTGTAGCTGCTTGGTTTTGTGGGTATTTTTGTACCAATGCTCAACTGCTCGCTGCCGCTACTACCAACAATGCTAAATATCCGCCGGTGTCCGCGCAGATCACTTTTTGGATGAATCAGTGAGAGCTCAATATACTGCCCGGGCTCAAACTGCAATTTATCCGTGTCAAAGGTAAATTCGTACACGGTACTGTTCATTTGCTTTTTGCCCACGTAGCGTAGTTTTATTGCTCGTCTTTTTCCAAACCACCAACCAATGACGTTGCCGATCACTAGCGCCAATGCTGGTGTCATGGTCACGCGGCCATAGTGCAGTGGCAATGTCATAAGCAGGCCCACAGTTGCCGCCACTACATATTGCTGCCATGCACGCGGTGGCAGCGTCAGTGGCTCCGTGAGCATAATTGCTGCGACAAACAGCAGCGGCCACGACACCAGCGCGGTCACAATATCTGTGCCCCGCAAAAGGAGCGACACTACAGCAACCAGGACAAACAGCAACGCGACATAGTATTTTTTGGTGCGGCGTAAAATCAAAAAGCCAACAATAAACATCAGTGGCACCATGGCAGCTGTTGCGACCCACCAACCCGCGTAGGCTATGCCGCCAATACTCGCAATCACAATTGCAATTGCTGCTGGGTTAAACATATGCCGGCCACGTGGTGCTATAACATATTTAGATGCCATAGCAATAACTGCCACCAGCGCGAGCTTCACAAAACCAATCAGTGTGGTTGGCGGCGTAAACAGCAGTGCAAGGATCAAAGCAGTAATCCAGGCCGACTCACTATGCGGACGCAGTCCAAACAGCCAGCCAAATAGTTTGTTTGCCCCGTACGAAACGCAACCAAGTAATGCGGTAGACAGCACAAATTGCAATGGATTGTAATCAAGGTTGCCAACAGCCATAAGTAGCAGTGCCATAGCAGATAGAGCAATCAAACCATAGAGCACCAAGCTATACATAGTGATTCGCCCCAGCTGTTCATCAAGCCAATCAAGCATACTCATATATATAATTCTCCCACAAAATTGTCCGATTGCTCAACTGTGCCATTGGCCAAAAGCCGCACATACGCAAAATCCCACTGTGAAAGCTTGTGGGCATCTGCAAAAAACAGCGCCGTCGCTAGGCCGTCTGCAACCATAGTTGTGGGCGCAATCACCCACGTTGCCAGCACATCACGCACGGGCTGTGCGGTTCGTGGATCGATCACATGATGCCACCGACCCCACGCTCGTCGATTTGTTGCCGACGCACAAAGACTACCATCCTTCACATTTGCTGCACCGATCACCAACGACATGTCAGTAGGATTCTCCAACCCAATTGTTTCTTCCGCGCCGCGCACACGCACATCACCGCTGGCATCTATCACATAGTCGCCATGCCCATGCTGTTCTAGTAGTTCCGCCACAAGATCCACCAAGTAGCCCTTGCCCGCCGCACCAAAATCAAGCAGCACCGGGGCGGTCGTTGTTAGCTCGCCGCCACGCCATGTCATAGCGTCACCCCACGCCAGCGCTGGCTGCGGGCTACCGCCGCTGAGCGAATAGGTTTTGTCATACCCGACTGTTTCCAATATGTTTCCAACAAGTGGCGACACAGCACCGTCTGTCGCTTCGTATAATTTCTGGTAAAAATCAATCAGCTGTCTAGCGTCACCCGGAAACTCATATCGCCCCGCGTTAGCGGCAATCTGCGCTACAAGCGAATCGTCACGAAAGCGTGAATACGTGTGATCAAACTCGTCGATTCGCTGCATGATCTGCTGCTGCAGCGCGCCAAGTGGCTGCGCAGTTTCAATCACCCACTGCGTGCCAATTGCCGCAAACTGTACCCTATGCTTTGGCTTGTGATTCGATGGCTGCGATGGCATTGTTAAATCCATTCGGCGTCAGTGATGAACCAGCCACGCGAGTCAGCGACACGTCTTCTATTTTTTTGCCAACAACCAGTGACTTAAA
>ERZ724505.702-NODE-702-length-20371-cov-6.006793_pt1 | contig 20371 bp, 19 predicted proteins | sample MGYA00376038_ERZ724505 | MGnify/ENA primary metagenome ERZ724505 (study PRJEB28724, sample SAMN07190884) | wastewater metagenome | isolation source: effluent of sewage treatment plant in Hong Hong | place: Hong Kong | collected 2016-03-17 ...
ACACACAGTGGCACGTGTTCTCACACACAGTGGCACGTGTTCTCACACACAGTGGAATTTTGAAAATCGGCCTGTAACCCGCGCCAGTATTGGCTGCTACATTTTTTGTAGCTTTTGCCTAATCTGTATTTAATAATTTTTTAATCCGCGCGCGCGAGGGATAACTTGCTTTCGAGGTGTGGACAAGTACCGACGCGCACGAAAGCACCCCCCCCTACCCCCCTACTCGGGGGGAGAAACAGCCATGTCGACCAGAAGGAAGGCAAAACAGCCAGAACAGCCGGAGCCAACAAAAGCAGAAAGTTTCAATCGGTATGATCCAAGCCGAATCTTCTGAACAATTCAAGGGTGATATGGCATGAATCTCGACGAAGCAGTCAAAAAACACATCGAATGGCGAGCCAAATTCCGGTTGGCAATCGTCAAAAAAGAACAGATGGACGCAGCCACCATCAGCAAGGACAACTGCTGCGAAGTGGGTAAATGGCTACACGGTGAGGGCAAATCACGTTGGGCAGGAAAACCAGAGTTTCAACGTGCGCTGGACAAACATAAAGCATTCCATGCAGAAGCCGGCAAGGTTGCTCAACTCATCAACGCGCAAAAGTACACGGAGGCCGATGCCGCCATTGGAAATGGAACGGCCTTCGAAAATGTTTCCAAGGAGGTGAGTACGGCACTCATCCTCTTGAAAAAGGCTGCTGGCATCTGAGATGCGGCTAATAAATGGCCCAGCGTATCATTGAAGTTCGCCTTTTCATGGGCGTGGATTGAAACATGCAACGCTTTAAAACCCTCGGATTCCAATACACATTCAACAGACTCATGGCACTGGTCATTGCTGCTCTCCTGACGGCGTGCGGTGGGGGTGGTTTTGGCCTTAACTCTGACCCGGTTGTGAAGAAAGCGATTGACGTGACCAGCGTTTCCGTGCAACGGTTCGTTGATACAGATGACAAGGAATACGAAACAAAGGTTGGTCTTCCCCTGTTTTACGGTGGCAAGGTCACAGTGACCATAAACGGAACTAATTTGGATGCAGAGCCACTCACCGTGCGTTTTCCGGGGTGTTCCGGATTGGAGGAGCCTGCTGAAGGAACGGGTCAAAAGCGCGTTTATACCTGTACGCTCAGACAAATTGGTTACCTGCCAGTTACCGTACTTACAACAGCTGAACTATCCCTGCTATGGATTTCCAAGGTGCCAGTGCCATATCCTCAGGTCACCATGTTCACCAGCATGGGGAAAATTATCTTTGAACTCGAGCCAGACCGTGCATCTGTTTCCGTCGACAACTTCCTTCGCTATGTGAAAGAAGGTTTTTACGAGAAAACCATTTTTCACCGCGTCAACGCAAATGCAATACTGGCCGGAAGCCTGGATGAGAAGATGCGGCCCGTTCCAACGCACGAGCCGATCAATCTGGAAAAAACTGGTTTAAGCAATCTGCGTGGAACCATCGCTATGGTGCACGGCGAAGATCCACACTCAGCTACAGCACAGTTTTTCATTAACGCTGTAGACAACCAGTTTCTGGATACCAAGGACGGGGGCTATGCGGTTTTTGGCAATGTGATACCGGACACAACCCTCATGAAGGTCATCGATGACATTAAGGCGGTTGAGACGAAAACAATTGGAACTTACACCGAAGTCCCCGTGACTCCAATCACCATTACGCGTGTAGAGCAGACGCAGTGATTTTCTCTTGCGGATTTTGAGTCCTATTTGCGGATGGGACTTGACATTTCTCCCCCATACTAGGTTACGCGAAAGAAAAGTCTTAAGAGAGTATGCGCTGGGGATAGCTTTTGCAAAACGACGGAGAAATCCAAAGCCCCTACCCCCTACTTTGGTGGAGAAACAGCCATGCTTACTAGAATCAAGGAAAAGGAGTCAGTTAGCTATGGACATGCCAAGTTTGTTTCCCCAAAGTGAGTTTCCAGAGGATGCGGAGCCGTATGGTGTTAATGACCATCTGGCGGAGCTTTCAAAGACTGGATACAGCTATCTGAAAAAAGGGGTTCTGGACGAGGCGGAGAAGGCATTTCACAAGATACTGGCCATCAGTCCTACCAACAGTTACGGTTTGACAGGGCTGGGTGATGTCTTCCGCCGCAGAAACAACAAGTCACGCGCCATGGCCTACTACCAGCAGTGCCTGGAGACGTCCCCGGAAAACAACCATGCTCTGCTGGGCATGGCTGATTGCTACAAAAGCAGCAACCAGGTGGATAAAGCTCTTGCCATATGGGAAAAGTACCTGAGTACGCATGACAAGAGCATTTCCGTATTGACACGGGTTGCAGACGCCCACCGAAAGCTGAAGAACTTTGAAAAATCCAAGCAAACCTACTTGCGGGTTCTGTCCATCGACGAAAGCAACACCTACACCCTGATTGGCCTTGGGTACCTGTATTACGACTTCAAGGACTACCGTGCGGCTCTTGCGAGCTGGGAAAAGGTCTATGCCATTGACTCCAAGCGTGTCGATGTACGTGTGCTGACGGGTCTTGGCAATTGCCATCGCAAGCTCAGGAACTACCGCGAAGGGCTTTTTTACTTCGAACAGGTCCTGGTTGTTGACAAGAACAACTTCTTTGCGCTCTTTGGCATTGCAGATTGCTACCGTGGCATGGACCAGATGGAAAAGTCACTGGAGTACTGGAATTACATCCTGGCAGATGATCTGGCCAACAAAGTCATTCTGACGCGCGCGGGTGATGCCTTGCGCCATCTGGGACGCTTTGCCGAGGCTGAAAAGCATTACCGCCGGGCACTGGATGTCAATTTCGACGTTTACGCTGTACTTGGACTTGCACTGGTGCTCAAAGAGCAGGGACGTTATTCCGATGCCATTGAGAGTCTCAATAACGCCATGAAGCACGATCCCAACAATGCACGTATCTACACCGAGATTGCCGAGTGCCAGTTGTCCATGGGGCGGCGTGAGGCTGCGCTGGAGACTTTGCGATTACTCCAACGCAGGGGAATAAGCAACAGCCAGATCGATGCAATGTTGAGCAAAATCGAAAATTAGGGAGCAATACCAAGAATCCAAGTTGTTGCTGGAATGAAAGGTTCCTAAGATTGGCGCGTGTTCTGGTTTCTATTCAATCACTAAAAGAACGGTGCAAACTATGGAATGGGCCAAAGAAAGTAATCGTAAAACCTTACTCGGTCAATTGCTGGTCGACAAGAAACTGATCTCGCAAGAGCAGTTGGACTGGGCCATTGAGCAACAAAAAAGAACTGGCCAGCGTCTCGGTGACGTGGTTACCGAACTGAATCTGATTTCCAGGAATCAGGTTGATGCGGTCTTACGCAAGCAACGCACCATGCGGCTTGCAGCCTCTGTGGTCACCGCATTGCTGGGGCCGATCCCTGTTTATGCATCCGCAGCTACGGCGCCTGTGGCGCCCATGGCAACCCAAAATGCCCACAACACCCAGAAGGCTGGTGGGTTGCGTGTCATGTCGGATCAGGAAATGTCGGAGACGACGGGCCAGGGTGTTCTGGAAGACACGCTTGGCGATCTGATGGGTTTGATGAACAACAAGTTCAGCTACAACACCGCCGTCCAGGCATCGCTGGATCAACAGCTTGGAATTGCCAAGAAATCCGATTCCGGTCTGAAAACGCTGGGAACACTGGCAAAACTGATGAATCCGCTGCTGATGATGTTCAGTTACGACTACAGCATCAAGGATGTGGTTTACCAGGAAGGCACAGCGCCAATCATCAACAAGGATGGATCTATCACATTGAGCCTGCCAAGCACCATTGGTCAAATTCGGTTTGACAATATCCGGGTGCGTGGCAATACAACCGGTCCAACCTTTGGCAGCATCGCCATCAACGACATTGACATGCGGGGCACAACGCTTACGATCAAGGCGCGTTAGCAGTACACTTTTTTCAACAAACGAGACACCAAGCCCATGAACCACTCAAGCTCGCCACGCCTTCGCAGGTATTTTTCTCTTCTGGCATGCACCGGGCTTTTGTGTGCGACCTCTGTTTATGCCAAGCGGGTCGCCCTGACGGACAATGAAATGTCCGAGGTGAATGCTCAAGGGCTTTTCATCCTCGAAAACAGCAGCTATGGTGGGCTGGATTTCTCAAAGATCGCGCTGGATGCCGACGTGGATTTAAGCGCCAATTTCCGGAACATGCTTCTTGGCACCAATGCTACGGGGACATCCGATGTCCATATTTCTGATCTGCAATTTGGCCGCAGCGATGGTGATGAAGCAAACCGATTGGTAAAAATAAGCAATCCCTACATTCAGTTCATCTACAACAAGCCGCTTAATGCTCCCACGCAGGTGGTTGGCATACGAATCGGATTCGATGGGATTTCTGGCGATGTCGGTTTCCTTGGGAAAGTCATCAGCGGCTCCATGTACGTGGATGGAACCGGTACAGCCGTGAACGGCGTCCTCGATGCAACCGGAAAACAATGGACCGGCAGCAATGCGCCTTGCATCGCCACTGCCACCTGCGGAACAACCAATTACATCAACCTTGCACAGTTGGGCGCCATCACAGCAGGCAATACCAGCGGGCCAAGTCGTGATTTCTGGATTTCTGCCCTCATGCAGCCTGTGCAATTCGAAGCACCAAAAAATTCTGGTTTGACGGACCCGCCTATTGCCCAAGCCGGGTATTGGTTGAACTGGCGTGACAGGTTGATCGCGTTAAGCGCCCAATTACCGTCCAACAAGGCGCCTGGACGTTGATATGGCTACCACCCCCTTACCCACATCAATTCGGAGGCTTGTAGGTGCTGTAATGCTGCTTGCAGGGCATTCCTTGGTTGCCAATGCTGCCGGACTCAAGGTTCTGAGCGAAGAAGACTTGTCCAAAGAGGTTGGTCGTGATGGTCTGACCTTTGCCACGTCGTTGGTCGTGGATGTTGGTTCGTATGTTTTCAGCCCCTACGACGCAGCCGCTTTGCGACATGAAAACATCACCGTCAGGGGAACCTCTTTAGAAGAATTTGATGTTTTTCAGGGTAGTTCGGGAGGCCCAGACATTGGCTCCTGGTCTATTCCAGACGTCGAAAACACCAATAAACTGCAAATCGAATACGACCTGGTTGTTTCTGCCAATGGCAGGAGCCTTGGTACGGCTGTGACGTACAAAGACTTTGTTCCGAATGGCAGCAAATTTGAGTTTACGACCGGAACCAGCGGCGGTGTTGATCTTGGTTTGGCCGCAAAACTGTCCATCGGACAACTCCTGTTTAGTCCCAATGGTCGTACAAGCACGGATGGCCAGATGGAAATCAGCGGGATCAAGGTGGAAAGCAGTGAAACACCAGGCAACCCCTGGGTAATTGCAGACCTGAAGACACAGTCCGGCAAGTTTCGTCTTCCGGTAGGCTCCGACGGCGAATCCCGTCTGAATCTTGGCGTTGACTGGCCCGTTGGCGCCGACGCCGCAACCGGCAGGCTTTCTATCGACAAGGTGGCATTCAGCAACGGCACCAATCTTGGCAGCAACAGCATCGGATCGATGCAGATTCAGTACCTGAACATCAAGTTCAGATGATATATCCTAGAAAGATAGCTGTACCCGCTCTATCTATCAGCATTGCAGCCTGATTCTCCATGTAAATACTGGCTTAAATCCAGTTCGCGCCTTCTATGCCTATTTCAGCATCCTACGGTCCTACGGCGACAAGATGCGACCATACCAGCAAGACCAATACCTACCAGAGCGATGGATGCTGGTTCCGGGACTTTGCTGCTGTCTGATACCCGATAAACAAGTGAATCGCTGACAGACGATCCATTGGCATTTGAAAACGACCAATTGCCAGCTACTCCATCGGACCAATCAACGTGCTTATATATGCTACTAAACCAAGGCGTTGCAACGGCGACGTCATCCAAGGGAGCAATACCAGCCCAAAGAATACTCTGCACCGTGGCTCCGGTTGTCGTATCCCCCCAGCCATTTATCTTTTTTGCGTTAGCTCCAGCAAAAACGAAATCAGTTGCGGATATTTGCAATGTGGTGAACATCTCATATGACATGGTGCTCCAGCCATATTGAGACTGAAAGGAAAGATCGAGTGGCGCACACGTATCGGTGGGGGAAACGGCACATGGGCTGGCCCAAGCAATGTCATAGCCGTTCTTTGTTATGTAAGCGCTGGGATCAACTTCAGACTCGATGTACGCAGCGTGTGATACGCAAGCCAGAAATTCCAAGCCAACTATAGTGGCGATTTTTTTCATTTGACCAACTCCTAGATTCAACTTTATGTTTGATGAACGGCGTGGCTTAAAAAGTGCCAATTTCAGGTAACGCCGTCCCTAGCCAAGTCCGTGAGATGATGGGTTTTGAGCAAGTGTTGCCCAAGCCTGACCAGTCCAAAAACTCAGCGAATCGGAAGCTTAGGGGTACATTGGAAGATCATCAACAGGTGACGGCATCCTGCCGCCATCGCCTCCGATGGAGTCAGTCTATAGCACCGCTAACAAAAATCAAGCCGGCAAGTTTCATCTTCCGGTCGATGAGGGCGATAAACCTTGCGCCAAACCTGGGTCGGGGAAGAAGGTATGGGGGCTTGCCCCCATGTAGCGCGAAGCGCGTAACGACTTTTCCAAACGTTGGATTACTGATGCGCTACTTGGTGCGTTGACCGTTCGTGTCCTGAAACATCACTCCTTTTCCTGTTGACGGCTGTTTCGCTGTTTCTCCCCCCGAGTAGGGGGGCTGGGGGGGGGTGCTATTGGCGCACTGATTGTCCACAGCCTCGCGCGCGCACGCGCGTATCTTTTATAAAACCCTTTGTAATACCTTTGTAGGAGTTATACACAGGCCAAAAAACCTTTATGTGACAATGACTTACGACAGGTTTGAAATTTGAACTATGGCGTAGACCGAGCAAAAGGTGACATTTTCCGAGCAAAGAGTGACATTTTCCGAGCACTATCCACAATGGTGACGCTATTTTTTCGAGTCACTTTTGATAAAATGACATGCATAGCAATCGTCACTTTTGTTGAAAAGTGACGTGTTCCGAGCATTATCCACAGGCAAAAAAACATGGATTTACAGAAAATTGGCGATGATCTGACCATTCGCCAGCAGGAAGAGTTACAAGAGCTACCGGGCGACGCCATAGGCGGTAGCGTCACCATGTCGCGTGCGTTGGCTGTTAGCGCCCATGGACTTACCCTCAATGAGGCTCGTGTGATGATGCTGGCTTGCCGCCTCATCGACCCACGCAAATCGCCGTACCACTACGCCAAGGACGGTTACGTCAAAGTGCGAGTAACAGCAGATGAGTTTGCGCAACTGGCCGACATAGCCGGAGAAGAAGGCCGCACTCCAACCACAGCCTACGAAGGACTGAAGTCTGCGTGTGACAGACTATTTGATCGCCGCGCAAGTTGGCGTGAAGGTAAAAAGCAAATCCGGCTGGCATGGGTATGGAAGGCAACCTACCACGATGGAGAGGGATGGGCCGAGGTGTGTTTTTCCCCGGACATGACACAACACCTTTTCATGCTGGGACAAAAATTTGTACGCTACCGGTTAGAACTTGCACGCGGCTTGCGCAGCCTTTACAGCGCAAACCTTTTGCGCCTGCTGATGACGCAAAAGGATACCGGCTTTCTGGCAATAACTTTGGAGGACTTCCGACATGCTATGGAAGTGCCAGAGGGCTATCGCTTTGCTGATATCAACAGGCGCGTTATCAGCGTAGCAATCAAAGAGCTGCAAGAAAAAGCCGATCTGGTAATCCAGTGCCAGGAGATGAAACGCGGGCGTAGCGTGTATAGCCTGCGCTTCGTTTTCGTTCCAACACAGCAAAGCTCGCTGCCGATCTAAATAATCAATAAATCCTGCCGTGTATATTCGGGAAAATTTTTACCAGTCAAGAGGCGATAAATGGTTCAAACGATGTGCAAAGGTTGGTCAAGGTGTTAGGCGTATTGATCAGCATCTTTACCGCGATATCCATCGGCGTGTCTGGCGTGTGGGTGATCCGTGGGCCCAAAGATAAGCCAAAGGAATTGTTTGAACTGCGTCAACCAGCAAATCCTGGTGGTTCACAGACCCAGTCGCTCGTGATTGAGCCGGTGTCAGAGATCAAATACCGCAACATCATGCGCCAGGCTTATGACTACAGCTGCGGCTCGGCTGCCCTGGTAACCGTGCTGAACTACGACCTTGGCATCAAGGTCACCGAGCAAGATGCCATGGAAGGCATGATGGAGCACGGTGAGAAGGAAAAAATCATTGAACGCCGTGGTTTTTCTCTGCTGGACATGAAACGCTATGTCGGAACACTGGGCAAGAAGAGCGACGGCTTTCGCGGGGAAATCGCTGACCTGATGGAACTGAAGACCCCGGCCATCGTGCCCATTGACTACGGCGGTTTCAAGCATTTTGTCGTTTTGCGCGGCATACGCGACGGACGCGTGTACATCGCCGACCCTTCTGCCGGAAATATCGTGTTTTCCATGAATGAATTTTTAGATTGGTGGGACAGAAATACGCTGTTCATCATCTACCGGGACGACGATGATTCCTATCCCAAAAAACTGGCCCTGACCGACAAGGAACTGGGGGTGGTTGATATGGATCTGGTCAAAAATCAGGCGATACTCGCGCCCCTGAGCGATACGTTGCGGCTCAACCGACTGGTCAATGGCTATGACGGAATTTCCATCCGCAAGCGTTAAAAAGCCCCTCCAATTCCCAAGCATTTCGAAGGCAATCTCATGAAGTTTCGGCCTCTTTTCAGTCTTCTGGCCGCCACGTTGGCCGTATCAGCCCAGGCACAAGATGCAGCAGCTCCTGCTAAAGCCGACGCAGCTGCCGTGCGTGAAGCTCTTGGAAAACAAGAAAGCGATCCTGAGCAATCTGCAGAACTTTTGAAAACCACGCTGACATCCGTGGACAAAAAGTACTCGATGATCAAGCGTGGCAACTTTCAGTTTTCCTACGACCTAAGCTATACCTACATAGGCCAGGACAAGATCAGCACAGACCTTAGCTCCGGAAATGCCACGCTTTTTAACATTGAGAACGACAACTCCCACACGGTTACCAACACGATTTCAGTGGACTACGGATTGCGTGACAATCTGACCGCCAACGTTGCGATTCCCGTTGTAAGCAAGTACTCACACACAGCGTTGGTCGATGCCGTTACCCATTCCGTTGGAGATATTTCCGTTGGCGTGCGTTATCAACCCTTTGAAACCATGCCGGATGTTCCCTCGTTAACAGTGAGTGGCAGCATTCGTATTCCAAGCGGTACAAGCCCATACAAGGTCATATCGGGTAGTGGTCTTGCTACGGGCTCAGGAACAGTTGGTTTCACAGCGGGCCTGAACGTCAGCAAGGTGGTCGATCCTGTGGCCTTGTTCGGCTCCTTGAATATGAGTTACAGCCGTCCGACAGATGACATAAGTCAGGTTCTCGGAAGTGCTTTCCTGACCAGAGTGGACCCCGGATTGAGCATGGGATTCGGTTTCGGCTTTGCTTATGCATTCTCGTACTCGATCACCACATCTTTCTCGTTCCAGGAGTCGATATCCAGGGGATCAAAGATGACATTTAGCAACGGGCAAACAGCCACGACCGCTACCCAGACGTCGGCAACCATGAGTTACGGCGTTGGCTACCGTATTTCACCCAAGACAACCATTAACACTTCTGTTGGAGTGGGGCTGACACCAAATTCTCCGAACCTCACATTAGGCCTCAACTTCCCATTGTCACTGTAGGCGGATAGACCAATCATGCATCTACTTCAATGGGTCTTACGCTTACCGTGGCGCATAGGCAGTCTTGCGCTTGCGTGCCTTCTATCCCTTGTTCTTGCGCCACAGGCACACGCCGTACTGGCCGATAACTTGCTGATAGACCCGGCGGCCATGGCCATGGGGAATGCTGTCACGGCCGACCCACCGGGTGTCAATTCGATCCACTTCAACCCGGCGGGTCTTGCTCGCATTACCGGAAACTGGAAGTCGGACGGCGTGGCCATCATTGGGCTTAAAACCGAAGAACATTACCGCTCCGCCCCCGATATGGACATCGGTGGTTTTCATAATGATCCGTTGAACGAGACGGCATCTGGCCCCGTAAAGCTGCGCCTGTATATCCCTGGGCTTGGGATGCTCCCCTGGAAATTTCCTGGACTTGCGGCTGCCACTTTGGGTTTTACCTTCAACAAGGAAGGATCCCCGTTCACCTTTGGCACAGCAACCTATATTCCATTTGCAATGTCCTTAGACCGTACGGACGACCCCGATGATCCATCACGTTTCAGCGGTAAGGTCGTTCAGATGCAGCGCCTGGTTTACCTGTCTCCCGCAATGGGTTACAAATACTCCGATACCTTGAGTTTTGGCGTTGCTGTTCCGATTGCCCACCAGGCCATCGTTATTGATACGGACATGCGTATGCCAAACAAAATGCTTGGCATAACTGGCTCTTTGCAAAAGGGATTTTGTGGCGAGGAAGGTAAACCCAATGTCATAGACACGTTTACGACAGGTTTATGCGGCGGCGGTAAGGACGGCATGCTTGACCCGTTCAAAAGGGCTGCCAATATGAGCATGGAAATGACCACGCCATTTGATCCGACGCTCAATCTTGGGGTTTTGTGGGAACCATCACCCAGGTTTGGACTGGGGGTTTCCTATCAAGGTGGCTCAAGTACGGTTTATCACGGCAGATTCTCTTTCAAGACAGATCCCATGATGCGCGCCTTCGTTCAGGGGCTGCATTCGAGTCTTCTTGGGCCTATTGTTGCTGGTATCACCGGAATGCCGCAATACATACCTCCTGTGCAAAGCGGAAATCTTGTTGCCACCATTCCATTCCCGGATAAGTGGCAGATTGGCGTCAAGGTAAGACCGACTGAACGTTTGCAGCTGAATATGGATGTCAGCTATACCGATTGGGCCAAATGGGATGCTTTCCAGTTCAAATTCGACCAAGAGGTTGAAATGCTGAAGATGGCCCGTATGTTTGGTATCTCCAACAGCGCGCAGGTCATTGTGAGCCAGGGACTGGAAAATGTTTTCAGTTATGGCTTTGGCGTGCAATACGATGTTTCGGATAAATTGTCCTTGCGTCTCGGATACGAGCCGCGCAAGAGTTCAATTCCATTAAGCAAAATATCCGTTCTCGCGCCGTTGCCAGATACCGTTGTCAGAAGCATCGGTGCAAGAATAAGGCCCAAAAAAGATACAGAAATAAACTTGGCTTTGTCTTACATGACAGGAAGTTATAGCGTTCCTGCACGCACCGACTGCAATCTCAATTGTGACCACTTCTTCAACGTCGTTTACAACCCGTATGCCGCAATGGACGTGGAAGGCGCTATCACCATCCGCTACTTTGGCGCTAGTTTGACCCATCGTTTTTGAATCATATTTTCAAACCATGAAACCATTTAATCTCAAATCGGTACTGAATTGCACAATTCTTGCTGTGAGCTGCGTGGCAACTACGCAGGTTTTTGCCGCAGACGCTGCACCAAAAGCACAAGCAGAATCATCTGCACCCAAGACAAAACAACAGTTGGTACAGCGATTGATGGAACTCTGGCATGTTGAAGCTGTTGGCGTAACCATGTTGCGTGAACCCGTCGAAAATGCGTTGCGCCAGGCACGCGCTGCGTTGCAAGCACGTACGACCCCTGAAAAGCGAGACGAAGCACTCAAAGACATTGAAAAATATTGTCAGGAATTGCTGGAAAAACTCATGCCAAAGGTTTTGGAAAGGTCAAAAAGTCTGGCCCAGACAACCGTTGCACCCCTAATTTCTGAAAAATTGACCGAGGAAGAATTGCGTCAGGTAATAGCCATTCTGGAGTCACCAGCCTTGGCAAAATTCGAAAAACTGCGGCCAGAAATGCAAAAAGCCCTTGGGACAAAGCTTGGTGAAGAACAAGGCAAGGAAATAAGGCCACAAATGGAAGAATTGCAGCAACGCATCGGAAAACGCATGCGTGAGGCCATTGATTCTTGATTTTGTTGCATGTTTCAATCCGCGCCCATTACGGAGCGAATTTGGAAGAGGTTACCCCTCTCCAAAATGCATTCTATCCCTCTGAAGGGGGATGTTTTAAACCGGAGTTAGTTTTTGACAAATGGGGGAGAGCATGAAAAAAATCCTGGGTTTTCTGGCATCTTTGATGTTATTTTTCTCAGCGCCAGGCTGGGCACTGGAGATGCTTTCAACCCAGTCGATGGAAGCACCAAGGACCTACAAGATCGAAGTACTACAAGTCACGGATATCGGGCCGTACCGTGAGGCTTTGAATGGTTTTCTGAAAACGCTGCGTGATAACGGGATCAAGGAAGGGGAAAACCTGATCGTCAACCGCGTCATTATTGACTTTGATGTTGAAAATGGTGGTTTCTGGGACAGGCTGTCCTTGCTTGGGCGCATCAGGGATGAAGCAAACCGTGTTGCGTCCGCAAAACCCGATCTGGCCCTCACCATAGGCACTCCAGCCACCAAATACGCCCGACGAATACTGGAACTCAGCAAGATACCCACCGTATTCACCGCTGTGGCCAATCCACTGGATGCAGGTGCCACCTCGCTTTCGGACGCAGGCACCGGGGCAACCGGATCCACCCTGCACATCGACATGGCCAATTCCATGAAGATGCTCAAGCAGATATTCCCTTCCGTCACCCGCATAGGGATGGTGCACACCGACGACGAAAACGGTGTTACCCACGTTCAGGCAGCCAGGGACAGCGGGGTACCCTTTGGCGTGACGGTGACATCGCAGCAGGTCAACAAGCAGGAAAACATCGTCCCGGCGCTGAAAGTCTTGTACAACGAAGGGCGAGGTGTGCAACTCTTTGCCGTTCCGCTTGATACCTACTACGCCATGCGCAAGTTCGAGCCTACCAACGACCTGAGCGACTTCTCAATCGAGCGCAATATTCCCATTGTTGCCTTTGCACTGACCCCAGTCCCCGGAGCGGTGCTGTATGTCGGGGCTGATTTCGGGGTGGTAGGTGGCCTCGCCGGTAAACAGGCCATAAAAATCCTCAAGCAACGCAAGATTGCCGACACCTTGCCAATCCTAAAACAAGAAGCCCCCAGCGTCTTTCTCGACCCCAAGCGCGTAGCAGCCCTGAAAGTCCAGCTCCCGCAGTCCATCCTGGACAAGAAAACCGTCCGTCCTGACGGTTTGTGGGAAGTCGTTGCCGAGTAGTCCCGATCTGGAAGCGAAATAACAGCCTTTACGGGCCGCGAACTACAAAAGCCCACCCATCCCCGCCGTCATCTCCGAAGTGCCTCCTGGGCCGTTTTAAGCGGTTTTGGAGGCATTTCTGTTTCATAGTGCCGCATTCACTGGAGTAGCTTTGGGGTATGGGGGCTTGCCCCCATGTAGCGCGAAGCGCGTAACGGCTGTTCAAAGCGTTGGAACATTGATGCGTTACTTGGTGCGTTGAGCTTGGAATCCTGATTCGTTCCTCTTTTCCTGGTTGACTGGCTGTTTCTCCCCCCGAGTAGGGGGGTTGGGGGGGTGCTTTCGTGCGTTTGAGCTGTGGATAACGTTCGCTTGAGCTGGCGTTATATATATAAAACGTTAAATACAGTTACGCCCCCTTTTTTCATAGGAGAGGGTGCATGTAAAAGCACGATGAAGTGCATCTAAAAGCACGTGCCTATCCACAGAAACTGCATCTAAAAGCACGTGCCTATCCACAGAAACTGTGGATAACTTTGTTGTTTTTTGGCTGAAAAGTGGTTTTTGGCTACCGTCTGGAAAAGGTCACCACATCGGTATCGCTATTCAGGCTTACCGAGTAGTCCGGCAGGTCGTTAGCGTCAGAAAGCTCCTTGATTGCCACCCTGAAATTGCGCAATGGCGCAGTACTTCCGCATTTCTCGTGTAGCACCTTGACACTGCATTGCCATGATTTTTGCGCTCCGCAGTGCTTTCTGGCCAGCTCATAAATGCGCCGGTCGATGGGTTTGCGGATTCTGAAATAGTCCGGAGACAAGGTGAGGACGTTTTTAGCCATCACCGACCGGAACAACCAGTCCGACAACGTGACTTCCACCGCAACCGCTTTACCTGTCTCTTTGTTCTCGATGATGCGCCCGGAGTCAATCAGGCCAAAGAATCCGCGTTCTCTGTACCCATCCGTCGTGATGTTGGTTTCGATGTTCGTTCCCCTAAGCCTCGACAGCGATTCGCCCATGCGCTCATACGCACGTCCAGACGTGTCACGGTTCGTCGCAACCAGGAAGTCATACGCCGTGAACCGCACCGTGCGGCTTACGTCCACACGGCCCCGGTTGATGGCTTCCATCAACTGGCTTATGCAGTAAATCCATACGTCCTTGTCAAAGATCGTGGCGCAGCCGTCGTGCCCTGGCTTGATGGTGATGGTGTTGCCGTTGCGCTCGTAGGTCCGAACCCGCATATCACCCGCCTTGAGGGCAAACAGCGGGTGCTCCATGCTGGCCATGTCGTCCTTGATGGACACGTCCAGGATGTCGGCAATGAAAAAATCCCTTTGCGGATGGCGCGATGGCACGAGCGCCGATGATGCGTCGTCGTTGGCCGATGGCTCTGCATCGGTCGGTTTCTTGGTATCCTTTGAATCAGCCATTGGCATGCTCTTTCATGGTTAGTGGTCAGGGCTTGTGCGGTGGTGTAAACACCTCACAAGTCTGCATTTTCCCATTCTTCTAATTTTTATAGCCAGAATAGGCTGTACCTCTCATAGAACGTGCTGGTACAGCTATGTTTTTTACAGCATTGCAGGGATGGAGTATGGCACTAAAAAGCAAAAACGGCCAGTGACTCATCGTCACTGACCGCTCCGGGAAGACTCTTAGGAGACTAAGAGCTTAGTGAGCCCAGATCAGAGCTGTTGTTCCTTGCATCTTGATGTCGTTCATAGCGATGGCACCAAACGACTTGGTGCTGTTGCCCATGGTCATGCTTCCAACACCGAAGTACAGGTTGTTCGTTGCGCGATTTGCTCCAGGAGTTGTGACTGCTTTGCTCAGTCCAGCAGCTGCGGTAGTAACTGCTACGTCAGGCAGAGCGATACGTACCACGTCGCCAGCAGGCAAGAAATTGGTTGTAGCTGTGTCGGTACCGGCAACACCAACTGCTTGCAGAGTTGCCTTGGCAACTGCATTGTTGATGATGTCGATTTCAACAGCGATTGCACCACGGATTTCGATGCCCTTGAATGCGATAGAACCACCAGTTGCATCTGTATCGGTATACACGAACGAGCCAACGTCGATGTTCAGGTTTGCGCCGATCGTCACACCATCTTGACCGCTTACAGCGCTCAAATCGGAATCTTGCATGGGGGAAAGGGCAAAAGCGGAAACTGCGAAAGAAGACAGAGCGGCGACAACAGCCAATTTGACGGATTTCATGATGGGTCTCACTTTAAAAAATTAAACAAATCAAAAATTAAGCTTTTTTTGACAGAACTTGTTAGCCGCTTGCCGAAGCATCCTGGTGGAGTTTCCGGCTTTTCGAATTGCAATTCTGTCAAGGCAATCCGGCAGTGCTTTGCTGGTACTTTCAGTTTTCAGACTGTTGTTCCAACCGGCTACGGGCGAATAGTACGAACGTTCGATTCAATTTACAAACCTGAAATTAGAGTTTCCAACCAAATTCAGTAACACATGGGACAGCAGGGTTACTGCAGGTTTTTGCGCTGCTTTCATGTGTTTTCTTTCCACAGCTGTTTTGTCTTCCTTCTGGTACACAGGGCTGCTTCTCTCAACGAGTAGGAGGGTAGTGGGTATTAGGTTTACTTTCCTGAAAAACCCGCAGCAGCAGCCTCAGTTTTAGATAAAAACAGCATCTACCGCCCATGTAATGAGCGGGTAAAGCTATTCTTTTTGAAGTAAAAAGAACCGCCTCAAGCAGCAGCGCAGATGTTTTTGAGGTTGGCGAATTCGCCCTGGTAGCCGGATTGCTCGGCCATGAGTCGGGTTGCCTGGTCTAGGACGTTGAATTCGTCACGGGTCAGAGCCATCAGGCGATCCGGGTCGTCGACCATCTTGGTATCGACAAAAAGGGCCATCTGGATTTGCCCGGCGTAAGAGATAAAGGACAGGCCGATTCCGATCTTGCCAGTTTGTGGTACCCAGAAGATCAGGTCACTCATCCGTGAGCCAGCCAGGTAGCGTGCTCGGCTGGGGCCTTCGATGTTGGTCAGGACGGCTGACCCCTTGGACGTGAAAAGATTCAGCGCAAAACGTTGCAGCATGGCCGGAAAGAAGGCCACGATAGATAGGAAAACCATGGTCGCGCGCGGCTGCTGGGAGCGTTTGACGGCGGTCATGCGTCGGCTGGACTCACTCAGACGTACATTCGGGTCGTCGTGGTTGGTTGGCAGATCGACGGCGACCAGGCCAAATTCGTTGCCAAGTTGGTAGGCATTGGCCTTTTCGCGCAGGTTGAAGGTGACGGCGGCGCGCAAAGCCTTGTTATCCACCCGCTCGCCACGCTCGGCCAGATAGCGGCGCAGGGCACCGGAGACAGCCCCCACCCACAGATCATTGAGCGTGACGCCAACGCGCTTCGAAGTGGCACGTACCTGATCCATGGCCATCGGGGGTAGCCAGACCAGCTTCTTTTCGCCTGCCATGGGGGCCTTGAGCTGGGTATGTTCATCCGAAGGCTGCACGGATAGGCGACCAATGTGAAAGCCAATCTTGAGCCAGCGCATGGCCTTGTTAACGTACGAGCACACGCTGGGTGGAGTTGGCTGGGCAATCAGGGGGTGGCCTACCTGTGACGGGGTTTTGCCATGGGTGTCATTGTCGTCGGTCAGGTGGTTGAGGACGTGTACCATGCCAAGCCCATCAGTGATGCTGTGGTGCACACGAAAAACGATAGCGTGCCCGCCTTGTACACGGTCGATCACATGCATGTGCCACAACGGGCGGCTGGCATCCAGGGGCACACGCGCAATGGTGGCCATGTAATTTTGCAGTTCTTCGTGTGTAATGTCGTTTGGGAGGGTAGCACCTTCCTTGTTCGCTCCATGGGGGGCGTGGATTGAAACCAGATCGATGTGCTTGCGGATGTCAAATTGCTGATCTTCCACCCAGTACGGCAAGCCAAACCGGGTTCCAACTTTCTGCGTGAAACGTGGATAGTTGGGCAGACGGTGTTCTATGGTGGAGATTAAACGTTCCATGTCCACCGGTCCTTCAAACAGCAGTATGCTGTTGATAACCATCAGGTTTTTCTGAAAATCCATGCGATACCAGGCGAAATCACGCCAGGTCATGCGTGACATCGGGGCTGTTTGTGGCCGCACTACGTCGATTGGCTGCTCCGGGAAGATCGCGGAGGGGTTGGGTGCGACGAGTGTGGTCATGGTGCACGCCCCTTTATGTCAACCCGCACTGCCAAGGCTGGCAAACATGGGGGATTTGACAAAAAGCACCTCATCCCTGGCGGTTAGCTCCGGGAACTGCTTTTCGTGGATGGCAATGAGTACCAGCATGGCTTCTACGGCTTCCTGATGAAATCCCATGCGAGCACGGCCACGGTCGTCGTTGCCTTCCATCATCAGTTTGTTGATGTATTCGCAGCACTCCTTGTAGCCCCACATGTTGCGGATGGCACCTGCAACGCGGCTATGGTGCCGCTCCACGGTCCGCAATGCGGCTTCTTTTGGGTCCAACAGGGGTTGTTTGGCCAGATCTACGAGGTCTTCCGGGAATTTGATGTCAACGGCAATGTCCACTCCCTTTTGTGTGAAATAGGCCATATCCCAATTGGAAGACTTTTCTGTGGTTTCTTTTGTCTCGACTTTGCGCACTGGCGCTTGTTTTTGAATGGTTTTGGTGGTGGTCTGGATCTTTACCGGTGCCACAGGGGCTGCAGCCGCTGAAACATGGGCAGGGATAGGTCCTAGCAAAGCAGTGAGGATGGAGGCAATGAAGCGCAGATTGCGCTGCTTGCGCAATACGGCCGCCATCTGTTTCTTGGAAAGTAAGTCCCACTCGGCAATCACGTCACCCAGACGTTGCCCTGTTTTTCTCTGTTGCTCAATAGCCCGGGCCAACTGGCTCTCGGAAATAAGGTTTTCACCAACCAACAATTGGCCGAGAAGGGTTTTGCGAGTGTTTTGTCTAAGCCATTCCATGATGCCCACCGTTTGCAAGGAAGAATTAAGACTTGGCAAGCCAGGAGGCGCCCACGGCAACGAAAAAACGGCCAGAAACTGAAGTGACTGGCCGTCAAGCGTTCGCGCGAGGGTTAAGCCTCCAAAGGAGGCTAGGAGCTTAGTGAGCCCAGATAAGAGCTGTCGTTCCTTGCATCTTGATGTCGTTCACAGCCATTGCGCCGAACGACTTGGTGCTGTTGCCCATTTCCATGCGTGCAACACCAAAGTACAGGTTGTTCGTTGCGCGGTTTGCTCCAGCAACGGCAGTTGCTTTGCTGAGACCAGCAGCTGCGGTAGTAACTGCTACGTCAGGCAGAGCGATACGTACCACGTCGCCAGCAGGCAAGAAATTGGTTGTAGCTGTGTCGGTACCGGCAACACCAACTGCTTGCAGAGTTGCCTTGGCAACTGCATTGTTGATGATGTCGATTTCAACAGCGATTGCACCACGGATTTCGATGCCCTTGAATGCGATAGAACCACCAGTTGCATCTGTATCGGTATACACGAACGAGCCAACGTCGATGTTCAGGTTTGCGCCGATCGTCACACCATCTTGACCGCTTACAGCGCTCAAATCGGAATCTTGCATGGGGGAAAGGGCAAAAGCGGAAACTGCGAAAGAAGACAGAGCGGCGATAACAGCCAATTTGACGGATTTCATGATGGGTCTCACTTTAAAAAATTAACGAAACAAAAATTAAGCTTTTTTTGACGGAACCTAGTAGCTGGTTGCTAAAGCCCTCTGGGGGTTTCAGCCTTCCGAATTGCAATTCCGTCAAGACAATTCGGTAACGCTTTGCTGGTGTGTTCAGTTTTTTAAATCCCGATGAACCAACTTGCTACGGGCCGAATAATACGAACGTTCGGTTTGTTTTACCAATGCTGATTTAGGGTTTTGACTCAAAATTGTGGCAATTTTTTTCGCGACTACTTGCGTTGTCGGAAATCGTCGGAAATTCCCCAACATGGCTATTTCTGGGTGCTTGAGAAGCTATTTATTTTGTAGCTGTAGCCGCTTTATCCATGTGCGCTAAAGCCATATTTGCTGAATAGATTGGATGGTGTGCGTTACCATGGGTGCAGCGCGTGCAGGGGAGGCAACCTCTGCATGCGCCTAATCACAACCACTACGAAAACTAGTAATCATGGATACACCAAAGGATAGCGCACGTTCAAGCAAGTCTTACGACGAACTAATGGGAAACCTTAAAAAGCGCGTTGCAAAGATTAAAGAATCTGCCGAAGAAAAGGCGCAGGAGGACAAGAAAGACAAGGTATTGCCTTTCTGGCCGGAGGAAGTACGTTCGGTTCCAAATGCCATTTTGCGCGGCGCCCTGTTCACGGTCAGCAAAGAGCGGGCGGTTTTCAAGGAATTAACGCCCATTGCTTCTGTGGATGGCATAGAGATTCGCTACATGGGCCAAAGGCTCAACCAGGTGGATCTTGACCTCTGGGAAATGCTGCTGCATCTTCAGCGCCTGAACCCGCTGGGTGACCGAGTGGAGTTCACGGCGCATTCCATGCTCAAAGCATTGGGGCGTGGCACCAGCGGGGCAGACCACGAGACGCTAAACAATGGGCTTGCCAGGTTGATTGGCAATGCAACAGAGGTTAAATGGCCCAAGGAGCGCAAGGCGTTTGCTGGTTCATTGGTGTCTAGCTATTTTCGGGACGAAGACACTGGTCGCTACGTAGTCAAGTTCAACCAAGATATGGCTACTCTGTACGGACAAGGACACACCTATATCGACCTGGAGCAGCGCCAGGCACTTGGGCAAAACAACCTTGCCAAATGGCTGCATGGCTTCTACTCAAGCCATGCAGATCCGTTTGGCTACAAGGTGGAGACGCTGCAAAGGCTGTGCGGGAGCACCGCGAGTCGAACGGGATTTCGTCGCATGCTCAAGGTAGCGCTTGAAAAACTGGTTGAAGTTGGAGCGATTGTTAGATGGCGTATCGACAATAGAACTGATGTGGTGACGGTCGAGAAAGAACCAACACCATCGCAAAAACTACATCTGTCCAAGGAAAAAAAGCGCTGAAGTTATCAACAGGGCACGTGTTCTCACACACAGTTGCACGTGTTCTCACTCCCGGTAGACACGTGTTCTCACACACAGTGGCACGTGTTCTCACACACAGTGGCACGTGTTCTCACACACAGTGGCACGTGTTCTCACACACAGTGG
>ERZ724505.704-NODE-704-length-20317-cov-5.622643_pt1 | contig 20317 bp, 17 predicted proteins | sample MGYA00376038_ERZ724505 | MGnify/ENA primary metagenome ERZ724505 (study PRJEB28724, sample SAMN07190884) | wastewater metagenome | isolation source: effluent of sewage treatment plant in Hong Hong | place: Hong Kong | collected 2016-03-17 ...
TGTCAGTGATTAGGTTGACACTCGTAAACCTGAGACGTGCGATATAATGACTAAAGCAGGCCAAAGCGGTGTACGAACGTGTTTTTCGTTTGACAGCCAATGTCGTCGCTGTTTCCCTGTCACGGTACGGTGATTATAAAGAACAACTCTAAAATTTACTAGCTACTAAGGGATAGTTACCTAATATTAAGCATCTGATCTTTCACGCTATTATATCGTATTTGAGTACTAGTTACAATGTGATATCACAGTTTGATTTTTAATCCTGACTTGCAAAAACAACTGAATGATTTGCGCTAATGCCTTCCTTCATTTTTTTAATCTTTTCTTAAAATCCGCTTCGTATACTACGACTTGACCGGCATTTCTCTCTGCTTATACTTTCCGATTTATATGACAAACTCTTCCAAACATTTTCTGTCCACAGCGCTGCTTGCCGCTGTCACATCCGTTATATTCTCGGGTCTTTTTGTGTGGTTTGCTTGGACTCGATACGTGCGATTTGCCGAAAATCCGCTTCCTCCAGCTGCCCAGACCCCCTCTTCTCCGGTATCCGTCCTTGACCGGGATGAACTTGTGACAAAAACGGTCGAGGCAGCCAATCCGGCTGTTGCGTCTGTCATTGTCTCCAAAAATCTGCCGGTTATCGAGCGGTATTACACCAATCCTCTGCGCGGAGATGATCCGTTTGCCGATTTTTTCGGCGGTACTCCGTTTTTCAACATGCAGTTGCCGCAGTACCGGCAAAACGGCACGCAGAAACAGGAAGTAGGCGGCGGTACTGCATTTTTTGTGAGCAAAGACGGCTTACTGATGACAAACAAGCACGTGGTCGATGATCCGCAGGCCGAATATACGGTGCTCTTGAATGATGGCAAAAAAATACCTGCCAAAGTGGTAGCGCAGGATCCGGGAAACGACATTGCCCTGCTGAAAGTGGATGGATCGAGCTACTCTCCCCTGTCTTTTGCGCAGACAGATGCGAAGCTCGGACAAACTGTCATAGCAATCGGCAACGCGCTTGGCGAATTCCGTAATACGGTAAGCCTTGGCGTTGTATCCGGCCTTAGCCGCAGTATTACGGCCGGAAACATGATGGACGCGCAGACCGAGCGCATCGAGCAGATCATTCAGACGGATGCGGCAATCAATCACGGAAATTCCGGCGGGCCGCTACTTAACCTGCAGGGAGAAGTGATCGGCATGAATACGGCTATCGCCGAAAGCGCGCAGAATATCGGCTTTGCACTGCCGGCTAAAGCGTTGCAACGTGCACTGCAGACTTACCAGAAGAACGGCAAGATCACGCAGGTTTTCCTTGGCGTGCGCTACATGCCCATCACGCCCGACGTGCAGAAGAAGAATAATCTGAAATACGACTACGGCGTTCTTGTGATACCTGGCCAAGATCCAACGGAATTGGCAGTAGTTCCCGGCTCCCCTGCCGATAAAGCAGGCATTGTGCAAAACGATATCATTCTGATGGCGGACGGCAAGAAGCTTGATGAATCAACGTCGCTCAGCTCCGTCATCCACGGCAAGAACGCAGGTGACAGCATCACGCTGCACATTGCTCATCGCGGAGCAGAGAAAGATATCAAAGTGACGCTGGAGGAGCAGAAGTAAAGTGTGAGAATTTTGCCTTATTTAAATATTTATGTTTTAATATGAATAGATCTTTTCAGCAGCTTGCAGCCGATTATGTGAAATAATCGCTGCGGACCGGAGTATCTCTTTGCTGAGCGTTTCAGCAGACTGATGCTTCGGTTTCGATTCCAAGGAGTCGCTCATGTTCACGTTTGCCCCTCTTCAGATCATGACCGGAATCTTGCTGGGCATCCTGGCCGGTCATTATGTTGGGCTCGTCAGCCTTGCAGCAACAATCATGGCTTCTCCTATCGTGGTGACTATTGCACGATCATTCGAAAAATATAGGACTCAGTCAATTCAAGAACTCAGCATCACATACGCAATGAAATGCATGCCACTCATACAGAGAGTGGCGGAAGCAGTCCATATGCTCTTGCATGAGCATATGGAAAACGGGGGCGAAGATTTCCAGAGGCAACTCTTGCCCTACAGAACCCAGCATGATCATGAAGTTGAACTAAATCCTCTCAACCTTCTTCATGCCACCAAAGAGGTGATAAGAAAGTTGAGAGAAAAATCAAGGAATATCCGTGCCCTCCAAGGGCACATCTCCCTAGAGGAAGCCAAACATACGCTCGATCAAAATCTCAAAAAAGCCGAGAGCATCATGGAGCTGCTGGACAATATTCTCGCGTTCAGAACCCTAATACAGATGAAAGATACGCGTCTGACCGGCAGGGCCATGCATGAAGCCCATAGACTCTTTGAGAGAATGGAATCGTTGCTCAGACAAGTTCACAACTGATTCCGTTATAGGCAATCAGACCGCGCGGCAGGACATTCTCGTCCTGCCGCATTTTCAGATACATCAAAACGCCACCCTTGCGGATGGCGTCTTATATAGAAAGAAGAAGCAATGTTGTTTACTTGCCGCCGGCACGCGCTGCGATCACTTCGTCGGCAACGTTCTTCGGCACTTTGGCGTAGTGGCTTGGTTCCATGGAATAGCTGGCGCGGCCCTGGGTCATGGAGCGCAGCTCAGTTGCATAACCGAACATGGATGCAAGCGGCACTTCGGCGAGGATTGTCTTGGCAAGACCGCGGTTTCCGGTGTCTTTAATGAGTCCACGGCGCGAGCTTAAGTCGCCCATTACGTCTCCAAAGTATTCTTCTGGGCAGGTGACTTCGACTTTCATCACCGGCTCCAGAAGCGTTGGATCTGCCTTGCGAGCGGCTGCCTGCAGACCGATCGAGGCACAGATCTTGTAGGCCATTTCGGAGGAGTCCACATCGTGGTATGAACCATCGAGCAGCTCGACTTTGATGTCGACGAGCGGGAATCCGGCGAGGATACCGCGACTCATACCTTCCTGGAATCCTTTGTCACACGGGGCAATGAATTCACGTGGGATGCGGCCACCGACGACGCTGTTTTCAAACTCATAACCTTTGCCTGGCTCCTGAGGGTAAAGCTTGAAGATGACATGTCCGTACTGACCGCGACCTCCTGTCTGCTTGATGTACTTCTCTTCGTGCTCTACTTCCTTCTGGATCGATTCGCGGTAGGCAACCTGTGGCTTGCCCGACGTGCTCTCCACTTTGAATTCGCGGCGCATACGATCCATGATGATATCCAGGTGCAGTTCTCCCATTCCGGCGATGATGGTCTGGCCGGTCTCTTCGTCGGTGTGGACACGGAATGTTGGATCCTCTTCCGACAGTTTCTGCAGTGCCAGGCCCATTTTCTCCTGATCCGCCTTGGTCTTCGGTTCGATAGCGATGGAGATCACCGGCTCGGCGAACGTGATGGACTCAAGCTGGACAGGCTTCGTTTCGTCACACAGAGTGTCTCCCGTGCGTGTCTCTTTGAGACCGATAGCAGCACCGATGTCGCCGGCTTCGATCTGATCGATTTCGATACGATTGTTTGCATGCAGACGAACGAGACGTCCAATGCGCTCCTTCTTGCCGTTACGGGAGTTATAGGCATAGGAACCGGTCTTCAGCACACCCGAGTACACACGGATGAAGGTGAGCTTTCCGACGAACGGGTCGGTTGCAATTTTGAATGCCAAAGCAGAGAAAGCCTCGCCATTCTCCGGCTTACGCAATTCCTCTGCACCTGTATCCGGGTTTGTCCCCTTTGTGACCGGCACATCGAGCGGAGTAGGCAGGTAGTTGACAACAGCATCGAGCACGAGCTGGACTCCCATGTTCTGCAGAGATGATCCGCACAGCACCGGGAAAATGCGGCTGTGAATCGTTCCTTCGCGCAGTGCCTTCTTGATTTCGTCTTTCGTAAGAGTACCGGCCTCGAGATACTTGTTCATGAGCTCTTCACCGGCGCCTTCGGCAGCCTTCTCGATCATGATGGCACGGAACTTGGCAACCTGCTCCTTCATATCCTCTGGAATCGGATGATGAACGTGCTTCTCGCCATGCTTGCCTTCGAAGGTGATCATCTCCTCTTCTACCAAATCGATAATGGCCTTGAAGTCGCTTTCGGCTCCGACTGGAATCTGGATCGCAACTGCGCTCTTGCTGAGGCGCTGGTGGATGCTGTCGAGCGACATGAAGAAGTCGCCACCGATCTTGTCCATTTTGTTGACGAACGCGATACGTGGAACGTTGTACTTGTCGGCCTGGCGCCACACTGTCTCGGACTGTGGTTCGACACCCTGTGATCCGTCGAAGACGGCCACTCCTCCGTCGAGAACGCGTAGTGAGCGCTCTACCTCAGCCGTAAAGTCCACGTGACCGGGAGTATCGATAAGGTTGATGGTTGTTGTGGCGTCCTCGTTGTTGAACTTGCTCTTCCAGACACACTGTGTGGCTGCAGACGTGATGGTGATACCACGCTCCTTTTCCTGTTCCATCCAGTCCATGGTTGCCTCACCTTCGTGCACTTCACCGATCTTGTAGTTCTTACCGGTATAAAACAAAATGCGCTCGGAGGTCGTTGTCTTGCCGGCATCGATGTGGGCAATGATTCCGATGTTACGTACGTTCTTTAAGTCCATGGGTAGAAGGATGAAAAATAGAAAGAAAGTGCAGAGTTGAAGAAGTTCACACAAACATGTCTTTCCTCAAATGTAGCCGCGAAAGTATACGGAAAAATGAGTGGGAGGGAAATAGGAAAATTACTGATCGGACCTCATCCGGCCTGCGGGCCACCTTCCCTGTAAGGAGAAGGGGATTTTTCCTAATATTCCTCTCTCCCCGCGGGAGAGAGGTGGCGCATCGGCGCCGGAGTGAGGCCCGTCTAAAATTAAAATAATCAAAAATCAGCCCTTCCGGACTGATTTGAGTTAATTACCTGAGTTGGAGATGAATCGACAATTGTACATTGTCAATTTTCAATTGTTCATTCTTATTTAGCCAAGTGAGCAAAGGCCTTGTTAGCCTGAGCCATTTTGAACACATCTTCTTTCTTCTTGATAGCTGCTCCCTGCTCGGCAGAGGCATCCAACAGTTCCATCGCCAGCTTCTCTGCCATCTGCACACCCTTACGAGCGCGAGCGGCCATGAGGATCCAGCGGATGGAAAGTGATGTCTGACGCTTTGGGTTTACTTCGGTTGGAACCTGGTAGACCGCACCGGCAATACGCTTTGGGCGGACTTCGATGAGTGGAGTAACGTTGAGAAGAGCCTTGCTGAAGACCTCCATTGGTTCGTCCTTTGTGCGTGTCTTGATGACATCCAGCGCGTCAGCAAAAATGCGACGGGCTGTTGCCTTCTTTCCACGGTTCATGAGACAGCAGATGAATTTCTCGGTGAGGAGATCGGAACCCTGGGGGATGTAGGCTTTAGGTCGTGTGGCCATAAGAGAGGAGATGATAGAATCGGTCTAATGTACAATCTTAGAAATTGACAATTTACAATGTACAATTGACAATGATGTAGATACTAACTAAAACGAAATTTAGTGAAGGAAAGAAAGAGTCTTTGAGTTGAAATCCTAGGATAATTGTACATTGTACATTTTCAATTGTACATTCTTATTTAGCGGCTGCAGCTTTTGGTTTCTTGGCACCGTAGCGGGAGCGTCCCTTGCGGCGATCGCGCACACCTTCTGTGTCGAGCACGCCGCGAACGATGTGGTAACGGACACCTGGCAAGTCTTTCACTCTTCCACCGCGGACGAGAACAACGGAGTGTTCCTGCAAGTTGTGACCTTCTCCCATGATGTATGCTGTAATTTCTTCACCGTTTGTGAGGCGTACACGAGCGATTTTACGCAAGGCAGAGTTTGGCTTCTTCGGTGTCATGGTCGTGACTTTCAGACACACACCGCGCTTTACAGGCGCGCCGTGAGGCAGTTTGACACGCTTCATGGTGAGCGAGTTCCAGGTGTACTGGAGGTTTGGAGCCTTGGTGCGGCGCTTGTTAGAGACGCGACCTTTGCGGATGAGCTGATTAATTGTTGGCATTTATACTGAGAGAATGATAATGAGTCGAAGGATTATGGGGCTGTATACTAGTGAAAGACTTGTAGAGAGTAAAGACTAGATCGCTTTGTGAGGCAAAAGCGAGGAAGATTAGCGCTTGCGGCTTACTTCTTCTTCAGGCTGCATATCCGGGTCTACGAGGGCGTCGAGAGGCTTTTCGTCATGGAAACGCTCGCGGTAGATTTCTCCAGCTGGGATGAGGCGACCGATGATCACGTTTTCCTTAAGCCCCTTCAGGTAGTCGACTGCACCTGTGGTAGCAGCCTCAACGAGCACGCGGATTGTTTCCTGGAACGATGCACCGGCAAGCCAGCTTTCCGTTGCGAGCGAGACACGGGTCAAGCCGAGCAGCAGCTGTTCGTAGGTTGCGAGAGTGTAGTCCTTCTTCTTGCCCTTGGATTTGATGAGCGCATTGTTGGCACGGCGTACATCCGAGATGTCCACCACTTCTCCGGCCAGCAGTGTGGTATCGCCACCATCCAGAATGCGGATCTTGCTGAACATTTTGCGAGCGATAATTTCCAGGTGCTTGTCGTTGATGGTCTGACCTTGAGATGCATAGATGTGCTGTACTTCCTGCACGATATAGTTCTGCACTGCGTACGAACCCTGCTTTTCCAGCAGCTCCTGCAGGTTATAGTGGCCGGCATTGAGCGCCTGGCCTGCTTTGACGATATCGCCGTTTTTGACGAGAAGAGATTCGCGGGCGTTGAATTCATACGTACGCTCCTGAATGGCTGAGTGACTGACAATAATGCGGTCTTTGGTGATTTCTGTGACCTTTCCGGCAATGAGCGCTTTTACCGTGCTCTTGTCGGCAACCGCCTTGATGAGCACCATGCGCTCCTTGACTTCGTCGCCCTTCTTGACCACCACCTGGTAACCGGCCGGAATGAGGTAGACATCCTGACCCAGCTCCTCGCCTGTCACCTGCACAAAGGACTGTCCGCCTTTATGCCATGCCTTGATACGACCGGTAATGTCGGAGAGAGTGGCTGGCGTACGTGGAGAACGTGCTTCGAAGATTTCTTCGACGCGGGTAAGACCCTGTGTAATGTCGGATCCTTCGGCGACTCCTCCCATGTGGAACGTTCTCATGGTCAGCTGTGTTCCTGGCTCACCAATGGACTGAGCGGCAATGATACCAACCGGTGTTCCAGTTTTAACTGTCTTGTTGTCCGAAAGGTCGCGACCGTAACACTTGATACAGATTCCGGCATCCGTCATACAGGTCATAACCGAGCGCAGAGAGACTTCCTGCACTTTGTGCTTGATAAGCTCGGCGATGACATCGGCATCGATTTCGGTGTTGCGCTTGGCGATCACCGTCTTTCCAACAACGACGTCGTCATTGAGAGTGCGACCGAAGATACGGTTTTCGAATTTCTCTCCAATGCGCTCGGAATCGGCGCGAGTGACCATGTGGCTGGCGGTCGCGTTACAATCATCTTCCTTGATAATGATGTCCTGCACGGCATCGACCAGACGACGAGTAAGATAACCGGCTTCAGCAGTCTTGAGAGCCGTGTCGGACTTACCCTTTCGTCCTCCGTGAGTGGCGATGAAGTATTCCAGAATGGTGAATCCTTCCTTCAGGTTACTCTGGATCGGCAATTCGATGGTGCGGCCCGACGGGTTGGCAACCAGACCCTTCATACCGGCAAGCTGGGTGATCTGACCCCAGTTACCACGAGCGCCGGAATCGATCATGTAGGTAATGCCGTTCATGTCGTCGTCCGTGAAGCTCGTGATCATGTGACCGGCGATTTCGCTCTTCACCTTGCTCCAGATGCGGATAGCGTGCTGGTAGCGCTCATCAGCCGTAATCCAGCCTTTCCAGTGCTGGTTGTTGATCTTACGCACTTTCTCGTTAGCCTCCTCGAGCAGCTTTGTCTTTTCCTTCGGTACATTGATGTCCGAGGATGCGATCGAAATACCGGACACGGTTGCGTACTTGAAACCGATGTTCTTGATGTCGTTCGCCAGTTTCGCCGTGCGTTCCGTCCCCACCACTTCGAGAGCGCGTGCAATGAGCACGGACAAGTTTCCTTTCTTGAGCGTCTGATTCATGCGACCAAGCTCGGGTGGCAGAATTTCCTGGAACAACAGGCGACCAACCGATGTCTCGATGATCTCGTTTTCAGGCTGCTCACCTTCTTTTACGGTCTGATTTTCCTTTGGCACACGAACTTTGATGACAGCCTGCAGATCGACAATGCCGTACTCGCACGCCATCTGAGCTTCAGTCGGACTTCCGAATACCATTCCTTCTCCCTTACGACCCGTGTGGGTTTTGGTAAGGAAATAACAACCAAGCACCATGTCCTGAACCGGCGTGATGATCGGCTCACCGGCGGACGGCTTGAGAACGTTCTTGGCGGCACTCATAAAGATACGGGCCTCGCGCTGCGCCTGATCGGAAAGCGGCACGTGCACGGCCATCTGGTCTCCGTCGAAGTCGGCGTTGAAAGCGGTACAGACAAGCGGGTGCAGCTGGATGGCCAAGCCTTCCACGAGACGCGGCTTGAATGCCTGAATACCAAGACGGTGCAGAGTCGGAGCGCGGTTTAAGAGCACGTACTTGTTTTGAATGACTTCTTCCAAAATGTCCCACACGCGCTTGCTGCCTTCTATAACCATGCGCTCAGCACTCTTGACGTTGTGCGCAAGCTCATCGCGGATCAGGCGACCGATGACGAATGGCTTAAAGAGCTTCATGGCCATTTCCTTTGGCAGACCACATTCGTCGATGTTGAGGTGCGGACCAACCACGATAACCGAACGACCGGAGTAGTCGACACGCTTACCGAGCAGGTTCTGGCGGAAACGACCCTGCTTTCCCTTTAACATGTCGGAAAGCGAGCGGAGTTTACGGCGATCTCCTGCGGTAAACAGAGCCTTGCCGGCGCGAGCGGAGTTGTTGAGGAGGGTATCGACCGATTCCTGTAACATGCGCTTTTCGTTACGGTTGATAACTTCCGGCGCTCCAATGCTCATCAATTTCTTGAGACGGTTATTGCGGTTGATGACGCGGCGGTACAAATCGTTCAAGTCCGATGCGGCAAAGCGGCCTCCATCGAGCTGCACCATTGGGCGCAAATCCGGCGGGATAACCGGAATACGGGTGAGGATCATCCACTCCGGTTTGATGTTGGCCTGGCGAAGCGACTGAATGAGCTTGAGGCGCTTCATGACTTTCTTGAGCCTCTGGCCGCTGCTCTGCTGACGCTCCTTGCCGAGGTCCTCGACCAAACGATCGTAGTCGATCGACATGACGATTTCGCGGATGGATTCAGCTCCTGTGCCGGCACGGAACAGATGACCGAACTTCATATTCATTTCGCGGAACTTAAGCTCGGAAAGAACCGATCCAACGTGAAGATTCTTCAGATCGTCGATGGCATCTTTATGGTTGATCTTCAATGTTTCAAATTTCTCGGCAGTGGACTTATCCAACGCATCGAGCTGATCGCGCGTCGCCTTGCCGGCCTTGAGCGTTGCCATAGCGTCATCGTGCTCACGCTTGACCTGATTCTTGCGTGCCTCGATTTCCTGCATCAGCTCTTTTTCGGCTCCTGCCTTGCCCTCCTCATCGACTGTGACGACGATGTAGGCCGAGAAGTACACAATCTGCTCAAGAGTTTTGATGGAGAGATCCAAAAGCAAACCGATACGAGACGGCGACGAACGGAGGAACCAGATGTGCGTGACAGGAACAGCCAGGTTGATGTGACCCATGCGTTCGCGACGAACGATAGAGCGAGTCACTTCGACACCACATTTTTCACAAATCACACCGCTGTAACGGATACCTTTGTACTTGCCACAGAAACACTGGAAGTTTTTGGTAGGACCGAAAATGCGCTCACAGAAGAGCCCATCTGGTTCTGCACGCTGGGTGCGGTAGTTCACGGTTTCCGGCTTCGTGACTTCGCCACGAGACCAGCCTACAACATCTTCCGGGCTGGCAACGGACAGGGCGACTGCATCGAAGGAGTCGGAGGTGCGGGGAGTGAAGGCCATACTGTATGGGGGTGAGGGAGTGGGTGAGGGGTGGAGTTTTGGGTTGAAATGTTTTTCGTTAGTTCGTTTTTAGTTATTCGTTTCTTGTCTTGGATTTAATTCTTTGATCTTCTGATTTTTGATACTTGTTGGTAGTTGGTAATTGGAATTTGGGAGTTATTCATTACTAGTGTTTTTGCTCTAAATTAAGCGGAAAATCGCACGCACAGAATCGTCCGCTCCTCCAGTGCGATCGTCTGAATCGCGAGAGGAACGTCCGATAGTTGGCATAAGGTAGCACGAATTTCGAGTCTTTGACAAGGCTTAAATAGAGTTTATTACAGAGATTCACTTGCCATGTTAATATTTGATGAATAATCATAGTTGCGCGAAGTACGAATCACGAATTATGAATATGTGTCACCCTGCTTGCCCGTCCGTAGTCAGCCGCGGCTGACGAAGGCGGGAGCGCAGCCGAAGAGGGACCAAGGAATGATCGCACGCCGTGGGCGGGGACGCCCACTGCTGAAGATTGTAGGATTATTAATTACCCGCCACACCCACAATACCCGCTATACCCGCCTTACGCGCCTTACCTTCTCGCTCCTTCAATTGCATTCCTCGCCTATCATCTCTACAATTATCCCTTCGTCCCCCATTCTCTACTATGCTGTATGCACTTATTGCGCTTGTGGTACTCCTGTCTCTGCCGGTCGTTGTGGTTCTTCTTCTGACGAAACGTCGTGCATTGTTTCCGGCAGATGAAAAACAGCCGGTTGTCTTTCCAATACTCCTTCCTTATACGCTCATTGGCGTGGTTCTTGCCTTCAATCTCTTTGGCTTTCCACTCAATATCGGAATCGGACTAGGTATCTTTGGTGCGCTCGTGCAGGCAGGAATTGTGGTCGCTATGAACAAAAGGCAACGTACGCCTGCCATTGTCTTCCTCGCTGTCTGCGGAATGATTGTAAGCGTGATGCTCGGCATTCGCGGAAATGATTTTCTGCTGGAGCTTAACACTGCGAGCGCCATAATTGTCACCCTTCTTCTGCTTCTTGCCCAGAGCGTAGACGCCATACGCTGGCGCGGACTGTGGCTCGTAAAAATGGTCGGCCGTTATCTTTCCGGCGTTCTGGATCACATTCCTCATGTCCTCAGACTTTCGAAAAACATGAAGAACAGTCAGGGCGGTGTTCTGATCAGCGTTTTAAAAACCGTCGTCCTTACCTTCATCGCTCTGTTTTTCTTTAGCGCGCTTCTTTCTCAGGCTGATGCGGTCTTTAAACATGTCATCGACGAGATTTCCAAGGAAGTGGTGCCACGTTTTGGCTACAGTTTGCTCATTACCGTCGTTCTCACAATCGTCTTAACGATGAAGTTTATTGTGCCGGATAGCGAAGAAACTCACGCGTTTCGCTTCCTTAAATTCCACGAATTATTTTTTCCGACTGTATCAATTGTTGTTCTGTTTGCCATCTTCCTTGTTATTCAGGCCAAGTATCTGTTTGGCTCGCACGAGAACATCCAGCTCTACAACATCACGTATTCCGACTACGTACGCAAAGGATTCATTGAGCTTCTGACGGCGTCTTTCTTCGGTGGGTTACTCTCGTACATTGTGAATCTGCGTACGCTCAGCATGGACACGCTCACACGAAAACGTGAGCTGAAAATAGTGAATGTCATTCTGATTGCCGAACTGTGTCTGATGCTGGCATCGGCGCTCAAACGTGATTACCTGTATATGGACACGTACGGCATTACGCGCGTACGCATTATCGGTGAAGTGTTTGTCTGGTGGTTGGCCGGCTTGTTTGTACTGCTCTTTGCATTCGCAGTCTATAAGCGCATGCGTGAAGAGCAGTTTTTTGCCGGCATCGGCATACTGTCAGCACTCGCCGTGCTCAGCCTCAACGGCATGAATATGGATGCCAAAATCGCTGCGGCCACTCCGCCCCACAACCGTCAGAAAGATCTGTACTACATTTCGCTGCTTTCTACCGATGCATCATCGGAGTGGAAAGCGATGATTCTGGATGCGCAAAAACGCTATCAATCGCTACTGGAAAAAAACGTGATTAATGATGCGACGAAAGTCGAGCTCGCTTCCATTCTGGCCTCCATGAAGAACATGCGACAGCGAGTAGCGGATCTTGATGCACTCAACAATCCTCCCATCAAATGGCAGGAGAAAAACAGTTCAAAGTCTCAGGCTCTCGCAATAACCCAAGCCAATCCAAAACTCTATAAAGATCTGCCATCTTGTCTGATAGACGATATACATGTGTATCAAGTGCGTCATCAGATTGATCTGCAGAATGAAATGATCGCCATCAAGTACGATGCATCGTATCCGTTCATTTTTGATGCGCCAAAACTGCCGTATGAAGCAGATGATCTCTACAGTCTTAACAGTAACTATTACTCACTGGTACCAGGCACGCAACCACCAGAAGATGACCGAGGCAGAGTGCTTCCGCCCTCTCTAAAAAACGTGCCGCAAGTCACGGGATGCAAGGATATAGTCGTACGATGAAAGTGACGTATTTTGATTATTGCGAAGAAGTACGAATCACAAATGACGAATTACGAAAAAATCGTACTTCGTCATTTGTACAGCGTAATTCGACCGTATTATCCAAGCATCACCGGACCGGCTGGAGGCACATCTCCCCCTACATCGTTCTGCACTTTCTGGAAGAGTTTTTCAAACGAACCACCGCTTGTTTGCAGAGCGGTACGAAGAGTGTTCATTTCCTGTTCATCCAAATGGAGAGTGGAGGAGATGTTTCGCTTGCCGTCGGATTCGTTGTGAGGAACAGCGGATGATTTGCCGTCGGTTAAGTTGACGTGCAAGACAATAAAGGCATTGCAGCTTTCACATTTAAGCTGCAGCAGAACAAAATCGTCTCCTGCGAGCTTGATGGACGGAAAATCCACTGCCACGCGCGTGCCGCACTGCGGGCAGCGCATTTGTTCGCGGATACGTGTAAGGATCTGGTGAAGTGAATGAGGATTGTAGTCCATAAGAGTCTTAGTATAGCAGAAAGAGGCAGTTGTTTCACTATACAACGATGAAACTTTTCCGTGCAATGATTCTTTGTAGATTATTGTTAAAAGATAGAATGTAGAACCCGGAACGTAGAACGTAGAATATAATTACCTACGTTCTACCGTTCTCAGTTCTACGTTCTTTTTTCTTATAATTCTGCTTACATTTGTCTTGACGCACAACTCCATTACCTTCTTTGCCCTCGACATCAACGGTATTCCAGCTAGCATACGGTGTAATCATGCCACGTAAGCGAACAAAAGGCTTTTTGTCTTTCAAACGTCCATCGGCTGCGTCTCGCAAACGACGGGCGCATGTTCGTATGCATTTGACGATTGCCGTTCTCTCCATCGCTGTTCTCAGCGGACTGGGGCTCGTGGATCGGTTACATTTCTCCACCCAGAAAACCGATGCCAAAACACCCGTTAACCGCATAATCGGCATCGAGCATGACGGCCCCGCGTCTCTGACCATTGTTCTGGCACGCAAGAACACCGCCGGATTAGTTTCGATCGAAAACACATCGAATGCTCCGGTGTATCTGAGCCTGCCCGACAACTGGAACCGGACGGAGGTGAGCAACACCACTATCGAAAAGGTGACAAACACCAAAACGCAGTACAGCTTTCTACGCTGGACGCTTCCGGCCAAAGCCGGCATGAAGATGCTGCTGCCCGAAGTGCCGTCGAGTTTTACGTTCCTCAGCCCGACCGGCACATCCACGGTCGCACTCACCGTCCACAGTGTGGATGTCGTGGATGGAACAAAAGAGACGCAGGTGATTCTGCTGCAGAAGCAGGCGGTCGCAAAATTCTGGACAGCCGAAGCATCTGCCATCAGCGGCTCGATTTCGTCTTCGTATAGTTCGAGCGTGGCATCATCGAGTGCGAGTAGTTATTAGTCAATCAACCTCCGCAGACGCGATTCGCGAATCGCGTTTTATTGCATGTAACAACGATTTGATAATCGCTGCTGCGGGCAATAATGAATTTACATTATGCATGTACAATTATACATTTGCCGTATGCAGTTGCTCCCGATCCACACGTCAATTCTCAAAAACAGCGACAACCTCAGCCAGATATTTTCATCGAACGCTTCGATTCAATCGGGCGATATTCTCGTCGTGTCATCCAAGGTAGTTGCGCTTACGGAAGGAGCAATCATAGATCTGGATTCCATGAGTCCGTCGAAAAAAGCGCAGGAATACAGTCACACTTGTGGCCGGAGCCCGGCCTTTTGCCAGGCGGTGATTCAGGAAATGATCCGCATGAACGGCATAGTCATTAACTCATGTCCTGGCGCACTCCTTACAGAGCTTCGACCGAGCGGTATGAAAGTCGGCACAATTCTCACGGCGAATGCCGGACTCGATGAATCGAACGTAGAAAAAAATACCGCAATCGGCTGGCCGATAGATCCGGCTGCATCAGCAAAAAAATTGCGTACCGAGATTGAACAATCCATCAACGGAAAAATCACCGTGATTATTTCTGATTCCTGTTGTCATCCTCGGCGTTTGGGTGTGACTGCTTTTGCACTCGCCGTTTCCGGCATGGATCCGCTTATCAGTCAAAACGGCAAGAAGGATATTCATGGCAAACCGCTGCACATCACGACCGAAGCGATTGCCGATCAGCTGGCAACTGCCGCCAATATGCTGATGGGCAATGCCGGACAAAGTACACCGGCGTGCATTGTTCGAGATCACGGATTTGATCTGAGTGAATACACGGGTTGGGTGGAGGGAATTGAGAAGGAGCAAGATTTGTTTAAGAATTTATAGACAATAAGAAAAATTCGAAAATCAAAGAACCAAATTCTAGACAATCTCGAGTTTAAAATTTCGAAATTAAAATTTGTTTCGAGTTTAGTATTTTGATCTTCGAATTTCCTATCCGCTGTCACTCTTTCTCCTAAACTGTTCGATGCGCTCCTTTAACCTCCTCTACTTTTATATTGATTGCTTGCGTTATTGCATCGATCAGCATTTCTGCTTCGTCAGCGTTTCTTGGCCTGTCTTTGCCATATTTCCGGAAACAGGTATTAGAGCCCCACTTAGTTGCAGACAACGTCTTACTCCCTGCTCCAACAAAAGTTATTTTTCTTTCCACGTTCTTTTTCTCAACATTCTCTGCTTCAATACTGTGATCGGTAAAATCGAGAAATACGCTCACCATTCTTCGCAAGGTATCTGCTGTATATTCAAAAACCACAAATTTCACTTGCATTGGCAAATCTTTTCCATGAACGAACATGTTCTCAATAATTGGATGAAAATCCACATCGATATTTGGGCTTTTTTGATCAATACTCATACCAAATATAGTACGAGAATATTCATTTCTGTAAATATCTACGTGATTAATGAAAGCTAAAGGATCGTACTTCGTAATTCTTGATTAATAATTCATTCCCGTCGTTGTCACTCCAACTCCCATCCTGTACTCTCAGAGCATGAACTTCATCGTCCTCTGCTCGTCGCGCGGCACAACATTTCAAGCCACCATCGATGCCATGAAAAACGGCAAGCTGACGGCAAAATGTCTGGGGATCATTACTGATAAACAGGATCGTGAATGCCTGCAAAAAGCGACGGCGAACGATATTCCATCCATCGTTGTTGATCGTAAAACAGATGAACCGCCCGAGGAATACGACATGCGGCTGACTGCCGCCATTCGCACGCTGCAAGCGCGATCGCAAGCAAGCGGCACACCTGTCATCGCTCTCATGGGCTGGCTGCACATTCTGTCGCCGGTTTTTCTGATGCAGTTCCGGAGCCATGTCATCAACGTGCATCCGTCACTCCTGCCGAAGTACGGTGGCAAAGGCATGTACGGCAACCATGTTCACAAGGCGGTTTTGCAAGCCAAAGAAACCGAATCCGGCATCAGTCTGCACATGGTGGAACAGGAGGTCGATACCGGCAAGGTGCTGATACAGAAAACCTGCCCTGTCTATCCTGACGATTCTGCCGACACCCTGCGCCTCCGTGTGCAGGGACTGGAGAAAGAGTGGTACCCGAGGCTGCTAGAAATGATGGAACGAGGCGAGGTGCGGCTTTAGAAGAACGGGAAACGAATTACGATGTGCGAATCACGAATTACGAATATTCGTAATTCTTACTTGTTTTTCAATAATTCAAGCGCCAGCTTTGTTCGCATTCGATTGGCAACTACATCGAGGCCTTGGGATAGCTCGCGTGGACTGGGCTGACGAGTGAGGATCATCGTATAGAGATGGATGACATATTCTTGAGCTGAAGAAAATTTCTTGAAGTACTCAGCCGAACCCAGAATCCCCGCCTCTACTTCTGGTGCTGTTTGATGATAGACCGTCAAAAGATCTCGATCGGTTTTCAGCTCGAGGTCCGACGGCAATCGTTGTAAATACGTCTGATACCAGAACATAATCTGTTCGTCGTTCGAGGGCGCACTGTGACAACCAATTTGCAGTGCGCGACGTTGCAATTGCTTTGTGCGCTGTGACGTGTGTGATGATGACAACGCATGATTGATCGCTTTACAATCGGATGATTGTGAATAAGCTATAATTGGGCTTATAAAAGCCAATAAAAAGCCTAGAAACGCTGTAAAAAATCTCTGCAAACGCATGGAGCAATCATACAGCAAATGTCGCTGATCGAGATACGCAATCCAATACTTTCTCGGACTAAACTGGAAGCATCCCGCTCCTTTTCTCTATCAGTATCAAAATCATCTCCCCCAACCCTACACATACCCTTCTACATGCAAGTCGGCCTTGGCGACTTTCCAGTGCTCGAGAGCTAACTTTTTTATATCCGCAACCATGGCGGGCGCACCGCAAATATAGAGAGATGCATCGGAAAATTCTTGCAATTTTTTCTGCGCGACATCCTGCACGTGGCCGCGGTCGCCCGACCAGTTTACATCGGCGCCGGACAGACACGCATGAAAATGAAATTGAGGATGCAGCCGGGCAAGCTCACGGAACTCATCCATCCAGAAGAAATCCTGCGGATGGCGCGCGCCAAAAAAAAGATACACCTGCCGCTGCGACTTCTGATCATTCAGCAGCCATTTGACGTGAGCATGAAACGGCGCAACACCCGCGCCCGTTGCCATGAGCACCAGTTTTTTTTCACTCGCCGGATCCACTGTAAAATTACCAAACGGCCCCTTCATGACCACTCTGTCGCCTGCTTTGAGCTGCCGATCGATCCAGACACTGGCCCGTCCGCCCTCCTTGAGCTTGATACAAAAAAGAAGATCGGTGTCGGCAGGAGCAGACGCAATGGAATACGCACGCGGCTGAATATCTTTCGGATTATCCGGCAGCGGCACATCCCAGAGCAGAAACTGACCGGCTTTGAAGGTCAGATTATCGGGCTTAGAGAAGCGCAATTCGTATACGTTGGGCGCGAGGAGGGATTTGTGGGTGCAGACGGAAGTGTAAATAGGTACAGGCATAAGCGTTATTCGTTATTTGTTGCTTCGTTTTTCGATGGAGATAAATTGATAGTACGCTTTCTTGTTTGATGAATTGATTGCAAATAATGAATAAGTTTTGCAATCATCGCACAAATCTTCTTTGTTTGATCAGCAATTTTCTTGAATTCTTCTTCGCTGATATATTTTTCATCTAGTGCATCATATAAATGAGATCGTACCTCGGCAGCTGAACGTTTGGAAAAGCCGAGAAAACTAATGAATTCTGGCACTGTTAACGAATCATTCCCTTCGGCTATATTTGCACAGACAGATCTTGCAGAACGAGTAATTTGATCTATAAAAGAATAATCTCGTAAGACATTTGGACGTTTACAAATATGTCGCACATTTGCAATCAATTTTCTGCCTTCCTGCCACACTTCAATCTCTTCAAAATTCTGAAAAGTAGTCATACAACGAACGAACAACGACCAAACGATAAACGAATAAACGCCCCTCAACAATATCAATACTACTCCTTACCCATCACCTTCAAAAACTCATCAAACAAATAGTTCGCATCCTCAGGCCCCGGTGTCGCTTCCGGGTGAAACTGGACGGAGAAGAATTTGCCGCTTTCGTGCTTGATACCTTCCACTGTTCCGTCGTTCGCATTCCTGAACCACACACGCCAGCCTTTGGGTAAGGACTTTTCATCCACCACGAATCCATGGTTCTGGCTCGTAATAATGCACCTGCCCAATTTTTTCTTTGTTTTCTTATCCTCTGTTTCCTCTGCATCTTCTGGTTCATCTGCTTCTTCTATACACGGCTGATTGGCGCCGCGGTGTCCGTACTTGAGCTTGTAGGTATCACCTCCGATAGCGAGTGCCAAAAGCTGGTTGCCCAGACAAATGCCGAATGTCGGAATATTTTTGTCTACCGCCCATTTCATGGCTGCAATCGTCGGCTTGCACATTTTTGGATCGCCGGGACCGTTACTCACAAACAAACCATCGAACTGCAACTTGCCCGTTGAAACATCGTAATCCCATGGCACACGGTGTACACGAACACCACGCTTGAGCCAGCTGCGGAGAATATTACGTTTCATACCGCAATCGTAGGCGAGAATAGTCGGAGTCGATGCATCGGCATTGGCAGGTTCGTACGTGATCACTTCTTTGCAACTCACTTCCGCTACAAGATTATTCACATTCGGATCAATAATTGTTGGCACAGAATCCGCGTGGCCAATATCTCCCACCTCTTCTGTTTCCTCTGCATCGTCTGTTTCTTCTGTTTCCTTTCGGCTCTGCCGAATAGCTCCCAGCATCACTCCGTGTTCGCGGAGTTTCTTGGTGAGTGCGCGTGTATCAATACCCGTAATACCCGGAATATTGTGATGCTTCATCCACTCGTGCAGCGAACTGACAGCCGCAAAATGACTAAAGTCGCGACTTTCCTGCGCCACAATGATCGCTCGGACATGAATAGATTCACTCTCGAAATTCTTACTAAAACCCCACTCGTTCTTCTCTTCACTCGGTACACCGTAATTGCCAATCAGCGGATAGGTAAAGACCAGAATCTGACCCTTGAAACTCGGATCCGTCATGGATTCCGGATAGCCGGCCATGTTCGTGGAAAACACCACCTCGCCGTCTGTATCCACCTCTGCACCAAATGATTCTCCGCTAAAGGTGGTTCCGTCCGAGAGAATGAGTTGAGCCATAGGGTGATGAAGGGGGTAGTGCCGGCAGGCTGGCAAATTGACGAGAGTGTACAGAAAGAGAGCCGGATGGAAAAGGGGCATGATACGAAATCGCAAATATACGCGTTTTTGACTGATTATTTGAAGGATTATGCTTGATACGTGTTTTTGGCTTCCTGACGGCTTCAATCTTGCCTTTTTTAATACTTGACATAATTTATATAGTATTGTATATTACGCATTACGATTTGATGTGTGGTTGATCTTTGAAAGCATCGCGTCCTCCATACAATCCTGCACATGTAATGTGTGGGACGCTGTGGAGGACAAAACGATCGATTGTCTTCTGCGCGTACCGTCGCGCCCCCAACGTCGGGGAAGCGATACTTGCGACGGAGAGCATCCGTCGCACAACCTTTTCTTGCCCGCTAAGCGGGCAGAAAGCAGATTCCGATGCGCACGACCTTCGCCTCTCTCCTGATCCTGGGCACCGTCTCCACCGCCTTGGGCCAGAGCAGCTCCCCGCCAGTCTCGCCGGCTGCAAGCAGCCGTCTAGTCGAGCTGAAAAGCTCATTCACGACCAGTCGCGACATCGTCATCCCGAGCGGCTCTTTCATCATCGTCACGCCAAGTGAAGACGTGGAAGTGCCTGCAAGGACCGTCATCGACGAGGAGACCGCCATCTCCGAAACCACCCTCGCGGGTGGGGAGGAGTTCGAAATCACGTTGGTGGCCGAACTCAAACTCCCGAAAGGGAGTAAGCTGGGCAAAAAAAGCAGGGTGCCCAAAGAAATTTGGGACACCATGAATCAAGTTAAATTCGGCAAGTCGATGTATGCGCCATCCGCCTCCGTCAAGGCGGCAGACGTGGACCGCTCCATGCGGTCCGTCAACGAAAAAATCGACGCGATCGCCGGGGCCGTGAACGGCCTCAGTGAAAAAGTCGACTCGCTCGACAAGCGTGTTGGCAAGCTCGAAGCCCATCCGACTGTCGTGCGAATTCCGCCCCCCACCTCGCCCGAAACGGCGAGGCCGCTTCCGCCGCCCCCGGCGGCTGCGGTGACTTCGAACCGCGCACCGTCGCGCTGATCAACCG
>ERZ724505.705-NODE-705-length-20271-cov-15.731005_pt1 | contig 20271 bp, 27 predicted proteins | sample MGYA00376038_ERZ724505 | MGnify/ENA primary metagenome ERZ724505 (study PRJEB28724, sample SAMN07190884) | wastewater metagenome | isolation source: effluent of sewage treatment plant in Hong Hong | place: Hong Kong | collected 2016-03-17 ...
GGCGGGATGCTGATGCAGACGATCATCCTGGCCGTGCCGGCCGACATGCAGGCCGCGACCATCGCGAAGGTGCGGGAGCAGCTGCTGCTGGAAGAGCAGACGGGCGAAGAGGAAGTCGATTCATGAGCGGGACGGTCGATACGGGTCTTGTGCCGGCACTCGTCGCGGGCGCGGTTCTCACACTGATCCTGTTGGTCGTGACCGATGCCAGTATTTTTGAGAAACACAGGCATCCGCGACCACCGGCGTCCGGCCATGCCAGCACAACCGTGCGTCACGTGGTTGCGCGTGGGCACTGGGTCGCGGTGCGAGGCTAGAGTGTTGTGAACCGCGGGAATTCCCCCGCAGCTGGCGACCCATTCACCAAGGGGCCGCCGGCTTCCGCCACCGTAAACTTCACCGATGCCCGCTCGCCCATGGGACTTCACCCCCGATATGTACGCGGCCAAGCTCAGCCGCGGGCGCTGGAAGCGCTACCCCCACCTCGTGTACATCGCGGACAAGATCACGGCCGCAATCCTGCGCGGCAACGGGCGCGTGATCGTCAACCTGCCGCCCGGCTACGGCAAGAGCGACCTCGTCTCCTTCTGGGTGCCGATGTGGTACCACGACCAGTTCCCGGCCGCGAACATCGGCCTCGCGTCCTACCAGTCGGACATCGCGATCGAGTTCGGCCGCAAGATCCGCAACGAGCGCGAGACCAACCCGCTCTGTCGCGTGAAGCTCTCGGAGGACTCGACGGCCGCCGGCCGCTTCAACACCGACGCGGGCGGCCTCGTCTGGTGCTGCGGCGTCGATAGCTCGGTCCTGGGGAAGCGCTTCAACCTCGAGGTGTTCGACGACCCGTACAAGTCCATGGAGGAGGCGTCGAAGCCCGAGGTCCGGGACAAGACGCTCGCGTGGTTCTTCAGCACCCTGTACTCGCGCCTCGAGCCCCGCGGGTCGATCGTGATCGTCCACCAGCGGTTCCACCCCAAGGACATCAGCGGCGTGCTCGCCAAGGAGGGCGGGTGGGAGATCGTGTCGCTGCCGGAGATCGCGCGCGACAACGACCCGCTCGGCCGCCTGCCCGGGGAGTCGCTCTGCCCCGACCGCTTCGACGGGCACGACCACAAGCGGGAGATCGAGTCGCAGCCCGGGGGCGAGGAGCGGTACGCCGCGATGTACGACCAGGCCCCGCGCGGCTCGCGCTCGGGGCGTCTCTACAACCGCTTCAGCGACCGCAACATCGACCCGACCGTTCGGCTGGACCCATCGATCCCGCTGCACGCGTCGTTCGACTTCAACATCAACCCCGGCATGCACATCGAGATCGGGCAGCACCACGAGAACGCGGGGGTCTTCACGGCCGTGCACGAGATCCACGCCCCGAACCTGGACCTCGTCGGCTCGCTCTCGCTGCTCGAGGAGTGGATCCGCCGGCAGGGCTGGAAGTGGCCGGAGTTGCACGTGTTCGGCGACGCGACGGGGCGGTCGCGAAACGTGATGACCACGCAGTCGTGCTACGACATGATCTCGAACAAGCTGGGCGCGATGAAGATCCCGTACCGCATCCGCGTGCCCGGCAAGCAGCCCCCGATTCGAAGCTCGGTCGACGCGCTGAACGACGCGCTGCTCGGGATGGACGACCGCGTCCGCTACCGCGTGCACCCCGATTGCCTTCGGCTCATCGAGGACTTCGAGGAGCTGCAGGCGAGCCCCGACGGGCTGATCGACAAGACGAACCAGAAGCTCTCGCACGCCTCGGACTGCGAGCGGTATCGCGTCGCGTTCCTGAAGCCCGCGGGCGGGGACCAGGAGCGGCGGAAGGTCGGGCGAGCGGTCGTCGGGATTGGGCCGGCGCCGGCGTTCCGGTGATACGCTTTCCCCGTGGTCGAGCTCGCGTCCATCAACAACACCCGCGCCCTTGAGGCCGAGGTCCTGCGCCGGGCCAAGGAGCACTTCGCGGACTTTGGGCAGGCCCCGACCCGGGTGGTCGTCGGAAGCCTGGAAGTGGCGAGATGGCTGGTGAAGTGCGACGCGTCCAGCGACGGCAAGCGCGTCCTCGGGATGCTGATCGAGTGCGGCGACGGGGTGCGGTCGCCCTTCTCTTTTGTCGTTTGCTGATTGTCCGCTGACAGTCCCGCTGATACTCCGGTGAGCTTTCACTGACACTGCCACTGATTGTCCGCTGACAGTCCCGCCCGCTAGTATCTGCGGCCATGGCTTCACGGACGAAGACCACCGGGACCCCGAACGGAGTTGCGCAACGCCCCCCCGCGGGCGAGCGCACACGGACCCAGATGGTCGCCGGCATGGTCGGCATCGCGAGCGTGCCCACCACGCTCTACCTGGGCCCGATGCTCCCCGGCTCCTTCGAAACCTACCGCGCCATGCGGACGGATCCGACGATCGCGCTGGCCCGGGCCGCGGCCTTCGCCCCGATCTTCACCGCGCCCTGGACCTTCAAGGCCGACGACGACGCGCCCGACGAGTGGGTCAAGCTCGTGTCGGGCGTGATGATGCGGCTGCGGGATAAGTACCTCAACGACGCGGTGCGGGCGCTCGACTACGGGTTCCAGGCGTTCGAGAAGGTGTGGGAGATCGACGACGATGGAGCCTTCGTCATCCGCAAGCTCAAGCCCCTGGTGCCCGACTTCACCGAGCCCCTGCTGACGGCCGAGACCGGGGAGTTCGTTGGGCTCATCGCGAACGGCGTCCAGCTCGGAACGGAGAAGTGCGCATGGATCACCTACGACTCCGAGGCGGGCGACCCGTACGGCAGGTCGCGGCACGAGAACATCCGGCGCTGGGCGTGGAAGCCGTGGATGGACATGTGCAAGCGGATCAACGCCTACTCCGACAAGGGCGCCGGCATCGTCCCGATCATGCACTACCCGGTCGGCACGAGCCAGAGCGCGGACGGCACGGTGACCGACAACTCAGTGCTCGCGGCCCAGGCGATCACGGCGATCGCGACGCAGCACGGGATCACGATTCCCAACCAACTGCAGGCGTGGGCCGAGGACATCCTGCGCGGCGGCGGGGTTGGGGGCGAGACGCTCAAGGAACTTCTCGCGTGGCGGCTGACGTTCCTCGAGGCGGCTGTCGGCCATGGGTCGGAGATGCTCGAGGTTCTCAAGCACTACGACGCGATGAAGCTGCGTGGGTGGCTGGTCCCCGAGCGGTCGGTGACCGAGGGCCAGTTCGGGACCAAGGCCGAGGCGGGCGTGCACGGCGACATGGGTATGGCGTTCGGCTACAGCACGGCCGAGGACATCATCAGGCAGACGAACGAGCAGGTGGTGGACCAGCTGCTGGCCGTGAACTTCGGGCCTAGCGCCAAGGGCAAGGTCCGTATCGTGCTCGGCCAGATCACCGACGAGGACCGGGCGTTCTTCCGCGACCTGTTCAAGACGATCCTGACCAACCCGAACAACAGCGACCTGCTCAGCGCGTGGGTCGACGTCGATAGCGCGCTGGATGTCGCCGCGATTCCGAAGGCCGAAGAGGTTGTCGACGCGGAGGACGCGGCGCCCGCGGGCCCCGAGTCGGACCCGGCCAAGAGCGCGGAGGACGCGGCGACGGCAGATGCCGTGATGGGGAGCCCCCAGGTGCCGACACCAACAACCGTGGACGCGGCGGCCGCGCAGGGCGTGGTGCAGGACACGGCGTTCAACGGGGCCCAGGTCACGGCCCTGCAGGGCATGCTGCAGTCGGTCGCGAACGGCGAGCTCCCGCTCGAAACCGCCCGCGCGATGATCGCCGCGGCGTTCCCGGCCCTCACGCCCGAGCAGATCGACGCGATGGTTCGGCCGCTCGCGACGTTCAAGCCGAAGGAAGACCAAGGCGCATCCCCCCCACCGCCTCCCCCGCCACCCACAAACGACAAGGCCGCAGCCGCGGCCGGGAGTTAAGCCATGGCACTCGGATCCGACGTCTATCTTGCGAACGAGGTCAACGCACAGCTGGTCGCGAACGTGACGCTTGCGGCACCGTGGCAGAACGTGATCGACGCGGGCGGGCTCACCCAGGACGCGGCGGCCGTCACGAACCCGACGTCGCAGTGCACCAAGAGCACGAGCCACGTGTTCAAGCGGCGCAAGGGGCAGGGGAGTTTCGTCCGCGCCCGGCTCGGGTACGACGACGGGCTCACGGGAATCACGGACCCGAAGGTGAAGCTCTTCGGCCGCGCCAACTCGACCGACGCGTGGCAGCTTCTGCCGAACATCGCGGGCAACTTCCAGGTGACGATGACGACCGCCGCGACCGACGCGGAGGACGGGACGCTGAAGTACACGACGCCCGACCCCGAGGACCACATGTGGGACTGCGACGGGAACGACGAGTTCATCTTCGCGGTCGAGACGGCGCTCGCGGGCACGGGCGTGACGACCAACGCGGTCCTTCAGGCCAAGATCATCTGACGCATGCGTAGCACCCCCGGAGCCCAGCGCGAGGCCGAGGCCCGTTGGCGGGCCCGGGAGTCGATCCTTCGCCCGACCATCCGCGCCGCGTCCGGGACCGCGCGACGCATCCGCGCCGAGCTCGTCCGCGGGTTTCTCGCCGGCCGCGAGATCAACCTCCGGGACCTCGACGCGCTGCGGGCGCCGCTGTCGTCCCTGCTCGTGGCGTCGCACCTGCACTCGCGGCTCGCGGCCCAGCGCATGGCGCGCGGGCGCGAGATCCGGTTCGACCGGCTGACCGACAAGTACGCGACGACGATCGACCGCATCGCGGGGCAGCTGGACGCCAACCCCCAGGCGGTGCGGGACCTCGCGGCGCAGTACGACGAGCAGGCTCGCAAGACGATCGACACGCTGGCGCAGAGCCTCCGCGGCGGGATGGGCGAGGCGAGCGCCGAGGCCGTGCGGCAGGGGCTGACGACCCGCAGCGCTCTGGGCGTCATCCGCGCCAAGCTCGACGCGCTGGGCCTGAACCCGGCCAGCCCTCGCATCATCGAGACGATCTACCGCACGCAGTCAGCCGTCGCGTTTTCGGCCGGCCAGTGGAACGGAAACCAGGACCCGGCGATCGACGACATCCTGTGGGGGTACGAGTACACGACGGTCGGGGACGACCGGGTGAGGCCTGGGCACGCGGCGCTCGACGGAACGCGGGCGCCCAAGGACGACCCGATCTGGCGCACGATCTTCCCGCCCTGCGGATGGAACTGCAGATGCTCGGTCGTCGAGATTTTCGAGGGCGACAGTCTGACGCGCCGCAAGGCCCCGCTCGAGGGCGGCCAGGCCGATCCGGGCTGGGGCTTCAATCCCGGCGAGGTCTTCCGCGATGCGCTGCCCGACTCTGGCGCCCTGGTATCGCGCTGAGTGATGCCGCTTGACATTGTGATTATTCGCATTTATGGTTCTTGCGTTGCCGGCGGGAAGGACTCCGCCGTTGGGTTCGCTCCGGGTCATCGCAAACGACAGCGCTCCTGCGGCATCGCCCGCGAGTTCTGCGACCACCAACGCGGCCGGGCAGCCCACCCGCCGGTTCACCAAAGAGATCGTCAAGGCCGGAACCTTCGTCAAGGACGGGGACGCGTTCAACATCGACGGCTCCCTGCTCGACACGTTCGTCGCGTCCTTCGGCAAGATGAAGGCCGCGGGCGTGAAGGTCCCGCTTCCCGCGGGCCACACCACCAAGGCCGAAGCGAACCAGGGTTGGGTTGAGGACATCTTCCGCGAGGGCGACTCGCTGGTCGCGACCATCGAGGCCGTGGGCCAGGACGCGATCGCGATGGCCGCGCGGAACGACGTCTCGATCGGCGCCACCAAGGACTTTGTGGACGGCAAGGGCAACGCCTACCCGTGGGCAATCACCCATGTGGCGCTCACGCCCGTCCCGGTGGTTCCCGGCATGTCGGGTTTCGTGCAGATCGCGGCGTCGCAGGACGGCGGCGAGCCCATCAAAGCCCCGGTCTACCGGCCGGCGCAGGAGAAACGCGCAATGGACTTCACCAAGATCGCTCTCGCGATGGGTATCGCGGCAACCGCGCTCACCGAGGCCAACGCCACGGACCTGATCGTCGGCCACTTCGACAAGCTCAAGGCCGAGGCCAAGCCCAAGGACGCGCAGCCGGTCCCGCCCATGGTCCTGTCGCTCGCGACGGAGAACCGCCAGGCAAAGATCGACCGCCTGCTCTCCGGGGGCAAGATCTCCAAGGCCGTGGGCGACGACCTGAAGGCCGCGTTCATCGGCGACAAGGGCAAGGCCATCGAGTTCGACATGGGCCCGATCGGCCAGCAGAACGCGGTGTTCGACGCGGTGATCGCGGCCCTCGAGAAGAACAACCCGGTCGAGCTCGGCGAGAAGACCCGCGGCGTGCGGTTCTCGCGCGAGACCCCGGACGACACCAAGAAGTACGACCCGAAGATCACCGAGGAAATGTCGGCGATGGCCTACGGAGGCGCGAAGAAGTGAGCCGCGTTCAGCGCCACAACTCCTCAACCGAAACGGACACGGGCGCCGCCGGCGGCAGTGCCGGCAACACCGGCGGCGCCCTTCTTTCCCCGACCGACCTGCTCGACCGCCTGGCCAAGAGCGGCACGGGCAAGAGCAAGATCGACACCGCAAAGGCGACGCTCAAGTCGCTCGGGCCGGCAACGACCGCCGCAGAACTGATCGACGCACTCGAGAAGAACGGAATGGCGCCGGGCACCATCGTCAAGGCGCGCGACCTCATCAGCAAGGGGTAATGAACCAATGCCAGTATCCGCCACATCCAACGGACTCCCCGGCCTCAAGAGCCAGCGGACGGTCACGCCCCGCAACGTGTTTGTCGGCAACCAGGTGACCTACCTGCCCGGCGGCAAGATCCTCGACGGGTCCAAGGCCCGCGACCCGGGCAACACGGGCGATCTTGACGTGCTGCGGGCGGGCATGCTGCTCGGCAAGATCACCAGCGGCGGCAAATACGCCCCGGCGATCCTGGGCCTCACGACCAACGCCGAGGCCATCGGATCGACCAGCATCGAGGCCGCGGCAGCGGTCGTGACCGAGCTTGTGCGGCGTGTCGGCGCGTCCGGCACGTTCAAGCTCACGGGCCCGGCGACGGCCAATGGCGTTGTCGAGACCGAGACCGTGACGTACTCGGCCGCCTCCGGAACCACCATCACGTGCACGGCCCTCACCAAGGCGTTCATCGCGGGCTCGTTCATCCAGCCGACGGACGGCAGCGAGACCCCGCTCACGATTCTTGACCAGCCGGTCGGCGGCCTGAAGGTCACCGACGCGGACGGAACAAGCATCGACGTTCAGCTTGCGCAAATCCCGATCAGCGGGGTTGTGGACTCGAGCCAGATCGTCCACTGGCCGTCCGACACGTCGCTGCAGGCGTGGATCATGACCCGCCTCCCGAACTTCCGCTACGACCACCTGTTCTGAATCACCAGCACCCGAACTCTCCACCGGAGATTGAATCATGCCCGGACTTTCACAAACGCAGGGTCTCGTGAGCGGGAACTTCACAGAGCCGCTCGCGCCTTCGTTCGCGACGTACAAGTTCACCGGCACCCCGGCCGCGACCGACCAGGTGTTCTTCGTCGCGCCCCGCGCGATGCGGATCCTCGCCATCAGCCATGTGCACTCGGTGGCCGCGGGCGGCGCGTCGGCGCTTCAGGTCGTGAAGGACACCGGCACCAGCGCACCCGGAACCGGGACCGACCTCCTCTCGACCGCGTTCGACCTGAACGCAACCGCCAACACCGTGCAGACGGGCGCGCTGAGCACGACCCCCGCGGACCTGTCTCTGGCTTCCGGCGACCGCCTCTCGGTTGACTTCGCGAACGCGATCCAGTCATCGGCCGGAGTGGTCGTAACCGTCATGATGGTTCCGATCTGATCCACACCACCAGCACACCCCCACCCTGCCCGTCACGGACGATGGAGTAAGGCCACATGTCAAAGACCCTTGAACAAATCCTCGGCTTCGAGAACCTCGTCGGGATCATCCAGAACCCGCAGGGTGGTGTCCCCAACCTGTTCCCGCCCGCGTTCATGGCCGCCTCCGGCCGCCCGATCGTCGGGAAGACCGCGACGTGGGTTGAGGTCAAGGGCAACCGGCAGACGGCCCGCCTGGTCCAGTACGGCGCGCCGAGCGTACGCCGCGGGCTCAAGGGCCTGGCCGACCGCTCTGCCATCATGCTCCACACACACGAGCACATCCGGCACGACGCCTCGGTCCTGATGCAGCTGCGGAACATGGACAACCCGACCGCCCAGCGCATGGGCCAGCAGTACGTGGCGTATGAGACCGCCGAGTTCCGCCGCTACTTCCAGAACCTGCGCGTCGCCGCCCTCTGCTCGATGCTCACCCTGGGCGCGATCTACTTCGACGGCGACGGCAACCTGCTGCCGACCTCGTCGGGCGCGGTGACAACGGTCGACTTCTCGGTGCCGTCCGGCAACAAGACGCAGCTGAACATGCTCGGAACCGGGTCGATCATCAGCGCCTCCTGGGCCACGGCGACGACCGACATTTCCGGGCAGATCACCAGCATCAAGAACGCGTTCGCCCAGCTCAACGGGTACGTCCCGATGCACGTGTTCTGCGGGGCGAACATCCGCGGCTACCTGGCCGCGAACAACACGGTCAAGGAACTGATGAAGACCGATACGTCGGTCGCCTCGGCCTTCCGCAACAACCAGATCGCGGCCGGCCTCTTCGGGATGACCTGGCACGACATGAGCGGCGCGTTCTTCGAGGACTCGGCCGGCACCAACCAGAGCTGGTGGGGCGCGGACATGATTGTGATTACGCCCGACCCGACCCCCGACTGGTTCGAGTTCCTGGAAGGGACCTACCCGGTCCCGACGGCGCTCGGCGGGATCTCGTCCGACGGCGCCTCGGCGCTCGCGGGCGTGACCGAGGTCAAGGGAATGTTCAGCTATGCGAAGGTCGAGGACGACCCGGTCTCGATCAAGCACAACGCGGGCGACACGTTCCTGCCGACCCTCAAGGTCCCGGGCGCGATCGCCATCGGCGATGTGACCCCGTAACCACCATCGGGCCAACCGTGAGAACCAATGGGCGCGTACATCACCCAGGCGGATATCGAGAGCGTCTTCGGCGTCTCGAACGTCGCGAGGTGGTCGCAGCTCGATCCTGACACGACCGGGGCGGACACCAGCCGCATCGCGTCCGCCATCGCCTACGCGGAGGAGACCGTCCAGGACCGCCTCAGGGGCGGGCTCTACGCGGTCCCGTTCGTTGCCAGCGGGTCGTCGTTCCCCGCGTCGCTCAAGACCTGGATCGCACAGATCGCCGGCTCCTGGCTCTACAAGAGCCGCGGCATGCTGGACTCCCCGTCGGGCGAGGAGCAGGACCGCAACCGGATCACGGTGCAGGAGCGGGACGCGATGCGAGGCATCAACGCGGTTTTGGCCGGGCAGCGGTCGCTCGAACTCCAGCGGGCGACCGCGTCCGGCCCTGCCGGAACGCCCGTGTCGGTCCCGGGTTTCGTTTCATCGGGAGATTGAGGCGTGGCAGGCGGCGTACGCATCTCGGTCGACGTGAGGCCGCTGAAGCGGTTCCAGCAGAGCCTGGACCCTCAGAGCCCCGTCATGGACCGGCTGTTCCGGCGCATCGCGGCCGTCTACAGCGCGTTCACCAGGCGGCGTTTCGTGGCCTATAGCCGCGGCGGCGGCGGGTGGCCGTACCTCGCCCCGTCCACGATCAAGCGTCGGCGTCGCGGGAAAGGCAAGGGTGCCCCGGCGATCCTGCGAGACACCGGGCTGCTCTTCATGGCGCTCACGATCGGAGATGTCAACAACTACACCAAGCGAACCCGCGCCGGGATCGTGTACGGATTCGGGGACGCCAAGAAGGGGCGGCCCGTGGTCCTGCGGGAAATCGTGCACCGCAACAAGAACGGCGAGGAACTGGTGTTCGCACGCAAGGGCCGTCGCATCGTCGGAATGAAGATGGGCGGAGCCAAGGCTAAGAGCTTTCGTCAGATCGCGTCGTACCACCAGGAAGGCGGTGGCCGGCTGCCGCGGCGCATCATCCTCGCCAAGCCAGACGAGCAGACGGTCGACCAGTTCAACGGCCTGGTCCGGCGTGCGGTCAACGAGGCCGCCGCGGCCGCGGGCGCTCCCGCGCGGGGGGCAAAGCCGTGAGCCTCAGCCCCGACCCATTCACGCAGGTCGAGCGGGCCATCTGGCAGGTGCTCGAGGCCCACACGGGCTTCGCGGCGCTCGTCAAGGCGAACAACCGTGTGAACTTCGCGAACCCGAGCGGATCGACCGACCCCGTGCGGGACAGCCTGCAGACGTCGGACATGCCGGAAGTCATGATCCTGCCGACGAACGCGTCGCCGAGCAACCGGCGCAGCTCCGGCCCCGGCCTCACGCAGTCGTTCAACCTGGTGATCACGAGCGGGGACGCACGCACGCACGCGAAGCTGAACCCCGTGAAGTGGGCCGCGTGGTCGGCGCTCGAGCGGCTCAACGACCAGCTCAAGGACCGCTGCCCGTTCGTCGCGCAGGTGAACACCGGCTCGTTCGCCGACGGGTTCTCGACGGGCGAGCAGCCCGAGCGGGGGCCCCGCGGCTGGAACTCCGTCCTGCAGATCGACGTCGTCATGGTGTTCGCACACGAGGACCTTGCACAATGAACCTCGCCAGCGCCCTCATCAGCCTCCGGTTCAACGCGACGGGCACCAACGGCACGACCGGGATCCTGCCGAACGCCCCGAGCTATTCGCCCACGCTCTCGCTCGACTCGGTGTTTGCCAGCGGCACGGGCGCCAGCCAGGGCAACCAGCTGTGGACCAAGCAGGAGACGGCGCTCGCGGCGTCGGGAACCGCGACCACCCGCCTGGACAACGCCAGCATCTCCGACGCGTTCGGCGCGACGCTGACCTTCACCAAGGTCAAGGCGCTGGCGATCGTCAACACCGGAACGGTGGACATCACGCTCGGCGGGGCCAACGGGTCGGTGCCCGCGACCGCCACGCCGATCACCATCACCCCGGGCGGGGCCTACGTGGTGGTCAACCCCAGCGCCGCGGGCTGGGTCGTGGGCTCGGCGTCAACGCACACCATCGTCATCGTCAACACCAGCGGGTCGGTCGTCGCGAAGTACGACCTGGCCGTCCTCGGAACCGTGTAAGGGGCCTGAACCATGGGTGTCATCTCCGCAAAGAAGGGCGCGCTCACCACGGGGTCCGTGCAGGCGGAAGTCCGCAACATCGAGATCGAGTACAGCCAGGAGAGCGCCGTCTACGGCTCCAGCGCCACGGACGGCAGCAAGGGCCGCGAGAAGGGAAACAGCGACTGGAAGGCGACGTTCCAGATCTACGGCTACGTCGGGAACGTGGTGCCCGGAACGGCCTTCACGCTCACGGCGTACACCGGGACCAACGGCGGGAGCCACTCGGGCGACGCGATCGTCGATGAGATGACGGTCGAGGCGGATATCAAGGGCGGCGGGCTGGTGACGGCAACCATCCAGTGCTCTTCGAACGGGCTGCTCACGCGCGGCACCACGACGGTGACGGACTCGGCGGTCCCGGTGCCCAAGAGCGTCAAGGGCCTAAAGGTGAACTACGACGGGACGGACCGGACGGACGCGACGGGCTGGTCGCTGACGCTCCGGTGTGCGACGCAGCCGTACCACAGCGCGGCGACCTACGACTCGGGGAGCGACACGAACTACACCAAGCGGGTGGCCGGCCCGGTCGACGGGTCGGGCTCCTGGACGGAGCTGCAGGGCCTGCCCGCGTCGCTGCCGTCCGAGGGCGAGAACTCGAAGATCCTGAAGCTGTACGTGACGTCGAGCCTCTACTTCGAGATCAAGTGGGTCGCGATCGAGAGCGTGGCGCAGCCAATCCCGATCGAAGAGGGTGGGCTGGTGGAAGCCACGATCAACTGGGGCTTCAACGGGTTCAGCGGCGGCGTCAAGGGGTTCATGAAGAAGCCGGACACGACGGCGTTCTGGCCGTGATGCGATGACTCAACGCGACGGAAACAACTCCCGCAGTTCTTCCCGCAGCCTTCGCTCTGTGTCCTTGGCTCGCTGCTCGCGGACGCCCATCCATGCAGCAACGCCGAGCGCGACGAACAGCCCCGCCAAGAGCAACACCCAAGGGAGCGTCTCGCGGAAGCGCCGATCGCGGGACCGCTGGATTTCGCGGGCGACGAGCACGGCAACGTTCTGCTCGGTATCCATGCCATCACCGTACCAGCGTCACGCCCTGTTGCAACGGCTAACGGAGCGCCAACATGGCCGGTGATTTCAAAGCCGGCGAGGGCCGCGTCGAGTTTACGGGCGACGCGTCGCAGCTGAAGGCTGTCACGACGAGCGTAAAAGACGACCTGCTGAAGATGGAGCAGCAGGCGGCCGGGAAGCTCCAGTCCCGGAGCGGGTTCGCCGCGGTTGTCGAGCAGCTTGGGGCTATCAGGAGGGGCGCCGGCCATGTGCTGCAGGCGTTCCTCGGTTGGTCGGCGATCATCGGACTCATAACCGGAGCTGCGGGAGCAATCTACGGGCTGGTCACATCGCTAGACCGGGCACGCGAACGCAGTCAGAAACTGCATGACGATCTGCAGACTCTGTTTGCCGACAGGCCATCGGGGATTCAGGCAGAACTCGATGCGGTTGATGACAAGTTCGAGAAGTACAGGAAGAAGGTTCTGGACGAGGAGAGCCGGAAGAAGGTCGCGGACGCACTGATTCTGGAGGCGGACAAGAAGCGGGACGCGGAGAAGAACCGCATCGTTGATCGCGAGGTTTCGCGGCAGGTCGAAGCCGACGAAGAGAAACGCAGGAACCGAATCAAATCGATTAACGACCAGATCAAGGCCGAGGAACGATCCAGGATGACGGCCGACGAGAGGGAGGCCGCGGACCGCAAAGACCAAGAGGAAGAGATTGCGAAGCTGGAGCAGGCCGGCCTTAACGAAGCGGAGAAACAAGAGGTCGCTGCTCTCAAGGCCAGGCTCGCAAAGCTCGGCGCGATCAAGAAGAAAGACAAAGAGCACTCTGAGCGGGTGTCGCTCGAGGACCTCGCCGGGAAGTTCGACCTTTCGAACGTCTCGCGTGCGGCGGCGTCCACCACGCAGGCGGTGAACAAGCAGACCGAAGTGATGAAGCGCATGGGCCAGGGAACCGTGATCAAGGACTGACAGGCAGGATGCCAAACCCCACCGTCACATTTCACGAGCTCGCGAACTCGCCCAACGAGTCGTTCGACGAGGACGGCTTCAAGGCCGTGATGCGGTTCGAGTGCGCGTGGACCGACCGTATCGACCTCGCAAAGCAGCTGGCGGGCGCGGCGTTCCTCCAGAACGGCACGACGATCCGCACCGACCCGTTCGAGTACCCGTACGGCTCGGCCGGGCAGGTCATCCCCGGCTCGCCCGTTCCCCTCGGCACGCCCCCCGTGGTGCACGGCGTCGAGGTCGAGCCCCTGCAGGACATCAAGGCGTCGGCCGGCACGGTCGACACGCGGTTCGTGACATACGTCAAGGCGGTGGTGACCGCGACGTTTCGGGTGCCGACTTGGAAGAAACTTCCGGTGCCCAACACCAGCGGGCAGGGCACGACCGGCCTGTACGAGTGGGTGACGGAGACGCTGCAGCCGTCGGCCGAGTTCATCACGATGCCGAACCAGAAGCTGTGGTGGGACGCGGCGAAGACGGTCCCGGTCGACGACCAGGAGGCACCGGGCCTGCTGGTGAAAATGGAAGAGTGGACGCGCACGAGGCACCGCGTGATCCGCACCCACCCCTCGGTGTTCGACCTCATCGGCTGCGTGAACAAGGACCCCGTCGCCTCCGAGAGGTACAACCGCACGTTCGAGCCCGAGACGCTGCTCTACACGCCCCCGCGCCTTGAGCCCATCGTGATGCCGGACGGAACCAAGGCGCACGACCTGGTGATGAAGTTCGCGTACCGGCCCGTGGGCTGGAACCGCTTCTGGCGATCGGGCGCCACGCAGGACCCGCCCGAAGGACCGTCGACGTTCAAGATTTGGAAGCCCGTCCCGATCTACGACGACACGGGCAAGCCCCTGAACCTGTACCGGCCCGCGGACTTTTACCCCCTGCTCTGGAGCTGACGAACCGTGATCGGCGGACACCAGGACTTCAAGAAGAACAAGGCGGGCGGCGCCCTGAGCGCCCGGGACCTGAACGCCCTGAAGCGCGAGGTCGTCCGGGTCTCGGCCCAGGTGCAGCGGGAGTCCGTCACGGGCGCGGACGGGATCTTGGCGCGGCCGCGGCTGCAGCGCCCGGTCAAGCTCGTGTGGGGCGTGATCATCGAGCGCAACGGGCCGAGCGGGCCTCCCACTCCCCCGACGGGCCAGGCCGGCGCGTTCACCTACAAGGCCCGCAGCTTCGACGGGAAGTACACGACGACGCTCCAGCGCCCGATCCTCGTGGCGTACAACGACGTGCCAGAGGTCATCGCGGCGCCCACGATCCTCGAGGACAAGAAGAACTGCATCTGCCTCATCGCGATCGACGCCCCGGACTCGGACGGCAACCCCAGCGTCCAGCTCTTCTCCTGCCGCGAGCGTCTTAACTTCGAACTCTGCCCGCAAACGGGGCAGGCGATCCAGACGCAGCCGTTCGTGTTCACGGGCAACCAGATTCAGGGGCTGCTGAACCTGCTGTCGGGAGGGACGGCGGATGTCCCACGGGGAACGTCGGGGGATGATGGTGGAGATGTCACCGTCCCCGGCTCCGACACCCAGATCATCTTCAACAACGCGGGTGCGCTGGGGGCGAGTGCGAACCTTGTGTGGAATCAGTCCAACTATGGACTTGAAATCAGAAACACGGGCGTTGCCGTTTTCGATAATGCCGGATACGTCCTGTTCGACTCTACAAATACTTATCAGAACAGAATACTGGCAAGCAACATTACGGCTGCTGGTGTTGACCTTGAGTTTCCGACTGCGGGCGGAACTATCGCGGTTGCTCAGGGCGGAACTGGCGACTTCCAGATCAAGGACGCCGGGGGCGGGCTAACTGCTGGCGATTTTCATTGGGACGGTACGCAGAACATCAGCAATGAATCGGATATCGCCATCGACGACGATACCAAGGGCATCATCCTCAAGGACAACGCGGGCACACCACACTATTGGCGCGTCACGGTGAACACGTCGGGAACACTGGTCACAACCGACCTTGGAACGAGTCTCCCCTAATGCCAACACACCACACAACAGAGACGGCATACACAAAAGGCGAGGTCGATTCCGCCATCGCTGCGGTCGGAGGTGGACCAGCGTTTCCGGTTGGCTCCGTGTTTATCGCGGTCGTGTCCACCAACCCTGCCACGCTGCTCGGATATGGAACATGGTCAGCGTTCGGTGCGGGCCGCGTGCTGGTCGGACTGAACTCGGGCGATGCCGACTTCGACACCGTTGAGGAAACGGGCGGCGCAAAGACCGTAGCGAGTGCCGGTTCCAATGCGAACGAATCGGCCCACACGCACTCTGTCACGTCAAACGTGGCGGTAGCCGACCATTCCAGCCACACGCATACTTACACCGATGTTGTTCAGCACACGCATACGGTCAACGTCACAGACCCCGGCCACGTTCACGCCATTTCATGCGGGACCACAGACGGAGCGGTGGGCCGCGTGGACTCGGCAAGTTCGGCTCAGGCCGCGACGTTCAACACAAACTCGGCGACAACAGGGATCACCGCTACCACGTCGAATCCGGCGGGAAGCGTGGCGACAGGAACAACGGCGGGACCGAGCGCGACCCTGACCCACAGCGTCACGAACAACGCTGTCACAAGTGGAGCCGGGTCGAGTCACACGCACACCTTCACGGGATCGGCAACCAGCGTGGTGCAGCCGTACATCGTGGTCTATATGTGGAAACGGACAGCGTAACCACCCCGCCGCGAGGCGGTTAGGAGCAGATTGTGATCGGGCAGACAGACAAAGACTTCCGCTTAGATGAGCCCGGCCGCGTGCTGCGCGCTCCTGTCGCGGGCGCCTCGCGCGGCTCGATCCAAGCAACGCTCGTGGTCGGCTCGTGGTCTACCGCGGTGCTCACGGTAGTTGTTTCGAACGACCCCGCGGGCAACCGAATGGAAAACCATCCCGACGGGATTACCCTCACCGCGTCGGGCATCACGGCCGCGTTCCGCGTCTCGGGCTTTCTGTGGTACGGCGTTCGAGTCACAACCGGCTCCGCGGCCGAGGCGATCGCGGAAGTCTCCCTGCGTCCCGCCTGAAGTTCGGAGTAAACAACCATGGCAAAGACAGTCTTTTGGGTCAAGAACAGCACGGACTTCTCGCTCGACACCAGCTGGAAGACCTCGACGGCGGGCGCCACGACCGTGCCGGTCTCGACCGACACAATCCGATGGGCCGAGGGATCGGACGAAGTCCAAACGGGCCTAAGTCAAAGCGCGGTTGACACCGCCGAGTTCTGGATCAAGCCCGGCTGCAGCCCTCGCATCGGGGCGAACGGAACGCCGCTCGAAATCTCGTGCACCGGCGCGTTCATCTACGAAGCGGACGAGGGGTTTGTGTTCCTGAAGGCCGGGTCTGCGAACATCGCAAGCCTCCGGTGCTTCTCGCCCCGCGGCCAGTTGTACCTGGTGGGCGGCGTGATTGACGGCCGGATCGATGTCGGTTCGTTCTTACGCATCACGGGCGACCAGAGCCTGAGCGGGAACACCCTGGCCGTGTACAAGGGAGCGGAAGTCCTGGTCCAGTACAAAGCGGACGGCACGGATCCTGTGTTCACGCAGAACGGCGGGTTCTGCCGGCTCGAGCGCCCGACGCTGACGGCGTCGATCACGGGCGGCGAATGCGTGATGGCGGTCGAGCGGGAGGCGGTGGCGTGCCCGGCCGTCACCGTCAAGGGCGACGCAAAGCTCACGGTCCTGCGCGGCACGATCACCAACCTGGACGCGAAGGAGGCGACGGGGACGATCGTCCTCGACGGCCTGGTGACCATCACCGATTCTCAGTTCGGGCCCGACGTTACGGTCATCCGCCACAAGGCGACGGTGTTCACAAACACCCCGACCCTCTACGGCAACCGATCCGACGCGGCGGGCGGGCCAACGTGGCAGTTCAACGGCGGGTGATCCTGAATGCCCAAACCGGTCTGCAACCTCGCCACCGGCCGCCCCTACTGGTCGAAGGTCGGGAGGTGCTGCTGCGGTTCCAACCCGCCCGGGCCGTGCCGCTGCGAGCTGAACCCCGGCTGCCAGTCGATCGACACGCACGTCTACCACTACCTCGTCAACACGGCGTTCGGGAACCCGGTCTACCTCTACTCTCAGCAGGTTCCGTGCTGCTGCAAATACGCCGGCACGTACCCGCGGACGTACGCGCGCGAGACGGAGGTTCGGCTCAATCCCACCGGGTGCCTCGTGTACCGCGAGGTCTTTACCGGCACGGGCAACGGGCCTGGCTTCCCCGTGCGACGGCTGATCTGGACCACGCCTTCGCAGAACTCGTGCAACGGGCTGGCGCTCACGACCGACGACGTCGTCCCGTGGTTTAACCAGTGCGTGCCCGCGCCCGGGTCTCTTCTGACCAACTTCACGACGATCACGACCATCGGGTCGTACCGGCAAACCTGCTCGCTCTTTGAGTCGCAGGAGCAGTTCGTTCCGAGCAACCCCCCGAACAGCCCCCACTTCGGGTTCCGGACGATCCGGACGGAGTACGCGGGGAACTACGTCGGCTGCCAGGCCGATTGCGTGTCCTGCTGCCTGCCGGACGCGACGTGCGTGCAGACGGACCAGGCGGCGTGCAGCGCCGCCGGCGGGATCGTCCTGCCCAACTGCTCGACCTGCCTCAGCGTCCGCACCGGTGCGTGCTGTGACGACTCGGGGCGATGCACCGAGACCACGCGGCGCAACTGCGGACTGATCAGGGGATCGATCTTCCACGGCGAGGGGACGAGTTGCTCGAGCATTGTGTGCCCCGTCGGCCCCGCGTCCGCCTGCTGCCTGCCCTCCGGCATCTGCGTCCCGGCCACGGCGTCCGGATGCCAGGCCCAACAGGGCTGGCACTTCCCGGGCCTCAACTGCGGGCAGGTCACGTGCCAGGTGCAGCCGACGGGGGCGTGCTGCCTCCCCGGCGGCGGGTGTGCGCAGATCCGCCAGTCCGAATGCTCCGCCCAGGGCGGCGCGTGGCAGGGAGAAAACAGCGACTGCGGCGGCGCGGGCGGACAAGCGTGCCTCTCGGGCGCGTGCTGCACCCCAACCTCGCACGGCATCGCCTGCACCATCCAGACGGGCTCCAGCTGCGAGCTCGGGGGCGGCACCTACCACGGCAACGGAACAATCTGCAACCCCGACCCGTGCACCGGTCGGATCATCACGTTGCCCCCCAAGTCCTCGCAGATCGTGGTCGCGACGCAGATGCCGTGCAACGGGTGCGGCGACGGGAGGCTCTGATGAACCTGTGGGACTTGGTGAAGCTCGCCGGACCCGACCTCGTGAAGCTCGCGCTGACGGGCAAGCTCCGGCCGCGGCACCTGTGGCTCGCGGTGGACGGGGCCGCAAGGTTCCAGGCGGCAATCCTGCGGGGCGACGTCGCGACATGGTCGGAGCAGCTTGCCCGCGCCAGCAAGTGCGCGGGGTGCGTGTGGGCGCACGCTGTCCCCAAGCCGCGGATCAAGGCCGTCGTCTACTACTGCGGCGAGAAGTTCAAGGGGCGGAAGAACCCGGATCTCTGCGGGTGCCTGTGCGCCCTGACGGTCAACGGCCGGGCGCTGCCGGGGGGCAAGACGGTGGTGGCGTCCGAGTTCTGCCCCCTCGAAAACGACGGGGCGTGGGAGGCGGCGGCCACATCAACCGCGTCTATGCCGACCGCAGCATCCGATAAAAGCAAGTGATACACTTTCCCCGTTCCCACATCCGCCACGGACGGCGGTGCTGGCGGCCGTCAAGGTTTCGCAGCCACCGTGGCATTTCCCCAACCCCCATAACGCCCGGGATTTCACACCGTTTGGCTTTCAGGCGGCGTTGACTTCGACGCTGCTTCTGCCATTGTGTCCAGAGTGTCCGATCGGTCCAAACCCCGGATCGTGCTCCCCATGCTGCTCGGCGCGGCCATCGCGGCCGTCCTCGTGGCGGGGTGGTGGTTCTTCTGGCCGGACCCGACGGATAACCGGATGCCCGAGCTGGCCGACACACCCCAAGTCGGGAAGTAGAGGAGGCGTCGAATGGCGAAGCGTCGAGCGTTCACCCTGGTGGAGGTTCTGATCACGGTCGCGACGATCGCGGTTTTGGTGTCGATCGCCATACCGGCGCTCGCGGGCGCGCGGGCGACGTTCCGCGGCGGCAAGTGCCTGGCGAACCTCCGGTCGATTGCGACCGTTCAGTCGGCGTTTGTGGACGAGAACCGGCGGCTCGCGCAGATGGACGAACTGCCGGAGGATGTGCAGGCCCTTCGCTGCCCGAGCGCACGACGTCCCGACGAGGGCGGATACATCACGCCCATCGGCTTCGGCGGCATGGGGCTCTCCGCGACCACGTGGTTCGGGCGTACCCAGGTGCAGAACCCGGCCCGCGTCGTGGTCGTCAACTGCTACCGCCACGACCCGGACCAGTGCGGGTTCTTGGACGGGCACGCCCAATAAGCGCGACAGGGAAAACGCGCGGGCGTATACTGATCTCGCGAAACCTTGACGGCGGGAATCCCCGCCGATGGTCACGACCCGCCATCACGACGACGAGTTCGGCCTGACGTTCCCGCCCCCTTTCTATCGGCGGCAAGTGTTTGCGTGGCTGATCGTGGTCGCGCTCGTGGCGTTCGCGCTGCGGGCCCAGGGCTGCGCCCAGCAATCCCGTCAGAAGATCACCCCCGGCGATAGCTCTGTGTACCGCGGCAAGGTGACGATCCGCAAGGCCGCGCCCGCAACCCGTGTGTTCGTCGTCCAACCCGCGCCCGTCGCGCCGGAGAAGCCCCATGCGCCCGCCCCGACTTGTCCCGCTGTACCTGCTGCTCCTGTTCCCGATCCTGACCACCAGCCGGCAGGCGCTCGCGTTCCAGTGGGAGGCGAACGACCAGCGCCCGACATCATCCGCGGCGGCACCGCAAGGCCAGCCAACCCCTGACGAGGTTCGGGGGATCCTGAAGGCGCTCGGGCCTGGCGACGAGTACACCAGCGAGTTCGCGGGCGCTGCGGGCCGCGGCGCCGGGGTCGAATCGCAGGGCGAGAAGATCGACCAGCAGCACACCGGCAGCCCGCCGCGGGCGAGCCTGACCGACGTTGGCAACAGCGAGGGGGGCGGGAGTTCGACGACGGCAACGCTGTCGTCGCTCAAGAACCCCAGCGTGATCCGGCT